>Ga0207701_10000157_pt1 | contig 64474 bp, 94 predicted proteins | sample KBSSwiSSwithPhiX_FD_184294 | JGI IMG/M metagenome (GOLD analysis project Ga0207701, IMG submission 184294) | Switchgrass rhizosphere bulk soil microbial communities from Kellogg Biological Station, Michigan, USA, with PhiX - S5 (SPAdes) (version 2) | ecosystem: Environmental > Terrestrial >... | reverse complement strand
TAGCCGGAGCCGGAGCCATCGCCGTAGCCGGAGCCATCGCCGTAGCCGGAGCCGGAGCCGTAGCCGGAGCCGGAGCCGTAGCCGGAGCCATCGCCGTAGCCGGAAAACGCCTCAGTCCAATGAGGCAATGTCCCGAAAATCAGGCCCATCGAGCCCTGGCCCATTTCTCAATGGCTTCGGGTGTTACCTCAACCACTGAAGTGATGTCGCGCAGTTCCATATCCGCCGATGGTCCAATCTTGCAGCTTGAATTTGGTCCGATCGCGGCGAGGCCCATAAAGCCCTGGAGATCAGCCGACCAGTAGACGCAGCATCGCGCGGCGCGCAGCTTGATCGTGCTCCCTCCAGTCTCGGATGCAAACCCAAAGAAGACGCCCTTATGGACGGTCGTGACGAGAACTGCTCTCTCTTTTGCTACTACTGGAACTGCCGCTTCTTTCTTCATGCACTCTCCAAACCTTTAATTGCAAGCGTCTGCAAAGTTAGCCAAAAAAGGCGGGCTCTGGAATGATGCGCTCAGGCCCGCCAACAGAGGAACTTTATTGCAAAGTTTTGAAACGCGCCCACACTTACCTAACGGAACGGAACACTCGATGAAATTCGCTTGAAACTTAAAACCTCGCCCCCATTGCAAATCCAAACAAAACTGCCGCCACGATCAGAGCCAGGCCGGTACAGAAGGCAAGCGCCACCTGCTCAGTCATCCTCATCGCCTTCACCGGCACTCTCCCTGATGATTGGCCAGAGCTGCGCACGAAGCGAGCCGAAGAACCGCCACAGCGCTCGGAGGAGGAGAACTGTGATTCTTCTGCTGCTGGTGAGTACCGTGGCTGGAATCGAAGCTCGGGACCGCCACTGCCGCGTGCGAAGCTCTGGCCTGCTGATACATCAAAAAAGTGAAGATCAGCATGACGGACAAGATTAGATAATTGAGAATGGGCACGCCAGGGGCTGAGGTGTAGGGGACGCCTTCTGTTAGCCGGTCGAGGCTCAGCACCAGGTGAAGCCGCCGGTCAACGCCGTAGCGCGGCTGGCGGAGTTCGAACTCCATTTCGGACTCGCGGGTATTCGGGTAGCCGGTCTGCATTTAGAACTGCCTCCCTTTGTAGAGGGTGACTCCGAGACGCGCGGCCTGCTTATTGTGGTAGCGCAGTGAGGCGCCGAAGATTTCATCCATCAAGCGGATCGCGCCGCGAAAGACAAAGAGGCCGAACACTGCGGTGCCGAAGATGATGAGAAAGTTCTCAGCTACGTGTCGCATTTATGCAGCCCTCCGTCCGATGGAAAGGACCATGCCAGCGGTGCAGCGGATCGGAAGTGCAGTGCCAGGCGCAGGAAGCCCGAGCATGGACTCGACCCGCGACACCCGGCGGTGCAGCTCGTACATCACGGCATCCACCATGTCGACCCGGGAGTTACCAAACTGCTGTCCGATCGCGTCAGTATTGGGCCTCACTGCAAAGATGTCATGGGCAACGACGCGCACTGCCGGGGCTTGAAGCTCGGCGGGAACTGACTTCCGTTTGACCCGCCATGCTTTCTTTTCAGCGGGTTTCACTGAAGGCTCATTCGTGAGCGCTAATTTGGCTGTAGGATTCTGCATGTGGTGGATTTCCTTTAAGCGGCAGAGGATTTTTCGGCTTCAAGATACGCGGTGATCGCATTTCTGATCACCTGCTGAGCCGATGTCTTTTCATCGATAGCGTGCAGCTTTACAGCTCTCCACATGGGCTCATCGAGCCGAAGGGTCATCGCCATGATCTGGCCTTCGCCCTGTGATACCTTGGGTTTGTGGTTGCTTGCCATCTGTAAAAAGTATAGGCACCTAGGGTCATAGGAGTCAAGAGTTATTTAACTATGGGGTTATGAATTAAGCTAATGAGGTTATAAGTTTGGCAAATATCAAGCGGGAAAAGTTCAACCTGTCATTTTCGTCGGACCTGCTACGGTCTCTGAGGCAGATTGCGCACGAGAAAACCATGTCCGGCAACTCCACGGGCGTGAATATCCTGGTAGAAGAAGCTGTTTCAGTGTGGTTAAAAAATCACGGACATGCAAACTTTGGTATTAATGGAAAACCTGATGGCGTGGTAGAATCTTCGAATCGCGTCACGCTAATCCCCGAGGAATTCCGACAGTGGGTATTATATTTGTTGCACATTTTAGAGGCAGACAACCCGTATGCGTCCCCCTCGATAAAGAAGAATTTAGAGGCATTTGCCCGACTGACGGAGCTGGATGGAGGGCAGTATGCCCCGCCGACAGGTGAGCCGGAAAGGCCCCAGCCGCACGGAGGGACCTCAGCGGATCGAACCCTCCAGGAAGCTGTCGACATCAGACGAGACGCTACGCGCATTGATAAGGAGCATCAGACAAAGCGCGGACCTCGCCGAAAAGATGCTTGATGATGTGCTCGAGGATTACTCGGAAAATGAAAATAAACAGGCGTGAGTATATTTCCTAAAGATAGCATTGAACCTCCGGCTATAAACCGTTATTGCTTGGCTGAGTGAAAAGAATCAGTACCCTGGACGGCTGGAGGGCGATTGCCATTCTGCTGGTGATCGCGGATCACGCGGCGGGCTCCATCTTCGCGCCGGGCAGCGACTACCTCAACTATGCAAAGCTCGGCGCCCTGGGTGTCGACGTGTTCTTTGCCTTGAGCGGCATCTTGATCACTCGCCTGCTGCTTGAGGAGCACTTGACCACTGGCCGGATCAGTCTCAAAGCGTTCTACATCCGCCGCTGCTTCCGGGTACAGGCGCCGGCATTCATCTACCTCGCAACCCTGGGAGCCTTGGGCCTCATCTGGAATCGAGCCGAGGGATTGAGCAGCTTGTTCTTCCTCCGCAACTACTTCGACACCGGAGGCCCGTACACCGCGCATCTTTGGTCCCTGGCAGTAGAGGAGCACTTTTATTTGATCTGGCCCGCGCTGCTCGTCGGGGTTTCGGTAAAGTATGGGCAGAGCGCGGCCATGGTGGGAGCTGTAGCCGTTGGGTTGTGGCGGGCGGTCGCGTCTCACTATTTCCCTGGTCTGTTTCCTGGTGCGTTTGCTCCCTACCGGACCGATTACCGGATGGATTCACTGTTGTGGGGATGCGTCTTCGGGTTCGTGTTGCAGAGGCGCGAAGCTTTGAAAGAGGCCGTTCCCTTCCTGTTTCTGTACGTTTCGATTGGCCAATTCGACGCCTCGGCGGTTCACCGGCTGCTGTTCGCGGTGATGTTTCCGTTTCTGATCTCAAGCACGGCCGCGCATCCGGAATGGTTCGCGAGTAAGGTGCTCGACAATGGAGTGCTGCGGTATATCGGAAAGATCTCCTATGGCTTGTATTTGTGGCAGGGAGTGTTTTTGGTGCAGGTTATCCACTCGCCGCATTGGTGGCAGAGGACGCCGGTTAACGTGGTAGCGGCATTTGCGTTTGCTTCAGTGAGCTGGCATTTGGTAGATGGGCCGCTTCAGAGACTGGGACACCGGTTAGCGAAGAAAGTTGCGGAGGCGCGGAGGGCGAAGGCGCCCGTCGTGGAAGCAGCGGAGATTCCGGCGACATGGCAGGTTTCAAATTGAGACTCTCAGCGCTCCTCAGCCTGATTTTTGCTCTCGCCCCACTGGCAGCCGATCCAACACCCAAAGACACCTTGCCCCGAGTCCGCTTCAAGGTCAATCCGAGATACACGGCAAAGGCGCGACTTGCCCGGATCGAAGGGCTCGTGGCCCTCAACTGCGTTGTGGATACCGATGGAAAAGCAGTGGACATCAAGGTAGAAAGATCACTCGGCAAAGGTCTCGATGAGAAGGCGATTGAGGCACTGCGAAAATGGATCTTCTATCCGGCTACGAAGGATGGAGTGCCGGTCAGGTGGAAGGCGACAGTCGACATTTCATTTAAGCTGAGGGAGTAAGGCGGGCTTCAGTCGCTATTGTCTGTTGTCAGAACGGCTTAGGCTGTTGAGTAGTTCATCAAAGTTAACCGATGCGGCCCACATAGAAAAGGCAAACCATCCCATCGTGAAATGCGACATGGGAAGTACCCAAAAGCGATATGCGGACACGAGCCATAATACAGTTAGGATTCCGTATCTTCCCGGGCCGACCTGAATAGCACGTAACCATTTCATTTCTTCTTCCCTGCTGCCTTCCCGCGCTTCTTCGCCCGAGCTGCTGCAAAAGTCGCGGCTTTTTTATGGGTCAATTCTGCACTGGCCCTTGGAGCTTGAGTCTGGCTCCCTTTGGTCGGTCGGGATAGTCACTTTACTGCTACCTGATACCGTAATCGAGTTTCCAGGTCCGCAGCCCGGTTATGTTGCAGCGTGTACTCCCTGACGAAAAACTCGGCGCGTTCTTCAAAGAAGGCTGCCAGTCTGGTCTTTTCCGCCAGTTCTGCTTTTAACTGCTCGACCTGCGCACGGAGTTCTTCGACTTCGGTCATTTGCCAGCCCTCACTTTTCCTTCTTCTTCCCTGCTGCCTTCCCGCGCTTCTTCATCTCAGCATCAATCTCATCTGACATATTCCGTATTCTATGCTTGAGCGCGAGAGCCCGGCGGCGCATCACTGGATCAATAGGCCGGTACTTCTCTGGATTCTGATCATTCAGAGCTTCGCGTCCCCAGAATTCGACTGCAGAGAAGTGGTGAACTTTGCGACTTGTTGTGATCGTCACCGGCCCATTATCAAAGCGCCGCCATCCATCGCAGGGCGGAAGTTCAATGGGAGCCTGCTCAAAGCCAAGGAAGTATTTCTTGGCGCGTTGCTCTAAGGTGGCCATGTTACGACCCTTTCTTTTTGTTACCCTTCCCGCGCTTCTTCGCCCGAGCTGCTGCCACGGATTGCTTTTGCATGAACGCCTTCAGTTGCCTGTAACTCACTCCGGTCCAAAGCCCCGCCCGTACCAACATCAACAGCAATACCGGAGCGGCATTGGCGATAAATGCCTCGTCTGGCTGCCTCTTGATGACGCGCCCCTGAATTAGGACTTCGGCTGTAAAGTGAAGTAATTCGTGTAGCAGGATGACGTGCTTGCCCGCTTCCGGCTGATCTTTTCTAATCGCAATTTCTCCGGTATTGCGATCAAAGTGCCCGAGATGCTCAAGCGACTTCTGGACAACAGGAAACGACTGGCGCTCACTTAAACTAATACTAGATGGAATAGCCATAAAAGGTTGGTGTCCCCTGCAGGATTCTAACCTGCGACCTCCCCGTTAGGACCGGGGCACTCTATACGCTGAGCTAAAGGGACCAAAGTTTATTTCTTCTTTGCAGCAGCTTTCTTCTTCGTGAGGCGCGTTTTCAGTCCCTTGGCGCGAATCTCCGCGCGGCGCTCGGGACTGACCGAGGCCAGCCCCTTCGGAACCTTCGCCTCACCCCCACGCCTTCCCAGCTCCCTCATCACCTCTGATATCTGGGATTGACTGGGACCCTTGCTTTTCTTCTTTGCCATCAAACCGCGAGTATAAGCCGCTTTTTCAAACAATGCAACCAGAAGGTTATAGTACTATCCCGATATTCTCTTTTCATTCGCCTATTGATTTCAATAAGCGGCTAGATGATAATAGAAGAGTAACAGGGAGCTGAGATAAACACATGGCCTTCTACGACATCGGAGACACGGAACAGACCTGGATGAATGACGAATTGGCATATGAGCGCAGTGAGCGCCAGAGAGAAGAACGCGACATGCGGGACTGGCAGGACAATGATCTTTCTCGCGAGCAGGTGATTGCCGAACTGTCGGGAATGCCTCAATACTGCGACGGGTCCGGGATCCTGGAAGAACGCTACATCGATGTCGATCAAACGGAAGTTGTGTCATGCCCCGGATGCATCGCCTGTGATATGGAACTGGTAGAGTTTGTGAGGCGCAAGCCAGCAGGGCGGGAGATCGGGAAAGCTTCGGAGAGGGTGGCGTAAGATGCCGCCCTTCTCCCCGCGCTGCCCGGTGCGTAAGATCCGAGTCGGCCCTCCGCGCAAAGGCCGGGTGCATGATGAAGAATATCTGGCGTGGCTCCGAAAGCAGCCGTGTATCTGTTGCGGAACTCGGCGGTATGTGGAAGCGGCCCACGTGGGCATGCGCGGACTGGGCCAGAAGTGCAGCGATTACGAAGCTCTTCCCTTGTGTCCGGCGCATCATGTGCAGGGTCCTGAGTCGCAGCATGTATTGCAAAAAAGATTCTGGTCCCACTGGGGGCTCGATAGGCTTAAACTGATTGCCGGGTTCGCCCGGCGGTATGAGAAGGAGAAAGGAAAAGCAGCATGAATCATTTACGGCTCGATACAGGAATGGTGCTCGCGGCGGGCATCCACCAACGCCCCGTCCCCAAGACCGATATCCCTGACGACGGGACCCACAAGGAGTTCAACAGTGATGAATTTGATCCGGCCATTGCAAGGGAAAGCATCGAGAAGGGTGAAGTGGTCAGCGTACCTGAGTATTATGGCCTCGCATATGGCTGGAAAACAGCAGAGGGAAAATACCGCGCCACACTACTCCAGTACCGCGAAGTGACCGAAGATCACACCTTCACGTCAGTGGAAGAACTAACCTCATGGCTCGCGGAAATCGCACCGGCGATCAGAGGATAAAACGCAGAGCGTGAAACATCCCGACCGACCAAAGGGAGCCAGACCTGAGCCGAGGCTCGGTGCGAAGCTCACACCCAAAACAGAAAGGAAAACCGTAAACCAAACAACATGGCACTCTCACTCAAGCTCAACGAACCCGTATCGATCGCACTCACCCGCCTCGATCCGAAACCCTACCACCATCCCGGAAGACAGGAACCCACCTACATGTACTCGATCATGTACCAGGATGGAAGCCTCGACAAAGCCTTCCTGACTCCACCCGCCTTCGAAGCGATCAGCCAGTTGCAGATTCAGCCCCGGGAGTTCTTCACCCTCTGCAAGCGGAAAACGCCCCAGGGTGCCGAATACTTCGAAGTGCAGACGTCTGCAAAGCCCTCACCGCCTCCGCGCGGAACTCCGGCCCCGATCCCGGTACACCGCACCAGCATCTCGGCCACACCAGCCTCAGCCCCGGTAGTACCCTCTCTCCTGATGGGCGATGCCCTAATTGCCGCCATTGACGCCGTAAAGCATGCCGAAGCCTACGCGCGATCGAAAGGTATCCCGGTAGAGTTCGGCCCTCAAGATGTCCGAGCCCTCGCCGCAACCCTTTACATTCAAGCTTCAAAAGACCCTCACCAGCAGCAGCAGTTTCACCACCACGAGAGGGCGGCATAAATGGGACAAGGGCGGCGAGGAAGAGGTGGTGTCCTAAGGTTGTGTTGGTTGTTTATGCAGAGGGGGTTTGGTGAGGCACGGTTGCGGTGGCGGAGAATGCAAAAGGGGCCGTTCGGTGAGTCCGATGGGCCCCTTCTCAAGACTGCTCTCTTGCCCTCGCTACTTGCTCGTTGCGAGGGCTACTTTTCTAACCAGTGCGTCGTATTGCTCACGGGTGAGATCCGAAACGGCCCCTTGCTGCCTCATGGTCTGAAGTTGCCGATCTACGTACGCTCTAGCGGGTTCAATGTTCGCCTGAATCTTTTGTTCCTTACTCATGAGCGCCCTCCATTCAAAAGTGCTCTGTCTATAATATACTCTGCGAACCAGTCCACGTAGCGCCCTGCGCGCGCTTTGTTATCCTCTTGGTGCGCACGTAGGGTCGCGTGCACCTCAAGCATCGGATGTAGCACTTTGGCAATGTCGTCAGGGCGTGGCTCGTTTCCCCCGGTGATGTTTTCCTTCGCATAATGGTGTGCTGTCTTTGCCAGCGGCCCCCAGGTCTCCTTGTGGTCCTCGTAGAGCTTGTCAAACTGCTTATCTTCAAGGTCGCGAATACGATTGTTACGTTCTAAACGACGAAGCCAGGACCGCTGTCATCAGCCAACGCGACATGGGTGCAGCGCTCGGCCTTGGCAATATCGGGAGCCGTCTTCCCCGCTTTATATCCGGCAAAGTAATCTCGAATTTCGTCGGACCGGAGCTGCGCCAAAAACTCGAACAACCCGTTATTTTTCAAGCCCAAGTCGGCGGACCGGAGATCCTCACGCAGGTCCACGGATACGATGTCACGATCCTAATCGATTTTATTGTTAACCGTCCTACAATCTAAGACCAACACAACCTTAGGACACTACCGAGAAAGAAATACTCTCAGCCGCCCCTTTGCTTTCCGGTCTTCTAGTTCAGCGATGTCGTGAATGAGAGGATGTCGTACCCCGCGGTCAAGCTCCCCTGTACTCCACAAATCCGCTTTCCCTGGTAGTAGGTCCCCGGGGAAAGTCCCGCCACTGTAACCGATATCCTGCCATTGATAATCGGAGCGCCGCTATCCGTTAGACTCGCCGCGGGTGCTCCGCTGTATGAGCTGTTCGGCCAAAGCTGAATTGCGCAAGTTTGACCATCGGGGACATAGGAAATCACCGCGGTGGTCGACCCGGCGGAAATCTGGCGGGCCGATCGGTCGCTAAACTTCGCGCGGCCCTGCTCCACATCGAAGCCGGCCGGTCCGGTGATCGCCTCGATCTCATCAATATCCGCGCCGATGACCCGCGCATCAGCGGATGGATAAGTGGCAGCCATACCCGGCGCCAAGCGAAAGTTGCTGTTCCGGTAATTGAGGCCGGTTGGGGGCTGTGCGTTGTCGCGTTCGTGCCAGACCTGGAATAAGATCGAAGGATCAGGGACGAGACCGCCCGGCATCCTGTCGGACTCCTGCACAAGATATGTGCCGTTGGGATAGTTAGTCGGCACCGTTGTCGTATAGACGATTCCCGGCCGGTTCATCAGAATGTTGTTGCGCAGCGTGGTTGTGGAATCGATCAGACCTTGTTGCAGAGCCTGCACGAACCCCCCGCCAAAACTCGGCGCCCATCCATTCCCGATATCATCCTGCACTCCTATGTGGGTCGATGCGGCCACGTGAGTGTACGGGCAGTTCGGACCAGGGCAGGGCAGTAAAGTTCCCGATGCCGGATTCTCGCCGCCGAACCTGTATGGAACGACGACATTGGACTCAAACACGCCACCCGAAAGATTGTTCGGGACAACAAACCTGCGGACGTCCACCGCAGTGTTGTGACTGACGACCCATCCGCCGATCGTGGGCTGCTGCGTGCTCTTGTAACCGGCATTCGTTTGCGAGTTCAGATATCCATCGTTCGAAAACCGGGTGTATTCACTCGAGCCGATGTCGTAGAACAGGTTGTTTACGATGCGATTGTTCACGCTCTTGCCGAATCCCTGCCACTCGTAAGTGGCACCCCGGGCCCCAATGTTTATCCCGTAGGTTTCACCTGTTCCACCGACTCCCGATGCCAGGCCACGAAAGATATTATTGGTCGCGATCGAATCGCTGGTCGAAACAGCGGAATTGATCGGTTCGCCGTTGCCGCTGCCGTTTCCTCCAAGCGTCCAGTGAATCGCCTCGGATTGGCAACTTGTCCCGCCATCACAGTTACTCTGGTGCTGGAAGACGTTGCCGGAAATGCACCACTTATCGGCATACTTGCTCTCGATTTCAGTCTTCTGATAGACATGCCGGTTTTGCATATAGAAATCGGATTGAAAGCCTCCGAAGTTCATCATGGCCATGCCAAGCCGGGACGAAGCGGCAGGAAAGAATGGCTGGGACACATAGGTGCAGACGACGCCGGATGGACACGTGACAGAACCGGTAAATGAATAGTCCATGTGGATCTGGCCATTGAGCGAGTAAATGAACCCGCAACCCCATTGACCGAGCCCTTGCCCTGAAAGGTATTGCGGACACCACGCCGCGCTTCCGCCTGTCACCGCGAACATGGAATCGGCCGGGGTCTTATCCCAAATATGCCTGCTGATCTTCGGATTCGCTGGTGTGTAATCCGGACTCGATTCGTCAGTCTCCCACCAGTAGCATTGCAATCCAAGGTTTGGAGAAGATGCATTAGCTGCACAATCGGACCCCCCAGACTCGAGCACCTGCAAACTGAAATGGTTGGCGTCGATGAGATAGGGCCAGAGGCCATGAAAATCCTTCAGGCGCTTCCAGATGAAGTTCCGCTCTACCCGAATTCCCGTCGTGTTTTTCACGTTGGCGAACCAAGGATAGTTTCCGCCGGAAAAGATACCCTCCGTGGCTGCGACCAGCTCATTGTCATGAATCCACACGTTGCCGGTGGACACAATGCCAATATTGGTCGTGTCGGCGTACGTCGCGTAGGTTCCCTCTGCGATGCTCCAGCCCACCTCCATATCCCGGCCCGTAAGGTAAAAGATCGAGAAAGGGAAGTCTTCCTGGTCATCGTGGCCATGGCCCCAGCAGCGTAGAATGCGAATGTCGTGAGACTCTCCCGCATCCGAGTTGATTGAATTCTGAATGTAGAAGACGTAGTAGACCTGGTTGTCCGTGGGGGGCGAAAACTCGATTCCATCGAAGGTGATATCCCACACCGGAAAGTTGCGTGTGACGTAGAAACCGAGCGAGAATCCGGAGCCGTTATAGCCCTTTGCGGCTTGCGCGAAATTGACAGGCTGCCCTCCCAGTGTGGTGGATAGCTGCAACTGGCTAGGAGTTGGAGTGCCCACTATGTACATCGTCTGCTGGTCCATCGCAGGGAGTGGCGGTACGACGATGTTGAAGTCCTGGCCTGTGGGGTCAAAGGGCACTCCCGAGATCGAGGTGTTCTGCCAATTCGGCCCCAGCAAAACGGGGCTTCCACCGGGGGAGAGCGACACCTGAAACTGGTCTGCATTGAGCGGCCAGGAATTCCCAATCGCGAAGTTCACGATGTAGTAGGGCTTGCCGGAAACAAGCGGAGGAGGAAGGGTGCGGCCAGTGAAGTAGACCGTCTTTCCATTCGATAGCCCTGTGTCTGTTCGGATGTTGATAAACCCTACGCGCGATGCGGCGCAGGTGAGCTTGTCTGATCCAGCAGCACCGCCGTACAGCGTATCGTATGGAGGCTGGAAAAGAGTTCCGCAGTAGTAGGCAGAGAAGCGCTCCGCGCCCACAACTACGGGATCGCCAACATTGAACCCATGTGGGGATTGAGTTGTGATGATCGAGGAGGCCGAGGGCAGCAGGCCGAACGCTCGAGAATCGCCAATAGTCACCTGGTCGACCTTCGCCGTATACGCAGAGTTGCGCTTGATTCTCGTATTCCGTGGGTAGGTATCGATCAGCGATGACTTGATCGTCAGTCCGTGCGATCCGCCTGGTATTGTAAGTGGCCCCGCTGCGGTGTAGCCAGAGGTTACCTGGATGGTGTCGCCAGGACTGGCGGAATTGAACGCAGTTTGGATGGTGGTATAGCCACAGCCGGAAGCGCAAACCGTCCGAGTGGCAGCGGCGGCGGGAGGCGCAGTGGTGATTCCAAGATGGAATTGCCCCGTCGCATCCACTGTGACAGTAAGCGGCGGGTCGACCACGAGCGGCTTCCAGGTATAGGCCGCATCACCAGGAGCCCACCAATAGATGTATGGCTTCTTGGTGACGGGTGTTTGCGCGGCTGCGATCGATAGTAAAAGGGCAAGGGCGCCCCACTGAAGCGAAGCGCCCTTTTTGAGTCTCAGCCCCATATGATTACAGCCCCGGAGGCGGCGGCGGAGGCGGCGGCGGGGGAACAGGGATCACGTCCACGGCACCCTTCGCCGCAATCCCTTCGAGCACCGGCACTAGCGCCTGGGAGGCATCCGCGATCGAACTGGAAGCCGAGGCGACGTTGCCCGAAGTGGCGGCCACGGCATCAAGCTTGCCGCTAAGTGCTACGGCTTGATCGACAATGGCTTGGCTCACGCCGGCGTTCTGCAGCGCCGACACCAGGGAGTCGACCTCGGTTCTGATGGTAGTAACGGTGGCCGTGATTTTGTCCTGAGCGGTGGAAATATTGCCCGTGGTGGTTGCGATGGCCTGGAGATTGGTTCCAAGCTGCGTAGTTGTAGCGTCGACCTTTTTCAAGGCATCGATGAGGATTTGGTCATTTGCCATAAGTTTTGTTGTATCTCCTTTGAGTTGGGTTACGAGGGTTAGTAATTGATCCAGCCGCGAATCGTGCGGGACTGCATCGGGAAAGTGGTGGTAGTGGTGAACTTCAAATCTCACGCTTTCGAAAATATCTCCACCTCCTTTAAAACGAAACTCTAAGTTCTTTTCTTGTCCAGGATGAAGATGATCTCCTCCACCTGCTGGGGAGTCAGAACAATCTGGAGGGCCATCGCGCGAAACACCTCGAACTCCACGAGGTCCAGACCCTCGAAGATGGGCCGCTTTGCTAATTCGGCATCCGGATGCAATTCTTTATACCTGCGGTCGACGAGCCCTTTCGCCGCCCCATACGCGCGGCCCCAGTTGGCGAGCTGCGACCGATTACCCACGCTGAGCTTGTCGAAAATCCGGGAGAAGTAAACCTTGATGGAGTTGCAACTGAGCCCAAGGTCCGCCGCAATCGCCTTATTGCTCTTCCCGTCGATCACCCCTTGGATCAACGAGATTTCGCGGCGCGTCAGACGTCTGGAGGTAGTGTTTGAGGTGACGCCTTCCATGAGAGGAAAGCCTTTTGCTTACGAGGAGGGGAAAACTACCACTTGCCGACTAAGGGAACGTCGCCGGAAAGACCGCCGAAGTTGTAGGTTTGAAGATGCTGCTGCGTGCCGTCGAGATCGAGCACCCATTGACCATTGCGGTACAAGCCAGGGAAGGACACACCCGTACCGACCCAGTCTCCAGAAAGATATACGTCGCCATTGAGGCCGCCGAAGGCGAAAGGCGCCGGCGTAACACACTGTGACCAGGAAAGTGGATTGCTCAGTCCGCAACCAATACCCTGACCAACTCCATGCCAAGCGGACATCGGGCTTCCAGCATCGAGAACCCAGTAATACGGAGCACCCGAGCAAACATTGGTTGTCGGATCGATATAGCACCTGACAACGCCAACCTGTGAATTGGAGAATCCGCCCCACTTTCCGATTACCGGAGTGTCACCGAGAATTCCACCAAAGGAGAAGGCATTGTCGCCGGTCTGGTAGGCGCCATCGCAGTTGCTGTCGATGATCCAGAAGTACCCGTAACGGAACACTCCGACGCAATCTTTTCCGCCGCCCTGCCAGTCACCGACAATTGGCACATCTCCGGGGACATAGCCCGAGGTGTTCGGCTGCCCAAAGGGAGCAATGCCGCCACCAAACTGGTACTGTAGATCCCCGCCGGCCACTCCATCCCAGATTCCGTTACCGTTTTGGTCGAGATACCACGTTCCATTGCGGAAGAAGCCAACTTTCGTCTGGCCATTCCCGTTCCAGTCTCCCGATACCGGAACATCACCGGCCTGGATTCCACCGGGCGGAATAAAGGTATCGATCTTGGTAACCCCCGCCTGATACTGATTCAGTCCCGTCGAGTCGAGCATGAAAATCTGAGAACTGCGGCGCGCCACTCCCAACTTTGAAGGTGCCCTGTTTCCTCCAGCGAACCCACCGGAATCACCCGTAGGTGAGTAGCTTACCCCGAGAGTCTGCAAATGGCTTCTAGCAGCAGCAACGATCGAGCAGGAATCCGATGGGGGAAGTCCTAACCAGAGACAGTAATTGAGATCCCCGAATGTTGACATGCAGCAGCAGAATTCATGGACGGCATCACATACCCCGATGTTGTTCGCTTCGTTTGTCGCCTGGTAGTGATCAATTCTTAAATCGACAGGCCCGTTATGGATTTTGGGCCATGCCACAATACCAAATCGCGCGGCGTAGGGTGGAGGATCGATTGTCACTGCCGGCGAGACATCCGCAACATAGTCTCCGGTCGCGCAGTGATAGTCCGCCTCGTAATTGGCAATCATGTAACCGTACGAATTCAGAATGAGGGCGTCCGTTGTGTTGGGTCCCAACAGTGGAATCAGGTATAATCCTGTGGGACCAGTTCCCGCACCAGGCAATCCGCTGATGGTGTTGTTAGGGTAAAGGCCAAACGGCGGTCGGTAGCGCACAAAAACGTCCGTATGCCCCGGGTCCAACTGCGCTAAGGGAGACTTGGTTTCGTCCCACCCGAAGGCCACCGAGAAAGTCAGCGTGCTTCCATCCCACGAAGGCGTCCAGTCCGTATTGATTTCAGTTTCAGCATAGTACCGCGGAGCCCACTGAATAACACTGCCTGAAATGAGAGTCCCTTGGCTGAAAAACGGGTTGATCGGCCTGGTCTTGAGGGTGTCAACGTTGTAGCAGGATGCCTTTGCCTCAACACGAAAGACCCCGCTGGTCAGCTTATCGCCGCCCGGGTCAATGATTAACGTACCGAACGTGGTCTGTCTGCTGGCGGGATTGTCAAAGGTCGAATATCCGCATCTTCCATGCGGGGAATCGATTGTAGTATTGTATGCGCCGATGATTGTTCCGGCGTTGTTGCCTGAGATCGTGCTCATGGCCGGCGGCGCCAATTGATTACAGGTCGCGGTCAGACTGAAGAACTCCCACCCGTCAGCTTGAGATTCAGGCTTTACCGAACCGGAGGCGGATGTCACAGGCAACGGAGTTACGCGACGAATCGGCGGATAGGATTTATGCGCCAAGGCGAAGCGCTTCAGGATCTCTTCTGAGCGGCCATTCTGCCGATACATTCGGTCATGCTTGCGGTATCCGCGGATGACCCTGTTCAGCTCGTTCCATTCGTTGTACGGTCGACCCGAAGCCTTGGCGCACTCAACATCCTGCCCGCATTTTTCGAGTGGCGCGAGAAACGCCTCACGATCCTGCGCCCTCATTAGATCGACATAGAACTGCTTTCTAACGCGAGCTTTGACCGCAAGCGCCTCTGCATCCTCCTGCGATCCATAGAAGCTGCCATCCGAGAACAAGAGCCATTCGATCGAAAGCGACTTCAAATCGCCCCCTTTAAGCCCCCCACTGTTGGGAGAATACATACTGCCGCCATGTTCCGGAATCCCCTCGAATGGTGTGGTCAGGCCGTCTTCATGGAAGCGTACAGTTGTGCCGTCTGTATATTCACACCGGACCACCAGCGCAATCACGGCCCGGTCAGACGCATTCCTGATGTACTGCTCGTCTATTGAGATTCCCGGAATCTTAGGGTCGATCACGGAAACGTGGAAAGTGCGCGCGCCCATAGCCTCGGAAACCTCTGCAAGCTTGGGCTGTGGATGCTGAGCAGTTGTCTTCAAGTGCGGGTCAGGCGCGAGAGGCCCGATGTGGGCGGGGTCTGGCTTGGTGCTCGGTGGCATATTCTGACTAAAGCACACGAGTGGGGCCAGAGCGAAGAACAGATTCAAGTACTTGTGTTTTACTGCCATGCGGGGTTTAACCTCTTTCGGTTGGAATTGTGGAGTTGTGAAGCCGGGGAAAGGAAGGGAAATGAAAGGGAACAGTTTTAGCGTTTACTGCCGATTGCCAGGAATTCGTGAATCAGGAAAGCAACGGAGCTGACAAGCGCGCTGAGCACGAGGCCGATTTTGGCAAGCACCGTCCAGCCACCCTCCGCCCGATCCTCCCAGGTCTTAATTTTCTTTTCGTTATCCTCGGCCTTTTGCTCTACATGGCCGAGACGTTCCAGGACGTCATCAATTGTGCCGGGGTTCATTTCAGACTTGTCAATCTTGGATTTGTTGACGTTTTCAAACCTTGCGTCGACCTGCTTACCGTACTGGTCGAAATCGATTTTGTTCTGCACCCGGTACTGGTCGAAGTCGATCTTGTTCTGAACCCGGTACTGGTCGAGTCCGCGCTCCAGCCGTTCCTCGATCGCCCCCACTTCGGCGCGCGATACCTTCTCCTTATCGAGACTCCCGACCGTGGTCCGCAGTTCCGTGATCGCCTCGCCCATGTGACCAACATCGGCACTGAGCTGGGCTACCGTTAGAGTGACCGTCCCGATCGCCTCCCGGTTCTTCTCGTGCGCATCACGGTTCTCTTTCTTGCCATCCTCAATTGCCGTCAATATTTTGTTGGTATTGGCGTCTGAAGTTGCCATTGGAAACGGTCCCCCCGGGGTGCTTCTGGCGAGTGCAGCCATAATGCTCCTGTTGAATTGCGAACTACAATGCGAACGATTTTGCGAGATCGAAAGACATCCTGTGCACGATCCCAGACCCGTTGGCGATCGTCAGTTTCCGCGCCCGAACATCAGCGGCCCATTTCGGGTTTGCCGAATCCGCTACAGCATTGGCGATACAACGCATCTTTTCGGCTTCTCCCCATGACGGCAAGAACGTATCAAGGCAATGCTCGAGCTGCAACCGCGGCACGCCTCCATTCTGGACCTGACAATCGAACAGTAGCGCGATTGCCCGATCGGAACGAACCTCGAGTTGCCCGGCCTGAAACCTGGCCCGGTCGAAGTAACCTGCCGCTGATGTCTGCGCTACCTCCTGCCACTCCGGGGTCAAGCCGAGAGCATTGAAGGATTTCGCCCAGTCGGCGGAAAGGGCATGAGTCGATCCCTGGATGCTTCGCGCCCAGGCGAGTTGCACGTTCTTTGGCTGGCCGAGAAGGTATTGCAGGTCCGCGCTGTGAGCCTCAAAAAAACAGCCTGCCATCACGATCGGATGCTTGGAGAACATCTGCTGCAACAGCGGCTGAAGCGTCCCCTGCCCCAGATTCCATTGCAGCGCACTGAAGCTCAAGCCCTGGCCATCGAAGTCTCCGGCAACAGACGCGAAGCACGCCGGCGGGAGCTTGCCAGTTTCAAAGGCGCCCGTCAAAGCGAGACACCGGAGTAGCAGTGGGTCTGAGGAGTTCATTTTTGCTTCTTCGTTGTGGCGGGCAACTTTCCGACCTCTGACATCAGTGAAGCGACTTGCGCCTGGTTGCGGCAATCGTGGGCCAGCTTCTTCGCCTCATCCGGAGAGAAGCTTGGCTTCTTTTCTAACCGGTCGGCAAGCTCTGACAGGAAAGCGGAAACGGAAGCGAAATTTGAATCGGACATGGTTGGCCTACCCCAGGACCAGGAAGCTTACAAACTGTCCCGCATCCGGATCTCGGCAAGCTTCGCCCTCAACAGCTTCTCAATCTTGTCCTCTCCACGGTCCGACTCAACTGTCAGTGTTCCTGCCTGGTCGAGAGAATATTTTGCATGGGCATGGACAGAAATAAAGCCGATATGCGCCTCCGCGACGATCACACCCGAGAAGCCATCCGTCGGGCTCACCGTCGCCTGCCCGCTCCGCTTCACCTCGAGCAATAATTCTCCGAGCTGATTCGTTGTCACATTGTCTACCTGGATCATGGCTTTACCTACTCTCCTGTCTCCGACTTGGTAATCTGGACTCCCTGCTGAGTCTGCATGGTGGAGTCTTCACGCTTGTGCATCGAGTAGCCCGCGATCCCTCCCACGATGGTCCCGATGGAGGTCACAAGAGCCGTGGCCGTTGCGGAGTCCGGACCGATCATCTTCTGCCACAACATCAGCACCAGAGCACCGAGGATCATGCCGAGCGCCAGCAGCATGGCGAGGGTGGCGAAGTTCTTCTGAAGGAGGGAGATCATGGGATGGTCACTGAATCCCGAAATTTGTCATAGTCATCACGGTCGGAGCGATGGTCTGCACGCTGATCATCGCCTGCCCTGGTCCAGCGATCGGGGAGCTATCGGTGTAGCTGATCCACTGAACACCATCGGCATGACACGTGATGACACCGCCTGCAAAGGTGATCGAAATAGAGTGGCTCGATCCGCTCGGCCAGCTCAGAGAGAACGTGGAGCCCACTTGAGCGCAACTCGCGGACACACACCGGAACAGCTTCAAACCGACACCTACTGAGTAGGTTGAGATGTATCCGGTGAAGACTGCGTTATCCATCCTGCCGGCCAGTTTAAAGGTCCCGGCCGCACCACCGACAAATGTGATATTGGCCGCGACTGTATAATCTGCGGAGCCTGGGACGAAGGAATAAATGTAATCGGAATAGGCCGTTCCGGTGGTATCCGTCGCAACAATTCCCCCCGCTCCATTGAGTTTGATGGTGTTAGACGGGTCCCCTGAGATCGGGTTGTAGAGCGTCCAGGTCCCCCCGGTGTTGCTCGTGTGCGCAGAGAGCAGTGTCCCCGCTGTTCCAACGAAGGTATCGAAGCTGACGTAGGTTCCGGTGGGGCTGGAGGTTTTCAGCTCGAATGAGCCCCCGCCGCCACCATCGAAGAGAAAGGCGAGAGGCGACAAGCCAACAGCCTGATATACCCTCGAATAGGAGATTCTGCCGAAGGTATACCCGGGATGCGCCTCTGATGCGTGGGCAACCGGCACCCAGGTTCCCGTAGTCGCATCCTCAATGTCGAGGCCCGAGATGTCGAGCATTGAGCCCGCCTGCATCATAGAGCCCAGCGTCAACCCGTGAGCGCACTCTCCCCAACCGGAACTCATCCAGGAGGATGCATGCGACACTCCGCCCGTTCCGCGCACCCCATAATCGATCGCGTAGTTACACCTTGCCCCATAGGAATTAATTAATACGGAGTGCTCCGATTGGATGTCCAGACAGTGGTCATACCCGAAGGCGTAGGTGTTGCGCATGTAATTCTGCTCATGCACAGAATCGGTGGTAGTGATACCGTAAAGCCCATGTGATCCGGCAACCGGGAACTGGAGGTCGTTCTCAGCCGTGGCAAAGTCTGCCATGACGCTCTCATAGTCGACGGAGGCCGCCTGCGTTGAGTTGATGGCTGTCTCGGAACCCCGCTGATTGTCGGGAAATCGCACTCCGATGTTCTTGAAGCTCAGAACTGGACCCACGATGTAGGTGGCATCCGGGCGCGTCCAGAAGGCCATGATCTCCGTGGTACTGGAAACGGTTGCTACTGCGGTCGGAGTCACATAGAAGATTGCGCCGTTGGTCTGTGCCGGCGCCGCAAACTGATCGAGAGGCACGAGCGTCGAATCGCCCTCAACGGTCCATTGACACTTGAACCCGGTTGCTGCCGAATGAGGAAATCCGATTCCGTAGTAGTGGCTGTACCCTCCGGTGTTTTCCTGCACCAGGGAGTTGATATTGTAGACCGCCGAGGTGAAGTACAGATGCCCGCAGACTGCCGCATTGTGCGCGATCGCTGAGCGGATCACCACTCCCGCATCGGAGCCCGAGTAATCCACCGCGTGCGTAGCATTGTTCCTGGCATAGTAAGTCCCGCTTGTCAGGTAGAAGGTGTACCCGAAGCCGAGCGGACCCGTGACGCCGGTCCCTCCCCCACCGCCTCCTCCACCGGCGGGGGGGCTGTATTGGCCCAGCAGCGAGGCCGCTAGCAGAATCGGAATCAGGATTTTAATTGATGCCATAGAGGGTGAATCTGGATCCCGTGATGAAGTTCCCGCCACCAGTGAGGCCGAACACGAGAGAAGTAATTGCCGACGTGCTTCCCCAGCGCCACATGCGGTCGATCGAGAACATGTTGTTAGTGACACTTGCTCCGATTACGGTCCCATTGTGAGCGAACGCCTTTTTGAGGAAAGTAGTCGCCGCGTAATTGACAAAAGTGATCTCTCCCACACCGGAATCATTTGCCGATCCAGTAGATCCCGGTATGTCGAAAAGCTCCGCTGTTGCGCTCAGAGATTGACCTGCACTCGCCGTGGCATTGTTCCCGTAGACGGACTGGACCGCGTAATTCAGGGTCGTGTCGCCATTGGCCTGCAGATACACAATATCGTTGGTTGCCGCGGTGCTGCTTCGCGCCTCAATGATCAGCCTCAGATGCTTGTATGTTCCGGGGATCGAGGAGAAGGTAACCGTCGCAACAGCGGACCCCAGCAATTGGTCTGAGATGAGCGTCATTGCTCGACTGCTATCCACGTAGGCCGTCGTCGCAACCCGGGTGCTGTTATTCCCCGCCGTCTGCGTTGGTGCGGTCGGGTTCCCCGTCAGGGCCGGAGATGCTAGATTCGCCTTGAGCGCATCCGCGGCATCGACATAAGCTGTTGTCGCGATCTTGGTACTGTTGTCTGAGGCGCTGGGGGTTGGAGCTGCCGGCGTTCCCGTGAAGGTGGGAGAGGCGAGATTTGCTTTGAGTGCATCCGCCGCGTCCACATAGGCAGTCGTCGCCAGCTTCGTGCTGTTGTCTGCGGCGCTTGGAGTTGGCGCAGCCGGCGTACCTGTGAATGTCGGTGAGGCGAGAGCGGCCTTTGCGTTCAGAGCCGCCTGCAGGTCACTCTGAGTGCTCAAAGTTCCAGTGATCGCACCCCAAACCCCACCACCCCCTCCGGTACTACCCGAGGGGGGCGAATACTGCGACAAAGCCGCAACGAACACGGTGAGCAAAAACAGCGACGTAATTACAAATCTTTTCATATCGTGATTACCCCCTTTTTCCCCTAGCTAGGTCATGACGAACATTTGAGGCTGGACTCCCGTACTGAGAACCGCCCCTGAAGTCCAGATCAGAAAATCAGGACTTCCGATATTTCCCGGCGCATTCTGGTTATGAAACTCCGTGAGTGCCCAGTCGAGACTGCGGGCCACACCCTTCGAGACTCGCGCCTCATCTACTGTTCCATTTAGACCGACACCTGTGAAAATGCCTAGACTTGCGTCGATATTTGCCGTCTGCGTATTTGGCGATCCCGCAGGCTCTACGCCATCAACATAAAGCCTCTGTTGGGTCCCGTCATATGTCACCACCACGTAGTGAAAGATGCTCGCAATTCCGATGCCCGGGATGACATTGCCGACAAGTCCTCCATGTACGCCACCGTTGTGCGCTTCGATCAGATATCCGCGGTTTGTGGTTGAGCCGCTACCGAGGGCCATGGCGAACTTATCGCCTCCCGCCAAGGCGCAAGTGAACCAGCAGCTCATCGTCATCACATCCGCACCGCTCGGAGTATTACTTGGAGTCCCTGATGCCGGAACACGCACCCCGCCGCTTGATCCGACGAACACACCACCGCCGACTAATCCCGTCGTCGCAACGATTCCTCCCGAGAAAGCATCAACTCCGTTATTCCCGTTTGTCGTCGAGTCATTGAGGTTCAGCGTGGCGCCGTCTCCGAAATGGATCACCATCTTGTAATCGGAGTCCCAGACGGCAGAGGGCGCGAAGCTCCCCACGTTCTGCTGGGTCGTGATCCCCGAATCTCCCCAGGCCACGATGAACGTGGTGTTTGCTCCGGCGGATGATCCGTTCACAGAGGGGATCTGCACCCAGATATTGATGCCGCCGTTTACCGGGTCCCAGGTGTCGACTTCCCAGGGAAGCAGGGTTGAGAGTGTGCCGTCGTCTGCCAGAACTACAATGTCGTAGCCGCTCGCACTGGTGACGTCGCCTCCATGCGCTGTCGATTTCAAACTCGAATTCGAGGCGAAGATCCGCACCGGGAAGTTCGTCAGGTTGCTCGATCCGCATTTGGTGCGGTCGATCGCCACGGTATAGGTTTGAGTGAAGGCCATCTTTAATTACCGGGTTCCCGGGAGAGTGAACGTCACATCAGATAATGTTGCGTCCTGCGAGCTTGGCGCGACTACAACTAGCCGGTCAGTAGTGCCGATTGAGAAAGCACCTCCTGACGTGGCGAACGTGAAGGCACCTCCCGTGCTAACGGAAACAGTCCCAACGGTGGAGCCGTTCTTCTTAATCGTGTAGGTTGCGGTTGAGCTGGGATTGGTCCCCGCCGTACCTGACGCCGAGCCCGATGCCCCGCTGAAGTTCACCGGAAAGCTGATGGTCCGCGGTGGGGTATACAGAAACACGATTGCCCCCGCCCCCGGTTTCCCCACAAACGCGCAGATCACGTCATAAGGCTGAGCCCCAATTCCCGGGAGAACTTCCCACCCGGTGGTAGCCAGAAACTTACCAGCCGCTGTATCTCCTGAGGCGGGAGCCGGAACTGTCCCCCTGAGGCCTGCTGCCGGAGGCGAAACCGCGTCTGCCGTGAAATCATTAATGCCCAGGTCGAGATCAGTTGATAGCTCACCGCCTCCGATCAGAGGAAGTTCGGCGTCGACGCGCCTGGTCGGAGGAGTCGTATCGACCCATCCCCCACCAGCTCCGAGCACCCTTTGCGCCGCGGCATCTCCTGGAGCTGGAGCCGGGACTGTTCCCCGCGCGCCGCCGGTTGGAGGAGAGCCGGAATCTCCAACGAAGTCGGTAATGCCGAGATCGAGATCCGCAGTGAGATCCCCACCGCCTGTGAGCGGCGCTGCTGTATCCACTCTCCGCGTTTCCGGAACACTCCCGGCCCCGGGAGGAACATCGATCCAGCCTCCATCAGCCCCGAGCACCTTACCGACGTCGCCCGGACCTGGTGCAGGAACAGCCCCTGGTAATCCGCCAGTCGGAGGCGAGGAAGGCGGAGAGCCGTAAGCCCCCACGAACACGGCAATGCTATGCTCCCGATCAATCGATAGATCGCCGCCGCCTTCGAGGGGATACAGGGTATCGATCCGCCGCGTGTTCGGGATCGGAGGTGAGCCGACTGAGCCTGGAGTTTCCCACGTCCCCCCGGCGTACAGAAACATCCCCGCTGCTGCCGAACCGGCCGGAGGCGCCGGCACTCCACCGCCGAGCCCCCCATTCGGTGGAGACTCCGGAGGCGACAGAAGTGATGTACCGCCGCCATCTCCGATGAAGTCCGTCAGGTAGGCGGAAAACTTAACTGCTCCGTAAACCGCAAGCCCGTCCCCCGGGAAGCTCTCGCCCGTTGAGATTGCAGGGATCGTGAAAGACGACGGCCCTAACACCTCAACTGCCCACGTACCGCTCGATCCCTGGTCCGATCCCGCCTGGACAAATACCAGATCGCCATTGTGCAGGTTATGCGGTAGCTCCGTCACGAAGGTGACCGAAGTCCCGCTGTTTGCGGTGCTGATGATCCGCCCTCCGATATCGGAGGTTCCCTTCTGCCATTTGACGTTCTGCTGCCGGTTTGGCGCAGCGGGTTCGTCGTCTCGAAAGTCTACAAGTCGGGCCATTAAAAGTTACAGGTGTCCGTTGACAGCAAGGGCATCGGCGGGAGAGATCCGCGAGGCGGTCTGGTGAGGGAGCAAGGTATAAAACGGCGGGTCATGGGGCAATTCCGTATTGATACAGTCCACCCAGTTCGACGGGACTCCGGCACAGTTCACAGTCCGCATCTGAACCCTCACATAGGAGGAGGAGTCCAGTTCGAAGTCGAATTTGTACTCCACAACATACGGGTTGATGTCGGGAATCAGCACCCACACAGCATCCGCTTCAGGCGGAGGCACAAAATAAGTCGGCGGCGACGTTGGAGGAACCGCGTAAAACGCCTGGGCAAGATCCGCAGTGCGGGTATATCTCGCCTGCACCATGCCACCCTGCTGCATCCAGCCATCGGTAGGCTTCGGCCATTTCAGCGCAATCGCTGCCCGGCTGACTCCATCTGCCCCCACGATCGAGTTCTTCGGACCAGAAGCCATACCCAAAGTCGTGAAGACGAAATCAGGATTCGGCGCCGTCGACGGCATCACCGACTGCTGATACCCCATGGGCGAAAGCTGCTGGCTGAACCCGTCCCAGGCGTAAACACTCGGGTCTGTCTCGTTCACGTCGACTTCGGTTGACAGGTCGATCACCTTCACGCCGTTGTCTTCCCTCTCATTGATCAGGAACCGATGCTTGACGACTTCGAGCAGCTTATCCGTCCATCCGAGGAACGAGAAGGTGACACTCATGATGTCGAGCACCGTTAACTGGTAGCCCCACATATTGAATCGGAAGGTGCCGGTCCCCTGCTGCCGGGATCGCCTCAACTCGATACAGGCGATCCTCTGCGCCGCCGCATAGCTGATGGTGAACGGAAGCTGGATGTCCTTCCAGATCCTGATTCCGCCATCCTGCTCGAGGTAGATATCGTTTTCGTAGCGCCCGGATGAGCCAACGAAGCCGTGTCGCCCGTCTTCGCAGTACGGAGGAAAATCCGCCGGCTGCCAGTTGTTCACAGGAGAAACGAATTTCCCCTTCACCCCATTGAAAAGATCACGCGCCTTCCGTTTCGGCACCCAGGTGAATGGCCCCGCAAGCACCGGCAACGGCGTCGGGATGGTGAAAGTGTCCCCGGGATAATAGGTGATCGTCCAGTGCGAGGGCACCCGTTCATCATTACCGCCCACGCCGCCGGCAAGGTTTGATAAATCTCCATCCGCATCGGTATACGCGGCGAGGCCTTGAGCCTGTACGAGGCCTCCGATATAGGTCACCTTTACCGTGTCCCCTCCACTGCACGGGATGTACTGCGGTTGATCGAAGCCGATGGCGCTCTCGATCGGCAGCCCTCCATTGACACTTACCTGGAACGGAGCATGCTCATTGAACGGATAGTTCCAGTTGATGGTATTCGCGCTTACCGTAGCGAAAAAATCAGCCCCGTTGACAGTTACCTGGACGTCGTATTGGCCATCTCCGAGACCCACTTTCCCGTTGATGCCGAGCTGTAAATAGTTGGTCCCGGGAGGCGCCTTGAAAGTGGCGGCCGTCTTGCCGATGAACATCGTCGAGATCACCTGCGTCTCGGGGATGACACCGGTCGTAAATGCCCCCATCAGTGCGCCGCGGCCGCGCAACGTGGGCACATTGGTGATCCCTCCGCCGTACCAGGCCGCGGGCCAAATGATGAACTGGCCATTCGCATACGTGATCCTGCCGGCCATCGAGGTCAGCAGGTTGGCCAGGATCTCTCCGCGCCTCACCGATAGCGGGAAATGGCCATTGCAGGCATAGCGCGGCTCTGAATCGAAGCTCGGGCTGAAGAGGGTTTCAATCGTGATCGCAAGGGAAATTCTTTCGTCGCAGATGTTTGCTGCGTTGATCAGCTCCGGGATCGGGATCTCTGTCCCATAGGCCGCTCCGAAGCCCCATTGCGGAACACCTGTGATAGGAGGGCTTGCGAAAGGATCGACATACCCTTGATTCAGATAATCTGCAACGATGAGCGCGGCATTCTCGGTGTAGCCGTAGGTTGGAGGAGAGTTCCGCGGATCATAGATATCGTCCTTGCCGTACATCAGGAAGGAGATTTCCGGGATGCCGTTTGAAAAATAGAACTGATCGTACGTGAGGCGCAAGAAGACTGCGGATTTTCCCTGCAAGGAACAGACGCTGGTCCAGTTCGCGACATCCGGATGAATCAGCGTCGATGGGTCTCCATCCTTCGGAGTACCCTGCAGCATCCCCCAGAATGTTTCTCCCAGGGTCTGCTTCCCGGTGAGCGTCTCCATGTAGATCTTGCGGCCGTAGTCGGGCCACTGGGTCTTGACGACGCCGCCGCCAATGACATAGCCCGAGAGATCCGCGCCGGGACTCGTGTACTGAAACACAATCGTGCCGGAGGTTGGAGGGCTTCCGGAGCTGAAGACCTGGCTGACGATGTTTGAGACCTGCCAGAGGCCGTTCACATCCTGGAGATCCTCAACGACGATGTTTCTGACTCCTGAGACTTCCACCCAATCTCCTACCTGGAGCAGGGGTACATTGGCGCCGAGAGCTATGGTTACCGTGTTGTTGAAGCGGGAGATCGTTCCAATGGGGATGGTTTGCTGGACTGGAGTAAAGGAACTGCCGCCGTTGATGAACGGGAAGGTGGAGGGCTGAACACCGGGCGGGGTCGCCGTCGTATCGAGCTGGATGCGCTTTCCGTCGAAGCGCAGGCCGTTGATGCCCTTCATCGACGTGGCCCCGACCACGAAGATCATGTCGAGGTACTTGTTCCCGGTACCCCAGGCATTCATGTAGACGTCGGTTCCGCCGTGGCAGACTCGACCGTAGTTGATCTCCCAGGGGGCGATGGGGTTTTTGCTTGAACTGACGCTGCCGCCGAGCGGTCCTTTGGATAAGAGAGTGCCGAGGCCGTTAATCAGAGTGCCGGCGCCTGCGACAATCAGGGCTTTTGCCAGCGCACTCTGACCATAGAACGCAGCGGCAGCGCCTGCTGCAATTTCCAGGCCACCAACGATTACGCCAACAAACTTCGACATTGATATTAAAGAGAGGAGGAGGGGAGGAAAGAGAGGGAAATCAGATGGACCAGGAAGTAACCGCACGATCGCGGGGAATCCGCGCCATCCCGGCATCAGTTAAAACTGTGATCATGCCGCTCATATCGAGCAGCCCTACCGAATGACGACGGGTATTACCGCGCCAGATCAGCATCAGGTCTCCGCGCTGCGCAAGATTGGGATTTCGCTCAATGCATCCGTATCGCTGCATGACGTGAGTCACGATCGCGCGCACCTGCGATTGCTTCGTGACCTTGCGGATAATCCCGATCGCCTGATTCCATGAGGTGTAGCGGCCTGCGAAGGATTCGATTTCGATATCGCACATCACCTCGATTGCCTGCGCCGCCATCTGGCAGCAGTCCCAGGTGCCATGCTGAAATTTCCGGGATTGATTGGCCGCGAAAAACCTTTCGAGGCGTTCTGGCCAGTCCGGAAGTCTTTGCAGTGTCAATTAGTTACCTTAGTTCTATTGGTTTTTTTACGCTAAATCGCTAGCATTAAAATGTGCTGGCAACAGAACTCGATAAAGCTGAAATTGTGGCAACTCGGATAATAGGCCGCCCTCAAATCGAAATCGCCATCGGTACCGTTTTCGGGGACTGGACGGTACTTTCTAAGGCTGACAAGAAAACGGGAGCAAGTGATTCCTTTTACAATTGCCAATGTAAATGTGGGCGGCGCGCGAGACTTAGTAGCTTCAGACTTAGAAGGGGAAGTGCGAAACGATGCCTCAAGTGCGCCGCGCAGAACTCAACGTTTGACGATCTAGCCGGCCAGACATTTGGGCGATGGACCGCACTCTATAGAATTCCTGTCGAGCAAAGAACCGGAAAAGACGTCTCTTGGATGTGTCGATGTGAATGTGGTACTGAAAAACCGATGAGCGTACCAGAGATGAAGCGCTGCCAGGGATGCAGAAAGTGCTCCAACAAGAACCAAAAGCGGCCATATGAAGCCGTATTTAATACCGCACGAGACCGAATCCTCGGGCGATACGACAGGGCGAAAGCACGAGAGTTTACCTTGACGTTTGAAGACTTCCTGTCGATCGTAGAAACCGGGAAATGCCATTATTGTCACGTCCCGGTTACGTGGGCCAAACACGCAATACACAAAACCGATTCCGGGCATCACATGGACCGCAAAGACAACGAAATCGGGTACACGGTTGAGAATTTAGTAGCCTGCTGCGTCCGTTGCAATTTTTCAAAGGGAGACCGCTATTCATACGAAGAGTGGATGGCAATGACCGAGTGTTATCGAAACGGAACCATCGCCCCAGGAAACAAGCCTTTTGGCCATCTAAAACTGCGACAAAGACAGGAAAGCTTTGCTTTCCGCAATCCCGCAGATTAACCTCACTTCTGCCCTACAGTTCGCCCCCACATGATCTGCTGGTCCTGCATGCCATAAACGAAGCTCAAGCCCGCATCACCCGGCCAGTCCCGTTGCTGGTCTTCGGTCGTGTACCGCCGGTCGACGGCCACATTCATATAGGCGAGGCGGTTTTCACAACTCAGGGAAATACTCGCCGTGGTTCCATCGGCGTTGAATACCGGCTGGTCCATTCGTCCCGCCCAGGAAATCAACGGGTCTACAATGATAGCCGGCGGCGAGCTGGCGTAGCGGAGGCCGAAGTAGATCCCCACGGGAAGCCCCTGCCGAACTTCTCCGAGCGCCAAATTCAGCAGATTTGAATCGAAACCGGAAAGCGTCAGAGTGACAGCCCGAGGTTCAACATCAGTTCCCTCTTCAATAACGGATATGCCGAGCAACGATCCAACCCCCTGCCAAACATGCCCATTCCAGGTCGTTGGCCCATAACCGCTCCACACGTAAACCGGACCAGTAAGAAACGTCCCGTACACGAAGACGATCGGGTACAGGGCTTTCGCCTGAATGGCTGCCAGCATGTCCGCTGACATCTTCCGCGGCACTGGCTAAATCGCCTCCCGGATATCGAACTGTAGACGGTAGAACCGGTCACCCTGCACCGGGAACTTACGGATATTGCCCTTCAATCGAAACAGGCCCTTCGTGTTGTGAGTCGTGATCGTATCGATCAGCGGAGGACTTCCCTGATTCGGAGACTCCCGAAGGTTGGGCCAGATGGCGAGAGTAGCATTCCCGTCATGGTCCGCCGCCGCGTCTGCCGTCATCCGATAGAGCCGCAAGCCGATCTGGATCCAGTCTCCGCTCGCGAGCACGCGCGACTGATCCCCAACCCATCCGGTTGTGGTAAGCGTGAAGCCTGTCTGGTTTGAGCCCGCAACGACTGGCGCTCCGAGAGCGCTTCCCCGCGGGGTTTTCCCCAGCGGATCTCCCATCTGAAAGACATTGGCGACTCCCTGGAGACCCATCAGGAACCCGATCCAGGCGCGAACCTGCGAATCCGGCATCGGAGGATACATCACAGAAGCTTCGAGCCACGCCGCTCCCCAGTGGTACGTCTGCTGCTGCCCGGTGAAGGGGTTCACCGTTTCGCCAACGATATCCTGAGCGCTCCATTCAATGGAGGCCGGAGCTGGCGGGCTCACAGGTAATGCTACTTGATTCCAGCCGAATGGCATCTATTGAGGCACCCTTTGCATACGCTCCTGGCTTGCCTGAAGAGACATGGCAATCGAGGAATCATGCGCTGCCCGGATGGCCCGGTAGACCTGCTGCTCAACGCCCTGTTGTGCTCCGCGGGCATCGACGTTAATATTTCCCGTATGAGTCACTCCCCCACCGCCAAAGGTCCTACGTGCCACTGCGTTACTCATGACGCTGTCCCCGCCTGGTCCGGCGGTGATCAGTTCCGCACGGCCGCCTTCTCCTGCGATATAGGCTTTTCCTGGGCTGACGTAACCGCCAGTTGCATAGAAGCCTCCGAAGTCAACACCGCCGCCAGCCCCGCCGCCGAACAGTTTGCCGAATAGCGAACCGATGCCCTTACCGATCCCGCTAAAGGCACCGCCGAGCTTACCAACTGCCCCGGATAGCGCCTCACCGATTCCCTTTCCACCCGCGCCGGCAGAAGCTAGAGCGCCGCCGAGACTTCCGCCGCCCCCCGCGCCCGCACTCGCCATCCGGACCCACAGCGCGGAGGACTCAGATGAACCATCAGGCTTGCCGCCAAGCGCGCTTCCAAGGTCGACCCCGAATGCTTTCCCGATCGCCCCGATCCCTTCCTGCAGGCCTTTCTGGATCGAGCTTTTCACCATCTGCTTGCCGATATCCTGCATCATCTTTCCGAAGTCGGCCTTTCCTCCGGTGAGCAGCTCCGTGAGATTGTCGGCTAACTTTTCGAAGGTGGAGTGCAACGCATCGTAGATGATAGAAGCCGTAGTTTTCGCCTGTTTCTGCATATCGAGGAAGAACGCCGTCATCCCGGCCTTTGCAGAGTCCTGCCTGAGCAGCGAGGCCACCGTCTCATCGATCGCCTTATTGAACAGCTCCTGCTGCTTGGCGGCCAGCTCGAGCGCATGGCCATAGGTCAGGGTTCCGCCGTCGAGCTTCTTCAGTGCCTCAGTGGCGCCTCGCAGGCTGTCAAGCTCCCTCTGTAGCCGCTCCACCGGGGAAAAGAGCGCTACTGCTTTCTGAGCATCCGCCTCACCCCATTCCGCGTGCGTCAGATCGACAATGGCCTGCTTCTTTCGCACCAGAGCATCCCGCACCTGGGTGTCGGTTTCCATCAGGATCTTCTGATCGAGCGCATAGACTTTGGCATTGAGCGAGGCCTCTCGCATTGCCTGATCGCCGCCGAAGATGGCAGCCACCATCCCCTCGCGCGCGGCGATTTCTTCGAGAATGTTCTTCGTATCGTTATTAGCAGCGAGGATTTTCTGGGCTACCGCCGCATCCTGGAGCTTAGTCTTCAAATCATCGAGTTCCAGCTTCAATGCCTTAATTGCCGCCTCCGACTTCCCCCAGGTCCGGGCCAGCATCTCATTTTCGATAGCCGCTCTCTCAAGAGCCTCATCCCCCTCGAGCGTCGCCGCTGCCAGTTTGCGGGCCTGGATCGTTGCAAGTTCGGAAGCCTGGGACTGCGAGACCAGCTCTTTTCCATAGGCGTTAACGACAGCAAGCGACTCTTCAAACGCCATCCTCTGACGAATTGTCGCCTCCTGAATCGCAGTGAGCTTGGGAAGGTGCGCATCCATCCGCTCGGTATTCAGCTTGAGGATTTCCGCCTCTGCCTTCATCGCGACGTTCACGCCGGAGATCGCGTCCGGAGTGCCGTGAAGCACAGAAGCAAACCGCTGTTGCGCGAGAATCGCCTGATTGATTTTGGCGATCGCCTCAGCGTAGACGTCTTTCTTTTCGGGACCGAGACCCGCGGTCACTGCCGGAGCGAGACTCTGGGTCGGGCCTGGTGTTGGCGGGCCATTCACCTTAAATCCCGCCGCTTCCCGCCGGCGCTTCGCCTCTGCCAAAGCTTTATCAAACCCGGGAATCAGCGCGGCAAAGATTGGCGAGATATTACTGATCGCCCCCACGATCGCCGTACGCAACCCATTCGCAAAAGCATCCCAAGCCTTACCCATCAGATTGACAATGGCGTGGAACCGGTCAGACAGCCATTGCATCGGCTTCTCCATCTGAATCCAGACTGCAGACCAGATGTCTCCGACGTGATAGGTTTCACCCTCAAACTGAAACAAGGCATCCCGGAAGTGGTAGACCGTGGCGCCGAGAGCTACGATCCCGGCAATCGCAAGCGTGATCGGGCCGCCAATGGCAGCGAGTGCCGTTCCGAAAACGTAGGAAACGCCGCCCGCCTCTGCAAGTAGCGGAATTGCAGCGGCAACAGTCCCGGCAAAGCTCGTGATGATCGGGAGCAGCTTCTGGATCCCGAGCAGGCCGACGACGAATTTCTCAATCCCCGCTCCGGCCGCGGCCCAATTCGCCGTAGCTAAAACCGGGATTGCGATACTCGCGATCTTAATCGCCACCAGGGCTTCAAGGGCAACCTTCAAAGCGTGGGCATGCTTGGTGACGAATTGAAGCGCATCCCCAAGCGCCGTTACAGCGGAGGAAACGTGCTCGCCAAAGGAGCGCGCAAGGTCCGGAATATTCGAAGCCTTTGCCACCTCGATCAGCTTGTCTGACAGCTTGGCGAGCGCCGGCAGAGTTGCCCCAAGCAGCGCATAGCCCATCCCCTTAAACACACCGCTGAGGCGATCGAGGTTATCATGCGCCGCGCCGGCCACCTCTGCGGTGCTGGTCGAAACCTCCAGGCCAAACTGATGAGCTTCCTCGTTGACTTTGGCCTGCTCCGCCCCATACTGATTGAGCATCGGGATGAGGCCCGCTCCCGACTTCCCGAACAGCTCCATAGCCAGAGCCGTTTTACCTGCTCCATCCTGTATCTTCGAGAACTTTGCAGCGAGATCCCCCATCATGACGCCGCTGTCCCGCAGATGACCGGTCGAGTCGACGATACTCACGCCCAGCCGGCTAAAGATTCTCGCCAGCCCCTCATTCCCGTTCTGCGCGGCGAAGGCGTTCTTGCTCAGTTTTTCGAGTCCCACCGCGAGCTGCTCGGTAGAGGCGTTGCTCAGACTTGCGGCATAGCTAAGCCTTGAGAGAGTTTCGACCGTGGTGCCCGTCGACTGGGCCAGTTTACCCATCGCGTCGATAGAATCGATAGCACTTTTAACAAGCGCGACGGTCCCGCCAACAACCGCCGCACCCATGGCAAGAGCCGCCGCACTGATCTTTTGGAGAGATCGAGAAATATCCGTCGCCGTTTTCGCGGACAGAGACGCCATCTTGTCCATGCCCTGGGAAAATGAGGCGGTATTCGCCTTCAGGTCGATCGTGAGTGTTCCGATTACGACGGACATAATGATGTTCTTTTGGGAAAGGCGTTATTTATCGGGCATCTTGTGCCCGAAGATGGCCATGATTTCTTCGCCGGTAATCGGCCTCTCCGGTTCCGGATTCATCATGAAGTGAGCTTGCTTGAGGGGAGGCTCAGGCCGGCAGATGGAGAAATTGGCAACAGTCGAAGCGATGGTGCTCATCATGAACTCTTCGCGCTGGATGCGCTTGAGCCGCCGCTTCATCAGCTCCTGAATCATGCGCGGAGTACTATCGAGCCACTCTTTGCTCGACATCCCCAGGTCATAGCGGGCAATCGACCAGAGTTCTATCCAGGTTTGAGGCGGGTCTAGGTCCCCGCCTTCGTAGGGTCTTCCTCTTCGCCCTCCACTGCCTCCGGTTCGTCCTCAGGCTTTGAAGCCATGTACGCCGTAATCACACCCAGAGACACGGTCTCGAGATTACCGGGATGGATCAGAGAACCTATTTCGTCCAGGGTGTAGGGCTTCATCTTGCCGTCCACCTCGTGCCTTGCTTTGCAGCGGGCAAGGCAGACATACACCGCCGCCCGTACGAAGGCCATGCTGGGCTTCGTGATGTTGACTTCGCCGGTCAACATATTGAGGCCCGTCAACTTCTCGCACTCGATCAGCTCGTTAGTGCCGAGCACAAGCGGCCAGGTCTTGCCGTCGAGTTTGATCTCGACTTTCTGGGTCAGTTTTTCAGTGATAGGAGACGCCATATCGATGAATTACACGACCTCGTAGGTGATGTTCCCGGCGACTTCCATCTTCATCTTGAATTCGCTGGTTTTGCTGGGCTCGAAAGGGCCACCCGCGAAGTCACCGACGAACCCATCCGCAGTCTGGGTATAGGTCTTGGTTCCCTTGTCGACTTTGGCGGTCAGGCGATAGCTGACAACTTCGCGACCCTGGGCCAGTTCGGGCAGCAGGAGCTGAGACTCATCTCCGATGAAATTGCCGGAGACGTCGAGAGTCCCGGGCATGATCAGGCCGGGGGTTTTCTCTTCCGTTGCGTTGGGGGATTCGAGGTGTGTGACGATCACCACAGGGACCGTGAAATCACTCGGGGCGATCGACTTTACCTCGAGCAGCTTCAAATAGGAGCCCAAGCTGGGAGGGCTGTCGGAGTAGTTATATCGGGCGATCTCCAGAGTAGCGAGATAGCCGAGGGTAGCGCGAGACTTTGCCATTGCTGTTTTCTCCTAATGGGAAATTTGTGGAATGCGGGATTGATGCGGGAGTACTGGAGCCGAAGCTTTAGAAACAGAGTTGATAGTCGACAACCCGCCGGTAGCTCCGGCTGGCATCATTGAAAAAATCTACGAGGTTCGTCTGAAAGCAGCCCTGCAGAAAGGTGTGATCGGAATCGGTGAGCACGCCATAATAGCCGCTGAGCAGAGAGTCGATCGCGGCAGCCAGGCGGATCGCCTCCGCCGCATTGTTTCCATGGCAATTGATCTGCACCCGGGTATAGTCGATGCCGCGGTCTCCGTCCAGGGTGTAGTCACCCGAATTCGAGGCAAACTGGTACGACCATCCGGGGACCGTCGCATTCTCGGGCAGTGGCGCGTGCATTCCCTGAGTCACCGCCAGCGCTGAGATTCCGGCATTCGCGATCATCAGCTTCACGAGGCCCTCTTCAATCACTTCTTACCGAGCGCCTCCACGCCAGCCTTCATCTCAGCCGTAAACGCCTCTTGTGCCTGCTGGTGCTTCGAATCAAACGCCGGCCGCATGAACGGTTGCGCCGCAGCATCATCGGTACCGAATTCGACGAACATGCCATACACTCCAGGCTGTTCACTACCTTTTCCGCGCTCCCTCTTCGGCCCCACATGCACGGTACCGTATTCCTGCTTGGGAGACATTTTGATCACCGCGCCAATGGAGTCTTTCAGGTCTCCGGGATTCCGGTGAGGATGAGGCTTTTTTAGAATGGGAGCGCGGGATTTTGCATCCGCTATGAATATGTCCGCGCCGGCCCTTAGCCCCTTCCGAAGCGCCGCTTTTGCGAGCTTCGGGCCTGCATCATGGAGAGCATCCTCCACGCCCTGCAAGCCGCTAATGTTTACCGTTATCTGCATTGATCCACCAGCCCCACAACTCTGCCGCATCAACTCCATACCGGCTCCACGGCCGCTGCCAGCCTTTCGCCTCATACCGGACACTCAAGGTCTTCCACGGCTCCATCGGCAGCCTGTCCAGCAGGAACAGCTTCAAGGGGGGAATCACCCACCCTTTCACGACATCCCGGTGCGCTACCTGCCAGTCGGTAAACCCCCCTACTCCATTGGGACCATGCACAGTCATGGAGCCTCTGCCTTCCCAGGCTTTTCGTCGCATGAGGCCGATACCGCCGATGGAGTCACACTTTGCGAAGCCGGGTTTCCCCTGCGTCCAGGCAGTCAGGTGCTTATCCTGATCGAGGTCGGAGCGCACACCGGCGGCCCACGGTGGAGGCGTTCTGCTTTGCCATGGCTCGATTCCCAGCAAGTCGACCAGAGGATTCCGCTTCATCACAGAAAGGCAGCTATCGAGCCATCCGGGAGGCACAATCACGTCAGAATCGAGCTTGCAGAACAGATCGAGGTCACTCTTCTCGCGGAGGAATTCGGCCATCACCGATACCGGCCCGCCGAGCTTTCCTACGGTCAAGGTGCAAATTGGCCCGCCTCCTTCCATGGATTGCAGCTCGTTCAGAAATTGCTCCACCAGCTCCCGCGTGCCGTCGATCGAGCAGTCATCGTACACCGAGAATCTGCGGACGAGGGACCAGTTGGTATTCTGCTTCAGCGCCTTGAGTGAAGCAGCAGTGAAGTCTTTCCGGTTGTAGGTTAAATAAAGGAGGTCGATCATGGTCAATGCTGAGGATTTGGAGACTAGTGATGAGGCCGCCTGGAGCGGCCCCACCGTGCTCCGGCTCGTTACTTCCGCGCTATCTCCTTTCTCTGAAATGGAAGTGGTCATCAGATCACGTACTCCCGGAGATCATTCACAAAGTGAGGCCAACACCCAAGCCGCGGGTCCATCTGGAGCTGCGACCTATAGCAGGACAGAGCGCGGAGCTTTCGTGCGATGTCGTCTCCTGAGCGCGGCAGGACCTCGGTACCGTTGCGCGATTTCCCATCCACTTTCCGCGTGTACGTCAGGTAGTGGGTGACGAGGCCCGGGAAGGCGGCATCCGCGGCGGCTCCCACCATATTGTGTTGCTCGTGGCCATCCTGCTCAATCGCGGGAGCCCATAACTGCTCAACGTTTCTATAGTGCCCATGAAGCGCGGCGGTCAGACTGGCCAGGCCGTCCATTGAGAATTTGTCATCGTCCCGGAAGCCGAGGAAGTCGGGCTCGACTTCGGTGCCTGCTATCATCGCGTTACAGTATTCCTCCCGGGTCAACTCCACCAGCGCATCGATTGTTTCCTGTCGACGCCGCCCCGCAATACACGACCCCAGGCCACGCGACGGCTGCACGTAGGAATCGAATACCACGCACACCGTGGGCCTCTCGCGCATAATTGTGTACGCGCACCACAAAACCTCGTCATCGTTGTGGGGGGACAGTAACAGCTTCAAACCAACTCCACCCTTCCACGGTAAATCTCAGTAATAACTTGCCCTTCGTCGCATATTTCGCGGCCCTGCTTGCGAGCGGATTCAATCAGATCAGCCACTCGATCCCAGCGCATAACGTGAAGGGTCTCGCCATTACCCGCATCAAAATCCGCCTTCACAATTCCCGCTTCGGTGTCCACATACCAGACTTTCTGGATCTCAACACCGTCCACGAAGCACCGGCATGGATTCTTGTCCTCCGCACGCTTGATCACCTCTGCCTCCTCCGCTGTATGGGGACGCCGAGCCCTGAGATCGATGATCACGCCGCCGCCTGCCTTTCGATCCCCTGAAGCCTCTGGTAAATCTCTCTCATGTGATTTCCATGCCGGGGGTCCAAAGAGAGCCTGTCTTTCCCATGGGCGATTTCAAGATGGGTAACTCCGATATCGATGAGGCGCGTTTTCTTCCGGTTCAAGTATGTGAATACCCGGTCGCACTCCCGGTAAAACAGCTCATCTTCGGGATACCTCGAAAGGTACGGCGAGAAGTCAACCATCGACCGAGGGAAGATCGAGCCCCACCCTACCAGTGCCACTCCAGGCCAGTTCAGATAATCCGCCTGATGCCCCTTGAGCATGTTGCAGAGAAGTTCTCCCGACGCTGGATCGTACTCGCGGCAGAGGCGCGCGCCGTCCACCAGGCAGTCATCGTCCTGCACGTAGATGAAATCCGTCAACGCTGAGAACGCCGCAAGATACCGCCCGAACACTTTTCGATCCTTGCATCGCGAGTTATCCCAGGCTGAGACCACACCGAAACAAGAGAGCGAATCGAGAACAGGAGTGATCTCCCGATCTCCCTTTGTGACGATGATGGCGGTTACTTGCTTGAGGTCGATCATCAGCGCCTGACGGGATACACCAGAGGATAGCCGAGCAGAATTGAAATCAGCCAGAGGCAAACCGCGACCACAGCCACAACCCGGATAATCCGGGCAATCGCTGCATCCATTGGAATCTGCTGGACGATCCATAACAACAGGCCCACAATGATCAGCACCACGATAACTTGAATGAGAAAAGCTGGAAACATGGAAATACTCCTTTTTACAGCAACTCCTGGAACAGCCGACGCGCGGCAACCGGGGTCAACTGCTGCCTTCGTGTCTTGTGACCCTGGAACAGAACATCGAGAGCTGAGCCAAGATTGATGTACGTTCTCCCTGGATACTGCTGCCAGCACTTGACCACTGGAAGATTGCCGGCCATTCCGGCGCCGTACAGCAGAATGTCGAACTCGCGATCGAGCAGAGCCCTACTGTAGACTTCCGAGAATCGGAACAGATCGCGCATCGGCGTAGGAATAAATTCAGCGCCAAGCATCTTCGCCGCGGACTCATTATCAAGTGGCCCCATGTAGAGCTTGCGGCGGGTATCCACTTTCACAGCCTTGTAGAAGTCGAGCAGCGCCCGAGAGTCCCGCATTAGCAGCAGGGCTTCGAAGTGAATGAATTCAGGAGTACCTGATCCGATTAGCTCAGCATACTGCTGCGCATACCGTGCATGCTCTGAGCCTGCGTCGAATGAGGCCGAAAGCCAGTCTCCCACATACACCTTGGGGTAAATCCGGCACTTTCGCAGGTCATTTTTGCCTTTAGCACATGGCTCCTGAGGCGCGCGACACCAAGCAGGATTAAGCGCGCTACAGCGCCCCCCGCGCATCAGAGTTTCGAAGGCCCATTGAAGCTGGAAACCCAGGTCCACGGAATACTGCTCCAGGTCGCAGGTCATCCCTGATTTTCCTGCCATGCATTCCAGGGCTCCGTCTCCATACCGAACGAAGAAGAAGGGCTCCTGAGCTTGGATCTTCTGTGTTAGGAGGATCGCACTCTCATCTGCTGAGAAGGAGGTATAGCAGCGATTTGGAGCCGCGGCGGTCATGTTTTAAGCGTAGATATCCGTGGTCGGGAGGCGCTGCTCACGATTGAGGCGATCCACACACTCCTGCCATGCGGCCTTGTCGCGCAACTTTCCGGCACGCCTCACTTCCACCAGCCGGTAGCCCGCCGCTCGATACCTTCCCGCATCAATACCCTGAGTAAAGGCATCGTAAAAGAACAGGGGCTTCCTTTCCTCGGCTTCCGCCAACTCTCGGGCAACACGTGCCCTGTCCGCCTCCTGCTCGGCCCGATCCGCTTCGAGCGCACGCCTCACGCCCGACTCCACAGCAGAGGCGATATCGGCGGTACCAAGCGGACGCACTTCTTCAAGGCGCACACCGCCGGATAGAATCGTAACTTTGCAGCCCGGGAACTCCTCATCGCAGCATCGCCGTACCTGCCCATACGCCGATAGACTCAGTGCTCCAGGGACGCTCAGGATAAAATGCTTCCCTTCTGGAACGAACTCTTCAGCCGTGATGGAGGCCTCCGCGTGAACCGCCTCTCCCTTCGGTGAAATCGCAGCAGTCGCAACCGCCGCGAGGGATTGTAAAAAACCTGCTCGTGTCATATAATTTCCAATGTCACCGGGAGTTTGGATTGGGTCCGGAGTTGACATCCCGGATGGCTTACTTCACCGCCAATTGGTGCTCCCGGCTATCCCCTCCTCCTCGCAACCACTCCATACCCCAGAGGAAACTTAAAGCCTCCCAGCTCGATCTCCGCCCTCCGCTCGACTTGAAGCACTTCGAACTTCTGATCAGTCAGCAGCTTCTCGATCCCGGCCTTCGTCCACCTCCACAAGTCAGAGGCTTCCACTTCGTCCCAGCAAGTCGGCACTGTCAACACCAGATACCCGCCCTCTTTCAGCCATCCATGAAACCAGTGGATGACAAGCGCCGGATCTGGAACGTATTGCAGCACCTGCGTGCAAAGGATCGCATCATATTCTGGAACCGGCCACTTGTCATCGGGTTCCCAGGGCTCGTACTCTCCTGAAACTAAGTCACGGTAGGGTTGAGGCTTTAAACAGGTCCCTTCTTTCCCTGCGCCGAAGTCGAGCACGCGGCCTGTCAACAGATCTTTGTGCCTCGTGACGAATTCCCGGATGGAATTACGCTCAAGCCCACGGATGGTGTGATGGTCCCAGCGCTCGAAGGGGGTGATGGCGCGAATTTCCGGGGGACGCGGCGGAGCAACGAGGGCGGGGGCCTGCGTGCTCAGTTGCTGAATCTTGCCGATGGTCACTCCGGCTTCCTCCACACCCCGATCAGTGTCTTACTCTCAAACCCATCGAGATCCTTATCGAGCAACTCTCTCCGCTCCTGAATCAGATCGGTATATCCCAAATGCTTGTCGAGCTGCTCTTCTGTCAAAGGGTGATCGTGAAGGAGGTTTTTCAGTTCCTCTGGCCTCAGATGCACGTGCAGGTAGAACCGGCCGCCGGGCTTCAGCATCCTCCAGATCTTCGGCAGCAGGTAGAATCCCATCTCTCCGTGATCCAGTGCATTGGTCGTTAGGATGAGGTCAAATTGCTGATCCGTGTCCCAGTGTTCGAACGGTTCATCCACTCGCCGGATGCCGTTTCGTTCTTCCAGGATCCCGACTGCTTCATATGCCGGATAAAGGGGATCGACTCCGAATTTCAGATCGGCTTCGATGAAGGGCAATAGTCCCCAGTGAGGCCCAGTGCCGATCTCGAGGATTTGCCGCGGCAGGGACGCGCTAACAAATTCCCCGATACTCTGCTCCGGCGAAGGAATCTTCAGGACATCGAGATACCGGAATAGCTGCACACCCTCAGCCTGCATGTCGCAACGCAGCCAGAAGGCCAGCTCCAATAGCTCTTTATGAGTGAGGTGAAACATTAATTGCGCCGGAGGCGAATAACCAAGAGGATGACGCAACCCGCCATCAGCACACCGGACACGACGCCAAATTGATATTCAGACATGTAATTCAGCGCACCCCATCCCGGCAACAGAAGGCCATAATCGCGCTCAGCAGCAGAAATATGCGGATGGTCATCACATCAAAACCAAGTCCCGACCAACCAAAGGGAGCCAGACCCAGGTGCGGCGAGGTGAACCCTCCACCAAATCAACAACCGCGCCTTTTCCGCCCATCTACTTCACCGCCGTAAGGTGAGCCAGAATCTTACTCCTCCGCTCATTCGATGCTCCGTACTCAACCATCCGCCACTCACCCCGAAACAGCGCCTGAATCCCATACGCCGGTCCCAATCTTCCTCTTTCCCCTCCCGGATGGTTCCATGGCTCCATGAAGTAGTACTGATCATCCAGGGTCCAGAAGGTTCGATGCGTCGGGTCTGCGAAGGCTCCCGGGTTCACTCTTCCATCGGCCAGCATCACGCACGGTACTGCCAAATCGAGGATGCCGCCGGGCTTCAACACCCTCCAGGCCTCATTCATCGGCCAGATTTTGCTCGGTCCTAGGTGCTCAAAAACATCGTGGGCATAGATTTCATCCACGGTCGAGTTTTCCCAGGGCCAGTGGTAGTTCAGGTCATGGACCACATCTGCCGGTTCGCAGATATCCACCGAGACGAAGCCCGATTTCCGGTCATCATTCGCGCCCAGGTTGAGCTTAAGCATCGGTTATCTGCTCCACATGGGGAAGCCGTGGATCTCATAGAAGCGCTTCATCGTGGCATTGATCGGCAGGCTCCCATTGAGACCCCGGAAAGTACTCGGCAGAGTCCCATGATCGACCACGCATTCGTTAAACACTCCGAGCTTGTACCCTGCATGCCGGATTCTCATACAGTAGTCTGTGTCTTCTCCTGCGTACACCATTTCTCCATCGATTGAGCCAGTGAAGCGCTCATCGAGAGGCCCTACTTTGTCCAGTACTTTTCGCGGAATATACACACAGACGAAGGGGACATCCAAGCCGCCTTCGGAGATACCGGTCAGACCTTCCTTGTAGGCGTGAATGTGATGCGCGTTGCCTTTGACCCGCGCTGACAGGAGGCCGTACTCGGGATGCTCATAGCAGAATTGCTGCATCGCGGTGAAGCCTCCGGGGGTCTCAAGGATCGCGTCATCGTTCAAGAGAACGATGTCATCTTGCCAGGTTTTAGAGATTCCAAAGTTGCAGTTTTTAGCGTAGATAAATGGCCTTGAGCACCAACCCACCGTGAATCCCGGATCAGCCTCAACCCACAGCATGATAGCTTTCCAGTCCACACCATCGTCCGCAACGAAGATATTAATGCCCGGCTGCTGCTTCCTCAGCGCGTCCATACAGGGCACCAGATTCGAGGCCGTCTTGCTCGGGATGATGACAGAGAGTCCCATCCGCACTGTTCCTTGAGGGGTCATGCCGCCTGCTCCTCGCGGGCTTCCTTCTTCCACTGGAACCCCGCTGGCATCTTCAACCACGGCCCTCCATTCAACTGCCTCACTGAAGTATTTCCAGGGTGAATCGTCGCATACATCAGATCCATATCGGGACACTCGACGAGCTGCCCCAACCGCCCCGCTTCCGCCGCAAACTGCTCATCCTGTCCGCACTGGATCTCGGCAAACCGGTGCTTCATCCACCACTCTTTCCGGAAGCAGAGGGAAGTCGCCAGCACGAAGTCTTTTCCCGGTCCCGGGTATCTCCACCACTCCCGGCCGTCGGTGAACTTCATTTCTCTATATCCAGTAACGGACCTTGCAGACGTCTGCAATATTTCCACCTGCTGCGATAACCTTCCCGGTTCTGAGTGGTCGTCATCGTCCCAGATGGCGATGATTTCGCCTCTCGCCGCCTGGCAGCCGACATTCCGTTTTGCTCCTACCACCAGCTGGGCGCCATCGGTATATTTCACCAGTGACCCTGGAGGAAATGTCAATCCTTCGAGATCTTCTCTTGAGTCCCCTAACACCAGCAGTTCTTTATTCGGGTAGGTTTGCAGGTTGAAGCAGTCGATTGCTTGAGGAAGCCAGTGTTTTCTCTGTCTTGTGAGGCAGAGGGCGGTCACCAGGGGAAGATTGCTGCTTTTCGTCAAATCAGACATTGGTTCCGAGGCCGGTACACGTCAACACCAGCACGATATCCATCTGCAGAACGTTATCCAAATCCTCCACGATCAACTTATTGCCGCTTGGCATGATCACCCGGTCGCCCCCTAAAATTCCCGGCTGATACCACATGGCAACCACCGTTTCCATATGCGAGGTGATCTGGCCATCCCGGATTTGATCCGCGGTGTTATACGTCTCGAAGGCCGCATTGGCAGAGGTTATGGTTTGAGGCGATGAAACCACGCCGCCTTCGTTGATCTCAGGAGGACTTGCAACCACGTCCCTCTCGATGGTGATCGAGTGCCGCATCTTGCCCGAGTCGATTACCGGCTCGCCGCTCGAGATATCCACCAGCCGGCGGTAGTTCTGCGCCACCTACCGAACCCTCGTGATAGCGCCATACGAAAGCTGAGCAGTAATGATGTCCGGATATCCCTCGATCGCGCTCTTCCCCATCGAGAGAGGCAGCCGGTTACTGAACCATTCGTTGATCAGCCGGCGCATCCCCATCTTGACCGTGGCCCCGGTATCTGACCAGAACGCATCGTCAGAGGAAACGCCCGCAGTGAAACGGATCAAAATCGAGGAAGAGGGCCACGGAGTGTAACTCGGCCACGCTCCAATACTCCAGGGCGGCGAGATCGTACCTGGCTGCTTACTGGTATCGACCACGTACTGGGTTCCTTCGGTAAGAGCGATGACGGCGCCAGTCGAGTCCTTCTGCTGCACCAGGTCAACCGTCCTCAAGTGAGGCCGCAGTTCGATTGAAGTGTTCTGCCAGTAATCGAGCGATAAATCGAAGGACTTCACCACTAGGTCCCGGTTCTGTAGCAGCTCCGCCTGCACTCTTGCCGCCACGATCATGTCCCTGAGATCATCGTCACGGCCAGGATTCGCCGGAGCCGTTGGAGGAAGTCTCAGGAAGCTGATCGCCTGATCGAGCGTGAAGGGCTCGGTAAAGACCTGGGGCGGCGAGGTGACCGTGAGGCCCAGCGTCCCATAGGAGGCGTAGGTGTCGTACCACGGATACGAGTTTCCGAAAGTAGGATACATGAACTAGACCGAGGCCGGATTCCTACCTACTGATTTCCCCAAATCACGCTGATCTTGTCCCCGTTAGCGATGTAGACGTAGATGCCGGCCAGCCGGTAATTCTGCCCTTGAGGCGGATACAGGAAGCCGCCTCCAGCCGGGATCTTGAGCCCCACAGTGGAACTTACAGAGGAATCCTGATCCGTACGAACGACCGCACTGTTTGTACTGTCCGCGATGATCTGCACCCACCTGGCACTGCCACTGCTCGCGATCTGCACCGTGGCGCCAGTCCCGGTGATGTCGCCGCCGGGGCTGCCGGCCATCAGGAACACGGAAAACAGCAGCAGGAGAAAGAGAAATCGTCTTTTCATACTCAGCTTCATGACAGTAAACTCCAATCACTTCCAGTTAGGGCTCGGGGGCTTGTATTTCCGGGGTGAATCGTTGCGTACATCAGATCTTGAGCATCAGCGGTCGAAAGCTGGCCGGCACAAGAGGCGTTGAAAGCAAAAATATTGTCTTCACCCACGTTAAGGGAGAGAAACCGGCTATGCTCCCACCAGGCTTTCCGGTAGCAGAGGGAGGTTCCGAGTGCTCGGTCGAGCGCGCCGGAGAACTGCCACCAGTGAGTTCCGTCAGTAAATCGGAGCCGATGATAACCAGTGACGGCCTTGCCGGTTTCCATGAGGCGCTCAACCTGGTCAGAAACTCTCCCATCCGCGGAATGGTCATCGTCATCGAAGTGGATAATGACGCTGCCGGCCGATTGCTGGCAGCCGAAGTTTCGCTTTTCGCCAATGGATGAATTTCCTTCAACATGCAGCAACCTGATTCGATCGTCACTACTCGGCAGTAGGTCCCGAACGTCTTGACCGTCCGCTACGATCAACATTTCAAGGTGCGGGTACGTCTGAGCCTGAAAGCACCGGATCGCTTTTGGGAGCCACTGAGGCCGATTTCTTGTCAGGCACAGAGCTGTCACGAAACGGTTGCCGCGGACTCACCTCGGGAGTTTCGAAGGTTTTGGGCTTGGTCTCGTACACCACGCGAGGATTCCCGGGCTTCTTCGCTGAGCCACTACGAATCAACTGCATCGCGATATCCTCGCGGCACTCGAACTCCTGCCCAGCAGTCACCGTTCCGTACTCCCCGGTGAGCTGCTGGGCGATGCAGACAAGCTTCATTTGGCTTTTGAAGTGGCCAGTTCCTGATCTTGGTGAAGCGGGTAAGGATCGTTCGTATCCGGCACTCCGTTGAGTTCTACCGGGTATCCGTCGACGGAGCCCGCCATCTTGTGAAGCTGCGCTCCAGTAACAGGGCCATTGATAGTCTTCACCACACCATCGAGCTTGAAGCGGATCGTTCCGGTGGGGACTTGCGGTGAGGCCGTGATTCCCGAGGTTGATACCTGACCGGAAGAGGGATGAGTCTTTTCAACTCCAGGCCCGGCTATTACTTCTCCAGGCGTGAAGCCTGTTCGTAAAACTGATTCGTTGGACATATTGGTAATACTCCTTCGGAACTTCTACTGCAAACGAGAGGCCAGCTCCGGCTTTACACGAATAGCTTGCCGATGCGAGCGGCCCAATCGTCGGGGTGCATGGCATGCTTCATTTGGTTGCATTTTCGGCACAGGATCTGCGCGTTTTCGATCTTGTGTTCTCCGCCAAGCGACAGCGGCATTACGTGGTCTAACTGGTACTGCATGTTGAGATCCTTTTTGCATGCCGCGCACTTGCCAGACTGTTTTTCGTAGAGCGCCTCAACTTGCTCCGGAGTGATTTCTCCTCCGCTCGCTTCGATCCGGCCGCGACGGTTGGCACAGTACATGCGCACCAGGAGGGGGTTACTCTTCCGCCATTCAACAAGACGCTTCTTGTGAAATTCGGGGTAGCGCTCGCGATGGTCCTTACAGTACTTGTTGCGCTTTTCGATATTGGCGGATTCCCATTTTCGATTGATGACACTACGCTCTTCGGGGTGGTCTCTGTTCCACGCGACAGCTCTATCAATAACAGCCTGCGGATCAGCCTCGTAACGCTCTTTGGCCCTCGCAATGAAACGCTTCCGGTTGGCAAGGTAGTAGGCTCGTTTCTGCTCGGCCATCCTATCCTTGTTCTTTGCATAGTATTCCTTAGCCTTCTCGGCAAGCTTTTCTTTGTTGGCTTCTTTGTACTGTTTGAAATATTCCTTTTTGTCCATCTACGGGGGACTCCTCCATCCCCCGTAAACAGTATACCAATTACTGGTGAAATAGTCCAGACTACGGACTGGTTGTAAATGTGCCAGTAACGTACGAAGCTGGCCTCTTAGTGACTAACGCAAGTCTCTTTTCGGCTCGTATTGCAACAAGATTTCGTGTGAAGTAATCGGAATGTTCCGTTGATACCTCGACCTGCATCTCCAGGCGGTCCCGAATCTCGGAGGCGATCGGAGAGCCCGAGCCAATCAGGAAGGTGCCGGTGGTGATGCTGGTAGTGTGCACCACGGTGAGGCCGAAGATATTGGGCCGAACATCGGTTCCGGTTGTGCCGCCGCTCGAAGGCTGCTGCGGATCTCCCAGGATGTAACGCCCGAAGCCGTCCTTGGTCAGGCGGATTCCCCACCAGTCATTCGGATGGAGAACGATGAAGGTTGGATCGAGTTCCTTCGCCGCGGTGATCTGCTGGATTGCGCGACCGATGATATCGATCTTGTTCCATCCGGCCGCCGCGACCAGAAGGCCGGTATTGAAGGCCGTCGCCTGGGGAATCAAACCGTGCAGGTTTTCCCCGGTGTTATCGCCCGAGAGAAGCTGCTGTTCTTCCGCCAGATTGACGTAATAGGGCAGGCTGGTCTCGATGAAGCCCATCAGTTCTCCCATGTCGGAGAGGATCTGCTTCGACGCCGGAATCCAGGTCGCAATCGTCTTCACGCGCTCGCTGGCGGAGGTGAAGGTCAGAGCGTTCTCGAGCTTCTGACTGCCTTCCGAAACCGGAGAGGCTGCGATTAGCGGGGAGAGCACCTTCACGAAGTCGATCACCTGCATCTGAGTCGGGCGGGCGCTCAGAACATCGCGAACCTTGAGAGCCTGCCGAGCCTCACCGGTAATTCCGGGAGTGCGGTCAATCTGCAAGACGCCGGAAGTTGCCGAACCGATCGCTCCGGAGGTGATCGTGGTCTTCTGGGCGAAGATCTGGCGCGCGGTCTTTTCGGTGAGATGGATGACAGCACGACCCGACTTGTCCCGCATCAGGCGCTGGATCTGCTCGTTCTCCTTAAACTCCTTCTCGACGGTCGACGCCGGCTCTTCGGCAACCTGGCGGTCAGCCATCTTCGCGTCGATCGAGTCAATTTGCGTTTGGAGTGCTGCCAATTTGGTGGCGGTCTCCGTGGTGGTGGTTCCGAGCGTCTTCATCTCTTCCTGCGCTTTGTCGCGGAAGGTAGTAATGACGCCGGTCAGTTCGACTAGTTTCTGCTCGAGGGGGTCCATGTAATCTCCTTCGTGAATTTATCGATTGCTGCGAGAAATGCCGAGTGATCACTGACCGGCTCGGGCTTGGATCCGGCTGCCGGCGGTGGAGTGATGACCAGAGGCTTCGACTTTTCTTCGTCGTCCTCCTCCTCGGCTCCGTCGTCAAACAGTGGAAAAATTGCATCCATGGCGCTCTTCGCGGCCTTACAGCTTTCATCCATATGCGCGTGGGCTGCCTTGAGAGTTTCTTTGTTCGCCGCGCTGATCTTGCGGCCTGATTTCGTTTCGATGAGCTTCTGGTTCCAGGTCTCCATCGCGCCGTACTGCTGAGTCAGCATGTCGAGGTAGGCCGGCAGCAACCCCATGAAGGCATCAGAGAATTGCTGAATTGTCGCTTCGGCCGCGGTAATCTTCTCGTCGCGGTTCAGGTCTGCCCAGATCACAGAGGAGAGCGCGCAGGAGAGCGCACCCATCATCTGATAGCGTGCGTCGGATAACTGGATCTCGGCCAGTTCCTCATTGAAGTCTCCCTTGGTTTCCTTCCGCGCTTTAATGCTCGTGATCAACGCGGATTCGTTCATCGGGAAGGTGACGATCGATCCCTCGTAGAGCTTGATCTCCTTTAGCCGGCGGACACCGTTCTGCACCGAATCCTGGATCGCCTCGAAGCCGATCGACAGGCCCTTAACGATACGCGCCTTGATCAGCAGGTAAGCCTTCTGCGCCTCGGGCAGCGCCATCAACAGCGCCCCCTTACACCAGAGACCATCGGGGCGATCGTCGAGCGTCAGATCACCGATCGGAACATCCGTCTTGTGCTGCCAGAGCATCGGCCGCACGTTCCCCTGGTCTTTCAGGGTCTTGGTGTAGGCGCCAGGCTCCACTACGTCACCGCCGCCGTCGACGTTACCGTACGGAGAGAGTAGACCCTCGAAGGTTCCCTCTGCCGAGATCTCTTTGATTTCGAGCTTCATCCGTAGTTTCGTTTTCATGCTGCGATTCTCCTTTGCTGCTTTTGCTTTTTGGCTGCCCGGGTTTTGGCAAGCTCCACGGCGGGATCGACAACTGGCGGAGCGCCGAGAGTTTGCATGTTAAGCTGCACGCGGTAGTTTTCACCTTCACCGTTCGGCAGCGGGTCACGGCCTTCTTCCTCACGAACCTCATCCTGGTTCATGTGGCCGTTTTGCAGGGCGGAGGCGTAGGCGGCGAACCGAGCCACGATGTCACCCTTCAGGAACTGGTCGGTGTCATGGCTCAGGAAGAAGCCCTGCTCTTTTTCCTCCGGGGTCAGCACGCAACGCCGGAAGGCCTGCTCCCATCGCGTGAACCAGGCGCTCAGCGTGTAGGTGACAAACCGGAGACCCAGTTCCTCAATGTTCGAAAAGGTTGCTCGACTGAGGTCCGCAACCATGTCAGGCGAAACACGGAACCATCGGCAGATCTCCGGCACCGTAAATTGCCGGGTCTCGAGCATCTGGGAGTCGACGGCATTGATGCCGATCTGGTTGTATTTGAACCAAGGCTCGATAATCGGCGCCCGCTCAGGTTCGGAGTAGATTCTTTCCCAGTCCGCGCGGAATTTATCAAACTCCTGATTGTTCTTGAACTTGTTGTTCTGGAGCAGCTCCAGGGTATAAGGGACGCGGCCGCCGTTCGCATAGAACCGGGCAACATGCCGTTCTGCGGAAAGCGCTGTGCCGAGAGACTGCCGCGCATAACTGATCACCGACATCCCGCGCAGGCCATCCCATCCAATCCCGCGGATATGGAGAATATCTTGAGGTTTGCCGCGCTCGACTGTATAGGTTTTTCCCTGCTCCCCGGCGCTAGTTTTTACAAGATAGACGAGTCGCTTTTGCCCGCGCTTTTCGCGGTCCACCTCAACCTGATTCGGAAGCAGCGGGTCCAGCTCGAAGGCCACGCCGGTACCGCTTCTCCTGAGGATCTGTGAAAATGCATCACCACCGAGAGCACAGTGACTTGTTTTTAACTCCCGTAATTCCTGAGATGTAATTTCGCAATTCGGCTCATACCGCATTGCGTTGAACATCGGATGCTTTGCTTCTTGGGTGTAAGCCCCTTTGCGCTGCATCATCACTGCCGGAGTCTGGCCAATTGACTCGCTGATCACCCGGTTACAGGCCCACACCACGGAGTGATTCAGAGAGGTCTCGATGCCTACCGATTCACCCGACCAGGCCGGAGCACCACCCGACAGAATTGCTGCAATTTGGGGATACCCGTTTCTGGCATACCAGGCGACATCGATCGCACTAAACGAAACTCCGCCGGCAGCCTTAATCTCATTTGCGATCGACAATGGCTCAGTATTCCGAGAGAGCAATCGCTTGGCATACCCGAATAGTTCAGGGAACACTTGTATCAGACGCTCCTCAATCCCGTATAGGGGCTGAAACCCTGCCATTCCAGAATTGCCCGGCTGAGTCCAGTGACGCCGCCCTGAATGCCGTCAATCCGCTTGCTCGATTTCATACGCTCGGGCTTCGAAGGCTGGCAGTTGTCTTTCTGGTCGTACTGGAGCTGAAGGCAAGAGGCCATCCAGTTAAGCACCGGGTTATTCGCATGGCGCAGTTGCCGTTCGGGATAGATACTCAGCAGGAATTTCGTCGCCGCACTCAAGCCGAGAAACGTCTGAGGAACCTCTGAGCATGTGATTCCCTTATCGATCAGGTTCATCGCTTCGACCCGGAAGTTCATCCGGTCATACGCGACTTCGACTACCGAGAATTGCTGATTGGCCCACTCGATTCGCTCGATCACAGAGCGTAGGTCGATAGCACCGCCAGCCGTGTTGGTGATGAAGCCCTGCTCAATCCAGGTGGAGAACGGCACGCGGCAGGTGCGCTCCAGTTGATCCACCTTTTCCTCAGGCATCCAGAAGAACGGAAGCAGGCTCCAGACATCCGTGGGACCGCCCGCGATCGGGGGAAACACTGCGACCACAGCGGTCAAGTCAGTAGTCCAGGACGCATCGACGCCCAGCCAGCACTGCTCATTCCCGAGCTTCCAGGCGTCGACCAGCAACGAAGGCTCGTACTTCACCACCTTCCGGACATCAATTCCACCGCCGCACGCCTGCCACTTGTCAGGCTCGATGATCGGGTCTTCGAGCTGCTTCACCGGGACGTTCAGGTTATAGCGGAAGTACTTCGATTTCGCCCGCGGATTCGCAAGCGCCTTCTGCATCTCAGCAGCAATCGCGGCATCGCGGAGAAACCCGCCCAGGTCTTCATGTGACGGGTTTGCGGCTACCCGCGCTTCTCTCGATTTCCAGTATTCGGAGTCGCTGTTGAGGCGCTTTAGGTCCGGCTCAAAGACCGCGACATACAAGCTGTCCATCACGAGAGAGCCATCGAGCACTCTCTTTGCCTGCTCGTATTCTTCGAGCCACAGCGGCGATTCGTATTCGGCGCCCGCGGTCGTGATCACGATGTCGAGCGGCTCCCGGCGGGAGATCTGCCCTTTCGTCATCACATCCCGCAGTGTCAGGGACCGCGCAGTTTTCCAGCGGTGCAGCTCATCCCGCAAGCTCAGCGATGGCTCAATACCATCCTGTAATTCGCCGTCTGCCGAGATGACAGCGTAGAACCCGCCGCGGTCTTTCCGGATGATGCGCTTGGTGCTCGGCAGGACTTTCAGCTTCGAGAGCAGGTAAGGATTCGCGTTGACGAGCTGCTGAGCGGCCTTGAAGACAAGTCCGGCCTGGTCCTTCGCCGCGGCTGCGCCGTAGGCCTCCGGGTTCAGCTCATCCTCCATCAGCAGGTTGTACAGCGGCATCCCGCCGATCAAAAAGCTTTTGCCGTTCTTCTTCGCGACTTCAATGAAGGCGCTCGTGTACCGGCGGAGACCATCCTCCGGCCTCACGGTGCCGTAAACGTCCCGCAGTACTTTCTCCTGCCACCCGATCAACTCATACCCGAGAGGCGGATAGAGCACCCGGGAGAAAAACCGCACCACCTTGCAGCCGCGGCACTGGCGCTGCTGATTCGCCCGCAGCTCACACCAGGTCTCGGTATTGCAGTAGGCGCAGATCTCCGGGCGGTAATCGAACAGCGCCGATCCGGAGGCCTGAACACGCGGCCCGGGAATGACGGGAGGTACAGCAGCGCCTGAGGCGTTCTCAGATGCAGCAGCGAACATCAGACTGGTAAGGAGGAATTGGACTACCCACACAGAGAGTTGCGCTCCGCCGCGGTTTTCGGCCTGTCGATACGAAGTAACATTTCCTGAATGTCTTCCAGGTCATGGGAAAAGGAAAGCTCAAAGTGCCGCTGGCGCCTAACACCAGATACGTTGCGCACCGTCTGAGATGAAATCCCTAACTGCTCAGCAACATCAACAACCGAATGCCCGCAAGCAATCCTCTGCCGGATCTCCTGATCGCGCAGATGCCTAGCGGCTTCTTTCTCAACACGGACTACCTCAGCCGCACGCTCTTTTTCCAACCGTAAAGCTCGCCGGTCTGCCAACTGCGCAGCATCTGCCCCTCTAGGAAAAATGCAATCACCGTCAGATCGGAATTGCCGGGACACCCGCCCGGAAGCGTTGCAAATTCTCTGCGCGGCATAAAACGCGCCCTCCTGGTCACCCATGCTCATTGGGTAACACTGAGCTGGAATGTACAGGTCAATCTTCTGGCCAGTTGAGATAACCCGCTGAATAACTTCACACATGTGCTCGATGAGCAACTTCCGAGATTCGGCACTGATCACCCGCACAGAGAGTTGCGCTCCGCCGCAATTTGCTGCATCAACGTCTGCATGGTGCGATGAACCCGCCGGCCTTCCGGAGTCGCTGCATAGAGAGCGGCACTTCCGCCGGCTTTACGCTGAACGGCCCGCCGGTAACTGCGCCTCAGATTCCGCAACAGAGCCACCTTCTCCGCGTAGCGCATGATTTTGAATTGGCGGTCAGGGAGCGAAGCATCGGGAGTTGAGGAGAATTCGCGGCGGGCGACACTTGCCATTGATCGCGGGGAAACCGTAAGAGGCAACCCGGAGTCGATACGGAACTTCAAGCCGAGCTGCTCCTGATGGCTACTGAATGAGCGATTCAATTTCATTCACTTCTGCCTGCACTGCCCGGCCTGGCGCCAGAGCCGATTCGCCGGTTTGTAATCTGGATCCTGCCATGGGGTTGAGCCCGTATCGGTCGCACAGCGCCCGCAACTGAGACCGCTTGCCGTTAAACGTCTGCTCAAGACGCCGGCCTTCCACCGTAACCTCGAACTCGAGCGTCGCGCCGCCCATGATCACCCGGTTATCGGTTTTCGCCTGGGCCTTCCGCTGTCGGATCAGCTTCCGCTTCTCCCGCTCAAGCTGCTGCAGGTCGGCACTGAGCGTGCAGACCATCTCAAGGCATGGCCCGTCGATCGGCCGCAGGGTTCCATTGAACTGCATCTGCTCAACGTAGAAATCCCAGAAGCGCCTCGCCGCGGCCGGCATACCCTTCGGCTTCTCTGGCACTCCGAAGGCGGACGGCGGACGGCCCGGAGGCATCGGACGGTGCGCTGCACCACCCTCAAACTCCCTCGACTCGGCTGATTTCGGAATTGGACCACGAATTCCCATCAAAACTTCGACATCGATAACCTGGGATTTTTCGCGTTAACCCCAGCTAGGGTCACAGGGGCCTTCGATGCAGAGATTCGACCCACCCCTCCCCCCCGCCCTACTACGTAGTACTACGTAGCTAGAAGCGCAACCCCTGTCATATCAACGTCGCATGTAACCACCCGCTGACGTCTGCACACGTCTACACGACCGATTGAAACGGTGACACAGAGGCGCTTTGCGCGCTCGAATCACGCGGATTGCGCGACTTTGAAACGACTACCGAGTGACCAAATCCGCCATCCTCACGCGCTGTCTTACTGGCGTGGCAGACATTGCATCGGGTCTTGTAGTTGTCGAGATCCAGCTTCAAGTCTTCGGCCTGCTCAATTGGGATCTGATGGTCTGCATGGAGGTGGCGCTCGCCTTTCGCAAACGCGATCTTTCCGGCCTCGATGATGGCCTCGACCGAAGGCAGTCCCAAGCCAGATTCCCGGAAATCCCTGACAATCTCTGGCTCCCATCCACAGTCGACACAACGCCACTCGTCACGCATATGACAGAGCAGCTTCAGTCGCCTGTGACGCTTGTCATAACCTCGGCCTGCCGTTGTGTTGCGATAGCTGTAGTCACGCCGATGCGCACTGCAGCCGAGCTGACCACACACCGAACACGGACGCTTTGCAAGAGACGGCATGTTCAGCAGTTACTTGACGAGCGCATCATCGGAGGCCGCAACGGACCACGGTACGATCCGCCCATATTGCGCAACACAGTGGGAGAGGGAGGCATCACGGCTCTACCAGGGAATGCATCGAGACCAGAGAACTCAGTGACCAGCAGTTGTAGATTGGGCTTGCCCTTGAGTCTGAGGCCGCCGCTTCCGTGATCTACGGAGCTGCCGTACTTGATCACCAGCCGGCCGCTTGAATCGAACCGGGCTCGACCGCAGCGCACATACCGCTTCGCCGTGGCATAGTCCACGTGGGTATCTCCACCGATGGGAGGATTCGCCACAGTAACAGCAGATTGCCTCTTATGTTGTTTTTTAGACACGTCCACCTATTCAGCCCAAGATTGGTTTCAGGCGCATTTCGCGCCCGAGATCGCCAGGCACTATTTCAGCCTGACGTCATTCGTGGCCTCAGATATTTGGTATCCGAAGACACGAGCACGCTCACCGTGTTGCAGGTGGCGGCAGGGGGTTGACTGTGGTGGTACGCGTTCTACTACTTTGCAATTGGAACTAAGAGGCGCGTCGTGTGTTGCATTGCGTGCTTCTGGATAACAGGTTTAACAGGAAAGTGAAAAGATTGTCAAGACAAATGTTTGATCGTGGGGGTTGGCGCCTTTGGGCAGCACCAGGGACAGCGGCCGAGGAACGGTACGAGAGGCCCAGAGATCGGGACGATCATCGAAGCCGAATTACTGTACTGACACTGCAGCTTGGAGCATCTCCAGTCGACATGAATCCTCCCGATCTTGACATATGCGAGAGCCTGAAGCGTGACTCTCGCCCAGGCCTTGGGCTTGTGGCGCGGAGGCTGCAGCACCTCTCTGAGCGCACGTCCCAGCATGATCGAGCGAGAGACGTTGCCTCTCATGATTCGCCACCGGTCTGTGCTGAGTGAGGCGCGGAGGCGGAGGCAGCCGGAGTCAGCTTCTGCTGCTGAGGCTGTTTGTTATTTCGCGCGATGTCGATCGCCCTGAGTACCCGGCCCCGCGCACAGTCGCAGCGCCGCGAGCCGTGGTTTCCGAACAGGTCAACACCACTCACAAACGGAGCGCCCTTGCAGACGTAACACCCGGCGGGTAGCTCAACTTTTTTCGCGGATTTGTTGCTAGATTTCCGTGGCATAGTTGCTATTTTTTCGGCCACTTGTCCGAAAGTTCTGGCCAACTTTTTTCCAGATCAAGACGAGTTTCCGCATCCGATCGGGAATAAATCTCAAGAATTCTTGCCTCCGCATCACGCAGATTGCGCTCCTCAGCCGCCTTGCGCACCGCAGTTTCGGCGGCCCGATTGCGCAGAATTGCGGGTACGGTTTTGAGAAACAGCGCGGCGGAGTTTTGCCCGGGCTTCCATTCAGAATCAATCACTTGGGCAAGAGAATCATCAGTGATTCCAGGGTCAATCGCGCACGCGGCGGAGGCGATCCGGCAGACCATCTCATCATCGACTGAGGGGAACCTCCGCGCGATTCTTTCCGTCGTCACCGGCCATCCCTGGAGGCTCGGCGGCGGCGGCTTGGGCGTGTGCGCCGCAGCCGCCGCAAAAGTTTCTGTTTCTGAATCTGCTCTGTCTCTGCTCTGTCTCTGCTCTGTCTCTGAGTGCGTTACTGAAACGTTTCCTCGCAGTTTCTTTTGCGTTTCCCGAAACTTCTTTACGCGGTTGGTTGAAACGTCGGAAACGTACTGGTGCTGCTCCCAGTCATGAGGGCAGATTTCCTTTCCTCCGGCTCCATCGCTTGACTCATCGAACAGCCGGCGGTCAGACAGATCCGAGATCCATTTCTTCGCCTGCGCCTCGGTGCATCGGAGCTGGAAGGAGATATCCGGGAGAGGCGGGAGCGCGCCTCCGTTGTCTTTCGCGAGACACAATAAATTCACCCAAGCCTTGAATAATGGCGTGGGCAGAGATTGAATCTTGGCATTGTTGACGATGCCGGTGTACATCCGGAACCAGAGGCTCATTCGTGGGTCACCAACGAAACTACGGGCAGGGGAACAGCGGGAGCGGAAGCGGAATCGGTATCAGGCAAAGAGCCCCCATTGCGCGGCAATCTCGGCTTTACTCGGCTCTACCGGCGCGCTCGATCGCCTCTCTGGAATCCGCGCCGCATCAATTGCATCTGCGATGGGATTCTCTACTTCGATCAGAGGAAGTTTTCGCCGGTCGATCCGGAAGACGCCGAAGCCAGAGGGCTCGATGCAGCCGTTTTGCAGCAGCCAGGCGAGGCACAAATCATACTTGAGCCTACAGATCCATCCGCCGTTGATCTGCATCACAGCATCGGAGATTGCGGGATAGGGGAAGCGCCGAATGGCACGCTCCACCTGATCGAGAGTCGATGGGTCGAGATTCTCGCAGGGAAGCGTGCGCAGGTATTCGACGTGCGCGGCCCATGCTGCGCGGTTTTCGTCCTGAGTTTTCATACCGGGGAATGACCTTGAGTGAGTTTTAGAGCGAGCCGAGCAGTACGTCAGTCCCCAGCGTTTCCCCGATCTTTACCGCGGCCAACTGGAATGCATCCGCGAGAAGCTCCAAAGGCCGGTATAGCTTGTAAATGAAGGTCAACTTTCCATTGGCAATCCGGAATCGCAGGCGCGCCTCGATCTGAACAGGCTTTTCGCCATAGAATACTGGAATCAGAATTGAGAAGGTATCCGGTATTTCCATGTTGCCCGCCGGACCCACTCCGGCAGTTACAACTTCCTGGTAGGCGAGCTGCACCGCGCCATTCTTTGACGTAACCTTGGAGGCAAAGTTGACATCAATGGTGGCTTTTAGGTCGCGGGCGACTTCCAGCATCACCGCAGGCGGAGGGCTCGCAATGTCGCGGTAGTTGTCTTCCACGAACTCCGCAAACTCAGCTTGTGGAATTGCCTTTTCGTTTTTCGCCATCCAGAGGTTCCACTGGTCCGAGCGCTTCAAGGTCAGCGTGGCACTGTGATCGGTGAAGTTAGCTGAGGCGGGCGCCGGGGCTAGATCGGCGGCCTCAGGGCTTCCATCGCCCACCTGCTTCTGAATCGCCGGGTGGTAATCGAGAATGGCGCGAAAACCGAACTGCTCGGGACTTGCGAACACTCGCGTAGTTTCATCCTGATACAGCTTCACGTACCGGCAGAAACTCGCAGCATCCCCAAGCGCCACTGATGCCTTGATATGATCCGGTTTGCGCGGCGGCAGACCGTAGGGGTACTTCAGATGAAGCAGCGGAACCAAGTCCGCATTCTTCGGCACTACCGCATAGGGGATCTCGATCCCTTCGCCCACTACCATAGGCTCACCGAGCCGCTGGCCCAGCTCCACCGCATCCCTCAAAACATTCGCGTCAATATTAACGTCTGCCATTCGTATCGCCTTCCTTTTCTGATGATGATGAGAATTCCAACTCTTCCTGGTCCGGATCGTTCCGCGTTAGCTTGTTATCCGGGGTCACAAAGAAGATCGACTTGCCCTGAGGATGCTCGGGCTTGGTGATCTTCACTTCCGGGCGAATCACGAACTGATTCACTCGCCCATCCTTGGCAAATCCACCCGGCTCAATATCGAGGGTGATTACCAGCTTTCCTTTGGCGCGGACGTCGACAATCGCCTCTGTCAGCTCCCAGCACTTCCTGCCTGTCTCCACGATGAAGTTTCCCCGACTCAGTGAGGCAAGGATCGTGATAATATCAGCCGCCTGCTCCACCTTCACCGTTTGATCTTCCTGATTTCGTTCTGCCATTCGAACTCCTCTGCGCAAATCCTTCATCACGATGCATTCCCTCCCAAACCCTCAAACAACGGACCACCCAGCAACCCGCGCCAAGTCAAAAGGGCCAACTGCTCCCCTTTGCGAGACCTCCTGCTTCACCCAGTTCTCGCCGCTACCACCGGCCTCCCGGATCACCCAATCGAGCAACTCTTTCGCCCTCGCGAACTGATCCTTTCTCAACGGCACAGGCTTTTCCTTCTCGAACTCTTTCCACTCCTGGGGAGGTACTGATGCGAGAGGCGAAAATTTCACGAGATCGAGCGGCTGATGCCAGCAGAACCGCTTCCCGGCAACTTCAAATTGAAAGCACCAGAATTCAAGTGTGCGTGCGCTGCGATAGATCCCCGATCCTCCGCACCGCTCACAGTCGAGATCCCCAGCGCCTCCGCATCCGCGGCACAGTTGCGCCTCAAGCACGAGCCGATGTATCCACGATGCCGAGCAGTAACCATGCCGGTAAAGTGCTTCGATGAGCGCATTTTTCAGCCGGTAGATTTCGACTTTATGAAGCTCGGAGCATCTCCGGTGCTTGGCATACCGGTTTAAAGAGAACATCCCTGCGCAGGCCTCCGGGAGCGCGTCTCTCCAGTTGCCGCCGTAATGCTGGGGGATCTGAGCTTTCCGTTGTGCCTGAAGCTCTGCACGCTGCTGACGGGCCTCTGCTCGTGCGATAAACCGGGGATCGCGCATCGCTTCCATTACTCGATCTCTTGAGTACAGGTGCTCTACCCAGCGGTAGGAGCCTTTGGCTTTTCGCTTCTCTAAATCTGGCTTCCCGAGTAACAAGGTAATGAGGCCTGGAGTCCAGCCGCACTGTTTCAGCAGTGTGGTTTTGTTAGCGAGTGGGGGAAGAGAGTCGAGGGCGGTCATAATCCACGCAATGCCAATTGAGTAATATCGGCAACTTCCTCCGCCGTAGCCACGCGAGGCTCCGCTGAGACCCAATCAGTTCCGCGAGGCCAAAATGTTCTCGCAACATCCGCACCAACTCGCTCCCTCAGATTGATCGTGATACAGCCATCAGAGGGCAGGCTGACATGAATCTCGTCTGCTAACTGAAAATAGACGTCCCCGGGGCAATACACCTCTTCGCGCTGAGCCATGAAACGGCAAACCTCGCGCTCCTCCAGAACTTCACCAGCATGGCGCCGGAGCCCACCACCAGGCCCGGGCTTGATTTGCGAAGAGTGAACCTCGATGATTCTGTGCTGCTCGGAGGGCGCGGCTTCGACATACCGGATATTCGTCAACTCACCCGCGACTACAAGAGACGCGAAATCCCAGGGGTGAGTGTGCATCATTGAAACGTTCGGGATGCGATACCGGCTATCCCAGATGTTCAGACGTGGCTCGTGGTCACCATCGAGATACAGGCGAAGCATTCCGAATCCCTGAATCGACCACTTATAATTAGCGGCCCGCTCCAACAAAAACCGCACGAGCGATCTGGTGATGGAGAACCCCGCTTGCCTGACCTCGATCATTACGCCCTCTTCCCTTTCTTCGCCGCCTCACCCTCAGCCTCCACCGTGGCCTCGCGAAACACTTTCCGCATTCCTCTCTTGGGAATACCGCCTCCTGGTACAGACCAGTGCCAGTAGCCTTGCTCCAGCCACACGGTAGCTCGAACTTCATTTCTCTCACCATGCCGAAGTTCCCAGCGGTGAGTGCCGCGCTCTACTTGCTCCCAGGTCGATTGAGCCATCATTGGGCAATCCTTCGCGCGTGCGCTGCGGCTATCTCGATATTGAATCGATTGACAAACTCTTTCCGCTCCCCGACTGTCAAACATCGATTCAGAAATCGCAAACAGAGTTGCCGGGATAACACAGGGTCTTCCGATGAATGAACCACATCTCCCAGACTGACCGCGACTCTTGGAGGATGATGCAGGTAATAGCACCTTGGATGACTTACGGTTCCGTTTCCGTTTCCCACATACGCGCCTTCGATTCGCTCGTGGCAGTCCGCGCAACTGCGCTCATTATTCATGACCGTTTTTGCCTCCATATGAGCCTTCCGTCTTCAGGTGGATATTCGATGTGATGTGAGGGTTGACGATATTGTGGGTCCAGGCGGATGAGGGAGGCGTTTTTCCCCGGCTTGGTTCCGGGAGCGCGGGTGATCATACGCGAGGCTCCTTAATTTTGGTGAGCAGTTCACCTTGCGGTGATTGAGACTGGCTCCCTTTGGTCGGTCGGGATTTTATTTCACTGTGCGGCTCCGCTGGCTCCAATCGAACGACTCCATGAAGCGTCTCAGAGTAGACACCGCCAATGTCTTCCCATCGGGGATCAGGGTTGTGCACCCAACACGGCTGCGCGTACTGACCATCTACGGTCACATAGGCCTTGACAATCCCCGCCTCAGTGTCCGCATACCACGCAAGGGGCACTTCCTTGTCATCGACAAAAGCGCGTACCAGCGGCAGGCCGCTCCACTCTTTTTCACGCGCGTCCATTATCACCGGGACACCTCGACACAGAAACACTTGCGCCATTCACGACTGCGCAAAGCAAAGTACTCTCCCGACCGACCAGAGGGAGCCAGACTCAAGCCAAGATCGTGCAATGTTGACCCCTACAAAAACCAGAGAGCTTCACCGCTACTCCCGCGCCCCTCTGCGATCCCGCCCCTGCCCGCGATGACCGTTCACTCGACCGTGAGCTTGTCTTGGATCAGGTTTCGCCTCGTTTACTGTGAGGTTCCGCCCTCCGAATTCTTTGCCGTGCAATTCAGCAATTGCCGCTTTTGCCTCATCAGCCTCCGGCATCTCGACAAGGCCGAATCCTTTGGGAAGACTCGTTTCTCTGTCATGGATGAGCTTTACTTCTGTGACTGTGCCGTAAGTCTCGAAGTACTTCTGAAGCTCATCTGATTGTGTTGCGTAAGATATACCGCCGACGAATAATCGCATGTGTTCCGTTAGTTCACCTTTCGAAAGCTTTCCACCCAGATCCAAGGATTCGATTCCCAGGGATGCTTCTTGCCGTTGATGGAGTCCCAGAGTTGAATGAAGTCACATTTTGCGGTGATTGTCCCCGGGCCGAACGCGACCATATAGGCCGCTCCCTCATCCATGGGATTGTTAAGGGCCTCCCGGATATCTGCATCCGTGATGTCACATGCCTCGCAGCCTTCCGCAATCGCATCAGCTTCAGTGATGTCCTGGAGCCTCTCCACTCTCACCTCAGTAAGTTCTAAGGTGAGGCGCGAAAATCGCCGGGGCAAGAAAATACCAGGGCGCACTTTCCCATCGACGCCGCTTTTCGAGGCAACGTTCGGCCCATCAGCCAATCTCCAAATTGGAAAGGTTTCAGTTTGCCGAACCCACATCGCATCAATCTCTCGCGGCGGAAGCGCATCCCATTCCTTACACGTGACCCATGTTTCACGCACCCACAGCCGATCACCAGGAACGCCATGAGGGCATCGAATATGCTTCGAGATCACACGCGGATGATCTACGAAGGCAAACTCGCCAGTGGGCTTATTATCCTGGCCGAGAAACGGAAACAATTCCACTTTTGGCTGAGGGTCGACCACCCTCCGCGTCATAGTCTTCCGGCGCTCCAGGATGGCGCGCACCATCGGACCCGAGAAGAGAATCGGCCTCTCTTTCACGCTCATGCCGCCCTCCGCATCGCCATCACCGACTCCGCCCTGCGCAACTTACCCCGCTTCTCAGCTTCCTCATCCACTGCGGCTGCCAATTCAGCCCACAGCCTCAAGGGCCTCACCACTCTGCACTGAGCTTCAATTAATTGGTAGAGATACTCATCCGGTAACTCAGATACAAGTGTTCCGTTATGGGGACCGAAGGGCATGGTCATGATCATAGGAACCAACCACGAGGCCAAAAGATCACCAAGCCGACAATCGCCAGCATCTCGACCATCACACCGAACATCGCCCACACCCAGCGCCTCTCCCACTTCCTCACCGCACCAGTCAATCCCGCGATCCGAAACTCAAGCTGCAAGTTATCCTCAAGTGCCGCATCTCTATCTGCTTTCATGGCCTTCAACCGTTCCTGTGACTCGGGATCTACTAAGCTGATGCCCATGGCTCTCGCTCGTATCTGATCGGCACTGGTGACTGGCAGTAACATCGAATTCCCTTCCCTTTTCAGGCCTCCACGCTCACAACCACACTGCTCTTATCCGGTATCCATGAGGCAAGCTTCACCGCTCCACCCTTCCCGGCACTCTCCTGCATTTGCTCGAGCACCAGCTTCTCTACGGCAGTCTCCGGGGTTAAGATCACCTGTAAGGCTCCGTTAATATGGATCTCTACTTTCATGAGATTGTTACTTCACCGGAATTGGCAGTGCATTGCCTCCGCAATGCGGACAGTGACGGAAGCCGGTGATCTTCTTACAGGACACGCATTTCTTTGGACAGGCCATTTACTTTTCTCCTCTGCTGATCTCCGGGACCCTTTTCTTGCCCCGACCACCAGCGGAGTGCTCCCTCCCGGAAGCAGATTCCGCAGTCTTCAATTGCCCAGTTGAGGTGAGTTTGCCTTTCCTCGCTTTCTGCGGGTGTATACCCCGCCCTAGTTTTTAACTGCTCAATTCAACACCTGGCCCGGTAGTACAGCGCCGCCTTTTCCGTCAGTAACACTGCCCCAGAGCGCGACGCAGATGCTGAATTCAGAAGTCCTTTTTAAAAAATGGGGCGCGGTCAGGTAAGGGAGCACGCCCCGATTCACACACACAAGGCACCGATCTGATGTCGATTGCCTTTTCCCTTGGAGAGGGAAACTCTTCCTTTAGGCCGAGGCCGGGGGAACAATCACTCCGGCAATCCGCTGAACCGTGTCAAGGATCAGCGAGAGACGCGAATCCTGGTCCGAAGTGAGCCCTGCACCACCACCACTACCAGCCGCCGGGGGAGGAGGCGCGAACGGGTTAAAGATGAGCGTATTGACCACATCTATCAATCCCATCTGCCGCGGATTCAACTGCTCACCGGGCAACAGGTCACGGATAGGAACCAAATACTCTCCCGCTTTATCCCACGCCGGATCATGCACACCACTGTCAGGAGGCATGTTGACGATGCCCTGCATGAAAGAGGAAATCTGAATCTGCGTGACAACCGGCTTTTGAAACGATGCATCGAGGTGCGCGGTTGTATAGGTCGTGATCGGCCCAGTAGCAGGGCGGCTATCCGTCCAGCGCTTCTTTGGAAACCGAGGGTCGGACATTGCCGTCTTGCCCGTTGCCTTCTCGTAATCCTCGTGCGTCGAGTACTCGGTAATGTAGCTCGGACGAAGATCGGATAATGGATATTCCCCTTTGCCCTCGGGTTGAGGCGGGTCGATGATTGCGGCTGCTGCTTTATCGCTCATGGCTTTAGAACCTTCTCTTTCGTTTGAAAAATAAACTGCTCACTTCACAACCTCGCGATCTGCTCGATACTCAACCCGGAGCGCTCCGCCTGCGAGACCATGTATTTCCCGAGCATGAAGCGCTCGAGAAAATCGAGGTCATTCAGCGAAGAAGTGATCGGCCCGGCCCATCCTCCCGCTTTTGCGACCGTGGTAATCTGCAGGTCGGTAACCTCACCCCCGACAAGCCGCTTGGCGATCCCCCGTATCGTGTCGTTCAGATGCGTCACTGCAAAATTCCTCCACACGAACTCTCATCGATCTCCTGGGCATCCCGGTTCATCAACACGGAGCATCCTCTCCCAAAGCCCACAAACGCGCCTTCTCTCCAGCCCCGTACCTGATACTGAGGGTCAGTGGTCATCACACCCTGGTAATTGACCAGTACTTCTCCACACCGTGAGCAGCACTGAAGGCCATCTATCATTGGGCCTGCGATGTGAATGGTGAAGTGGGGAGCCGGTGATGATGATGTGCTCATGCCTTCTTTTCCCCTTGCAGCAGCTTCACCAGCCTGCCTGCTTCCTTGTGATCCTCTTTTGCCTGGTCAAACCAGATGAGATCGATCCTGTCCTCTGGGCACTTCGTTCCTGGAGGTAAGGCGGTGCGCATCATGCTGTCCAGGTGTATCCGGTGATCCAAGAGGATGCGGATAGCGGAGTCGAGATCCTGGCCGGTGAGGGCGATGGAGTGGACGGTGCGGCTCATGCGGAAACCCTCCGAAACGGCTTGTCACATACGTACCAAACGGGCAGGTTTGTGGAATTGGAGGAAGATAAGGCGAACGAAGAATCAGTAACTTGAGGCCGAAAAACAGGCGAAAGAGGTTCAATTCCCACCTTCCGCACCAAGTATAAATATATTGTAATCAATAGTTTACGCATGGTCACTCAGCACCCTGTAACGAATTGCCGTACCAAACTAGTTCTTTCGCACGCTTGATAATTGCCACAAGAGTTGGAGACAGACGGAACCATTCTCCACGTGTGCTGAAGCTGGAGCATATTGCATGAAGCTCCTTTTCGAGTGGGTATCCCCCGGCAAATACGCGCCTGATTCGGATCTCTGTACTAGAGGCACTTTGCAGATCCATCAAGCGGTTATAGACATCCCGCGAAACACCGATTTTTATAGCCCTGGAGTTGCCGATAAAATAGACCAGATCCGGCCCCGCACTTGTCCTGAATGAATCGATCGCGAGAATAGCCTTCGCAACCATAACCTCGTCAATCGGCTCAACCGAACGACCAGGAGGCAGTAGATCGAAGTGCGCCTGAGCATCTTGGAGACTCGTGGTATCCAGTGATTTCCGAATCCGCCGGCCATTGATTGCATAATCGACCCAAACCGGACAGATACACATCGAATCACGCTCTGAACGATGACCGCAGGTTTTCAGATGACGACGGTAGATCCGGGGTTCCATTTAGCAGGCCACCTGCGTGATAGAATTTGCGCCATGTCCCTCACCGCGCACCGCCGGCATCTCGATAGCTGCGACCACAAAGAGAAGGGCTGGAACTACACCCTGTGCACTTGTCCTATCTGGGCGGATGGGAAGCTCGACGGGAAAAGATTTCGCCGGTCCCTCGCCACCACGGACATGCCCCTGGCCCTTCGCAGGATCGGAAGACTGGAGCGCGGCGAGGATCAGGACTTCTGCCCGCTGAAGCCCGCACGCTCGACTAAAGAGGCAGTGACCGCCTACCTGAAAGATGCCCGCGATCGCAACCTTCAGGAATCGAGCCTCAAGAGTATCACCCGCACCCTGACTCAGTTTCTCGAAGTCGCAGGCGTGAAGGATCTGCCGCTTGACCAGGTGAAGGCCGAGCACGTGAGCAGGTTCCGAGGCCGGCGGGAGATGACGCCGCGCACCCAGCGGAAGGAGATCGAGTACCTGAGGAGCTTCTTTGCCTTCTGTATTGTCCGGGAGTGGACCACGCGGAATCCGGCGAAGCTCGTCAAGGCCCCGATCATCAAGAACAGCCCGGTGCTTCCTTATTCGAAGGCCGACATCGAGGCGCTGCTGCTGGCCTGTGAGCGGTTGGGATCGAAGGGAAGAAGCGAGACACCGCACGTGCGCAACAGAGCCCGGGCATTGATGCTCACCTTGCTCTACACCGGCCTGCGCATCTCGGATGTCACGCAGCTCACCCGGGCAGCCCTCGAACACAACCACCTGCTGCTGAGGATCACGAAGAATGGTGTGCCCTTGAAGATTTTGCTGAATGATAAGGCGGCCGAGGCGCTGCGCAAACTTCCGGCGCCCGGCGGAAATCCCAAGTACTTTTTCTGGACGGGGAACGGAGACTGGGAAAGCTGCGCGAAAACCTTGTGGCGTACGGTTTCGACGGTCGGCAAGAAGGCCGGAGTTCATGCGCATCCGCACCGGTTCCGCCACACGTTCGCCGTGGAGCTGCTCACCCACGAAGTCGATATCCGGACTGTTCAGCAATTGTTGGGACATGAATCTATCAAGACAACCGAGAAACATTACGCTCACTTCATCGCCGCGCACCAGGCCATCCTCGATTCCGCGGCTTCCCTGCTCGACTTCACCTCACCTGCTGCTACCGCTATTTCTCGACCACTGCTCGTGAGCCCGCTCCAGAAGAGACAGCGGAATTCGTAGCGTCACTTTGGGCTTATGCCGGCGCTTGGTCAATGTCGGCATCGAGATTCGCAACACCCCCGGCGTATCCTCGAACAACCGGCGCACCGTGTTCTCTCCAATACTCCACAGCTCCGCCACTTCCTTTACCGTGTAATGCTTCTCGGTGGCGATAGCTTCCGGAGTCATCTAAGAATCACCTCACCAAGAATCTCCCGCTTCAGCGCACCAACCTTGTCATCCGCCGATTGCACCTCGCCGTATAGAGCCACAATCCAGAGCCGCTCACCACTCCATTTCTCTGGGTTCAGTGTCGCGTGAAGCGCGTTCTGTGTACAGAGTTGCAGTGGGCCATCAACCTCCTGAACCAATCCCGGAGCGGCAACAAAATCGCGCTTACCTTTATTGGCTGCCTTTCCGCTTTTGTCGGATCTCCAGAACGCGAGGAATGAACCGGCATTGATCGCCAGACGAACGGCGGTGCGCAACGATTCGGACCATTCAGCGATGCTCGCCCATGCGAGTTTTGACCAATAGCCGTAGCCGTAGCCGGAGCCGTAGCCGGAGCCGTAGCCGTAGCCGTAGCCGGAGCCATCGCCGTAGCCGGAGCCATCGCCGTAGCCGGAGCCGTCGCCGTAGCC
>Ga0207701_10000156_pt1 | contig 64562 bp, 60 predicted proteins | sample KBSSwiSSwithPhiX_FD_184294 | JGI IMG/M metagenome (GOLD analysis project Ga0207701, IMG submission 184294) | Switchgrass rhizosphere bulk soil microbial communities from Kellogg Biological Station, Michigan, USA, with PhiX - S5 (SPAdes) (version 2) | ecosystem: Environmental > Terrestrial >... | reverse complement strand
CCATGGCGAGAATGTCCCCGTTGTTCGGATCGATGACCACCGCGGCGGCGCGGCCCAATTGCGGGTGCCGGAGCGCCTGCTCGGCGATGTACTGAATGCGGGCATCGAGGGTGAGAAAGACGGTATTGCCTTGTTGCGGAGGCTCCATGCCCAGTTGCTTATCAATGACGCCCTTGCGCGCCGCCATCCAAAGAACATTCGATACCTCGGCCTCCCACAAGGCCGGTGCGGCGAGATCCAGCGGCCGGTGCCAGAACGCTCGAACCTCCTTCACGAACGGCTCAGTCGCGAGCAGATAGTAGGCGACAACGTTGGTGTCGATAATGACCTTCAGCGGCCGGTCTCGAGCCATCGGTCGACTTCCGCCGCAGTCGGTCGGCGACGCTGCTCGCCCCAACTCGCTTCAATCTGTTCCAAGACCGACTCGCGCTCGGTGACATGCTCTTCAATCACTTCACGGACTTCCTGTTCCATAGAGCGGCCGTGTCTCCGCGCAAGGGATTTGAGCGATTGCACAATTCGTGGTGGTAGGTTTCGAATCGTCAAGGTCGGCAATCTGATGTCCTGCTAGCATTATGCTAGCATCTCAACGGTGTCGAGACAACGTCAGCCAAGTGATGAGCTGGAGTGGGAACGTGCTTCCCGTGGCAGCGGGCTCACCTCGATCCTGGTTGACACCACCAGGCAATGTGCCTAGAGTATCCGCGGTTGATGAGCGACACACGTTCATGGACGACTCAACGAAACCGCGACAACGAGAGCGCGGGGGGCAAAGACGAAGAGGTAATACAAAGGGGTAGTAGGGGTAGAGGAAGCGAGCGCGGATGCGGACGATCGAGCCTACGCCGCGAAGGTGGCGAACGCGATCGATCGGGGTAGGCATCGCAGCGTTGATGGTGTGCTGGGGGCAGGCGAGAGCCACAAAGCCTGCCGCGCAAGCGACCGCGCAGCCAGCGCAGTACATCGGCGAGGCGCGATGCATCGAATGTCACGGACAGGAAAACAAGCATTTCAGCGAGACGCTGCATGCGAAGATCTTCCGACTGAATCCGAAGACCGACCGTCAGCGGCAGGGGTGTGAAGCCTGCCACGGGCCGGGCTCGGAGCACGCCAAAAACGCACTCGACAAGACCAAGTTGATCGGGTTCACACGGCGCTGGGGAACGCCGCTGGACATCCAGAATGGTCAGTGCCTGAACTGCCACGAGGGTGGCAATCGCCTGCACTGGCCCGGATCGGCGCACGCGAAAAGCAATCTTGCCTGCTCCGATTGCCACAATCCGATGCAGAAGCTGTCGGCCAGCGGTCTCCAGGCCCGGCAGAGCATCTCAGAAACCTGTTTCCAGTGTCACCAGCAGCAGCGCGCCGAGTTTCGCAGGCGTTCGCACATGCCGCTGCCCGAAGGCAAGGTGTCCTGCGTCGACTGCCACAACCCGCACGGCTCGACGACCCGCGCTCTCCTGAACCTCGATTCCGTGAACGAGGTTTGCTACACGTGTCACGCCGAAAAGCGGGGACCGTTCCTGTGGGAACACGCGCCGGTCCGCGAAAGTTGTCTCAACTGTCATCAGCCTCATGGTTCCAACCATGACAAGCTGCTCGTCGGGGCGCGTCCTTACCTGTGTCAGCAATGCCACAACCTGTCGGTAGGTCATAACGGCACGTTCTACCGAGACGGACAGTCAGCTGCCGGTGCGTTGTTGGGAGGAGGACAGAGTCCGCGCGTCATCGGGCGTACCTGTCAGAACTGCCACTCGCAGATCCATGGCAGCAATCATCCGGCTGGTCAACGCTTCCAGCGCTGATCACACCCGCGTCGCGGGACAAACACTGCGGGAGACCTTGATGAAGATTCGTTCGTTGGCCTCGGTCATCACACTGAGTATCGCCGCGCTGCCGTGGTCGACGTCTCTGGTGCATGCGCAGGACGCCACGCCCGGCAACGCCTTGAATCCGCGGACCGTCAGCTCAATCGTCGAACGTGATCCTGAGGGGTTGGGCATCGCCGCGAATTCACGCACCCCGACGGGATTGCTGATTCCCTCTGCACCGCTCGTGAGGGAGCCCTCGAAGACGTCAAGCGGAATGTTGTACCGCGGGACCGTCGAGTTCGGCGCCATCGGTGTCGGTGGCGACAAGGAAGCCGCCAAGTTCCGCGAGTACAAAGATCTTGAGAGCGGCCTCTACCTGAACAACTTCACCTTCATGCTCGAGCAACCGAAAAATGGATTCCACCTCGACGCGGTCGGCGGTGGCGTTGCGTATAGCGATCAGTATTACGGCGTCGATGTGGGTCGATACAACACGTGGCAAGTGCGCGGTTCCTTCAGCGAGATACCACACGTGTTCACGTCGACTTACCACTCGTTGTGGGACGGCCTTGGCAGCGACACGCTAACGCTGCGAGGACTTCGCCCGGGAGGCACGACCGATGCGAATACGACGCAGGCGAACATGCTCGTCGCGATCTCGTCGACTCCCGACTCTGATCTCGAGTTGACGAGGAAGAGAAGCCGGGCACGCTTCGATCTCACGCTGCCAGCGAACTGGAAAGCGTTCGCCACGTATGCCAATGAGCGTCGAGAAGGCAGTCGCCCGTTCGGCGCTGTGTTTGGTGGTGGCGGCGGTGGCGGCAACATCGAGATTCCGGAATCGATCGACTACAACACGCAGGACGTACTTGCCGGGATTCAGTTTGCCAACCCAATGACCAACCTCAACGTCCAGATGACGGCGTCGTTCTTCCAGAACGACATCGACACGCTGATGTTCGAGAACCCGTTGTTCATCACGACGAACACCATCCAGGGTGTGCCGTCGACGACTTTCACGCGCGGGCAGTTCGACCTGTATCCGGACAACAACTACTTGAACGTGAAGGGGGAGTACGCCAGGAAGTTCCCGAAATTCCTGAAGAGCCGGTTTACCGGCGTCGTGTCGTTCGCCCGGTCGGAGCAGAACGACAATTTGATCCCCTGGGCGCTCGAGCCGTTGACGGGCGGCACGATCAACGGAGTCTCCACCGCGAACGTGTGGAACACGACTGCCGCATTGACCAGGACATCAGCGGATGCGCGCATCGACACGACGCTGACCGACCTTTCGATCATCCTGAATCCTGCGCAAGCGCTGTCTGTGAAAGGTAAGTTCCGCTACTTCAATACCGACAACAGCACGGAGTTCTTTGCGTGCAATCCGGTGACAGGCCAGTGGGGCCGGCTGTTGAACAACGGCTCGGGTGGATCTTTCGTGACGCCGAATCTGACCGCTGGCAACAATCCGGCGGGCACACTGGCTACGGGTTACAACGGCACCGGCTGCAACGGCGCCGCCACGCGGGCTCTGGGGTTGGCACCGAGTGCCGGTGACGTTCCGATCCGCAACGTACCGTTCGAATACCGGCAGCTGAACTCGATTGTCACGGCCGAATACCGCCCCAATCGGACCAACAGCCTCGAAGGTTCGTACGAGCGTGAAAACTTTCATCGCGAGTATCGGGACCGCAACGAGACAGGGGAAGACAAGATTCGAGTCGCCTACGTCAACCGCGCCCTGGAGAATGGCACGCTCCGGCTTTCGTACGAGTACGGCCGTCGTCGCGGCAGCGACTTTCTGGCGATCCCCTTGGCCGAGTTCTACAGCATTTCGTTCGGCCCCGTGCCGACCGCGACGACGACGAACATGGCGTCGTGGCTGCGCAACGTCGATCAGTTCCGGAGATTCGATGTCGCCGACCGCAACCAGAACGTTCTCAATGCCAGGTTCAACTACGGCATCGGGCCAGCGCTCGATGCGAGCTTCAGTCTGCAGGCGAGAGACGTCGAGTATCCCGCGTCAGACTACGGACGCAACGAACATTTCAAGCTGACGTCGCCGTCGGTGGAGCTCAATTGGCAGCCGTCTCCGTCGACCAGCGCCTACGGGTTCTACTCCTACCAGCAGGGAGCGCAACATCAGGCTGGCCTCCAGCCGAATGCCTGCGTGATGGGCAACTTTTACTATTTCTTCAGCGACGGCTCCGTTCAGACCAACGCGACCGGAGTTCCTCCCGCGTCGCCGGCCGGTACGACGTTAGCCTCTACGCAGCAGGTGTTGCCGGCGAACTGGAGAGTGCTGTGCGGGACGGCCTCGGCAGTGAGTCCACTCTTTCCAGTCAGTCGAACCTGGGATGTGTCGCAAAAGGATCACAACAACGTCGCGGGTCTTGGCTTTCATTACGAGATGAGCAAAGTCCTGTACGACGTCGCATATACCTATATCAACAGCCGCACAAAAATCGGATACGGGTATAACCCGGCGGCACTGGGACTGAATGCGACGCAGGTGGGCCTGGCGGGCGACGGGTGGTCCGATCTCGTCTTCAACCAGAATATCGTCGAAGCCAATGCGATGGTGCCGATTCGCAAGCGGTTCTCTCTGCGCGTGATCTATCGGTACGAAGACGATCGACTCCGCGACTGGCACTACGACGGCGTTAGTGTGAATCCGATGCCCGCCAACAACGGCGCATATCTTGACTTCGGGCCGCAGGATTACAAGGTGCACCTGTTCGGCGCGTTCTTCAGGTACCAGCTATGACATCGGTGAGACGCGTCGACATGCATTGCGAGGGAGGCATCACCGTGGGGAAATTGGGGAGGCTCGTCGGCTTGTCGGTTTGGCTGCTGGCGATCGCAACAACGTCCTGGGCGCAGGGAGCCGGGCCGATCACAGAGGCGGCGTGCGTCCCATGCCATGGCGTCGGCACGGCCGCCGCGCAGGCGGCACCGAACTTTCCCAGGCTGGACGGGCAGCATGCGGCCTACCTCGAGAAGCAGCTACGCGAGTACATCGCCGGAAAGCGCAAGAGCCAGATCATGGCGCCGGTCATTGCGGCCCTGAAGAAGCAACAGATTTCCGGGATGGCGAAACACTTTGCCAGTCAGCCACCCGCGCGCGGCGCGGTGCAGAATCAACAATTGGCGGCCACAGGCAAGGCGCTTTACGAGGAGGGCAACCGCGCGACAGGTGTGCCCGGATGTGTTGGTTGTCATCTACCAGACGGTGCCGGCCACGAACGCTATCCCCGTCTTGCCGGGCAGCCGCAAGCCTACCTCGTGCAGCAACTGACGGAATTCAAGACCGGCACGCGCAGCAACGACCGCGCGCATGTCATGCGTGCCGTAGCTGGTCGTCTCACCGACGAGGAGATCAAGGCCGTCGCCGAATATCTCGCAGGGATGTAGCGATCCTCGATCCGGCGACGCGGCGCCGTATCGGCCCGCGAGTAGCCGCGGGCGCCACGCAGCGACTCTGATAAGCTGAGCGCCTCCGATGAGCCTCGCACTCGGGACACGCCTCGGTCCGTACGACATCACCGAGTCGATCGGCGCCGGCGGCATGGGCGAGGTCTACCGGGCGCGGGACACGCGCCTCGGTCGCGACGTGGCGATCAAGGTATTGCCCGCGAGCGTCGCCGCCGATCGGGATCGGCGGGCGCGCTTCGAACGGGAGATGCAGGCGGTGGCTGCGCTTTCGCATCCGAACGTCCTCGCCATTTTCGATACCGGCCTTCATGACGGCCAGCTCTTCGCTGTGGCCGAGCTGCTGCAAGGGCAGACACTTCGCGATCGTCTCAGCACCGCCGTACCCGCGCGAAAGGCGATCGAGATTGCCATCCAAGTCGCGCGCGGACTGGCCGCCGCACATGCCAAAGGACTCGTGCACCGCGATCTGAAGCCCGAAAACATCTTCCTGCTCGAGGACGGGCAGGTGAAGATCCTCGACTTCGGCCTCGTACGGCAGATTGATCCCGGCGCGGCGTCTGGCACGACGCAGACAATCGCACGTACCGATGCCGGGATTGTGATGGGCACGATCGGCTACATGGCTCCCGAACAGGTCCGCGGACAGGCCGTGGATGCGCGCGCCGACCTGTTCGCGCTGGGAGCCGTGCTCTACGAGATGCTTTCGGGCCGCCGTGCCTTCGGACGCCAGACGCCCGCCGATTCGATGACCGCCGTCCTCACGGAGGAGCCGCCGGAGCTGGCAGCCTCCGTGGTGGATGCGTCGCCCGCCGTCGATCGCATCGTGCGCCACTGCCTCGAAAAGAATCCGACCGAACGATTCCAGACTGCGCGGGACGTCGCGTTTGCTCTGGAGTCGCTGACGGCGTCTACGCGGCTGACATCATCGGGGTCGGAGCCACCGTCACCGGCTATTCGCCGACGGCCGCGAACGTCGTCGGCCGGCTGGGGTGCCGGGGCGGTTGCCGGCGCGCTGCTTCTGGCCGCGGGCTGGCTCGGCGGCCGCGCCGCGGTGCCGACTGCGGCACCGGCGAGCGCAATCTGGGTCTCGCTTGCGCCTCCCTACGGCCGCTTTGCGCCCTGGGCGGGGCCGGCGATTTCACCCGACGGCATGCAGGTGGCTTTCTGGGCGCCGGACGAGCGGCAGCGGACGGTGCTGTGGATCCGCCGGCTGGACAGTCCGGATTCGCGCCAGGTTCCCGGCACCGAAGTTCTCAGCGAGGTGTATCAACCGTTCTGGGCGCCTGACGGAAAGGCCGTAGCGTTCTTCGGCGACGGAAAACTGAAGCGCGTCTCGCTCGACGGCGGCGCACCTCAGGCACTCGCCGACGTGACGACGCCGAGGGGCGGATCGTGGGGGCGCAACGGACGAATCATCTATTCTCCGGTGTCTGCGGCAGGGGTCTACACGGTTCCCGAGAACGGCGGCACGCCGTCGCTCGTCACCATTTCAGATTCCGAGAATCGCCCGCTGCAGTACCCGTCATTTCTTCCGGACGCGCGGCACTTTCTAATTACGTGCACGAACGGCGGCATCTTCCTGGGCAGCATCGACGATCCGACGATCCGCAAGATCGCCAATGCACGATCTCGAGCCGAGTATTCGGCCGGGCACCTGTTCTTCGAGCAGGACGGCGGCCTGTACGCGCAGCCTTTCGACCTCACGCGATTCGAGACGACAGGCGCGCCCGTCCGCCTCTCGACAACGGTCGGCTTCGGCCTGGGTTCTTTCATCGATCGCACGTTCTCCGTGTCGGAGGCCGGCCGGCTCGTGTTCACCGACGGCACCTGGCAGCCGCCGGCGCAACTGACGTGGTTCGATCGATCGGGAAAGGTGATCCGGACGGTCGGAGCCGTCTCGGAAATCATGGGCGTGGTCATGTCGAAAGATCGCACGCGCGCGTTGAGCGAACGTCACGACTCCGAGTCGAACTTCACCGTCCCCTGGGTTGTGGACCTGACGGCCGGGACCGAGGCGCGTCTCGCAGCGACGCAATCCGAATCGATCGAACTGACACCCATGTGGTCGGCCGATGAATCCCGGGTTTTCTTCTCCACGCTTCGTGGCATTTACGCGCGTCAGGTTCGAGGTGGGCAAGTCGAGCGCCTGCTCGCGCAGGATCGGACCGTGTGGTTGAACGACCGCTCCGAAGATGGTCGGTACCTGCTGTTCGAAAAGGGCGACCCGGCGACGCAGGAAGATGTGTGGGTATTGACGCTCGATCAACCGGTTGCGGCGCGGCCGCTGGTGGCCACGAGATACAACGAAGGCCAGGGACGCCTGTCTCCCGACGGCACGGCGCTGGCGTTCGTCTCCGACGAAAGCGGACGCCGCGAGGTCTATCTCGACAGCTTCCCCGAACCGCAGACGAAGATTCCGGTGTCGGTCGGCGGTGGCACGATGCCGGAGTGGCGCCCGGACGGTCGCGAGCTGTACTATCTCGCCCCTGATCGGATGCTGATGGCGGTCCCGGTGGCGGCGACCGGCGGCGCGATCAGACCCGGCCGTCCGGTCAAGCTGTTTCAATTGAGCACCCTCAGCCTCTACAACAACCGCCATCAGTACCATTCGACAACGGCCGGCGATCGATTTCTCGTCAGTTCGCTGCTGCCGAAGGACGTCAATCCGCCTCTCACGGTGCTTCTCAACTGGCCGGCTCTCGTCGGAAGGATCGGACGGTAACGAGCCCGCTGTAAGGAACGCGCGTCGTTAGTAGGGAGCCTGTCGAACGGGGAAGGCGGGCTGAGCGATCTCGAGTTCGAGAACAGACACCGACGCGGCCGGAAACTCCCACACGCCGCCCGCGGCGATGGTTTTCTCCACCGTTTTCATCACATCGCCGCTGTTCAAGTACGACAGCTCGACGGTCGAATCCTCGGCGATTTCGAACACTCGTCCTCCGCCGATTGTGCTCCCGGCAACTTGAACTGCAGCCGTAACGGACTTCGTACGCTGTGTATTGGCCACGTGGAGAAACACGGTGTTCTCACGGCGGCTGGCGACCACGTCAAGTCCCTCCGGAGTGCCACTTACCTTGATCGCATGCGTACCGACGTGATGGCGATACAACTGCATCACACGGGCGACTGGCTGCAGGTAGGCACGGCCGCTTCCTTTTGGCACCGGAATCATCACGGCGTTGTTCTGCCATCGTGTTCCGCAGAAGTCGGCGGCGGTGGCGATCTTGAGCACGTCTCCGTGTCGTTGATGATTGTTGAGCATGCGGGCGTACGACACGCCGGCCGCCCATGTCGACAACACGTCACCGCGGTCGCGGCCAGGGATCGTGAAGTGACATTCCGTCAGCGCGAGGGAAACCTGACGGCGGCCAAGGCTGTCGCGGACGCGGCGGATCTTTGTGTCGTGCGTCCGCCATGCGTTCATCAACTGTGCCCAGGTGGCATCCGGATCTCGACGATACAACTCACCTCGCAGAACCGGCCGTTCGCGCGAGTCGGGATCGAACATGTGATGGAAGGCGAGATAGTGGACATGCTCGCCGGCGACATCGGCCATCCGTCCGGCCCAGTCGCTGTCGCCCCAGGCGATGAGGCGAATGTTCGAATCGGCGGCACGCATCGCCTTCGCGAACTCGACGGTCTTGCGCGCCGCGGTTTCCAGATCGAATCCGTTCTTGTCGTACGAGGTTTCGTTTCCAATCTGCCAATAGCGGACGTCCAGCGGAGCCGCACTTCCATGAGTCCGACGCTCGGCATTCCCGGGGTCATTGCAATAAGCCACCCACGCGGCCGCTTCCGTTGCGTCGCCGGTGCGAATGCTGTCTTTCACTTTCATGAACTGCCGGCGTCCGTCCGACTCGAAGTTGACGCAGATCAGCGGCTCGGCACCAACCGTCTTGCACATGTCGACGAACTCTGTTGTGCCGACCTGGTTCGATTCGACTCCGCCCCACAACAGATTGATCATCGCCGGACGTTGGGTGCGTGGTCCGACGCCCTCGCGCCAGCGATAGAAGTCGACAAAGATTCCGCCCCATCGCATCATCGTCGGCGCGAGATCGTGTGTCACCGTCAGCACGTCCTCGCGCCAGCGATCCAAGCCGTGGTCCCACGCCGCCTCCACCGAGCCATCGGTCGCGCCGAGCGGCTCCATGAATTGCATGTAGAGATATGGCGATAACTCGAAGAGTGGAACTGGATCGACGACGAGCATGGACCGCCGATCGTCGCCCGGCGCTTGCGGTAGCATGGCGACTGTGCGGCCGACCGCGACACCTGCGGCAGCGATCGATGTGTGCTTGAGAAACGATCGCCGTTTCATTGGCCGAGACTAGCGAGACGCGGAGGACACGAGCACGAGGTCGGTCCATTCGCGGCTTTCATAAATCGCGGCCGCAAATTTTTCGTCGGTCAGCGCCGAGTCCGGCACGAGATACGTGCTCAATTCCTTCGTGTGCACGCGCACAGGCGCGAATGCCGCTCGCAGGACATCCGAGTCGGATCCGCCCGGCCAGTATTTGTCGCGCGACTGCTTCGTCAGCGCAAACACCAGGATGTAGCCCGGGGCGTCGGCTCCCCGCACTGCCTTGTAATACAGGAGGCGGAGATCGGGACGGAGATTGGCGACGGCCGGATGCAGCGTGTCGCGGACAAATCCCTCGAACCCGTCGCGCCGATCAGGCAGCACCTTGATGAAGTGCACGCCCAGGACGTCGATGTCGGGGAGCGTGCCCACCTTCTCGGGGCTCAGAAGCTGATAGGCAGTGGCGCGTTCGCCGGTTGGCGCCGTGTGAGTTGTCGGCGCGCCGGTCCACACGCGATAGAACTGGCCCTTCCGGTTGCCTCGGTCGGCCTGCACAACGTGTTCGCTCCCGCCAGGGGCAGGTTTGCCATCCGATGGCGTCAGCACCAGTACTTCGCCAAGTGTGATCATCTGCGTACGCGCCTCCTGCGCCGCCAATATCACGACACCGAATGCGAGACCCACGATCGCTGGTGTGCTCATGCGGGGAGTATCGTGGAACGCCTGGCGAAAGGCAACGGACACATACCTGGGCGTGGCCCTCCGATGGTGTGGAGTCTGGCTCGGATCACCCGGAAGCGATCATCGGCTTTCGGCCGGGAGCGCTCGCTGCTTTGTCAGGAAGCCAGTTTGTCGGACGATTTGTCCGTATCGGACGGTTGTCCGGGCGCTTTTGGCTCGGGCAATGGCGGCAACGTCAGGAGCGCGGTCCGCACCCGTGCCGGCGCTGGTTCGGTCACATTCCGGTACTCCCTGAATTCTGCCCGGCAGTCGTGTGTGGCCAGGAAGTTCATGAAGCGTTTGTAGTCCCCTGGAGGTATGCCGAACAGCTGAAGGACTCCGCGATAGCTGCCTCGAGTGACGCTCAGACCGCGGCGCACCAGTTGCCGGATGTCGTGTCGCGTGATATCCCGTTCGATGAAGAGCGGATGCACGTGGTCCCAAAACGAGTACCCGCCCTCGACGAGCGCGTGATACAACTCGTCGGCAAGTTGACGGCGCCGCTCCCGTGCCGGGAGCAGGCTCGAACCTGCCACCGTGATCGCCGGCGGCAGATCTTTCACGTCAATCGGACAATCGATCGATGAGCGCCACATCAGTTGTTCGATGACGTTTTGCAACTCCCGCACATTCCCCGGCCAGCGATAACGTTCCAGGAGTTTCCACGCCTCTTCGGTGATCGTCACGCGTCGCTTTGACGCCGTGATGAAACTCGTGGCGATTGCGCGAATGTCGGCCCGGCGCTCCCGGAGCGGGGGAACATGAAGATGAATGACCTGCAGACGATACAGGAGGTCCTCACGGAACTGGCCCGAGCGAACGAGTTCTGTCAGGTCTCGGTTCGTGGCGGCAATGATGCGCACGTCCACTTTACGACTGGCATCGCTGCCGACTGGCTGAATTTCACCGTTTTCGAGGAATCGCAACAGCAGCGCCTGCATCCGCAGGCTCATCTCGCCGACTTCGTCGAGAAACAGCGTGCCGCCGTTTGCCAGGAGGACCTTGCCGACCTTATCTCGAAATGCGCCGGTGAAACTGCCCTTCACGTGTCCGAACAACTCGGATTCCAGCAGCGACTCTGCGACACCAGCGCAATTGACTGCGACGTATTCACCCTGCCGCCGCCGTGAGTTTCGGTGAATGTGGTTGGCGAGGACATCCTTGCCGACGCCGGTTTCTCCGGTGATCAGGACTTTGGCATCGCCGGCGGCGACGCGGCGCGCCAACTCGAGCAGTTCGCGCATGGCGGTACTGCCGACGATGAACGGACGCGAGTCATTGACGTCGCGCAAAGACGAAGTGGCCGACGTTTCCATGTGACCTGCACCTGTGGCGGCCGCTGGGGACGAGTCGCGCACATCAGTAGCACTGGCAAAACCTCTGCCGTTCGCCTGACTTGAGTAAATTACTGAAATTATTGAGGTTACTGTTAGTGGTGAGATTCGAATTCTGGATGTGTGAGCTATTTCGGTACACTATGGAGGGTGTCTCTGTCTATCAACTCGTTTAAATTCAATATTTTACAAGATTTGTCTCAAATTGAACCATTATCACTCTATTGTGATTCATTGTGACTCTAACGCCCAGTATGGTCCACGGCCCATCCCGCAATCAAAATCCCCCCACCCAGACTCACGGCATTGGAGTGAGTGCCAGGGTCTGACGGAATCGCACCGGCCGGCCGTCAAGTCTGGCGGGTTCGAAGCGCCAGGCCTTGGCGGCGCTGAGCAGCATGAACTCGTGAATGTTTCGCGGCGCCGTCAGCATTTTCACCCGTTCGACCAGGCCATCGGCCGCGATGGTTAGTTCGAGAATCGTGCGCCCTGCAGAGCGTGGACGTGGCCCTTCGTTCGGGAGCTTCGGATACACACTTACCGGTACGGTCACCGCCGCATCCGCCAGCGAGTAGATCCTGTCCGAGGCCTTTTCATCTGGATCGATCACGTCGTCGGCAGTGACAAGTCCCGCCTGCGTCGTCGCGGAAACGTTTGTGGCGATGGCAGCAGCTGACAATGACTCCGGGTACGCGTACGAAACGGTTGTCACGACTACCTGGAGTTTAGGCGCGGGTTCGAGGATCGATCTCTGTGTCGATTCGCTTGCATCTACCGGCCCGCTCATTGGTGCGCTAAGAGAAGAAACTATGCTGCGTTGCTCCGCCGGCGCCACGGAGGTGATCTTCGTTGAATGTGTGTGCTGTGGCGGCTTCGCGCTTTCAGTTCTCTCGGCGATCGCCGGCGTCGCAATCTGCTCGTTGGTGACGCTGTGACCGATTAGCCATATCGACGCACAGGCGAGAGCTGAAAAGGTGGCAGCGAACAGGGCCACTCGGCTGATCCGCGAAGGTGCAGATGGCGGAGCAGGCGCCGGCTGTTTTTCTCTGACCGGGGGAGCCTCGACACGCACCGCTGGTGCGACTTCGCGGCGCGCCGCCGCCGTCGCGCGCTGCCGGAAGTTTTCGACGATGGCCTCCGGGTTTGGCCGCTCGAAATACGCGAGTGCCTCGGAAAACTCCGCCAGAGTTGCATAGCCGCCGCCGGGGGCCGTCGCCTGGCTGATAGAAAGCCGAAGACGTACGGGAACATCGTTGCCCAGCATGAGCCCGAGCACGTGTGCCGCAGCCTCGACAGGCGGTTCGTCAGAGGCACCAGTCACCGAAACCGACCCGCCGGTTGCAAGCAGGATATGTTCGGGATGCGGGAAGCGAGAGTTCCCGACTCCTTGTCCGCGCAACTGACGGCAAATCAACTGGACGACGGCCACACCTTCAAACCACTGCGGGGCCACGTCGCGCGCCAGCAAGTCATCGAGTCGAAACTGATTCTGCATAATGTTGCTCACGATTCCCGGCCAGCTGTTGTTTCACCTTTACAAGAGCTTAGTGACGAATGCGATACCGGCGTTGAACGCATTGCGGATGGTGCTCTCGATCGTCAGCAGCACGGCGTTCAAACCTCCTGCGGACATCGACCCCGCCACCACCAGTGCAATGACCGGTATCACCAGCATCCACGCGTCTGCTCCGCGGCCTCCTGACGCACGCATCTGTATTGCTCCTTGTACTCTTGCCGATTAATTACCGCTCGGGCGCGCTGTAGCCGCCCGCGCTCCGTACCGTGACCTGCGGCGCAGACTTCAGCGTGATGCTGACGTTGCGCCACTGCCCGTTTCGCTCGCCGTTCGTTGACGTATAGCCGACGACGTAGCGGCGTCGCAGGTCTTCGACGACTCGCTGGAATTCGTTTCCCAACTCGGAGACGTCCTGGGGCAGCAGCGCTCGTCCGCCGCTGAGATCCGCCAGGTCTTTCAATGGCGCGGCGTCCACCTTGGTGCCAAGTCCAATGGTGAACATCGTCGTGCCGTTCTCTTTTAACTGCCGCTTGACGTCGTTCAGAGTGTGCGTGCTGCCGGGCGCCGTCCCCGGATTGTTCTCGTCGCGCCCATCTGTCATCGCGACAATCACTCGCCGGCCCTCGGTGCGTTCCAACCGGTTCAGGGCTGCCGACACGGCGTCGTAGAAGGCCGTGCCTCCTCCTGTCTTGTAGCTGTCGATCGCCTGGTTGCTCGCGGCGCGGTCGGCCGTCAGGTCCTGAACCAGAGTGACGTCGTCGGCGAAGAGCATGATTCCGACTTTATCCTCGGGCCGGAGCGCGGCTACGAACGCGCGCGCGCTGGCCATGACGTCGGTCTCACGCCGCCGCATGCTGCCGCTCGCATCGAGTACCAGCACGATCGAAACGGGTTGCGTTGCTTCGTGGAATGTCTCGACCTGCTGGGCGACGTGATCCTCGACGACCTCGAGGTCGTCGGCCGAGATCGACAAATACGCACCCTGCGGATCGGTGGCAGTGAATTCAATCGTCGGTCTGACTGGCGCCGCCTTCGGCGCGAAGTATCCGGGACGCGCCGCGATGTGATACGTCGGGTCGGGGAGCTGCACCGTGATCCGGCGCCATTGACCGTCGTGATTCTGATTTGTCGGGGTATAAGTCAGGAGATACCGGTTGCGCACTTCCTCGACAAGCGCCGTGTGTACCAGCTCGAGCTGAGGCTCCGTCGATGGCAGAAACACGCGGCCTCCGGTCTCGGCGGCAAGTCTCCTCAGCACTTTCTCGCCTTTCAAGGACACGCCGGCGACTCCGCCGATCGCAACCGCATAGACGGTGACTCGCGCCCCCTTGACCGCGGCGATCACTTCGTCGATGGCGGAGACGCTGTTCTCGTCATAACCGTCGGTGATGAGAATGACGACACGGCGACCCTCTGATTCCGGGAAGCGATGCGCCAGCTCTAACAGCGAATCCAGAATCGCCGTCCCGCCGCTGCACCCGATCGCACGGATCGCCTCGGCGACGGTTTTCCGATCATCGGTTGGACCCGTGAGGGATCGCAGACTCTTGGTGAATGGCGCGACGATCACGCGGTCGAGCGGTGTCAAGTAGTCGTAGAGCAGACCCGCGGTCCGCTGAACGAACTCGAGGCGGCGCGACATACTGCCGCTGCTATCGACGAGCAGCGCGAAGGTGCCGCCGACCGTCTCTTGCTGCGCCAGATCCAGCACCTGCGGGACGCCATCCTCCAGTACGGTGAAGGAAGACGCCGGAACGTTTTTCAGGAAGCGGCCATTCTTGTCCTGCACGCCAGCTTCAACCAGCACGCTCGTGACCTGCGACTCCTCTACGAGATCGTAGGGCTCGAGGACGACGCGATCGCGAACCTCATGGCCAATGGCATCGGACACCGAGACGGCGATTTCACGGCGCTCGAACGGATTTTCGTCGACCCATTCCGCGACATAGGGAGCGCCGTCACTGTCGGTTTGCAACAATTGGCCGTCGACATAAAAGCGAACCGGTCCGAGGGTCGCATCCTGTGCGGACTGGATCTGCGCAACGATCCGGATGCTGCCTGGCGTGCCAGTTCGCCCGAGTGGCGACGTGATCCGCACTGCCAGTTCGGTCGGAACGGGCGCCGCCGCAGTCGACACCATCGCACTGCGAGATGGGGCCAGGCTCAGGCCGGCCTGCAAAACGAAGACGAGAAGCTCAGCGCCAGTCAGCATATGAACATCAGGCGTAGACGGGTGATACCTCGCGGTCAGTCACGAAGTAGCTGTTGCACGCGGCTTCCAACAGATCCGGAGTCAGGTGCGCGGGTCGACCTCGATACGATGCGAGCGAGAGTGCCTGCTTGATCAGATCTCGGGGGTGGCAGCCGCGCAGGGGGATATTTCGTGGGCGGTAGTAACCTTCGAGCAGACCCTCGACCAGGCCGGGTTCCACTGTTGCGCCGAGGTCGCGGCAGCAACCGGCAAAGATCGCTTTGAAATCCTGGACGGTCGGACTCTCAGCAAAGATCTTGTACTGGATGCGGCGAAGAAACGCTTCATCGACGAGTTCGGCCGGTCGAATGTTGGTCGCGAAGACAATCATGGTCATGAAGGGGATCTCGAACTTCAGTCCGCTCTGCAGCGTCAGGAAGTCCACCCGGCTCTCGAGCGGCACGATCCAGCGGTTCAGGAGCTCGCGAGGGGAGCATTGCTGCCGCCCGAAGTCATCGATCACCAGCACGCCGCCATTGGCCACGGCCTGGACGGGCGCACGGTAGAACCCGGTGGTCGGGCTGTAGCTCAGCTCGAGTGAGGACAGCGTGAGCTCTCCGCCGACCATGACCATGGGTCGCCGGCAGCGAAGCCACCGGCGGTCGCCGGCATAAAGCGAGGTGAGGCTGTTTGCGTCATGATCGGTCGGCACGACCTCGTGATTGACCGGATCGAAGAGCCGGACGATTTGACCTTCGATCTCCAGCGCATGTGGAATCGCGATTTCCCCTTCAAGCAGGTTGTGGATGGCCTGCGAGATGACAGTCTTGCCATTTCCCGGCGGTCCATACACGAACATCGAATGCCCGGCGTTGATCGCGGGGCCCAGCTGGTCGAGAACAGAATCGCTGATGACCAGATGCGAGAAGGCCTGACGGACCCGCTCCTGTGTCGCACCTTTCGGCGCCGCCGCGCGGTAGGCGTGCATGTAGGCCTGGTACTGCGCGAGAGGCACGGGGGCGACACCGACGTAATGGCTGCTCTCGAGAAAGAGCGCCGCCCGGGTGCGGCCTGTATCCGTAATGCGATAGCGGTACGACGCGCCGCCGACGAAACCGCCGCCGACGATCGAAATCTGCTGTTGGACCTTCAACAGCTCGAGCGCGGGCTGGATGACTTGAAACTCGAGCCCGAGGCGGCGGGACAGCTCCGTCCCGGACAGCTCGCCCGAGAAGTGCAGCGATTTGAGCGTCAGCTGCAAAATCAGATCGAGTGGGATCCCCGCCTCGTCGAGGCTCTGAGGCGAGGTCGGAAATGGAACAACCTCCGAGACGGCAGTAAGAGTGGTCGTCATAAGATTCCTATTGTCCAGAACTGTCGGTGGTGCGCGCGGCAGCGTCGGCGCGCGCCAGCCGCGCCCGGATCAGGCCCGCACGTTCCCGTGAGATCGCAAATGTCGGTCGTGCCTTGCTCGCCGCGTCAAAGGCGGCCAGGGCGTTCCGCTCATCGCCAGACGCGAGATAGGTGATGCCCGTGTTATAGAGGGCGCTGGCGCGATCGCCGGCGTCGAGAAACTGTGCGCGCGCGACATCCATGCGCCCGGAGGCGGCAAACGCGAGCGCGAGATTGTTGCGTGCCGCTGCGAGAGAGGGATCGAGTCGCAGTGCCGCGCTGCATCGATCGATCGCGTCGTCGATGCGGCCAGTGACGAATGCGAGATAGCAGATGTTATTGACGGCGTACGCCGCGCTCGGATCGAGCCACGACGCAAGTTCATACGCCGCGCGCGCGTCCGAGTACTGTCCAAGAGCCTGCAGGATCGTTCCGAACGTATTGCGCGCCGATGCCGACTGTGGCGTATAGAAGGTGGCGCGATGCGCGTCGCCGACGGCGAGCTCGGGCAGGCCCCAATCCCGCCACACGCGTGCCAGCCCTTCGTAGGCTGCGCCATCGCGGGGATTCAAGGCGAGCGCGTCGTTGAAGTGCTGATAGGCGAGGTCCAGGATCCCGCGCTCACGGTATCGTTCAGCGATGTCCCGGTGACGTTCGGCGGTCGGCGCCGAGCGAACCAGCAAAAGATCAGCGGCGAGTGCAGGGTCCCGAGCCTCCATCGTCTCGGCGGCGTCTTTCGACGTCACCGGTTTTGCGTTGGCGCTCAGGTGCCGTATCTTTCGGATGTACTCCGAGAGTGATGCGGCGGTTGAAAGATCCGCCGCGTCTGCGCCTGACGCGGCGGATGGCGGCGTCGCCGCACGCGGCCCGCGGGCAGCGCACCCGACGAGCAGCGTGACAGCGAGCGCAACTGACAATCTCTTCACGAGAATCCCCACGATTGTTAGTCTTCCTGGTTGAGACGGTTATTGCGGCGAGCGACGTATAGAACCAGGAATACGCCGAGAACCGCGAGCAGAGCGACTGTGGTGGTGTCCATCTTTCATTTCTCCTGTTGATTGGTTTACTTACCGACTTGTGAGAACACACGAACGAAACTGATCACCGCGGGTCCAAGAATCACGATGTAGAGCGCGGGAAACAGAAACAGCACCAACGGGAACACCAGCTTCACGCCGATTTTCCCCGCCCGCTCCTCAGCGTTCTGGCGGCGCTTGACTCTGGATGTCTCGGCGTGAATGCGAAGCGCTTGTGCGATGCTGGTGCCAAATCTGTCGGTCTGCACCAGCAGCGCCACGAGCGACTGCACGTCGTCGACGAGAGTCCTGGCCGCAAAATTCTTGAACGCCTCCAGGCGCGGTTTGCCGGCGCGAATTTCCGTCGTGATCAAGCGAAGCTCATAGGCGAGCGATGGATACGTGAGCCCGAGCTCGTCGGATGCCTTCACGATTGACTGGTCGAGACTGCTGCCCGCTTCGACGCAGACGATGAACAGATCGAGCGCATCGGGAAGTCCATCGCGAATCTCGCGTTTGCGCCGCTCAGTGAGCCGCCCGAGTACGAGTCCGGGAAGCAGGTAGCCAATCGCAGCGCCGACGAGCGCGAGCACCCATCCCTTGCTGATACCGATGAATGACACCGCGGCAAGCGCAACGGCGACCGGCGTCACGATGGTCGCCGTGGTGTAGATCAGGACCGCCGTGATGCTCGTATACCCCGCGCGCGCGAGTCGGCGGCGCAGGCGTCCCAATTCTTTCGGCGACTTTGGCACGCCAGGAATGCGCTTCAGCCGCGGATCGACCGTGTCGACGAGCGTCACCTGGGCGTCGACAATGCCCGCAGGACCGCCGACCGCCAACTGACGAAGTCGGCGGCGCTCCGGAGACCGTGCGGAAAAGAACGCCGACGCTCCGTAGCCGGCCACGAGGGCGACGAACAGGAACGCGGCGACGAGTGTGACCAGCAGGTCGAGTGGCATCAGCTCGCTCCTAGTACCGAATGTTGACGAGTTTGCGGATGATAACGGTGCCGATCGCCTGCATCGTGCCGCCGGCCACGAGCATCTTGACACCCAGTGGATCGGTGACCATCGTCTTCATGTGCTCAGGCGACACAAACACGAGGATCACGCCCAGGGCGGGGGGCAACGCCGCCAGGATCCAGCCGGTCATACGACCGTGCGCCGTGACGACGCGCACCTGGCGCTTCACCTTGAACCGCTCACGAATGACGTTCGCCAGGTTGTCGAGTACTTCCGACAGGTTGCCGCCGGTCTCGCGCTGGGTGAGCACCGCGGTCACGAAGAACCTCGCGTCGAGAATCGGTACTCGGTCGGCGAGACCCTTCAGCGCATCGCTGATCGGCATGCCGAACGCCTGTTGGTCGTACACCAGCTTGAACTCGGCTCCGACCGGCTTGGGAATTTCGTCCGCGACCATCTGCAGGCCGGTGGGAAAGGCATGACCGGCCCGGAGCGCACGCGCAATCAGCTCGATCGACTCGGGGAATTGTTCCTCGAATAAGTCGAGACGCTTGGTCCGCGCGTAGCGGACCAGCAAGGACGGAATCGCACCAAACAGCGGCGCGGCGACAAGGCCAAGCGCGGTGTAGTAGGTCAACCACTTCACCAGTCCGTAGCCAACGACGGCGAGGAGCACCGAGGCCATGATCAGCGTGCCAACCGTGATCTTCAGGCCCGACTGTGTGACCAGGCGATCGAGTGGTCCCGACACGCCCTTCGCGCGCGACAACAACGCCTGCACGGCTCGGACATCACTCAGCCGTTCTGCCTTTCGCTCGAGCGCCACGGCTTTCGCGACGCCGGCGCTCTTCGGCCCGAGTCGCCTGAGCAACTTCGATCGTTCGAAAGACTCCGGGCGAACGACGAGCGCGAAATACGCGCCGAGCACGATACCGAGAACGAGGATGAATGTGAGAGCGACGATGACCATATGTCCTTCCGCTTTACTGAATGACCTTGACGTGCTCGAACAGATCCGCCGGCAACTGCACTCCTGCCGATGCCAGCCGATCGGAGCATTTCGGCCGAATGCCGGTGGCTTTGAACCGTCCGCGGACCTTGCCGTCAGGGCCAAGGCCGGTGCGCTCGAACAGGAAGATGTCCTGCATCGTGATGACCTCACCCTCCATGCCGGTGAGCTCGGAGATCGCCATCACCTTCCTGGTGCCGTCGGCCATGCGGCTCACCTGCACGATCAGGTTGACGGCCGACGCGATCTGCTGCCGAATGGCTTTCTCCGGGATATTGAGGTTCGCCATGGCGACCATGGTGTCGAGCCGGTACAGCGCGTCGCGCGGCGTGTTGGCGTGGATCGTCGTCAAGCTGCCGTCGTGACCGGTGTTCATCGCCTGGAGCATGTCGAGCGCTTCCTCGCTCCGGACCTCGCCGACGATGATGCGGTCCGGGCGCATACGGAGCGCGTTCACCACCAGGTCGCGCTGCCGGACGGCGCCTTTGCCTTCGATGTTTGCCGGCCGCGTTTCCAGTCGAACGACATGCCGCTGTCGCAGCTTCAGTTCCGCCGCGTCTTCGATCGTGACCACCCGTTCGTGGTCGTTGATGAAAGTGGAGAGGATATTCAGCAGCGTCGTCTTGCCCGCGCCGGTGCCCCCGGACACGACGATGTTGAGCCGGCACCCGACGGCGGCGTTGAGGAATTGCTTCATCGGCTCGGTCCACGACTCCCGGCCGACGAGGTCGTCGGCACCAAGTTTGTCCGTGCGAAAGCGTCTGATCGACACCGCCGCGCCGTCGAGGGCGAGCGGCGGAATGATCGCGTTGACGCGCGAACCATCCGCGAGACGCGCATCCACCATCGGGCTCGATTCGTCGATGCGTCTTCCAATCGAGCTGACGATGCGTTCGATGATCTGCTGCAGGTGCCGCTCGTCTTTGAAGGTGATGTCGGTCGGCTCGAGCCGCCCGTTCCGCTCGACATAGATCTGATCGAACCGGTTCACCAGGATGTCTGACACCGACGGGTCGTGCAGCAGCACTTCGAGCGGCCCGAGACCGAACAGCTCGTGAAGCACGTCACTGACCATGCTCTCGCGTTCGTACAGGCTGAGCGGTGTCGTATCGCGTTCCCGATCCAGCATTGCGCTGATCAGCGAACGAATTTCCGGTTCGGCGTCTTCGCGTCGAACGCGGGTGAGGCGATCGAGATTGAGCCGGTTCAGCAGATCCTGGTGGATGCGGCTCTTCAGTTCCTGATATCCGACATTACGTGTGTCGCTCGAGAGCGGCGACCGTGTATCGAGAGCAGCGAGAGGAGTCATGGTATCGAGGTCCTTTATGTGGTGACCGGTCGTCGTCCGGACAGCAATCCGATGAAACTGCTTGCCGGGCGGTCAGACTTCTTCGTCTCGACGCCGGCGAGATCCCGGGCGAGCGCGGTGAATGAAGCTGACAGCTGATTGTGGTTGTCGAGCGCAAGCGGCCGTCCTTTGTGCATGGCCAGCAGTGCCCGACGATAGTCGCTGGGGACCTGGTGCGCGATCCTGCTCCCGACGACCTTTTCAACATCCTGCTGATTGATCTCCGAACGGCCGTCAGTCCGATTGATCACCGTCGTGACGCTCGTTTTGGGATATCGCGCGCGCAGCGCGGCGGCCATGCGCCCGGCATTGCGGACGGTCGCGAGTTCCTGGTTCGCAACGACGACGAGGTTCGCAACATGGTCGAGGCTGTCGAGCACCGTCAGGTCCGAACGAGGCACATCGAGGACGGTGTAGGCGTACTGCGAGGCGGCGAGTTGGATGACCGAGTCAAGCCGTCGCACGTCGAGAAGCCGCGTCGCTGGTCGATCCGCCGACGCCAGCAGATCGAGCCCTGAAACCGTGCGCGAGACGAGGCTCTTCAGGAATTGCGCATCCAGCCGGTGCAAGTTTTCGAGTGCATCGAGGAGCGAGAATCGCGCATCAGCGCCAAGGAAGACCGCAGCGTCGCCGTACGCCAGGTGGAGATCGATGAGTAACGCACCGGCCGACGAAAGCTTGGTGAGCGTCGTCGCGACGTTCACTGCGGTGGTGGTCGTCCCGACCCCGCCCTTGGCGCCGACGAACGCGAAGATCGGTCCGGCGACGGCCTTCGTCTGCTGTCCGAGGAGGCGAGCCAGCGCCGCATCGATATCTTCCTGCTGCAGTGGTTCCGCGATGCACTCGTTCACCCCCGCGCGCATGGCTTCGAGCATCACCGCCGGGTCGAGCGTTGACGTCAGCAGGATGACGTTCGTTGCCGGATGCTGCCGCTTGAGCGTGGCGAGCTGCGACGGAACCGCCGACCCGCGGCGGATGTCGATCAGCACCAGGTCCGGTTGTGACGCCTTCGCGTCGAGAAGCGAATTCAGGTCGGCCAGCCAGATGACGGTCGTCACCCGGCCGGATGCGCGAACGAGTCCCTCGAGCTTCGGATCGCGCTGACCAATAACTGTCAATACACTATTCACGGTGTCCTCTTTTAACGAACGAGTCTGACGGTTACGAGAAACGAGGCGTTTCCAGGCAGCGTGGAATTGCCAACGGCGGTCGACGGAATTGTCATCACCCGGCCGATCACCGATTGACCATTGGCGGCGAGCGTGATCGCACCCGTGTTTCGATCGACGTCGCCCATGCCTTCGATGAAGAAACCGAAGATGTTGACCATACGCAGCACGCCGTTATTGCCGGTCGGGTCCTGCCTGAGATACCAGTCGATATCCATGACCCCAACCGGAACGACTCTTGGACTGCCCGACGGCGGATCGTAGTTACTGCCCGTGATGTCGCCGTTCGACCAGCGCGCACTCGGGTCCTGGGCCATCAGCGCTTCGATTGAGTTGCGCGTAGAACCAACGGTCGCGCCGGTCTGCACGCGATAACATCCGCGGGCCGCCCAATACGCGGTGTCCTGCCAGTTATTGGGAATCGACGCCGGGCACACCGTCGCCGGATTCGCAAAGCTTGCAGGCATACCGTTGCAGGTCAGGATGTTGTTCTGGACCGTGTTGTTGCCTAACTGCGTCGTGTCGGCGCGAGGCAGATCGAGAGTCCTGAACCAGCCCGAAGAAATCTCGTTTCCGCCGCTTGGTCCCATCTTGATCCCGAACTGCCGCCCACGGTCCGCCGGGAGCGAATACCCGGTGCCGGGACCCGACGTAGAGGGTGGAATGTAGACATCGGCTTCCGGCGGAGGAGTGTTCCCCTGTCCGGTCGAGTACTTGTCGAAGGTCGACATCGGCAGTGGCGCGGGACCCTCGGGTCCGAATTCGTTCCATCGATCGACCACAGCCCACGGCCGCAGGCACGCGGTGGTATCGCCGGTTACGACCTGCGCGGTCGCGGTGGCGACCACGCCCTGATTCGGAACCCCACTGAGCTTGGCAAAGAACGTCGGCAACGGATTGCCGCGCGCCTGGTTGCGAAACACGTTCACCCTCACGCACTGGTCCTGCGGTCCCGGTATGCCCGGGGGGCAGGCGGGGAACGTCACGTCTGCCGCGGTGACACTGGGGGCTTGGTTCCACACCTTGTTCGCCTGAGCCATCGCAATCGCGCGCGCCCGGGCCGCGGCCTGATCGGTCGGGCTGTTGAATGCGAGCGAGATTGCGCCGGAGAGCGCTCCCGCATCCGCAGAGTTCTGCGCCTGACCCCGGCTGGCCCACATCACTCCGTAATCAAAGACGAAGGATGCGAGTGCGAGAAGCGCGAGCATTGCAACCGCGACCTGAATCAGCACTGCCCCGCGCTGGTCGACGAGACGCGCGGAAGCGCCGGCGTGTCTGGTCACTGCTCTTTCCTCCCCGCGGGTGCTGCGTCCTTGCTCTTGCGCGGCGCATCCACGACGCCGCCGGCGCCGTCCAGCTGCTGACCGATGTCGCCTTTCTTGATGAACGGCCGAATGCTGGTCGGCAGCGGCGGCACTTCATCTGGATTCAAGGCGCGGATGAGACGTGGGGTGATGAGCACCATTAACTCCGTTTCTTCCGCCCGCTCGGCCTTGCTCTTGAAAATGTTTCCGAGCACCGGGATCTGGCTCAGAATCGGAATCGCGGCCTTGTCGTCCTGACGGATGTTGTCGAGCAGGCCGGCGATGGCGAACGACTGGCCGTCGCGCAGCTCGACGTCCGTCTCCGCGCGACGGCTGGTGAGTGCTGGGATTCGGAAGCCCTGGAGCGTCACACCGTTCGCGAAATCGAGCGTGCTGACCTCGGGCCGTACTTTCAGTCGAATCAGGTCGCCGGCAATCGTCGGTTTGAAGTTCAATCGAATGCCGAACTCTTTGAAGACAATCGTGACCGCGTTGGTGCTTCCTGCCTGCACGACCGGCACTGGAAATTCACCGCCCGCGAGGAAGCTCGCCTCCTGACCGTTGTAGGCGATCAGGTTCGGCTCGGCGAGACTCTGGAACCCACCGCGCTGTTGCAACGCCTTGAGCACGCCGCCGATGCCCTCTTTCCGGTCGAAGAAAAACAGGTTGAGAAAATCGCTGAAGACGACGCCGCCTGGCTTTTCATCGTCGAAGATTGGCGAGGAGAACTGCTGCGTCGTCGAGCGTGCGGCAAACCGCTCGCGGTTGACAAAAAGGTTCAGTCCGAGCTCGGTGAGCGCGCGGCGATTGACCTCGGCGAAGCGGACCTGCAACATCACCTGCTGGCTCTCGGAGCCGCCGGGCACTTGCAGCAAGTTGATGATCTTCGCTTTCGACGTTGACGCCGTTGCGATCTCTGCAGCCCGCAGCATGATGTTTGTGCTCGAGACGTGGCCAGAGAGCACGATCGCTTCGTCGCTGACACCGACGGCAATGTCTTCACCAGGGAACAGCGCCTGCAGCTGCTGCTCGAGCCCGGTGATCGCCGGTTCGACGACGATGTCGTACTGCTTGCGCTGGGCCGATGACCAGAGGATCAGGCTCACCGTCCCTGGCTTCTTGCCGTCCACCAGCACCTCACGCGGCTGCACCACCACCGCATCGGCGATGTCCGGGTTGGTGACCGCGATCCGGATGACATCGAAATCAGTCGGCACTACAGTGGACCGGCCGGCAGTCACGAAGACACGATCGAATTGCGGCCGTGCCGGGGTGACGTTGGTTTGCGCCGGCGCCGCCGGCGTCGTCGGTGCGGGTTGCTGCGCCGACATCGGAAGCTGGCACTGGCCGGCGAAAATCAACGTGACTGCGATCACACCCGCGCGTGTCGGGCTCATCTGCTTGATAAAAGTGCTCATCGAACGATCTCCTGGGAACGCTTCGCGCCTCGGAAAGCCTCAACGGTGTAAACGACCGGCGTCGGGGCTGTGGCCACGACTGGTGCGGGCGGCTTCGCCGGACCGCGGCGAACGGCTGGCGCCTTGACGGGTGCCGGCGCCGACTGACCGAACAGGCCGGTCGTTCGCACCCCGGCGGTCGAGGTCTGATCCTGATCGAGCGGATTCCGAAGCGTCAGCATGATCTGTCCGGCAGATGAGGCGAGTGCGACGCGCTCGCCATCCTCGGGTGTCACGAGCAAGGTCACGACGGTCGAGGGAATCGGCGCGCCATCCTTGGCCTTTTCCTGGTCGTAGCGTGTGCCCGCCGTGAGCACTTGAACGTTGCTGACCACGACTCGTGTCGTGCTGTCCTCGTCGCGGTTTTTTCCGGCCAGCGTGACCATCACGTCGACGCGGGTGCCAGGCACAACGAATCCGGCCACGCCCACGACCTCGTTCACCTTCACCGACACGGCGCGCATGCCTGGTGGTATGGAAGGTGGCAGCCCTGCGCCCGCCTCGAGCGCCGCCAGCTTCGCGGCGGTCAGCGGTTCGTTCTCCTCGACGGCGCTGATCAATCCGCGATTCAGGACGTCGTCGACTTTCGAGTACGAATTCGCCACCGGCGCATCTGCCGGCCACTGCACGACCTTCACATGATCGGCGGTGATCCGCGTCCCAAGTGTCAGCGGATGCGCTGCCACGACGACACCGACCGTCTTCACTTCCGCAGTCTTCGCGGGCATGCGCGAGACGATCCGATACATGCCGAGACTCGCCACGGCGGCCAGAATGACGGCGACTCCGACGACCACCGCTGTGCGTTTGTTGCGATCCATTTACATGTCTCCTTTGAACTAACTGCCGGCTTCCTTGCGCATTTCCGCAACCGCCGTGAGCGGTATGGTTGTATACGTCGCCCCAAACCAGGCTCCGATGTTCGGGAGGAAAGTGTAGGTGTGCGTATAAGTGACGACGACTCGCTTGGCGTTGATCGGGGGTAGCCCCGCACCAACGGGAATCGTGACGTTGGTGATGGCGATGTTTGGGTTGGTGACCGTCGTCGTCACCCGTCCCTGCGTCACATAGGTGCGCACGCGGGCGATGACATCAGCATTTGTATAGCCCGGCAGCACCGCCATCCGAGCACCTTCCCGCGCCGCGTTGGTCACCACTTCGTATCGCTGGAAGATGAAGCCGAACTCCGCGATGCCAAGCACCACGAGCAGCAACATCGGAAGGACCAGTGCGAACTCGACGAGTTGCGCCGCCTCTTCGCCGCAAAATCGCGTCAGCAGCCGTTTTATTTGAGCCATAACGTCACCACCGTGCCGATCGCGATTGGAACCGCATAAGCCAGCTTCGGTCCGCTGGTCTTCTCCAGCGTGACTGCTGGCAGCGGCCGGACACCTGCGATTCGCCACTGCACCAGCACGACATAAATATTGGTTAGCGCCTTTCGGAGATATCCATGCGCCACCGCCACGACGACCGCGACCACGCCACCGACGATGCTTGTTGCGAGCGCGACAGTCGCGACCTGTCCGGGACCGAGCCACGCGCCGATCGCGGCCAGCAGCTTGACGTCGCCGGCACCCATGCCGCGCAGCGCGAACATCGGGAAGAAGAGCAGAGCACCCAGGAAGAGGCCGGCGAGACTCGAACCCGCGGCCGACCACCCGCCAGTGGCGAGGTGAAAGAGGAGTGCGCCTGCGGCGGCCGAAAAGGTCAGCACATTCGGGATACGGCGCGTGCGCAAGTCGGTGAAGCACGCGAGCGTCAGGAGTATGCCGACGAAAATGTTCAGAGCAGTCATTACGGACAACCTCCACCAGCGGCGATCGGATCGGGCGTGCAGGCCGATGTGGCTTGAACGCCGGTGTCGGCCGCGGTGTAGACATTTCCCACAGTCACCACCAGCAGCTGCCAGGTCAAAATTGACGCGATGCCGATGAGGGCGCCGAGCAACGCGTACTCGACGGCGTCCTGGCCGGATTCGTCCGATTTGAACCGGCTCCCCATGGCAATCGCGTTATCGATACTCACCATTGCGTTGGTGTCCTGCCCCTAGAGGGCGTCTCGAAGAGCCTGTCCTGCCGCAGCGAAGAATTCCCTGATGCCGCTCAGCTGGAGGATTCCGGTAATACAAGCGACGGCGAGGAGAGCAGCGAGCAGCGCGTACTCGATCAGGTCCTGCCCGTTCTCATCACGAAACAGTCGTTCGGCTGTGCTCTTCATAAACTCTCCTGCGGCGACGCTCTCTCACTCAATCCGTTTTGGAGGATCCGAAACGCACCGGGGTATGGACCCCGGCGCGTTCCAAGATCTGTGCAACTACGCGGCGTTGAGGGCGGCCCCGATGCGCGCGAAGATGCCGTTGATGTCGACCGCGAGCGCCTGCATCGCCAGGATGCAAGCAACCGCGATCAACGCTGCGAGCAACGAGTACTCGATCAGGTCCTGTCCCTCTTCCTCACGAACGATGCGATTCACCAGGTTCTTCATTTCCGTCTCTCCTCAAATCAATCGATCAGTTAACTGCAGGGACCCCCCTGCCGGGTTTGCTCGTTCCCGTTCCGTTGTCGAAGCCCTCTCGTTGTCGCGCAACGTCTTTCACCAGTCGTGGTGAGTGGCTCGTGGAACGGATCGAGCGTGGCGCAGTGCCCCCGCCGCCTCGAATCCGCTGCGCCGCCGGATCCGAGTGGAGCTGCCAGTCCTTCTTCTGGCAGCGATCTCGTTAATTCCTATCCGCCAGTCGGATGTATCCGATGGAATCCGATTGACGCCGGAACAAAAATCTCAGTGACTCGAGCGAGGGTGCCGCGGTCGTCAGGAACGTGGCCCCGAGGTGAAACGTCGTGCCGGCGCCGGTGATCTCCTGGCAGCGCACGATCTGCACCGTGTCCTCGAAGTCGCCCCCCGCGACGTTGATTCGCAACGTCGCCACGCTGCCGACCTCGAGCGCGCGCCTGGTCTCAATGAGACATCCGGCGGCGCTGACGTTGAGCACGCGAACCCGGATGTCTGTGCTCAGCGAGGCGACGTCATGCGCCTCGGCTCTGTCGCGTGGATCAAACGTGCGATTCATTCCGCCTCCCGGTTGCCGCCGCGCGACGTGTCAAGTGAACCGGAACTGGTGTTCTCGAGAGGGCTGAGCCGAAGCTCGTGTTGCACCGAGCCATGACGAACGATCGGCCGGCTATCAACAACGCGAACCGGAATCGGTTGCGGCTCGCCGCTCGCGAGATACACGGTCACGCGTTCCCCCTTGATTCCTGCCTCGTTGCTGACAACGAGGTAGTCGCCGCCAGCAGTGCGATGTCCGACGACGTCGCGCCACACCCGAAGCACTCCATCAGCATTGAGAACCTGCAATCTCGAACTCCGCCGTCGCAACGACATCGAAACCTCGCAGTTAGAATTCACTCGATCCGTACGGCTGCGAATCCTTGCTGCGGACTCGATCTCAATCTCCGCCTCGCGACGCCGCGTTACGCATGACATCAGGGCAAGCGTGATGCCGCATCGACGTCAGAGAGGATTTGTGCCGGCAAATATTGAGTAAAGTGCGTCGCAACACCCACTCGATCGTGGGCGCGGGTAGGAACCAGGAGGATGTGGTGTTCTTGCTGGGACCAGAACAAGAGTCGCGCTGAGGAAGCCTGCGCGACGAGTGACGTGGCGCGTCAGTCGGCCGGCGCTAATGAATGTTGCGACTCGCGCGGCGAAGCGGTGATGCGGCGACGGCCATTGTCGATCGTACGTTGATCACGCGTGCGACTGCGATGTCGATCGCAAATGGTGAGTGCGCAGGAGCGCACTGAGGGATGCCCTCACATTCTTGCGGCGGGTTGCTGTTTATCTGGTCGGGTCCAGATTCCGGTGCCTTGCCGGACCGACCCGTTCACGCGCGGCCCGCCGACTAAGCGCCTCCATTCCCGCAGCTTAACGCGACCACGGCCTCCGGCATCGGCGACGGCGCCTTCCTTGCTCTCCTACGTCGCAGAACCATGGCTACCGTACCCTACTTCGTTCTTAGTCCGAGCACGATTCTCAGTCTCAGTGGACTGCTGCGCGGTCCCGATAAGACAACGCCGACTCCGGCGGAAGACTGGCGGCTGGTGACGGTTGATGTCGTCATTCCCGCACTCAACGAGGCGGAGAACATCGTTAACTGTCTCGCTTCGGTCGCTCGCCAGACGTTCCGCCCGAGGCGGATCATTCTCGTTGATGACGGCAGCACTGACACGACGGTGCTTCGCGCCAGGCTCTTTTGTGACTTGCAGCAGATCCCGCTGACGATAATCCAGCGCCGATCGCCAATCGGAAAAACCCCGACGATCAAGCGGCAGGCGCGCGAGTTCGACTCCGATGTCGAATTCATTCTCGACGCCGACACGGTTCTCGAATCTGACAACTATATCGAGCGAACCGTCCAGGAGCTGTATCAGGCGGTCGGCATCGCCAGCGCCTGCGGAGTGATCCTTCCGCAGCGGCACCGCGATCGGCGTCGCACTCAGAACAGTCCGGAAATCAAGGCGTTCAACGCGATCTACCCGCTTCCGGGTTCGGGCCCTGACACGTTATCGGTTCTCCGCCGCGGCATCACGAACGCGTACCGCGAGGTGCTGTACCTCTTTCTTCAGCGCGTCGTCTATCGCGGGCAGGTGGCCTTTTTCGGGACGATGACGAACCCCGTTGGATGTGCGGTGGCGTATCGCCGGAAGTACGTGAACGCCCTGTTCGATTACATTTCGCCGATCCTCGGAGATGATCTGACGAACTCGGAGGACATCTTCATCGGGTTTTCGATGCTCAATGAAGGGTATCGGAACATTCAGCTCATCGACGTGCAGGCACGGACCGTCGAGCCGGAAGTGCAGAGACTGCCGCGGCAGGTCTATCTCTGGTCTTCCTCGTTTCTTCAGTCCTGTTACTACTTCGATCCGCTCGTGCGCGGTCCGTTCCGGGCGATCAAGCGATGGCTCGACGGCAGCGGCGGCAAGACGTCTCGGGCTTCTGAAGCACGAATGCCCCAGACGGCGGGAGCAGGCGCCGGATCGACGAGTTTCCTTCGTGCTGTTCCCGCCGCCGCGGGCTTGGCACCCAGCATCGGCACGAGTCTCCATTTGGGTCCGACCGAACTCGCGCCACGCCGCGATGCATCCGTGGCGCACAGAAGCGCACTACATGGAACGGGCACATCGGACAGGCGCGGCGAACGCCGGGTCGTCAGCGAGCCGTATCGCCAGGGCTTTGGCCGCGAACTCACCGAGTCCTACGGCCGGCCGGCAGGATGGATTCTGCTGATGTCGGCGATGGAGAAGGTGTTCTTCCCGACGTCGCTCCTGATCATGCTGATTCTCCGGTGGTGGGAGGCACTCGCCGTGACGGTCGCGTGCGAAACGGCGATCTGCATTGCTGCGCTCGCGTTCGTCATGAAGGGGCGGCGGCTCGAGTTCATCCTGAAGGCTGTCGCGGTCACGCCCATTCGCTACGCACTGCTCGGTTCGGAACTGATCACGATCGGCCGCTTCACGTCTGACCTGTGGATTACCAACAACAGAAAGTGGCGCAAATGATTCTTCGAACATTGGTGCTGGCGACGCTGGTCTCATCGGTGGCTGGTCCGCTTGCGGCGCAGCCCGCCGCTCAGAACGGCCGCTCACAAACGATGACGTCCGCGCCGGCGGAAGAGGCCATTCGTGCGCTGCGGGAGGCCGTCGCCGCATCGCCAGGCGACGCCGACCTTTACGCGCGGCTCTCGCAAACGTATGCGAGCACCGGATCCGGCGAGGCCGCGCTTCACGCCATCGAAGCCGCGTTGGTTCTTGAGCCTGGTCGAGCCGACTACATCCGGGCCAGGGCGATACTGGCCACCTGGATAGGCGATTATCGCGGCGCCCGCGACAGCTACCTGCAGCTCGAAGCTCGGTATCCGGATGATCTGGAGATCGCGCTCGCACTGGCGCGCGTCAGCGCCTGGTCCGGCGATACGGACAGGGCGGTCAAACAGTACAAGCGATATCTGCAAAAGAACGCGTCGAACGCACCGGTGTGGCTGGAACTCGCGAAGGCCGAATCGTGGCGTGGGAACTATCCAGGCGCGATCGAAGGGTTGGAGGCTTACAAGGCCCTCGCCGGGGAGACGCAGAATTACGTGACAGAGTTGGCCGCCGTGCTCTCGGCAAGCGGTCGACCAGGCAAGGCGGAAGATCTCCTCACGCCCTTATTGGCGCAATCGCCGCTCGATTACGACCTGAATCTGACCCACGCGCTTGCGCTGGGAAGACAGCAGCGCGCGAAAGCCGCGTTCGAGTCGCTCGACACTGTTCGGCAGCTTTCGCCGGATGGCCCTCAGACCCGCACCGCCGAACGTGTACTCAGGACTCTTCTGGGATCATCGGCGGAGGCGCCGTTCAGTTCCTACACGGATTCGGATGCGCTGAACGTGCAGCGCATCGCCCCACGGGCGGTTGTGGCGCTCAACAGCGGAACACGATTGTCGGCTGGGTACGAACGCAGCAGGCTCGATGCCCGCTCGGGAAGCGGCCTGGATGCGGTCGACGGCCAGACCAGTGCGAACTACGAGCACCTGTGGACCAGTGCAGCGCAACGGGTCGGCGCGATCACGGTCAACGGGCAAGTGGGCTACGCCACTGGCAACGAGCATGTCAGCACGACGTATGGCTTCGGTATCGATGCGCGCGTGGCTGACAGCCTTCGGTTCACGCTGTCTCACGCGTCAGGCCCGTTCGTCATATCACCAAGAACCGTCGCTCTGGGATTGGTCGCGGTCAGCCAGCGGGCGCAAGTCGACTGGACGCCAACACTGCGCTATCAAGTGCTGCTCGATGCATCGTTTCAGGATCTGTCGGATGGAAATCGCCGGTGGGAGGTCACGCTTTCGCCGAGACGTACGATGGCTCGTCGAGCCGGTTTCAACCTCGATCTCGGTGCAACCGCCTACCGCCTCGAGACGACGCGCGATCTCGATCACGGGTATTACGACCCGCGTTACTACGAGTACTACGCGGCCGGGATCTACCCGTACATCAAGGTTCGGGAGAATGTCGGCCTCGCTTTGACCGCTGCACTGGGCGTCCAGCGCGACAACACCACTCCGTCGTTCCACTTCGGCGGCAACGTCAGCGGTGAGGCGACATTTGGCATCTATCGGCCGTGGATTGTGAAAGTCAATGGCAGCGCCACGCTCAACGGGCGGCTCGAGAGCGGCGCGTTTCGCGCCTTCGGCGTGGCGGCGGCACTGGTCCGCCGATTCTGATCACATCAAGGAGAACCTGGGGATGAGAGCACTGATTACCGGCGGCGCGGGGTTCATCGGATCGCACCTCGCCGAACGGCTTCTCGACGAGGGCCATCACGTCGCGATTCTCGATGATCTTTCGACCGGGCGCCTCGAGAATATCGAGCACCTCGCCGGTCATGACCGCTTCTCCGCGATCATCGGATCGGTGCTGGATGAGGCGATCCTCGGCCCCCTCGTCGACGAGTGCGACACGGTCTTCCATCTCGCCGCCGCACTGGGCGTGAAGTTCGTGGTGGAGCGGCCTATCCATACGATTCACACCAACGTGCATGGCACGGAAACCGTGCTCCGCCATGCCAGCCGCGGCAAGAAGAACGTGTTGGTGGTGTCGACCTCCGAGGTCTACGGCAAGAGTACCGTGCTGCCGTTTCGTGAAGACGCGGATCTCGTCGTCGGGCCACCGCACAAAACGCGGTGGAACTATGCAACCGGCAAGCTGCTCGATGAATTCCTCGCGTTGGGATATTGGAAGGAAGAACGGCTCCCGGTTCGGGTTGTGCGACTCTTCAATACTGTAGGACCGCGGCAAAACCCGCAGTACGGCATGGTCCTCCCGAACTTCGTGCGCCGCGCGCTGTCCGGCGAACCGATCGTCGTCCACGGCGACGGCGGGCAGACCCGCAGCTTCACATGGGTTGGCGATGTCGTGTCGGCGCTCATCGGCCTCGTGGAAAATCCGCATACCTGCGGTGAAGTGTTCAACATCGGCAACGGCGCGGAAATCAGCATTCGTGACCTGGCCGTGAAGGTGAAATCGAAGACCGGCAGCCAGTCCTCGATCGCGTTCGTTCCGTACCACCAGGTTTTCGATGACGGATTCGAGGACATGCGACGCCGGGTGCCCGACATCACCAAGATTGGGAAGTTTATCGGCTATCGACCGACAGTCCATCTCGATGAAATCATCGACCACGTCATCGACTACTACGGCGAAACGATTCGGTCGCGCGCGGCAACGAAGATTGGCGTCGGCTATGACAGCAGGGAGGCGGTGCTGAGCGTATAAGCGCTCCAGGCCTGCCCGCTGAGAATACTGAATCCTGACTGGAGAATGCTGATTGTGGAATCGTCAATCAGCATTCTCTCTGCCTTGACACGCTAAATCTACATAGGTAGAATTGCCAGGCCGTGAAGGTGACCTACCCGACGACGCTGGTTCTCCACGCGCTGGCACAAGGATTCCGTCACGGCTTCGATATGCTCGATGTCACCGGACTTCCCAGCGGCACGGTATATCCAATCCTTCGCCGCCTCGAACACGAAGGACTCGTGACGGCCGACTGGGAAAACGTCGCGATCGCGCGGGAAGAGCAGCGGCCGCCGCGTCGGTATTACGAAGTGACCGCTGCCGGTCACCTCCTGCTGAAAACCGCACTGGCGCGCTACGAGGTCCCGCGGTCGATCGCGGCGCGCGGCCGCCGGCTTCGTCCGGCCCGGTCATCGTGACGTCTCCTCTCGCTCTGCGACTTGCGCTCTGGGTGATCAGGACGGTCGCGCTCGTGGTCCCTGCGGCGCGGCGGATCGGCTGGCGAAACGAGTGGGAAGCCGAGCTGACCCATCACGCCGCGTCCTTCCACCGTCAAGGGCGTCACGCGTGGAGCACCGACATGGACTTGATCTCGCGCGCACTTGGCTCGCTTCCGGATGCGGCGTGGATCCGACGGCAGTTCACCCTCGATGCCGAATTCGTTCATGATGTCGTCTACAGCACGCGCGCGCTCGCCAAGTCGCCCGCCTTCACGGCGATCACGCTGCTGGTGTTTGCCGTTGGAATCGGCGCCGCGATCGCGATTGTCAGCGTCGCCGACACCCTGTTCGTGCGCCCGTTGCCGATCACCGATCCGAACCGCGTCATGACGATCTGGCAGCAGAATCGCGCGTCCGGCGCGGATCGGCTCGACGTGGCGCCGGGGAATGCTCTCGACTGGCTGGCGCGAACCCACTCGTTTCAGGCGCTCGCGATCGCCGATCCCTTCACGTTCAATCTCAACTTCGCCGGCCGCGATCCGGATTACCTGACAGCCGCGCGCGTGAGCGAACAGTTCTTCGGTGTGCTGGGGACTTCGACGCTTCATGGACGCCTGTTCGCGGCCGACGAATATCGACGTGGCGCCGCTCGTGTTGTCATCCTGAGCCATGCAGCGTGGACGTCGCGCTTCGGTGCGGATCCGGCGGTGGTCGGCACGGCAGTCCGCCTCGACGCCGGCGAGCTGTATTCCGTCATTGGCGTGATGCCGCCGAACCTGGAGCTGCGGCTTTTCGACGATCGCGCGCGGCGTGCAGAAGTCCAGATATGGATGCCCAAGCCAGGCTTCGACGAGATCGAGTCGCGGCTCCGCGTGTATGGCGCGTGGAACGTGCTCGGTCGCCTGCGGCCTGGTGTCTCGGTTGCCGACGCGCAGGTCGACCTCGATGCCATTTCAGGACAGCTGGCACACGAGTACCCAAAGACCAACAGCAGCATTTCCGCGCAGGTCATTCCACTTCGCACGCATCTCGCCGGCGGACTGCGTGATCTGCTGCCGTTCCTTCTCGGCGCGGCGGCCATTCTCCTCATTGTCTCGGGCGCGAACGTCGCCAGCCTGCTCCTCGCCCGCGGTACCACCCGACAACGCGAGTTCGCGCTGCGTCAAGCACTCGGCGCGAGCCGGTTGCGGCTCGTTAGGCAGATGCTGGTCGAGAGTCTCTCGCTGGCCATCGCGGGAGGAACACTCGGATTGCTCGTGGCCGGCTGGATTCTCGCTGTCCTGGGCCGTTTTCGCCCTCTGGATATTGCATTGATCGATCGGATGCCGATGGATGTCCGCTCGGCCGTGCTCGCGTGTGGGGTGACCGTGATTGCGGCTCTGCTCGCCGGGTTGATTCCCGCAGTGCAGCTTTCACGCCCGGAGGCCGTAACGGCTCTCAAGGAGGGACGCACGGGTTCACAGCGAGCCGTTGGCCGTGCACTCGTCATTCTCGAGATCGCCACCGCACTGGTGCTCGTCGTCGGCGCGGGCCTGCTGGTGCGCAGCTTCATGCTCATCGAACGGGTCGATCCCGGGTTCACGCGCGACCACGTGTCGGTGCTTCAGGTGTTTGCGTCCAACCGTATCGACACCCCGGCAAAGCGCATCGTGTTTTTCGAACAGGTCCTGGAGCGCATGCGTGCCCTGCCGGGCGTCATCGCTGCCGGCGGCGTGACCGCAATGCCGCTCGGCGAAGCACGCGTCATTGCTCGCGGACTCGTCGAAATCCCTGGTCAGCCGGTGCCGGTGGGCGGCGACGGGTTCGTGAACACGACTGCGGTGAGCGGAGACTTTTTCACGGTCATGGACGTGCCACTTGTCAGTGGTCGCCTGTTCGACCGGACCGATACGTCGACATCGCGTCAGGTCGTGCTGGTCTCGCGACGTGCCGCACGACAGTTCTGGAACGGGGCGAATCCGGTCGGATCGAGAGTGCGGTTTCAATTCTCAGGACAGCAGTTCGACGCAGAAGTTGTCGGCGTCGTGGGCGATCTGCGCCACGAAGCGTTGGATGCTCCAGCGGCGGCGGAAGTGTTTCTTCCATACGCCCAATCCGGCTTTCGCGCGCTGACGGTCGTCGTCCGCACCGCTGCCAGCTCACCAACCGATCTGGGCACGTTGAAGGAGCAGATCTGGGCGATCGATCCAGTCCAGACAATCTACAGCGCCGCGACCCTGGAACAGCTCGTCTCAAAAACCCTGAGCCAGCGCCGCTTCGACCTCGGAGTGCTCACAGGATTCGCGTTCGTCACGCTGTTGCTGGCGACCGCTGGAGTCTACGGGGTGATCAGTGTTTCTATCAGTCAGCGTGTGCGTGAATTCGGCATTCGCGCGGCGCTCGGCGCAACGCACCACGACATTATTCGTCTCGTTCTCGCCGAGGGCGTCAAACTAGCGCTTTGTGGAATCACTCTTGGCATCTTCATAGCGGTGCCGGCGACACGCTTGCTGAAGACGCTGCTCTTCGGGGTGACCGCGACCGACCCGATCACATTCCTCTCGGTGAGCGCCGGCCTGGTTGTCGTTGGCGCGATCGCCTGCTATGTCCCGGCGCGCCGTGCAATCAAGATTGGTCCCGCCGAGGCGCTTAGATAGTACGGCCGCAGTCGTGCCACTCATGACGCAGTGCCGACATGATCGGCGCGCCCGCGGGCGGAGCCGCAGGAAGCCGTACACTACGGCATGGATCTTCTGCAGCGAGATATGGTCCCCGAAATAGTCGCTGCTCTCGTCGTCTCTGTGGTTGCCTACGGCATTCGAGTCGCGTGGAGAGGCGCCCGAGCCCATCTGAAACGTCGCGCCGTAACCGCCCCACACCGAGCGATCGGCGACGACGAGCCGGAACGAACCCGAGCACGCCTGGTCGCGTCCTGTCTGGGCCTCCTGATCATCAGCGTTCCGCTGATCCTGCGTGTGGTTCCGCCGAACGGTATGTACGGGTTCAGGACAGGAGCGACGAGGTCTACGCCAGCGATCTGGTATGAGGCGAACGCCTTCATGGGTTGGGTACTCTCGATTGCGGCTGTCATGAGCGCAACGCTGTTGGTGATGCTGCCGAGAACAACAAAGCGGTGGATGCTGTGGGCCGTGTTCTTCGGACCGGTCGCTGGAGCGGTCGTCGTTTCGTTCGCTTACTTGAGTCGTTTGTGACGCCTCTTGCGCAACTTTTCCTCGAAAGCCGGGTTTTTCTTGGCGCAATGTAACAGCCGCTTCTAACGACCTGTCAGGTGGCTCCAACAGCTGCCTCGGAGTCGACGATTCGACACGCATTCGTCATCCCCCTGGTGTACCCTCTCGCAGCAGACCGAGGAGGATTGGATGAAACGCCTCGCACTCACCCTGACCATCGTCGCCCTGGCGGGTGCCGCCTGGACCGCGTTCGAGCCATTTCGCACCAAACATCCGGTAACAGGTAAAGACATTACCGTCCCTGGCCAGAACGGATCGAATGCATTACTGGTGAGCGGGTGGAAGACGACCCCCGCGGGCCGGCAGCTCGCGTCGGGAGACATGATCCTCAGCGGGCAGGTGAGTCCCGACGGCAAGCTCTTCGCCTTCACCAATACCGGCTATACGCACCACGCGCTCCACATCGTTGATCTCGCGACCGAAAAGGAAATCGCGACGTTCCAGATGGAGCAGGCGTGGAGCGGCCTCGCCTTCTCTCCGAAAGGCGATCGCATTTACGTGTCGAACGGCGCCGGTTATAAGGCGAGCGACATACAGCTCTTCGACAAGTGGGATAACGGCGGATGGAAGGAAGCGCGCGTCGGATACACGCTTTACGGCGCGCAGAAAGATCAGACCGCGGTCGCGTGGCTGGGGACGTCCCCCGACGGCACGCTCCTTTATGCACTGAACAACTCCGACCAGCAGCTCTACATCATTCATACCCACGGCGGGCGAGCGGTCGCGCGGTTGCGCGTCGGCGACCATCCGATTTCAGCGCGTCTGAGTAAGGACGGCCGGACGTTGTACGTCGCGAACCTCGGATCAGCGAATGTTGCGATCGTCGATGTGAGCGAACCCAGCCGTCCGACAATTGCGGCGACGCTCGCAACGGATCCGCATCCGAACGACGTCGCGCTGACCGAGGACGGCCGTCTCTTTGTCTCGTGCGGCAATACAAACAATGTCATCGCGTTCGACGTCAAGTCGCGGCAGCGACTGGAAGTGATCAGCACGGCGCTCGGTCCGAAGGCTCCCCCTGGCAGCACACCGAACTCGCTCGCGCTCTCGCCGGACGGCGAGCACCTCTATGTCGCCAATGCCGATAACAACTCGATCTCGGTCATCGACATCGAGGATCGCGGCAAGAGCCGGCCGCTGGGCTTCCTGCCGACCGGTTGGTATCCGACGCTGGTCACGACCTCCGGCGATGGCAAACGCATTATTGTTGGCAGCGGCAAGGGCAACGGCACCGGTCCGACTCTGGTCAAGCGGCCGATCGATCAAACCGCGCCAGCGGCCAGCTTCCAGCATCACGCCAACAACCTGAATGGCCTGATCTCGTTCATCGATACGCCGGATACGAAACGGCTGTCCACTTATACGAAACAGGTTTACGACAACGCACTGTATCGCGACACACAGCTCGAGACGTCCGGCGCCCAGGCGACGACGGTGATTCCCGCGAAAGTCGGCGACGGCTCGCCAATCAAGCACGTGCTGTTCATCATGAAAGAAAACCGCACCTACGATCAGGTGTTCGGCGATCTCAAACAGGGCAACGGCGATCCGAGCCTGACGCTGTTCGGCCGCGACGTCACGCCCAACCAGCACGCGCTGGCCGAGCAGTTCGTGCTCCTCGACAACCTGTATTGCAGCGGCGAGGTGTCGCAGGACGGCCAGCCGTGGACGACCTCTGCCTATGCCACCGAGTTCACACAACGCGCGTGGACGCTGAGCTACTCGAAGCACGGCACGCTCGTTACCGGTGGCGGGATTTCCGAGCAGTCGACGCCGTACATCTGGGAGCTCGCTCGCGCGAAGGGGCTCACAGTGATGACCTTCGGCATGGGCAACCGCCGCGGCGTCGCGGCGGTTCGCAGCACGCGCTTCGAGCAGCAGTTTCTCGATCCGCAGATGGAGCAGCGCGCCCCCGGCGAAGAAGCGCCACGCATCCGCGACTTCATGCGTGCCCAACGATTCGTTGAAGAGTTCGAGGACATGGATCGGAAAGGGACCGTGCCGAATTTCATGTTCATGTCGCTCGGCGAGAACCACACCCAGGGCACTACGCCCGGTGCGTTCACGCCGAAAGCGCAGGTCGCCTCCAACGATCTCGCCGTCGGCAAGATCGTCGAAGCGATCACGAAGAGCCGGGTCTGGCCCGAATTCGCGATCTTCATCATCGAAGACGACGCGCAGAACGGGCCAGATCATGTCGACTCGCACCGCACTGCGGGGCTCGTCATCAGTCCGTATGTCAAACGCGGGGTCGTCGACAGCGAGATGTATTCGACGGTCAGCATGCTGCGGACGGTGGAACTAATCCTCGGCCTGCCGCCGATGACGCAGCACGATGCGGCGGCCGCGCCGATGGTCAACACCTTCATGGCGAAGCCGGATCTGTCCGGCTTCACGGCACTGCCGGCCAAGATCGATCTGATGACGAGAAACCCCGCGCAGGGCTACGGCGCGGCGATTTCGGCGCGCATGGATTTCCGCGAGTACGACCGGATCGACGAGGACGCGCTCAACCGCATTCTCTGGCACAGCATCAAAGGCACTGACGTCGCCTACCCGGTCCCGGTTCGACGCGTGCTCGCCTCGCGCTACGGCTTGTTGACGTTCCCGAAGGTGGACGACGACGATCGCGATGGTCGATGAATCGGCGTGATGCGCTCACATCGTTGCTGGCAGCGCTGGCCTGGCCACCGACGTGGGCCGCGCCGCTATCGGTTTCGACGTTAATCGGCACCGGATCGCCCGGCTACTCCGACCGGCAGGTGAACAATCCTTATGGACTCGTCATCGGACCCGACGGGGCGCTCTATTTCTGCGATCTCGACAACCAACGCATTCGCCGGCTCGACCTCGAGACGCGCCGCACGTCGACCATCGCCGGTAACGGAGAGCGGGCGTACGCGGGCGACGGTCGAGTAGCGACCGAGGCGTCGTTGAACATGCCGCATGAAATACAGTTTGATGCGGCCGGCCACCTCTATATCGCGGAACGCGACAATCATGTGGTGCGAAAGATCGAGGCGAAGACACGGCTGATTTCTACAGTCGCGGGCACGGGCGAGGCGGGATTCTCGGGAGACGGCGGACCGGCGACTGGTGCACACCTTCGTCAGCCACACAGCATCGTCGTCGATCGCCGTCGGAATCGACTGCTGATTTGCGATATCGGAAACCATCGTCTCCGGGCAATGAACTTATCGACCGGCATTATCGAAACGATTGGTGGGACCGGAGAACGACAGCCGACGCCGGATGGAGCGCGATTGACGGGAACGTCTCTCAATGGTCCGCGCACCATTGCTCTCGATCGAGCAGGCAACTTCTATCTGGCATTGCGAGAAGGCAATGCGATCTATCGCGTCGACGCTGATACGCTGACCGCGCACCACATTGCCGGCACCGGTGAACCGGGTTATTCCGGCGACGGCGGCGATTCGCGGGCGGCGAAGTTGGGCGGCCCGAAAGGTCTCTCATGGGCGCGCGACACGCTTTACATCGCCGACACCGAGAATCATGTGATTCGCGCGATCGATCTGAAGACGCGCATCATCCGCACGGTGCTCGGTACCGGACGGCGAGGGGATGGGCCGGAGCCCGACCCGATGAAATGTTCACTCGCGCGCCCGCACGGTGTGTTTGCCGATGGCCGCGGTGCGCTCTATGTCGGCGACAGCGAGGCGCATCGCATTCGTGTGTTAGCTGTGGGGTAGCGAATCCATTGAGCAAGCGATTAATTCCGTTTGCGCGGCAACGGTGGCTAACGAGACTGGACATCAGGAATGGGAACACGGTGCGCTTCCGCAGTGACGATTGTGGCGGTCCTTGCCTTCGTGCATGCTTGAATCACTGGCTTCCGAACTGATCCGTCTGGTCGATCGAGCGACGCTCGAACTCGTGCGATCGACGATGGGATCGCCGCTTCGAACCCGGGTCCGGATGTGCCACTGAAGCGGTCGCATTGAGTGCGTTGGTCAGAGACTATGTCGCGCATGTGCGTCATCATCTCGACCAGATCCAGCGTCGCACGACCCCGCCTTAGAGAGCACATAGACGCCGCGAGCCGGTGTCGTCGCAAAGCCTTCGGCCACCAGCGCACGGTTGCCCAACCCCGCGTCCGGACGTGACAACCCGGTCACCCGCGCCAACTCCCCCGGTACGGTCATCCCCGCACTCGATAGGAAGCAGCGGGCGATTTCGCGGAGCGCGATGCTACGGCTGATGCGTTGCCGCAGGTGATCCGGAAACCGCCCCACCGCCAGCGTCCAGACATACGTGAACTTTGGCTGGTAGTACACCTCGCTCGGTACGACCAGCATGGCCGCCTGCAGTTCGTCGAGCGCCTGACCGAATCGCTTGCGATCCTTCACCCCGGCATCGTTGCGCAGATCGGACGTCGCCATCTCCCATTCACGACGCAGGACGCGGAGTATCGCCCTGGCAGTACCACTCAGGCGTCTCGATTCTTCCGCGCGACGCATGCCCCAGACCGAATGGAAGTACGGAATCATGCGAGGAGCGATGAACATCGCCCGCGTGCCGGCGAGCTTGCCGTAGTAGACCTTGCCTCGTCGCACGAGTTCGTCCTTGAGGTGCCATGTATGTGAGGCTTCGGGATCCTTCTGAACGTTCCGGGGCATGACCGCGTCGCGCCGGCCGCAAACCGCGACATAGAGCGAAGGACCGGGCCGCCGAGCGTCGGTCAGGCACGCCGCAAAGCCAACCCGCTCAATGAACCGTTCGGCGCCGAACGCTGTTTCGACCTGCCGCGATCCCTCGCGCTGCCAGCGTTCATCGCGCCATTCTTCGATCTCCGCTGAAATCAGTGTGCGCGCCACGTTCCAGTTTCCTGCCCTGTATAGCGTATCAACAGCGATGCAGATAAACTCCTCGGACTCCCGTTGACTGGACGCGATATGTTTGCGGGTCGCTTGATGAAACCGATAATCTTCGCTCTCATCTCTGCCATCCTCCCGGCTCTACTCTCGACCGATCAAAAGGGCGTCGAATACGGCAGGGCCGGAGGCCACGCGCTCCTGTTAGATCTCTATGTGCCCGACGGCCCGCGCCCATTCCCGGCCGCGATCCTCGTGCACGGCGGCGGATTTGACGGCGGCACCCGCGCCACCAATATGGCACCGACGTTCCAACCGCTCGCCGAGGCGGGGTTCGCCTGGTTCAGCATCGACTACCGGCGGACATGGCATGGGCACGTGGAAAGATGCTGACCAGCAGCACTACAAGGCAGAGATGATTGCGTGGCTGAAGCAGACGCTGACGCTGAAGTAGTCCACGCGACCGATCACTTGACGTTCACCGATGTGCGCCGGCGGCTGCGCGCCATCTTCGTCGGATCGATCGGAAATCTCGTCGAATGGTATGACTTCTACTCCTATACGGCCTTCGCGCTGTACTTCGCGCACTCCTTCTTTCCCGGAAACGATCCAGTCGTCCAGCAACTGAACGCCGCAATCCTGTTTGCGATTGGGTTCATCATGCGGCCGCTCGGCGGTGTGGTGTTCGGATATCTCGCCGATCATCACGGCCGCCGCACGGCGCTGATGTTGTCCGTGATGCTGATGTGCTTCGGGTCGCTGGTCATCGCCGTGACGCCGACCTACGCCTCGATCGGGTCGGCCGCTCCGGCGATGCTGGGCATCGCCCGCATCATCCAGGGATTGAGTCTCGGCGGTGAATACGGGGCAAGCGCGACGTATTTGACTGAAGTCGCCGACGAAAAGCATCGCGGCTTCTATGTGAGTTTTCATTACGTCACGCTCATCGGGGGCCAACTGTGTGCCATCCTCGTGCTCCTCGTTCTGCAGCAGCTGTTCCTGACCGGTGATCAAATGCGCGCGTGGGGCTGGCGCATTCCATTCGTCATCGGCGCATTACTGGCCGTTGTCGCTCTGATGATGCGGAGGAACCTGCACGAGACCGACGCCTTCATCGAGGCGAAGACGGCGGTTAAACGCGAAAGCTCCATTCGCGGGCTCTTCAAATATCCGCGCGAGGTCCTCATCGTCGTCGGACTGACGGCCGGCGGGACGACCTGCTTCTACACCTACACGACCTACATGCAGAAGTTTCTGAAGCTCTCGGTTGGTTTGAGTGACAATCAGACGACGCTTGTGAGTGCCGCGTCGCTGGTGTTTGCCCTATGTCTCCAGCCGATTTACGGAGCAATCTCCGACAGAGTTGGGCGCAAACCTCTGCTCCTCTGGTTTGGTGCGCTCGGAACGCTGTTCACGATTCCGCTGCTTCGGACGCTTCAGGCAACGACGAGTGCGCTCGCCGCATTTCTCTTGATTGCCGCCGCATGGCTGATCGTCGCCGGCTATACGTCGATTAACGCCGTGGTGAAAGCCGAACTGTTTCCCACCAACGTGCGAGCCACCGGCGTCGGGCTCCCGTATGCAATCACCACGTCCATTTTTGGCGGACCGGCTGAATCCATCGCCCTGTGGTTCAAGTCGATCGGCCACGAGGCGTGGTTTTCCTACTATCTCACCAGTGTGATTGCCGTGGCGCTGATCGTCTCGCTGATGATGCGCGACACGAAGCACTATTCCGCCATTGGACGTCACCAGTAATGTCCCGCATTGTCATACCGGACGATGAACCCGCCGTGATGGCGCCGAGCCCGGCATTTGCGACGCTCGCCGGCCACGAGGTGCGAACCTACGCCGATCGTCCGTCGAGTGTCGCCGAACTCGTTCGCCGCATTCGTGATGCGGAAATGGTGATCAACATTCGCTCGACTTCGAAATTCACCGCTGACGTACTCGCAGCATGTCCTCATCTGCGGCTGATTTCGATTTGGGGAACCGGAACCGACAATGTCGATCTCCTGGCGGCAAAGTCCCGTGGGGTTCGCGTCACCAATACGCCTGGCGTATCGGCGGTCGCCGTCGCAGAACATACACTGGCTTTGATCATGGCCGTCGCCAAACAGATCGTGACGGTTGACCGGCAAGTGCGCGACGGCAAATGGCCCCGTGCGATGGTGCCGCAGCTTCGCGGAAAAGTTCTCGGCCTGATTGGGACCGGAGCGATCGGACGCGAGGTCGCCAAACTGGGAAGAGCGATCGGCATGCGGGTCGTGGCCTGGACGTTTCATCCTGGGGGGGACACCGCCGAGTGGATTGGATTTGACGACGTGTTCCGTCAATCCGACGTCGTCAGCATTCACGTGCGGCAATCAACGGATACATCGGGTCTCATCCGCCGTGAACACTTCGACATGATGAAACCGGGCGCCATCTTCATCAACACGGCTCGCGGTCCGATTGTGAATGAAGCTGACCTGATCGCCGCACTCGCGACGAACCGAATCGCGGGCGCGGGTCTGGATGTTTTCGATCTCGAGCCCCTGCCGCCTGGTTCGCCGCTTTATTCATTGCCGAATGTCGTTCTCACGCCGCACGCAGCCGGAATCACGCCTGAAACAACCGAGGCAGGCCTGGCGCTCGCAATCGATAATGTCTTTGCATTCCTCGCAGGCCGGCCAATGAACGTCGTCGTCTAGATCTCCTTCAATGACACCACCAGATCCGTTCGCGCTGCACGTCGAGTTGGCCACCACGTTGCCACAAGCCACGTCGTCGCCGTCAAGGTTGAGGTGGCGGCAAGCGTTAATACGTCGAACGTCTGCACGCCGAACAGTTGATGCTCGAGGATCCGGGCAGTGGCCATCGCACCGGCGACGCCGGTGACGAGGCCGGCGGTCAGGACGGCGCCGCTTTCACCAAGCAACAATGTCGCGACAGCGCGGCGGCCGGCGCCAAGCGCCATTCTGATTGCCAGCTCGCGCTCGCGCTGCTGCAACGAATAGGCGGTCACGGCATAAATGCCCAGCACCGCCACGATCGTGGCGACCGCAGCGAACCCCGCCAACATCATGCTCAGGAACGTTGCACCCTCGAGCTCGCGATTCTCCGCGTCAACAGCCCGAAGGTCGTTGACGACGGCATGAGGATCGATTTCCGTCGCGACTCCTTGCAGCACTCGAGACTGGGAGGGGAGCGGGCGCGGGGTGCGCGTATAAAACGATCCAAAGCGAAGATTGGGAATCCACGGCGAGTAGACATCGTGCATGTTGGTGTCGCCATAGCTCTGGCGCACGTCGGCGACGATCCCGACGACGGTTTGCCACGGCCCGGGCGGCTCAGGACCTCGCGCCGTGACCTGAATCTGTCGGAGCTGCCTGCCGAGTGCGTCGCCTCCAGGCCATAAACGCTTCGCCAACGATTCACTCACCACCGCGACGCCGGCCGACGAGGCGATGTCGGCAGCGGTGATCTCGCGTCCGCTCCTGAGCGCAATGTCGAGGGTTGAAAAGTAGTTCGGCCCGACATTGACATATCCCGCATTCAAAATGTGTCCGGCACGTCCGTCGACTTCGATCGCCTGCTCCGGGAATGCCGCGAACGGCGGCCAGCTGCTGAAGACCACGGGCGCGCCGGCGATGCTCGCGCGTTCGATGAACCGTTGAAAGAAGCGCGTAAAGGCTTGCGGATTCGCGTAGTCAACCGGACGGAGTGTGATGCGTGCTCGCGCCAGTTGGTGCGGTTGGAATCCCAAATCGGTTCGCACCATCCTGGCAACGCTTCTCACCATCAGGCCGCATCCGGCGAGCAGGACAACTGTCGCCGCGACTTCGACGACGAGCATTGTCGAGCGCAGCCGTCGCATGCCGAGTCCCTCGGTCGTGGTTGCGCCCGATCGCTGCAGAATTGCCGCGAGCCGTCCTCGCCGCAGCAACCCAAGCGGTGGCAGCGTCAACGCAATGAGCGAAACAGCGCCAATCGCGATGAAAGCGAACAGCACGGTGGCGTCGATTGCGATCGAAACGCTCCCGCCAGGTGCTGGTCGTCCAAGTTGGGCTTCGATTAGCGGAGCGAGTACTTGCAGTGCCGAGCGGCAGATGAACAAGCCAATCACGAGCGAAGCGACAAGCAGCACACAGGTTTCGGCGAGGAGCAATCGCAGCAGTCGTGCGTTGGTCGAGCCGAGAGCGAGCCGAAGCGCCATTTCCTTTTGCCGCCGTGCGGTTCGCAGGACGATGAGGACCGCAACGTTGGCAAAAGCCGTGAGCAGAAGCAGGGCAGAGGCGACCATGATGCCGGTGAGCACAGGGCGCAATCGCCCCGTGTATCGCTCGTGCGCCGACTCCAGATGCACGCCGCTCCAGTCGGCCGGTGCGTCGGTGGCCACGCGCAGGGCGGCCTCAGTGAGCCGCCGCTCTGCAAGTGCGGGCGGCACTCCCGGTCGCAGGCGCGCCATGTAGTAGCGTCGCGCCGATCCGTCAATCGGAACGACGACATCGATAGGTTGCGTGCTGTCGCCTCCGATGTAGAAGTTGCGCGGAAGCACACCGACAATTCGAAACTGCTCGGCGCGGCCCGCCTCGGTTTCGGTGCGAAGCGATCGGCCAACGACCGCGGGATCTGAGCCGAAGCGATCCCGCCAAACGCTATAGCCGATAAGCGCAGACGGTTCAGCCGTGCTCTGAAAGTCCTCCTCAACCAGAAGTCGCCCCGCGGCCGGCTGCAAAACCAGACCGGCCACCACACCGAATGTGATCCTGCGGCCTCGCAGCGGCGGAGCTGCACTGCCATCAGCCAGGAAGAACGTGTCGGCTCCCGATGCGAGCGGGTATTCGACGACGTCGCTGACCGAAGCCCAGTCCATTCCGGACAGTCCGCGTGGCTCCCAGGGACCCGGCGGCGCATACATCACGTGGTAGACACGATCGGGCGCCGGATAAGGTAATGTGCGAATCAAGTACGCGTTCACGACCGCTGACGTGATGGCCGCGAGAGCAATCCCGAGAGACAGCGGCAGCACGACGCCGACTGCGAAGGCCGGCGATCGACCGAACACATGGAACGGACTGTGACCCATGAGAGGAAAGACGGCGGTTCGGCGTTAATGTTAACGGCACCGTATCGTGGATGCGCGCGAGAGTCCAGCTCGCCTGGCGCTCATTGCAAGCGCCTGCGGCCGATCCCGGTTAGCGATTCTGTGCAAGACTGTCGATCCACGAAGTCATTGAGGAGGGTTATGGTGCGATCAACCCTATCTGGCATTCTCGTCGTTGCAACCGCCCTGAGTTTGCCTGCGTGCCAGCAGCCAGAAGACGCAGCGAAGAACACGTCGAGTGATGCGGCGACCACGCCTGCGGCTGATAAGCCATTTGTTGCGGGTGGAAAGATCAACGTCGATCTCGATGGCGGCGGATATGAAATCAAGACCGCCGACGATAATCACATTCGCGTCGCTGTGGGCGGTAATACCGGCGACACCAAAGTCGACGTGACGGTGAATGGCAGCAGTGCTGATGTAAAGGTCAAGAACACTCCGCACAACAACTTCCGGGCGATCGTCGAAGTGCCGGCCACTGCCGACGTCGTCGTACGCCTCAGCGGTGGCGAACTGAAGATGGAGGCCATCACTGGGAACAAGGATGTCGAGAGTTATGCGGGTAACGTTCAGATCGCGGTGGGCAATCCGGACGATTACGCGAGCGTCGACGCGGCTGTGAAGGCGGGCGACCTCAACGCGAGCCCCTTCGGCGGTTCGAAATCAGGCCTGCTGCAGGAGTTCACCTGGTCTGGAAAGGGAAAGTACACACTGCGGGCGCATCTCGGCGCGGGCAATCTCGTACTCGCAAAGTGATTCACGGCATGACGGTCGTGCGCGGCGTGCTGCTCGTGCTCCTCGCCCTTACCGGCGCGATGCAGTGTCTCGAAGGAGCTGTGTCCCTCACCAACCCGGCCGCCATGATGGCCGGACTCGAGCTGACGATGACTCCCGACGTCGAGGTCCCTCTGACGTTTCTCGGCATCGCGATGTTTGTGCGCGCTGCGGTGACGGCGATTGCGTTCGTGTGGCTCATCCAGCGGAAGCCGGAGGGCCTGTTTCTCGCGCGGTTCACCGCCCTCACGATGCTTCTCAGTGCGGCGGTCGTCTATCTGAAATTGCATCGAGTGGATTTCGCGATCGGCGATCTCGTCCAGGGTTTGCTTCTCCTGGTCCCGGCACTGGTTCTCAAGAGCGAACGCTGATCCCTGCCGGTCTCTGTTATCCTTCCCGCGTGACGACGACGCAGCCACTGCCGGAAAAGCGCGGCGCCGGGGGCACCCCCGGCGGAGTTGGACAGTTCTTCATCGGATTGACGATGGCGGTTGTTGGTGTGTACCTGCTGCTTAACCAGGTGCAGGTGACGACCTCGTTCTGGAACTTCGGCAGATTTGGCGGTTTCGGTCCTACGCTTCTTCCGTTGCTGGTGGGTGTCGCGTTCCTGTTCTACAACGGAAAGTCGTTCATCGGATGGCTGCTGACGGCGCTCGGTCTCGCGATCGTCCTCGCCGGCATTCTCATGAACATGGACATCTATTTCCGTCAGACGACACTTTTCAACACGATTGTGATGCTTGGACTGCTGTTTGGTGGTCTCGGCGTGATCGCCCGATCACTCCGCAGCGCGTAGACCGGTGCGGCTCTTGAGGGCCAGGGCTACAGCTTTTTCCTCAACGTCCGTACCACGCGCCCCGTCGTCCCGTCCTCGAGGCGGATGATCCCGCGGACGACGTAGTCGCCAGGAGACAAAGCGCCGAGCGGAACGGTGCCGGTGGCGACAACACGAGTGTCGTCGGCGCGCGTCAACGCGAGTGGCACGGTGGCGATCGCCGCGCCATCGACGCTGCGCGATATCTCGAGGGTTGCCGACAGTCGCTGACCCGCGGTGCCTCCATAAATGTCGAACGATGCCCTCGCAGTCGGTTCCGATCCGAATTCGAGCTGGAGCGACGTTGATCCCGCACGAGAAACGCTCAGCAACAGGGAACCAAGCGAGAGTCCACCTACCGCGGTGAGGCCGACGTCGATCTCGATTTCCGCGGCGCCAGGCTTGCCTGTCGTATCGACGGCGACTGCGCGCATCCGGTACGTGCCCGGCGACGCTGACATCGCGCCAAGAAGCGGGCGTTCGCTCGGATCGCTGGCGTTCCAGCGCCCCGCAACCCGCCCGGCACCGTCCAATAGAATGGCGCCCGCCGAGGCGATCGTTGCCGATGCGTCTGCCGGCTCCAGCAGCACGCCGACACGTAACTTGCCGTCCGGGTCGCGCACGGTAAAGCCGTCGACGCGCAAGCGCAGATCGGCGACGGCGTTGGTCGAGGCGAGCAACTCGCTCACAATGGGACGCGCCACCTCTGCGCTTGCCGTGTCGGTGAACGCGATCTCCGGGCGCGCGCGAACCGCCACGCCGCGGCGTGAGACTCTTACGCCGAGTGGCCGGCTGCGTCCAAAGACTTCGCCGCTCACGGGCTCGAGTTCCGCGACATAGTAAGCCGAACTTTCTTTCGCCACGCGGAGCAGCGCTCCCGTGCCGGTTGCATCCAGCGACAGACGGGTTCCACCGGTGACGCCCGCAATGTGCTCGATCCCCTCGAGCGGGTTGTCGGATCCGATGTCGCCGACTCCGCCCGGCGTGGGACGGGGAAGCGACGCGCGCATCCCGACGTCGACAGGCTGCATGACGTAGAGGTTCGCGCGCGCGGCGCTGGCCGCGGAAGCGACATGACGAAAGAGATCGACGGGCAGCTCGCACATGCCTGGCTGGAGTCCCATCGGCGCGTCGCGCCGCGGCGCAGCAAGGCCGGCGGTAAAGAGAATCAGCGTTTGCGGCGAGCTTTGCCGGCCCTGCTGTTTCAGCATCCCCTCGAGCGATTCAAGGAATCGACGCGTGCGGCACGCCAGATCGGATCCGGTCTCGCTGCGTGATCCCTGGCCGGCCACGCGGCCTGCCGCCAGCCGGATACGCGCGGCATCGGACGTGAAGGGCACGACCACACCGCCGAAGGGGAGCGCAGCCACCATCGCCCGATCGGCCGCAGAAAACTGAGTCAGCAGGCCGTCGATCGCGTTTCTGAACAGCGATTCGCGTCCTGCGGCAAACGACTCCTGATCGATGACGACCACGAATCGGCGCCCTGCTGCGACGTCGTCGTTTGTGCCGTATGGCGGCGGCACGTGTGACGTGCCGTTGGTCGTGGACGCAGGTGCCGCGGAGATGCGGCGCAGCGCGCGCACCACTCTGACACGGTCTCCGACTCGGATTTCAACTTCCGACGATTGCAGGTCAGCGATCGGGGATCCATCGGCGTCGAGCACGACAAAGTCGACCGTTGGACCAGACGGACGCTCGCTGGCGACTTGTGATTGCCGCGCAAAAACGCGATCCGGCCGATCGCTGGCAAGAACGGCAAGTGCCACGACGATGGCGGCCGGAACGCGAGGGAGCATTTCAGCTATCAGCTGACCGTTGCGGTCTACCAGTTCAATCTGAACATCAACTGTCCGATTCGCCCGCCGGGATCGTAAGTATTGCTCGCGTCGGTGTAGGCCGACGTCGTGCGGAAGATCGTCGCCCCTGATCCGGGATTGGCGACCGGGTTGTAATTTGCATTGTCGAGCAGGTTGAGCAGATCGAAACGTACCTCGACGTTCGTCGATCCACCGGTGTTGATTCGCTTAGCTACGCCGAAGTCGAGTCGGTTGAACCATGGTGAAAGGAGCAACACACTCCGCGGCGCGCAGTCGCCAGCCTTGATCTGAATGCAGGTCGCCGAGTTCGCGGGCGCGATGTACCGTCCCTGCGGCGCACCGCCCAGACTGGTCGAGTAGCCATCCAACGTCGTGTTACTCGTACTGAACGCCCGACGAGTGTTCAGCACGACGTCGTCGGGCAACATCCACACTTCATCGATGCCGGTCGATGGGTTGCCGATGCGGGTGAACTTGTACATCTTCTGCAGGTCTTTGACGGACATGCCGACGAGCCGCACGTTGCCAAGATCCTGGACCGTCGTCTGGATACGACCAACCGCGGTGACGCTCCAGCCGCCGACCAACGCGTTGGCAAGATGCCCGATGTCGCCGGCAAAGCGCTCGCCGCGGCCGAACGGCAGCGTCCAGTCCGCCTGATATTTGATCGCGTGACGCACCGTGGGAAGCCCGGTGACCGGGATGTCGCTCCAGGCGCGTCCGAAGCTGAAACCATCGAATTGAGAGCCGCCTTCGAACGCGTACTGATAATTCACGTTCGCCGAGAAGCCCTTCGACAAACGTCGCCGCAGCTCGAGCTGGAGCGCGTTGTATTTGCTGAAGCCGCCGGCGTCGGTCACGTTGTTGTTGTTCACGTCGGGGTTCAGGACGAAGAAGTTCGCGGGGTATCCGAGCGCCTGTGCCTGGTTGCGCCGAGTCAGGTTGCCATCGAGATCTCCTGCCGCTCCGGTCGGATTGGGATTCGGTCCCGCGAGCCGGCCGGCGATCGTCGAGTTGGCCCAGGTCGTCGACGCGTTCGTGTACGCGGCCGGATTGACCGCGTCCCTGCTGCCATTGAGGTACGCGAGGTAGATTGGCAACGGCGCGGTCCCGGTGCCCTGACCGAAGTAGGCGAATGATCCGGCCCGGTTCGACGCGCCCGACGCGTTGTTGGCCTGGAGGTTGGCCATCGCGAGCTTGAACTCGTTGAGGAACCCGTTGGCCACCAGATTCTCGCCGCGGATCGTGTTGTAGTTGATCGACGACCATTCGTTGTCGCCGCGGTTCCCGATGTAGCGGATCTCGACCGCCATGTCCCTCGAGATCGACCGCGCGAACCCGATGGTCCACGTCCGGACGCGACCGATCTTGATGTCCGGCGCGAAGGCATTGAGGCTGTCCGCGCGGTTCGCGCCGACGGCGATCGGGTACTTCGGATCCTCATTGAATGACGAAGGAAACAGCCGACCAGGCTGCGAGAGCAGAACCGGCCACGATTCGCCGGGCGGCACCAGCGTCGGCGTTCCCGTGCTCGCCCCGCGAGTAAGCGATACCGAGGCGCCGCGGTTGCCGCCATACAGATCAGTAAACCGAGTCAGGCCCTGGCGATCATAGGCCTCGGAATACCCAGCGCGCACCGTCGCCTGATCCGGGTCGCCCATGATCTTGCGCAGGAACCCGGACTCTACGTTCGGGCGCCAGGCGGCGCTGACCGACGGAGCGATGTTGTTCCAGTCGATCTTGTAGCCCTCGCTCCCTTTCTCAAACTGGATATACTGCGGAGCCACACCGTTCAGAGAGCCCGGTGAAAGGAAGTTGCATCGGCTATAGAGGCCGCCATCACCGAGGCCCGATCGTCCGCACACACTCTCCATCGTCGCCGACGACATGACGCTCGTGAACGGCGCGAACGGTGTCTGGACGTCATAGCGAATGCCGCCGGTCAAGGTGAGGTTCGAGCGCAGCCTCCAGGTGTCCTGCGCAAACATGCCGAACACGTGATAGCCGCCCTCGAGCGTTGACGGCCCGAGTTCCTGGTATTTGCCCGTGCTGCCGTCGAGGACCGCCTGACTGGTAATGCTGGACACTCGGCCGGTGAGGACCGCGTAGGTCGCTCGCGCGGCGGTCAGCTGATCGCTCGACGCGCCGGGAAAGTTCGCAGTCGTGAACAGGCTCGCCGCGGGATCGAAGTCCGTATTGAATCCGAGCGTGATCCCGGTGACCATCTGCTGACTCGAGGCCGAGGCGTTCGAGACGAGCAGATTGCCGCCCGCCAACACCGTGTGGGATTGCCGATTCCACGTCACCGTGTCCTCAAGCGTGTAGGTGGGCGCTTTCCGCCAGGTCGGGCCATTCGACGTGAACCAGTCGGTCGTGTTTCCCGGCGTGGTGATCGCGTAGCCGTTCTGGTCCTCGAAGCTGGTCGGATCGTTACGCGATGCCATGCTCGACGGATACCCGAAGTTCGAGCCGCTCGCGTAAGCGGTCAATCCGCCCCGGAGCTCGTTGATCGTGTTCTTGGTAAACACCGAACGCAGCGCCATCGATGTCAGCGGTCGCGTCGACTTGAAATCGCGTTGATTTGGTGCGCCCGGAAATCGGGGGTCCGCGTTGTTCAAGTAGTCGGGAGTGCGTTTGGCCGTGATCGACGACCACGATCCGTTCAGCCGGTGTTTGTCAGTCAGGTTGTAGTCGATGCGCACTGTCGGCTGATGCTCGAATAGCTCGGACGGACTCTGCCAGACGTAGTTGTCATAGAGCGGATCGCTCTGAGCGCTGCGCGTACCGGTCGTCTTGGTGGCCGAGTCGATCATGCCAAGCAGCTTTGTCATCAGCGGATCTTTCGCTGAGATTTGCCCGTTGGCGGCGGCCAGTTGCAGCAGGTTCACTTCGCGTACTTCATTGCCGAACTGATAACGGAACCAGCCGTCATACACTCGCGGATTGAAGACCGTTCGCGTGCGGGTGAAGCTGTTGGGAAAACGGATCTGTTCGTAGTGGAAGAAGAAGAATGCCTTGTTGTGTCCGTCGTACAGGCCGGGGATCACAATTGGACCGCCGAGCCGAGCGCCGAACTGGTTCAACTTGATCTCGTTTTTTCCCTGATGGTTGATCTCGTTGAAGACGTAGTTGGTATTGAAGCTCGGGTTCCGGTAGTACTCATAGGCACTGCCGGTGAAGCGATTGCCACCCGACCGCGTCTGAAACGCCATCGTCACGGCCCCGGCACCGCCGCCCACTTGCGCGCCTGCAGCCGACAGCGTGACCGACACCGCTTCGACGGCGTCCTGCCGTGGGGTAACCGAGGCAAAGAAGCTATCGGTGTTGCGGAGGAAGTTGTCGTTGTTGCTGACGCCATCGAGCGTGATGCTGAGAAAACTTTCGGGCAGACCGTTGATCGTCGAGTCGCGGTTCGTTCCGGTCGTATTGATTCCCGGAAGGAAGGCAACAGCGTTCAAGGCATTGCGCGTTGGCGTCGGCATCCGAAGAAGCTGATCGGAATTGAGCGTCGCTGCGACCGTTCCGTTCTGGCTGTTGACCAGTTCCGAGCTGCTCGTGACAATGATCGTTTCTTCGAGCTGACCGATTTCGAGCGTCAGAGGAATGTTGACGGGCTGCCCGGGTGCCACGCGGATGCTCTTCGCCGTCGCGGTCTTGAATCCGGTCAGCGATGCGCTCACTGTGAAAGATCCCGCGCCCAGGGCCGAGGCCTGGTACCTTCCTTCAGCGTCGGTTGTCACCTCCTGAGACACGCCAGACGTATCGTTCTTGATGACTACCGTCACACCGGGGAGCACGCTTCCCGCAGTGTCCTTGACCACCCCCGAAATCGACGCGGTGGATTGTGCGTAGCCCGTGACCGGAACTGACAGAGAAAACAGCGCGACGATGAGCGCACTTCTCCTGCACCAAGCCGGACGCAACATACTTTCCCTCCCCCGGGCATCCAGGTGGATGCCCACGACGCGGTTGTTGCAGACTTGCAAATGCGGTTGCCCGCTCAGCGTCGAAGCCTAGTCGCGTGGCCTGGGACGGTCAAGCATCAATTTGGGATGAATTGCAAGAGCTAGCGACAATTCTGGCCGCTTTGGTCAAACTCATCCCTGATTTCTGGGAGCAAGGGTGGAAGAGTTAGTAACCTAGCTGTTCGCGTCTGCCTGCTCGCTGCTGGTTTTTTTTCAGAAAGAAAGCTGTTATGGCCTTCGCATTCACTCTCGACGATCTTCTCGCCTACTCCGACTGGGAACGCGCGCGGTGGCACGACTGGCTGCGCGACCAAGGGCCGGCTGCTCTGGCTGTGGACCTTGGCGCGCACAACGAGGGCCGCATTCGCACCATCGGTGAACTGGTGCGACACATCTTTTCAGCGGAGAAGCGTTACGTTGAGCGATGTCTCCAGGTGGCGCTGACCGATACATTGGCGATTCCAGCCGATGATGTCGACTCGCTCTTTGCCTTCGGGCAAGAGAGCCGCCGGGCGTTGCGCGAGTTGCTTGCATCATTTCCTGAAGGGGAGTGGAATGCACCGCGAGAGATGTCATTCGGTACGCACACGCGGATCGTAAGCTGTCGCAAGATGATTCTTCAGGCCGTCACTCACGAGCTGCGTCATTGGGCGCACATCGCCGCGTTTCTCCGGCAGGCCGGTTACAAGCCGGGATTGCACGACTTGATCGCGAGCCCCCTGTTTGAGGGCCCGCCGACGGTGCGGGAACGGACCGACAGATGAGTCGTGTGAGGAAACCTGCAGCACTGCTGTTCTCCGTCGCGTTGCGGCCGGCGCTGCTGATCATCGCGTGCGGCGTTGGTGTGGATCTCCACGCGCAAGCGCCTGCCAATCAACGCTTCGATGCGCTCGTCGCTCTCACCGAAACCAGGATGAAAGAGTTCGGCGTGCCAGGCGTCGCGTTGGCCATTGTCTCTGGCAGCGACGTGGCGATCCGAGGACTCGGTGTGACCAATATTGAAGATCCCCTACCAGTCACCGAGCACACGGTCTTTCCCATCGCGTCAATCTCGAAGACTTTCGCGGCGACGGCGATGATGCGCCTCGTCGAGCAGGGAAAGATCGATCTGCGGGCGCCAGTGCGGACATATCTTCCGGATTTCCGCGTCCGCGACGACGCAGTTAGCCGCGACGTCACGGTGTGGCACCTGCTGACGCATCTTGGTGGTTGGGAAGGACAGGTATCCGCTCCGGAACGCGGGACCGAGACGCTGAAGAACTTCGTGTCCTCGATCACAGACTTGATGCAGGTTGCTCCTCCAGGCAAGGCGTGGAGTTACAACAACGCGGGCTTCAGCCTTGCCGGTCGCGTTGTCGAAACTGTCACGACGACGTCAATCAATCGTGCGATCGCCGACCTCGTGTTCAAGCCGCTCGGTCTCCACCACGCCGGAACGACAGCTGGCGAATTCATGGTCAATCGGTTTGCCGCCGGACATACGACCCGCGACGGCAAGACGCTGCTCCAGCGGCCATTCAGTCCATCGACAAGCGTGACCGCGGGCGGGGTCGGTCTGTGCATCACCGATCTCGTCACCTACGCCCGATTTCACCTGGGTGATGGCAACACGGCGAGTGGCGAGCGGGTGCTGAAGCAGGAAGCGCTGGAGCAGATGCGAACTCCGCAGGCGCATAAGCAGGGCACCGACGATGACATCGGGTTGGCGTGGCATATTCGTCAGGTTGGATCCGTTCGCACCTTCGGCCACGGCGGCACGTTGGGCGGGCACGTTCTGCTCCTCGAGATCGTGCCTGAGCGGAACTTCGCGATCGCGATCCTCACGAATGCGAGCGCCGGCTGGCGATTGATTCAAGACGTCGAGCGCCAAGCCTTGAAGTCGTACCTTGGTGCGACCTACTCGGTGAACCAGGCGATTGCGCATCGCGGGCTGGTGGAGACGATTCCCTCGTTCAAGGTACTCGAGTCACAACCCGATCTGGCTCCCTACGTGGGGACGTACCGCCGGCCGAACAACTCCTACGTGGTGAGTATCGAGAGTGGTCGGCTCTTTGTTCAAGACCGACCAAACAGCGGAGGTGTCGACTCAGCAAACGCCGTCGCATTCTATGGTCCTGACCGCGTCGTCGTGTTGGAGGGGCCGGATCAGGGTCAATCAATCGAGTTCGTGCGCGACGATGATGGGCGCGTGACGTGGATCCGCGTCGTTGGTCGAGTCGCGGTACGTGAGCAACGATGAGCACTGTTGAATTCGATCTCCACGAACGATTCGTTGGCGACGCGGATATTGTGCTCGTCGCCAGGGTGGTGGGGATGTCGAAGAGTCGTCGACGACAACTCGGCGCCGCGATTGCTGCGGCACTGAGCGTGCCACTAGGCATCAGCATGTACGGGGACATGGTCATCCCGGCGGCGGTTATCGGCGCGCTTGTCGGTGGTGCCACAGGCGATTCGCGTGCCGAAGTCGTCTTCGCGCGTCGATCTGTGAAATGAATCAGAAGATCCCGTGGGATTCCGAAACGACGCGGGCGGCGATCGTGGCCGCCCTGGTCAACGGATTCGTGTTCGCCTTGATACCTCTCGTGATCATGTTGGTGGCCGGCGTTCTGCCGCAGGAGAGCTCCACTTCTACGATCGTTCGTCCGGAAGGAGCGCCACCGGTCTCGGTCGTCACGCTGTCGGCGTGGATAGAAATGTGGAGAACGTGGCTGCCGCTGTCACTGATCGCCGGCTGGCGCACGTTCGTGCACGCGCGCCGCCGGCTAGCGGGAGACGATCGCAGCTGGCGCGGCATATTCGAGGCCGGATTGTGTGGATTTCTTTACGTGCTCTGGATGCTCAGTCGGGGAATCATGAGGCAGCCCATGCAGGCACCGCCTTTCGTCATTGTCTACGGCGGCCTGGGCATTACTCTCGGTTTGATTGTCGGATTGGTCCTGCACATGACCGCGTTGCTGACTCTCAGCGTGTCGAGACGTGCCGCGGCCTAGCGATTCCCTTTGGGCATTGACGGAATCGTCTGCAGATACGCCCACAGCGCCTTGAGCTCAACGTCCTTCATCTGGCCGTAAGCCTTCCACGGCATCTGCGGCAGGATGTCGGTCCCGTCCTTCCGTTTGCCCTCCCGTAGCGCGCGGATGAAATCCGATTCGGTCCACCCTTTCAATCCGGTTTCGTGCGGCGTGAGGTTGGCGACAATCGGCATATTGGGATCGCCGGCGATTTTTCCGCCGGTCAGATTGTCACCATGACATCCCCGGCAGACCTGCGCGAGATGGCCGCCGAGTTCGACGCTTGCCGCTTCGACCGGCGGTTCGACGGCATGCGGCTTTTCATGATCGATCTTGTACGCGGAGAGTGCGCTCGAGCCAAAGCCAACAACAAAGGAAAACACGGGCCCGATGCCGACCGGTTTCATTGTTCGGTCGACGGGGGGCCGGCTCTGCACATAGGCCACGATGTCGGATAATTCGTGATCGGAGAGATTCACGAACTCCGTCGCCGGCATTGAGGATGACTGGCCCGTATGCCGCACGCCGTGACGAATCGCGCGATCCCAGTCGTTGGCTGTGAATCCGCGCGTCATGCTTCCGGCGCCGGCGGTGAGATTCGGCGGCGCCCAATAGCCAACGATCGCCTGGTCAATCAGCACCTTGCCGGCGAGGTCGTCGCCGTGGCACCCTTCGCAATTGACTCGCGTCTTGACGAGGTATTCTCCGCGGGCAATCGCCGCCGTGAGGGCGACTGTTTCCAGGTCGACGCCCGCCAGTGGGTCGGCCGCGGATGCTCCGGCAGCGACGCGGTCGTTGCGCAGTTTTTCGATTTCGGCCGCGCTGAGCGGGAAGGGAATGGGAAACGACGCGCGGTGAGTCGACCATTGCTTGTTATATTTCCGACCTGCAACGGCGCGAGCGACGCCGACGGCACAGAACGCGAGGACGAGCAAGGCACACAGAGCCCAGCCAAGGACTTTGAACAGTTTTCGCATAGGGATGACTTGATCATAACTGGATTTCCGAGCCATGTCGCGGTTGGCTGCGTCCATCGCATCCACCAGGGCCTACGATCCTCGAACATGGAGACACGCCATGACGAAGTCCCAACACATCGGAATCGTCGCCGTGAGTGCCGAAGGCGCCGCATTGTGCTACCGGACGATCTGCAGCGAGGGGGCGGCCCTGTTCGGCATGCACGATCATCCGGAGATCACGATGCACACGTACTCGCTTGCGGAGTACATGGGCCACATCGAGAACAATCGATGGAATGACGTTGGGCGGATGCTCCTGTCGTCAGCGGAGAAGGTCGTCAGGGCCGGCGCAGAGATCCTGGTGTGCCCGGACAATACCGCGCACCAAGGGATCGAGCTCGTTCGCCTCAATTCCCCCGCGCCATGGTTGCACATTGCCGACGAAGTTGCCGCCGTCGCGACGAAAAGGAACTTCACGCGACTCGGCGTTCTGGGCACGAAGTACTTGATGGAAGGGCCGGTGTATACCCGAGCGCTCAGCGAGCGGAGGGTCGCGTGTGCGATACCAGATGCGGCCGATCGAGAGCGCATCAATGCCATCATCTTTGACGAACTGGTTCGTGGGGATTGCAAGAACACGTCGCGCAAATACCTGCAGGAGGTGATCGACAAGCTTGCCGATCGGGGCTGCGACGCCGTCGTCCTCGGCTGCACGGAGATCCCGCTGCTCGTCAGTCAAAGCGATTCACGCCTGCCGGTGATCGATTCGACGCGGACGCTTGCGCGCGCGGCGCTGCGGGAATCGGCGGTTCGCGCGACCGTCTGACACGCGGCGAGCCTCGCTGTTCAGCGACAGCGACCGCCAAGGCACGATCGCGTTATCCTACCGCTGGAGGCGTCCGCTGGTACCGTCGCTCGCGCTCTCGGCGGCTCTCTTCGCCGCCGTCTACACTCGGCTACTGAAAACAGCTCCACCCGGTCTGGCATCCCCCTATGCAAAGGCCGACATTGGCCGCCGATTCATGGCCGTCATGGTGGACGCTTTAATGGCGATGACCGCGTGGGTCTCGTTTCGCTACTACCAGTCAGCGCTCTCGCTGATTGCCGGAGTGCTGTACGTGGTTCTGAAAGATTCGATGGCGGGACGAAGCGTCGGTAAGTTTTGTTTCGGCCTGGTTGTGATCGACCTTTTGACCGGCCGCCCCTGCGGCTGCGTCGGTTCCGCGAAGCGCAATTTTCTCCTCCTCGTGCCCGGTCCAAATATTTCTGCGCTGTTTCTCGAATCGGCGACGATTGTGCGTGACCCTCTGGGGCACCGATTGGGAGATCGGTTGGCCCACACTCAGGTCGTCGACGGATTGGGAGTCAGGGACTTTGCCGCTGCATTCCAGCGGTGGTGGGAGGACTTCGTCGCTCGGCTCGAACGGGAACCCGGGAAGCCGCGTCGCCTGCCGGTGAAGATTGCCCGCCTGAATTGCCGGACGTTCGAACACGATTCCAGGATGTGATCAAATGATATTGACGATGAGACACGCGCTCGCTCTCGCAGTGTTCGTTGCAACAACCGTCAACGCCTCGGCTCAACCGCGGGTCGAGAAAAATGTCCTCTACGGTATGTACTCCGGCGCCGCGATGTTGCTCGACGTTCACTATCCCGGCAAGTCAAACGGGTTGGGCGTCATCTTCATAGCCGGCAGCGGCTGGAATGCTGCGCTCGGCTATGCGGCGCTCCCGCTCAAGGAGTCGCCGCAGGTCGACATGTACGTCCCCTCGCTCCTGCAGGCCGGTTACACGGTGTTCACCCTGACGCATCGAGCGACACCAACATTTCGATATCCGGCGCCGCTCGAGGATGTGCAGCGCGCGGTCCGGTTCATCCGTCACAACGCGGCGAGATTCGCCATTGATCCGGCTCGGCTTGGTGGAATGGGAGGATCGTCGGGTGCCCATCTGGTAAGCCTGCTGGCAACACTGGACGGTGCTGGAGAGGCGAGCGATCCGGATCCGGTGAATCGACAAGGCGCAAAGCTGCAATGCGCCGTCGCGCGCGCCGCTCCGACCGATCTGACGCACATGAATGCGACGCTCGGCGGACCGCTGGTGAGCTTGCTGCTCGGTGCGAGAGTGGACGACGCGACACCGAAAAACTCCATCGAGTACAAGACCGCGTGGGCCGCATCACCCGTCAACTACGTGTCCGCCGACGATCCGCCGACGCTCCTGATTCATGGCGATGCGGATCGCACGGTTCCCTTCCACCAGTCCGAACTGTTGGAAGCCGCCCTCAAGAAGGTGAACGTGCCGGTGAAGTTGATTCGCATCGAAGGAGCGGATCATGGTCCCGATTTTCCGGGCGCAAAGAATCCGCCCGACTACAAAGCGGAAATGGTGAAGTGGTTCGATACCTACCTGCGCAAGGGCGCCGGTAGTCATTGACACCACCATGACACGACGAGTCGACTACGATCGCGTGGCCACCGCGTACGACTCGCGCTACGCGCGAAACACGTACATCGGGGTCGAGCAGGCGCTGGCGTCGTTTGTCGAAGACTCCCGTGCAGCGCATCTCCGCGTGCTCGAGATCGGATGCGGCACCGGACACTGGGTGCGCAGGCTTCGCGAGGCGGGACAAATTGCCTTCGGCCTCGAACCTTCAGTCGCGATGTTGGCCGTGGCACGCGGCTCCCTGAGCGGCCGTTTGATTCGAGGCCGCGCGGAAGCATTGCCATGCACCAGCGCGAGTTGTGATCGGCTGTTCTGTATCAACGCGCTGCATCATTTTTCCGATCCGGCGGCATTCCTTCTCGAGGCGAGGCGCGTGCTCCGTTCCGGCGGCCGCATCCTGACGGCCGGTCTCGACCCGCATAACGGACAGGACCAGTGGTGGGTGTACGACTATTTTCCAGGAGCGCTGACTGCAGATCGACAGCGCTATCTACCGACAGGTCGCATCCGCGAACTGATGACAGCGGCAGGCTTCTCGCACGCCGAGACGCAGATGATTCAACACCTGCCGCGCGAGATGACGATCAGCGAAGCGCGATCCGAAGGGTTTCTGGATCGAACGAGCACGTCACAGCTGATGGTCGTCACCGACGCTGAGTACGACGCGGGCATGAGTCGAATTGATGCCGCCGAGGCAACCGGCGGGACATCAACGACTCTTCGTTCCGATCTTCGGATCTACGCTACGATAGGGTGGCTCGGCGACGACTGCAGCAGGTGACGTCGATTTCAATCGGAGGTGGCTCGTGTTCTTTGGCCGAACCTGGGACGAGTGGATCGCCCAGTACTCCGGCAGCCATCAGCACCCGGTCAATCGCTTCTGTCACACCGTCGGGATCCCGCTGATTGCACTCTCGCTTCCGCTGTTCGTCGTCGCGCTGATCATTCACGGCTGGTGGTCAGTCCCGGTGACACTCTTCATCGTCGGCTGGGTGTTGCAGTTTGTCGGCCATGCATTCGAGGGCAAACCGCCTGAGTTCTTTCATGATTGGCGGTTTCTGTTCGTCGGTCTCCGCTGGTGGGTCGCCAAGGTCCGTGGCAAGGAACGATCTGAACCCCTGAAATAGCCTGCAAAAACTCCTCACCGAATCCAAAGCGCATCGATGCTTGACATTATTTTAGTTGTAACTAAAATAATGCGTATGCTTGTTCTCGACACCGCCGTGCTGACTGCGGTCGCGTCACCGCGCCGGCGGGAGATTCTGCGGCTGATCTGGGAGCGGGAGGTTAGCGCCGGTGATATCTCGCGTGCGATGCCGGATGTGACCTTCGGTGCCGTTTCCCTCCAGCTCCGCGCCCTCGTTCAGGCCGGGGTCATCGACGTCCGTCCTGAGGGTCAGCAACGCTACTACCGCGCCCGCCGCGAGGCACTGGGGCCAGTCGCGAGGATGCTCGAGAGCATGTGGGACGATGCGCTTTGGAGATTGAAGCTGGCGGCGGAACTGGAACAGACCCGGCGCGGCCCGCGTCGCGGCCGTGTGTCGCGTCCCAGGCGCCGGCGAAAGCGCGAGACAGATCTCAAATGAAATCGGAGGACAGGATGGCTCACATGTATCTTGATGCACACGAGGAACGCATGATGACCCTTTCACATCGAATCGACCGCACGCTCGTCATTCAGGCGCCTCCGTCGATCGTGTTCTCGTTCCTGAGCGAGACGCCACGCTGGGCCGCATGGTGGGGCGCAGGATCCGAAATTGACGCGCGGCCAGGCGGCGTCATGAAAATCCGCTATCCCGGCGGCAGGGAAGCGACGGGCGAAGTGATCGAGGTCGACGCACCGCATCGCATCGTGTTCACGTATGGATATGCGGACGGGCAGATGATTTCATCCGGCGGATCGCGAGTCACCATCGAACTGGAGGCGATTGGATCGGCGACGCGGCTGCGCCTCTTGCACGAAGTCTCCGACGAGCGCGTCCGCACCGAGCACATCCAGGGGTGGCGTTATCAGCTGTCGTTGTTTGCGAATGTCGCTGCCGATGTCGCCAACGCAGGAGCGTCGCAGACGGTGGAGGCGTGGTTCGATTTATGGGCGGACCCGGATGCTGCATCACGGGACCGGACGCTATCGCGCATCGCACTGCCGACGTTGAGCTTTCGCGATCGCTACAGCTGCATCGATGGCATTGCCGATCTCGTCGCGCACATCGCCGCCGCGCAGCATTTCATGCCCGGCATCCGCATGGAACCGAACGGCGGCGTCCGGCACTGTCAGGGTACCGTGCTTGCGGACTATGTCGCGCGATCGGCTGATGGGACGCAGCGGGCAGCCGGAACGAACGTGTTCCAATTCAGCGCCGACGGCCGGCTCGAGAGTGTGGTCGGCTTCATGGCGGTGACTGGACCATCGACGCAATAGCTCGCGAGACTCGAGTGCCTAAGCGCCCGCGTTATCGGATAATCTTCGCCAATCACCTGTTTGCCTGAACGAGATGATCATGAAGAGTCTCCTTGCTGCACTGATGGTTGCCTTGATGCCGGTCCCCGAAGCGATGAGCCAGGCGACGAAGGATGCGAAACCTCTCCTGATCTTTGACGGCAAAACCTTTACCGGTTGGGAAGGGAACCTCACGATCTTCCGCATCGAGGATGGTGCGATCGTCGGAGGTTCTCTGAAGGACAAGATCGTACGAAACGAGTTCCTGTGCACGACGCGCGTCTACGGCGATTTCGAGCTTCGTCTGAAGTTCAAACTTCTCGGCGGCGACACGGCGAATGCAGGTGTGCAGTTCCGCACGAAACGTATTCCCAATAATCACGAAGTCTCAGGCTACCAGGCCGACATGGGGGCGGGCTGGTGGGGTGCGCTCTATGACGAGTCGCGCCGTAACAAAGTCCTGATCGGGCCAAACCAGGAAAAGATGAAAGACGTGGTCAAGGCGGCGGAGTGGAACGACTACGTGATTCGCGCCGAGGGCCCGCACATCCAGTTGTGGATGAACGGCGTCCAGACAGTGGACTACGTTGAGAACGATGCGTCGATCGAATCGCGAGGCGTCATTTGCCCGCAGATCCACGCGGGTCCGCCAAGCGAGGCGTGGTACAAGGACATTACGATTCGCGACCTGACCGGCGGACCGCGACCGCTTCAGCGGTGAGATCTTCGTCGGGTTCGGGAAGGGCAATCGCGGATCCGCCCAGCGGGTGCCGCGGCCGGAGGCGTGCCCCGACCAGCGCATCCGGCGCATCGTCCAGATCGGTGTCATCGAACATCGAGTAGACGCGCGCAATATTCATGCGCTGAGGGGTCAGGCCCGCCACCCGTGCGCGGAACGCGCGCATGGCGTGGCCGAGGATCTTCTCCAATTCTTCGATTTTCCGATTGGCCTGATCCATCACCCGATCTTACGCCTTATTGGGTCCTTCATCTAGTCCGCAGTACTATGTCGCCCCATGCCGGAAACTCACGTCCCAAAGCTCGAAGACGACGAACCGCATGTGCTGCCGCCGAAAGGAAGGCGAGGCGCGCGGGGCAAGTCGTTGCTCAAAATCGCACTCGAAGTCGCGTTGATCAGCGTCGGTGTTTTTCTCGGTCTCGCGGGTGAGCAGTGGCGCGAGGATCGCCGCCATCACGAATTGGCGGAATCGACGCTGCGTCGCTTTCGTTCGGAGATCGTGGAGAATCGCAAAGCTGTCAGCGATGTCCGCGATTACCACGCGAACCTGTTGAAGCAGCTTCAGGCCTATCTTTCCAGGGATCACAAATCCAGGAATACCGCCGACGTGACGATTCAGGGGCTGCGGTTCGTGACGTTCGACCAGACCGCCTGGGATCTGGCACTGACGACGCAGGCACTGACCTATGTCGATC
>Ga0207701_10000155_pt1 | contig 64634 bp, 80 predicted proteins | sample KBSSwiSSwithPhiX_FD_184294 | JGI IMG/M metagenome (GOLD analysis project Ga0207701, IMG submission 184294) | Switchgrass rhizosphere bulk soil microbial communities from Kellogg Biological Station, Michigan, USA, with PhiX - S5 (SPAdes) (version 2) | ecosystem: Environmental > Terrestrial >... | reverse complement strand
CGTTTACGGTTATTACCCCAGCTGGGGCGATTATTACTAGTACGACGACGCGAGCCGTTTTTTGGTACGGCATGATAAGTCTGCTGATACATTCAGAGAATCCTTCGATTTAGATAATAGTGTCATTGTCGGCAATGGAATCGTACGGACATAACACTATGATCTAACCGAGATTCAATCGAAACAATTACATACATAATAGCATAAAAAGAAAAAACGGTCAAAAGAACCATGGGTCTTTTGACCATACAATCCGATATGCTATCCTAAAATATTCAGATAATTACCACTACGGGAGAACGGATGGAATTTCCAAAAGGGGAAGTAGAGGATGCTCACTTACGTCCTGATGTAGCGGTCACTGAGACCGTACTAGATGAAGAACCTACCGCTGCAGCTATTGTCAACTTCTCTACACGCAAGGCTACCGGCGAAGAGGTAGTACGACTTCGCGAAGAATTCGATAACAGTACGGGCGAAGAATTCGACGATCAAGACCCGGCAGAACGCGTTGAGCAGTTCTTGGCAGATAGCGCTGAACTTTTTGATTTGGCCAAGCAAAGTTGGAGAGAAGTCCGCTCTGCTCTTATCGCCGTAAAACAAGCGCCGGCGCCTGACCCCGATGAGTTACAAAAACTTGGGAACCGCGAATACCGCCGGGATCCAAAACGACGAGCGATCTTTGAGAGCGGCCCTAATAAGGCGATTGCAGAGATTCAGTCTATCGTCGAAGAATTGATCGAACAGAATGTAGAAGCAGATGGCGAGAGTCTTTGTAAGCAAGGACAGAGCGCTAAGCTCTACCGAAAAGATATGCGCAAGGCTGGGGCAGAACAACCGCTATACGACACAAACAGCGAACAGTGGGACAGTTTAGATCCCAATACAAGGGAACTGCTTTCCAACCTTAACCTCCTGCGCGATAGATCTTTTGAAGGACATCTTATGGACAAATCAATCGAGCACCGACTGCGACATTTCCTGCACGATCCCGCCGTCGCAGAACCATTTGTCGAGCGCATTAGCGAGCTCCTTACCGATGAACAGGCTGCTCAGGAATTCCCAGGATTGCTACAGGCGCTTGCCAATCACATCCGCAAGCATGGTGATCGTAGTCCGCTCGCAGCCGCATATAAAAAAGTTATAACCGAACCGCACACCATGGCTACAGAGTTCATGGAAGCCGCCCTAGAAGGAAATGTTGTTATAAAACAGGAACGCGTCCGCTCGCAGCTCGAAGCCGCAGCATATGCAACCAAAATGTTCGTAGATCTCGATGACGACACGTGGCTTACAACTGCTGCGGCGCGTTGGGCGTCACAATATGACAAATGGGAAGATTGGCAAAAAACAGAGCTCAATAACTATGCAGTACGCATACGCAACGGCGAGTGGAAATCATTCACTGACGCGTTATCAGCGCATGTTAACCTCGGTCGATTGTCGGGAATGAGCATAACGGGCAGCAGGCGCGTACGATCAAGTCAGGCCGTAAAGGAAAGTGAGGTCTTTACAGCAGCACTTGAGGCCGCAGAAGAACCGGAAGCTGAGCAAGAGCGGGAGCCCATTACGCAATTTGCGCTTCTTCAGCGCGCAGGCAGCGGCTCGATGGAAAGCAGCGGCGAATTCGCTCTGGTGAGTGTCGGCTCACTTGATGAGATCCTAGATTCAAAGCCATTTGTCAGCTATCTTTCACGTTTTAAAGAAAAAGACATGCGTGAGCATTTTGAGCGAGCCATGCAACACCTCACGATCGACTGGTTCGATCACACGACCACGCGCCGTTTGACAAGTGTAAGGTACGAAACCGAGGAAACGCGGCAGCGCAACGCGCGCCGATTCAGTTTTCGGACTTTTTCGGGTGTGCCGCGCAACAGCGCGACTTCAAAAACACGGATCATTTATGACGTCGTAAAAGTGAACGGCAAAAATTGCTTGGTGATTCGAGGCCCATACTTTAAGGCGGACATCGAAAATCTAAAGCAAATGCCCTAAGAACAGTATTATTTGGCCATTAAAAATGCTGGCGAATATGGCTGTAACTGTAATCCCAATTGGCGTCGGATTTTTTGTGCGGGTTAAAGATATTTTGGGGGTCCATAATGTGTTTGACCTCGCGGAATAAGCCTAGAATCTGCTTGCCAAATTGCTGTTCCAGCCACGGCCCACGCACCAAGCCATCATTGTGTTCGCCCGAGAGCGAACCGCCAAAACTGAGCACTAAATCATCAACTTCTTTCATGGCCGGCAAGAGCTTAGCGCGCTCCGATGGGTCCTCAATTTTCATCAGTGGAATGATATGGAAATTACCGTCACCCATGTGCCCGGCAATGGTCGCGAACAGGTGATATTTGCGGATAATTTTGCGAAGTTTCGGTAAAAATTCCGGCATATATTTGGGATTTACTACGAGGTCGTCGATGAACGGCGCCGTGTGCTTGTCTTTGACCTTGCTGCGCAGCAAGTTGAAGCTCTGCCGGCGCATCAGCCAAAACTTTTCGCTGGCCGCTTCGTTCGGGTCTTCCTCCATGCCGTTAATTTCGTAGTAAGCGCGCTGTCTGCCGAGATCTTTATGCAGCGCGCGGATTTTTTTGCGCACTTCGCCCTCGGATTCGCCATTAAATTCGACCATTAAAATGAGTTTTGGAATGCCGCGAAGCAACTGCAAACCGTCGGGAATCAGTGAAAACAACAGATGTATAAACTTTTTCCAGCCAAGTAGTTTTAAAAAGCTGGGCAAAAAGCGGATCGACAGCCACAAGGTTTGGTCGTCGAATGACTCGAACGTGGCCGGTTTGTATTCGAGCACTTTGGGGATAATTTCACCGAGTTTGTTGATGTCTTTTAAGAACATCACCAGCAGGCCGGAGTGCGGGCGGCGCGGCACAAGGCGGTACTTGATGTCGGTCACAAACCCGAGCGTGCCTTCGGAACCCACAATCAATTTGGTGAGGTCAAAAATACCTTTTTCGCGGTCCCACACTTCCCACAGCGTGTAGCCCATAGAGTTTTTACTGACTTTGGGTTTGGCGGCTTTGATCTTGTTGTAGTTAGCTTCGCACAAGTCGAAAATCTGTTTATACAGGCGGCCTTCAAAATCTTTTTGGCCCATTTTGGCGACTAGTTCGCGCTTGTTGAGCGGCTTAACCGTATACTCATTACCGTCAGAAAACACGACTTTAAGTTCGTTCACAAAGTCTTTGGTTTTGCCGTATTCGAGAGATTTTTCACCGCCGGAATTGTTGGCAACCATGCCGCCGACGGTGCATAAATCACGCGAAGCCGGATAGCTCGGCATGAGTGCGTTATGTTTAAGCGTTTCTTTTTCGAAGTCGCGGTAAAACACGCCGGGTTGCGTGTGCGCCTCTGTTGGCGTGACGCTTTCGATACGAGTGAAATGCTTATTAAAATCCACGATGATCGAGTCGTTCACCGCGCCGCCCGCCATATCGGTGCCAGCCGAGCGCGCGGTGACCGACAAGGTTTTATCGTGTTTTTTCTCGGCCGAGACAAGTTTGATAAGCTTTTGTACGTCGGCCGAATCTTTGGGCGCGACCACCAACTGAGGTTTGATTTCAAACAGGGAAGCGTCGTGGCTGTAAAACTCCTTGGTTTTGGCGTCGTCGAGCATCTCACCCGCAAAGCCAGCTTTCTGGAGTTTTTGTTTGAAATCGTCCATGCTTAAAGCTTAAGCGTTTCTGGCCGCTTTCGCAAGTGACAATGGGCTTGTGGTCTAGCCGCCGTGTGTGCCGTGGATCGGAGGCAACATCTGTGGCGATGGGGCAGTCTCGCCCGTAGCCAAAACGTTACAGCCGGGCACCTGTGGGTCGTACAGATTGTTTTGCTCAGGACCACCGATATCAGGCTGATTATAGAATGTGTTGCTTGGCGTAAAGTAATTTTTGCCATCGAGTCCTGGGACGGCTCTTGATCCTGCGATGTGGTAGAACGTACCTTGCGTCGATGAGCTGCTGTACTGGCCAGGGTCGTACACTACGCAGTCAACTTCCACTGTTTTTCCTTTAGGAATTTCTGGCCCGACACCAATTAAGCGGTGATAGTCGGTGAATGTATCGGGATTGCCTGGCACATCATATTGGCGGGTTTCCGTGAATTTCTTACCTGATGAGGGCGGTGAAACAAAGGTAAAATCTGGTCCTTCAGGCTTACCTTGGTAGTCGGGGTCGCCAGATTCCAGAGGGCTATGTGCGGGCGTTGGCGACGGCGATGGGGTAGCATTTCCGCCAATACTACAACCTGCGGCTACGAGCGCCACACCGGCAACACCTGTACCTAATTTTACTAGGCGGCCGCGACTGCGAGTTGCAACCACGTTACCATCAGTTTGGTCAGATGCCGGGCTTGTTCCGACAATATTTGCAGTTCCGATTTCAGCATTTTTTCGCATATTTCCTCCTAAGTTCAAGTAGTAAAGTTCATACTATAGCACACAGGGATGCGCGCCGTAATTTATTTCACTTAATAATGACCACCTACTCACACTTTATGTCGAACGCGCGCTAGTCTTGCGGTATCCTGTCCGCAGTGTTTGAGCACGCGACATAAAGTGTGAGTAGGTGGGTTCCTTTAGGAGCTTCGTCCTATACGCGATCTATGAGATAATCATAAGCATGAACAAAACTCACCGGACGCGTGTGTTGGTTGTTGGCGGCGGTTTTGGCGGCGTGAAGGCGGCGCTCGAACTTTCCAAACACCACAACATCGACACCACGCTTTTAAGCGACGAAACTAATTTTAGTTATCATCCCACGTTATTTCACACAGCCACGGGCGGCTCGGCGGCGCAATCGAGTATTCCGTTACAAGATATTTTTGAGGGCAAAAGCGTCGTACTCGTAAAAGGCCGCGCGGTTTCGGTAGATCGCAAAAAACAAGCAGTTATTACCGAGGACGGACAATCGTACCCCTACGACAAATTGATTATCTCGCTTGGCTCGGTAACTAACTACTTTGGCATTAAAGGTTTGGCCGAGTATTCGTACGGCACAAAATCTTTGCGTGAAGTACAAGCGCTCAAAGCACACTTGCATCAGCAATTAATTGACGAAAAGCGCCCCGACCTCAACTACGTGATTGTGGGTGGTGGCCCGACTGGCATCGAACTTGCCGGCGCCATGCCCGCCTATCTCAAAAAAATCATGAAGGCGCATCATGTTCGGCATCGCACCGTGCATGTTGACTTGGTTGAAGCCGCACCACGCCTCATGCCGCGCATGCCAGAAAGTATGTCGTACGCCATCGCGCGCCGTTTACGCAGGCTCGGCGTGCGCCTCTATCTCGGCAAAGCAGTGCAGGGCGAAACCGCCGACGCACTCATGGTGGGCGGCAAGCCAATTCAAAGTCATACCGTTATATGGACTGCCGGCATGACTAATCATCCATTCTTAAAAGACAATAATTTTACGCTGAATCCACACGGTAAAGTAGTAGTAGACAAGTATCTGCAAGCCGAGAAAAATATTTACGTCATCGCGGATAACGCCGATACGCCGTACAGCGGCATGGCCCAAACGGCGCTGCATGATGCAAAGTTTGTGGCCGGAAATATTGCTCGGCATGCGGCCGGAGAAGCGCAAGAAGTGTATCAACCCAAGAAACCAATCTACGTGACACCGGCCGGCCCCCGGTGGGCAGCAGTGCTCTGGGGACCGGTTAAACTGTACGGGTGGATCGGCTATATGCTGCGTTCCTTCGCCGATCTAGCGGGATATCACGACCTGGAACCATGGTGGCGCGCCGGCAAGCAGTGGATCACCGAATTTGACGAAGAAGAATCGTGCGCTATTTGCGCCAAAGCCAACCTCGATTAGTATTCTCTGCACTTAATATTGTATAGTATTCTGGATGAGTGCCGAGTTAGCGTCTCAAGAGTTACCAAGCATTGCACCGGATCAAAACCAAGAAACGTCGTCCTCCCCAGAATATGGGGAGTTTTCGATGTACTTTGACTTTGATCTGTACACGCGCTTATTTCCCGAGGAAACACCAGAGCGGGCAGCTCGAATTATCCCGGTTTTAAATGAGGCGATTGAAAAGGGCTCCAAATCACAAGAACAGCATGAAGTCACCGTTCGAGAGGCGGCGGAAGGCGCAAAGCACCGCGCAATATTCTACAAATGGATGGGTTGGTCTCAGTCAGGAAATATGATGCATACGTGGCACAAGAGCGTTTGGAGCAGCCGAAATCATGATTTGCCTCCGGGTGTTGTGGTGCAGGGCGTCCGTTTCATTGACGCGCTCCATGGCCATAATGGCGATCTTGCAGAACAGGTACACCGATGTCGCGGCCTCTTGGGCTGCAAGCCAGCAAGCCTGCAAAAAGATTACGACCATAGTGTACGGCTCGCGGGTGTCTTTGGCTGGGACGAACAAAAGGTGCGACGAATTATCCAGCAGCGGCCCGATCTACTTGAAACCTCCGCCAAGTTACGTTTTTTCTATGCCCGCGCAATGGCCGATCACAGTGAGAAGCTCAAAACAAATGCGGATTCCGACGCACAGACGGCGCTACGCATCAGGGATTGGCCAGCGTATCATCTATTAGGGCGAATTGCAGGTTTTGGCGACACCCAACGGCGAAAGTCCAGGAAGGATGATCTGCAAAGTAACTTTTTGCTTGGTCTCAATACACCGCGCCGTCAGTGTAAAATCGGTGATCAGGTTTTACATGCCTATTTCCGTTATGATCCTGTGAAAAATCTGGAACTCCTTGACAAATACTATCCAAACCTGCGGCAATACCATCCTGCAGCCATACGGGCATGGGAAGCGAAAAAGGCATCCCAGTTTGAAGGCAAGATTGAGCCAGATGCGCCTTGGTTATCGGTAGCCGCCTTGGCGGGCAAACAGATTGATTTTGAAGCCCTCACGAATAATGCAAGACTCGGCTCCATAAAACTCACCCCAAATGCACAACTTACCAACGCCATAAAAGCAAAGACGATTGAGGCACGAATGGCTTTTATTACTGAATTGGGTTGGTTTGACCCGAAACATAAGATGTACAACTATGCATGTCTATTGGGTAAAAACGAGAATTACGTCTGGCCAACACCAAAACGAATTATGGACGCCATCACCGTCCTCAGCAAATATACCGACGATCCGCTGTATTGTATGCGACTAAGCCCCCGTGGGATTTTCGACAGACAACCGGCAACGCTCGAAAAGAAACTTATTGCTATTACGGAAGCATGCGCAGGCGCAGAAGCATCCGACATTAAAGCCTTCATAGCCCAAAATATTGCAGCAAGTATAGCGACTATCTACAAACGAGGCAAGCAATATCGCGAGAAACACGGCTTGGCGGCGCCCCAGTAATTCGTTATTTCGCTGTTGGCATCGGTCGGATGATATGACGAGCACGCGTAAGCGCCTCGACCCCAAAACGGCGATCAATATGCCAACCGGGAATTAACGAAAAACAGACGTTTTCAAAGCCATCTCCTTCACCCTTAAGTGCGCGTGTAGCCTCAAGGGCAAATTTGGCCGCATTGTGGACGCCGACAGTCATAATCGCGGTATCGAGTAAAACTTCTGCGACAGTACTCCAGGGTGCGCCCTTAATATCCGTGACGGACGATTCGGCAATAAATACGGGAATAAAGCTCATTGCACCCCCTGCACCTTCCCACGTCGTAGTTAGGCTTTTGAGAAGATGCTCGCTACTTGCAGCGCGAATTTGTCCACATACAGCTTTGTCAAGCATTTTAGTCCAATGCGGCAGACTACGGATTTTACCGATTTGGCTCAGTCGGTCCTGAATTTCGGGCACGTCTACCGAAACTCGTACATCATGTGGAGTATGGCCACAGATCATATCCGGCTGGGAAGTGCTCGGTGGTGTTGTGAAGTCATATTTCCCAAGCGGAGATTTCTGGACACTACCAGAACCAACCGCGAATGCTGCACCGGGAGCCGCAAAACCACCAAATGCCACGCCGCTTACCTGAGACGCGTTTCCGCGATGCCAATCGAGCGTCACTTCGTTCAAACAACCGACCGTAGCAATTGTGTTAAGTAGCCCCTCGTTGACACCGAATGCTTCGGGTTCTACAAAATCTGGTAATCCCGCGGCCAGCGGAAATTCGGACAGGGGAGTGAGTTTATTAGTCATTAAGCGGTTGATTGTACAATATTTGCTTCAGCATGTAAATGGTGATGGCGTTTTGAGCACGGCTGGCCTACAATATAAGGAGATGGATGAGAAGTTTGAGAGGGCATATGCCGCGTTAAATGACGCGCAAAAACAGGCTGTCGATACGATCGACGGGCCGGTTTTGGTGATCGCGGGGCCGGGAACCGGTAAAACGCAGCTATTAACCACGCGCATCGCCAACATTCTGAGCAAAACAGATGCCTCAGCGGCCAACATTTTGTGTTTGACTTTCACCGAATCCGGCGCTCAAACCATGCGCGATCGGCTCGCAAACTTTATCGGGCAGGCCGCATACGACGTCACGATCAGCACTTATCATGCCTTTGGCAGTGATCTTATCCGGCGTTTTCCCGATTACTTTAGCGAGCTGGCCGACACACGGCCGATCGACGATCTCGGTGCCGACGCCTTGTTTCGCGCTATTGTCGAAGCATTGCCGTACAACAATCCACTCAAATACGCCGACAATTATTTAGGCGATATTCGAAGCTTGGTGAGCGATGCCAAGCGCGCACTTTTGACGCCGTCCGACTTGCGCAGCATCGCCAAACAAAACCTGTCGTTTGTCAGCAAAGCTACGCCGCTTGTCCGCAAGCAGTTGGAAGCTGTAAAACGAATCGACAAGAAATCTGTCGTACTATTTGAAGAATTATTGCATGTGCTTACCGCGGGCCGGCCGGATCGGGCTACTACATCTGAGGAACTCAGGCGAAGTGCAGCCGGAAGCCGATCCGATGAGACTTTAGGCTCAGCGGTCGGCTTACCGCGCGGAAACGGTTCCGAGGATGTAGTAGCCCGATCCGGTCAAGATATAAGCATTGAACCGCTCGAAAATATGTTCATAAAAAGTTTGGCCGAGGCGCTGGAAACCTACAACGAAACCGGCAAAACCACTGCGATAACCACCTGGAAAAACGCCTGGCTCGCCAAAGACGAAACGGGCGGTTTCATAGTGGACGGCGAAAAAGCCAATCGTAAACTCGAAGCGGCCGCCGCGATCTACGACAGCTATCTCGCCATGCTCAAGCAAAACAAACTGTTCGACTACGACGATATGATCCTCCGCGCCGTGCACGCCCTCGAAGCGCACGCCGATTTGCGCTACACCCTGCAAGAACAATATTTATACCTTTTGCTTGACGAGTTCCAGGACACGAACGGCGCGCAGCTACGTTTGGTAGAGCTGCTCACTGATAACCCCGTACACGAAGGCCGGCCTAACGTACTAGCGGTAGGTGATGATGACCAGGCTATTTATGCCTTTCAAGGTGCGGACTATTCGCACATGCTGCAATTTCAACAGCTGTACCGTGATGTTTTACTCGTGCCGCTTACCAAAAATTTTCGCTCACACCGAGACATTTTACATACGGCGCGCGGCGTTGCCGAACAAATTGAAGAGCGGTTACATCACCATTTTCCGAGTATCGAAAAGCTACTCACTGCCGAAAATAAGCAGCTACCCAAACAGGCGGTTGTCGAGCGTCGCGAAGCAAAAAGCGACGTTGAGCAATTCGACTGGGTCGCGAAGCGAATTCGCGCATTGATCGACGGCGGCATGCCAGCCAGCGATATTGCCGTGCTCGCGCCCCAGCACAAATATCTCGAGCCGCTCGTGGCATTTTTGCATCAACAAAACGTTGCGGTGCGCTATGAAAAACGCGAGAATATTCTGGATGACGCCGGCATCATTCAATTATTGCGCATGAGTGAACTGTGTTTAGCACTGCGGCGCGGCGATCACCGAACAGCCGATAGTCTCTGGGCGGAAGTACTTAGCTTTGCGTTTTGGCGGTTGCCAACCAGTCTGATCTGGGAAATTTCGTGGCTCGCGAACGACGAGCACACGCCGTGGACCGACCGACTACTTGCAAATGAACAACTGCGTCCGGTAGCGCTCTTTTTTGTTCGGCTTAGCATGATCAGCAACAATGAAACCGTCGAGACCATGCTTGATTATCTGATTGGTGCGCAAGCCCTTGACCTGCAAGAACCGGACGTGCCCACGTTTCAATCACCATTTTACGCGTTTTATTTCGGCGCACTTACTACGGCTCAAGGAGTAACACCCGATCGGGCCGAGGTCTTCTCAGAACCGTTACCGCGCGGCGGGCTGGCCGGCGAGCCTAAGGTCTCTCCGGACCAACCCCCGGCTGCACTTCGCCTGAGTTCCGGAAATACCTCGGCCCGATTGAGCCAGTCCGAAGACAGGAAGCATACAAACGGTAACTTTTGGAACTTATTAACCAATCTCATCATTTTGCGGGCGCGCCTTCGCGAGTACAAAGCGCTCGAAAACGAACCGCTCACCCTCGAGGATTTCGTCGACTTTGCGGCAGCTCACCGTGCAGCTGACATCAAAATCCTCAACACCAGCCCATACCAGGAAGCCGACGAAGCCGTGCAATTGCTCACCGCGTTTAAAGCCAAGGGGCAAGAGTACGAAGCAGTGTTTGTGCTCGCGGTGAATGACGAGGCGTGGGGTACGAAGTCGCGCGGACAAAGCAGCCGCTTGAGCATTCCGCCAAACTTGCAATTTATTCGCTACGCCGGTGCTACAAACGACGAGCGTTTGCGCCTGTTTTATGTGGCCATTACGCGCGCAAAATCCCAGTTATACCTGCTGAATTACACGCAAACTTATGGTGGTAAAACATTAACGCGACTGAAATATCTCAGTGAAACCACCGATGAGACCGGAGTAGTGCTGAGCCCGCTTTTGCCGGCAAAATCACAAATGGTGCTTCCGGCCAGCACTGAAGTGATAAGCCCGAGTACGGAACTCGCGGCATATTGGCAGCAACGCCACGAGCAAGCGCTCAGCCGTCACGACTTGCAGCAATTACTGAGCGAACGGCTCAAAAAATTCCAGCTGAGCGCCACCCATGTCGGCGACTTTGTTGATGTGGTGCATGCCGGTCCGGAGTCATTTTTCCTCAAAACCATTTTGCGCTTTCCGCAAGCACCCAGCCTCGAAGTGCAATTCGGGAATGCCATACACGAGACCCTGGAATGGATTCATAGCGTCGTAAAGCGAAAAGGGGAACTGCCGAGTGAAAAGCAAGCTTTACTCACCTTTGAACAGCGCTTACGTGCAAAGCGATTGCCCGAACAACAAGCCGTGCTGCTGGGGCGCGGCGTGGATGCCCTGCGTGCCTATCTTGCGCAGCGCCAACACACTATCCAGCCGACAGCGCACAGTGAATTTAATTTCCGCGGTGAAGGAGTGTTTGTCGATGATGCGCACTTGGGCGGAAAAATCGACAAACTGATTATTGATCCCGAGGCAAAAACCATCACCATCGTCGATTACAAAACCGGGCGGGCGCACAACCGTTGGACACGCGAGGTAAAACTCTATAAATACGAAAAGCAGCTGTATTTTTACAAGTTATTAGTTGAGGGTTCACACACTTTCGCGGGCTATACCGTAGCGGATGCTTATCTTGAGTTTGTCGAGCCCGACGAACAAGGTATGATCACAGAGCTGCACATACAATTCGACGAAGCAAAAATGGAAGGCTTAAAACAACTCATTCGCACCATCTGGCGCCGGGTAAAAGTACTTGATCTGCCGGATATTTCGGAATACAGCGCCGATCTGCGTGGAATCGAGGCATTTGAAGCGTCCCTGCTCAGCGACCAATAAAAGCCTAGGGCAGTTAACGCGAATCCGAAACCTGAAAGCTATAAAAATACTGAAAAGACCGCGGTTAGACCGCGGCCTTTTAAATTTTAGATGCGAGAAAGAATGGACTATTTCTTCTTGCCGGTTGTTTTGCCTGGTTTTGCCACTTCTGCTGCAAGCTGGCGATCAGTTGCAAAGAACAAGTTGTACAGGTTCACACCAATGACGGCGCCGAGCACTGGGCCAAGCACGTAGGTTCCCCAGCCCCAGTAACGAGTACCGAGCGCAACTGCCGGGTTCAGGAAACCGGCCGAAGCAGCCGACGCAAGGATCACACCCAAAGCGAGTGAGCCACCAATTGCAGCTGCAGCTTTGCTGTTACCAAAGCCTTGTGCCACCGCAGCAGCCCAACCAAATCCGAACACAAACGTACCGGCTGCTTCCGCAACAAGTATTTTGGCTTCGTAGTGGCCGCTGTTTTGCCAGTGCTGGCCAACAAAGTAGGTGTAAAGCAGGTACGCAGCCGCACCACCAAGGAGCTGCGCAGCAACATATACGACCATCTTCGAAGTTTTAATTTTGCGAGCAGTCCAAAACGCAAAGGTAATCGCCGGGTTAAAGTAAGCGCCGCTTACCAAACCGAGTGCCATCGTGAGCACCACAACTGTCAAACCGGCTGCCAAACCAACAAAGTATGGAATGCCGATACTCGACTTAGCGACCGAAAGTACAACGAGCGTCAGCACAGCAGTGCCTAGAAACTCGCCGACAATCATGGCGACTTTTTTTCTTGAAAACATACGAGAACCCTCCGTATTTTTAGTGTTATCACAAGCGTAGTATAAACCTGCGCGTTTGTAAAGCATTACCTAGTTAGAAGATTAGCTCATCGTCTCATGCCTGCGCTCAAACACTGCGGATAAAATACCGCAAGACTAGCGCGCGTTGGCATTGAGATGATCAGCTACTCACATTATCTATTCACTGAGGATATACACAGGAAGGTCGCCTTTGGTGAGCACCGCCGCCGTGCCCAGCGTGTAGACGAGTTCACTTAACAGGGCAGTTTGCCGGGTTGGCTCGTCTTTGTACAATGCCTGGGCTAGTACCTGCAACCGCCAGACATCGACTGCGAAAGCTTGTGCTCGCCCACTCATTTGATCTCGAAAAAACACCTGGTCAACCGTATAATCCGGCACCATATTTAGCAAAATACAAACTTCTTTGTGCAATCCGGCAAGTTCTTTGATTACTTTGCCGGCATCGATTATCGCCTGCACGGTGGCGGCACCTTGGTAGGCGCCGATATGTTCCGTCATCGCAGCAAAATGTGAAAAGATTATATCGAGGCTGGCGGTAGCATCGTCGTCGGATTGCCCCAGTAACCGTAGAATAACAGCAGTGATTTGCGCGCGATATACGCCCGCAGCACGCAAGACAGCCGGCGCCTCATCAATAGCGCCGCAACCACTATTGGGCAATTCGGCATCGGCATGGGTATGCGCGCCGAAATCGATACCTGCGTGCTGAAGTTCGGCTATAGCTTCGGAAAAAGCCTGGGCCAGCGACACCTCTGAAACGCCCGTTCCGATGCGCATAGCCGTGGCCATCGTGGCGCCGCCGCCAAATACTTTTGCTCGGTTGAGCGAATGCGAAAATACCCGCACTTCACCATTAATTTTTGATGAAATCGCCCCGGTGCGCGGTGCGACTGCGCGACCATCGCCACAGCCATCGTCGTGCGCTTCTAGGTCAATCGGGACGAGAATGTTCACATTATGCACCACGCTGTCCATGCGCGCCCTGAGGTCTTCATTTCCAGCGAGGGACGCTTGTTCTTCGTAAGAAACTGCACCATCGCCAAATCCCAAGCCATCCGTGACCTTGGTTACAGATATTGTCGATACCATATGCTTCCTTTCATAGCTTCTTCCAAAATTGTAGCGTAGCGCGGTCAAATACTATTTGCAACAGGGGAATAGCATGTAATAATACAGCCATATGGCGGGTGAGCAGCAAATTACCAGTGAAGAAGTAGTAGCATCGATACTGGCCTTTCCTCGGGTTGAGCCAATGGCGCCAATCGAAGATGAAAACATCGCGGCTACGGCGTTCGAGGCGTTACAGCGTGAAAATCCCAACCTGGCCGGCTTGATAGAACAGCAAGTAAAAGCCTCATATCCGGCTGTTCTGCGTCTCATCAGTCAGCAGCATGCTGAAGCCGGCGGCCCCGCCACAACCGCAGCAGAGCGAGAAAAACGCAATCATGATATGTTCGCGCTCATCACAAAAATATCGGCGGTCTCGGTACTAAACGCCATTGGTCAGGCAATACGGCAACAGAACCTCCTCGAAACGATATTTGAACTACCGTCGGCCGAACGAACCGACTAACGCCCTCGGTGTTGACACGAACGACTCTAACGGCGAGAGTGACGGCGGCGCAAGTTTGAAACTTGCAATCGGACAGCTTGGCGATCAACCAAGGCCTGAGCTTTGTCGAGCTCAATCTGCGTTTTCGCCCCCGTTCGCAAGGCAACGGCTGCATCGTGTGCTTTTTGTGCTTCGGCTTCGTTGATTTCTTCGCCGTGTGTTGCTTCGTCTACTAACACGCGCACGCTCTCACCCGTAATTTCTACTACGCCACCATATGTTGCAAAGTGTTCCAAATGGTAATCGGCCTCGTTTGCATTGCGGCGAATCGTGATCACGCCAGGAACCAGCAAGCTCATCAGTGGTTCGTGGTGCGGCAAAACCGTAATCTCACCGGCTGCCGTCGGCAAGATTACCGAATGCGCGTCGGCACTGAACTTTACGCCGTCGAGCGTGACAAGTTCGAGCTTCATGGTCTTACGCCTTCACCTGGGTGATGTCACCCTTCAAGTAGAATGCCGATTCCGGTTTGTCGTCATGTTTGCCGTCGAGGATTTCGCGGAAAGCTTTGATCGTGTCCTTTAATGGAACGTATTGACCGGGGTTGTTGGTAAATTTCTCGGCCACGTAGAATGGCTGACTCAAGAAGCGCTGGATGCGGCGGGCGCGAGCCACGGTTTTTTTGTCTTCTTCGGAAAGTTCTTCCATGCCTAAGATGGCGATGATGTCTTGCAAGTCTTTGTAGCGCTGCAAAATACGCTGCACTTCGCGAGCCACGTTGTAGTGTTCTTCGCCAACGATCTCTGGGTCCAAGATGGTGCTGCTTGAGTCCAGCGGGTCAACGGCAGGGTAGATACCGATGTCGGTGAGCGCGCGGTTCAAAGCGATGGTTGAGTCAAGGTGAGCAAATGTCGTTGCCGGAGCCGGGTCAGTAAAGTCGTCGGCGGGCACGTATACGGCTTGGATTGAGGTGATCGAACCGTTTTTGGTCGACGTAATACGCTCCTGCAAAGAACCCATTTCTTGTTGCAAGTTTGGCTGATATCCCACAGCCGATGGCAAACGGCCGAGCAGGGCAGAAACTTCAGAACCAGCCTGCGTAAAGCGGAAGATGTTGTCAACGAACAGCAGCACGTCTTTACCTTGGTCACGGAAGCCTTCGGCAATCGTCAGACCCGACAAACCAACGCGAAGACGAGCTCCGGGCGGTTCGTTCATCTGACCAAATACGAGGCTGGTGTTTTTCAGCACATCGGCTTCTTTCATTTCCTCGTACAAGTCGTTGCCTTCACGAGTACGTTCACCAACCCCAGCAAACACTGAGTAACCGCTGTGGAATTTAGCGATGTTGTTGATTAGCTCCTGGATAAGTACGGTTTTACCCACGCCGGCACCACCGAACAGACCAACCTTACCACCTTTTACGATCGGACAAATAAGGTCGATAACCTTGATACCGGTTTCGAGCACTTCGATTGAGCCGGCTTGTTCTTCGAGGGTTGGCGGTGCTTTGTGAATTGGCGCAGTGGTTTTGAAGTCGTCTTTGCCTTCGATGCCATCAATCGGTTCACCGATAACGTTGAACATGCGACCCAAAGTTTTTTCACCAACCGGTACGGAAATCGGTGCGCCAGTGTTGATAACTTTGTCGCCACGCGTCAGACCATCGGTGCTCGAGAGCGCAATGGTACGCACGGTGTTTTCAGAAAGGTGCTGTGCAACTTCGAGTAGTAATTTCTTGCCGTTCAGCGTTGCCTGAAGGGCATAGTTAATAGGGGGCAGCTGCTTGCCATCGAATTCGACGTCTACAACCACGCCAACGACCTGGACGACTTGTCCAGTGCTCGTTTTTGGTTTGTCCTTAGTTTCTGTTGTCATTATTGTTCTCCTTGTTGTCGTTGTTCATGGTCGAGTACTTGCTCTGTTATTTCTGTGGGAGTAGGCGGCCCCTCCGGTGGAAGCACGTAGGGCGTCGGGGGAGCAAGATCCCGTTGATCGTATTCGATATGTCGGTCGTCTTCCTGTAATAAGCTGGCAATATCTGGTGGAAATCCCGGGCCAGCTATTGGCTCGCCCGCCGCATCCAACCGTTCTTTCTGTGCTACAAGCTCTGTCAATGCAGCTATATCTTCGGCTGTAAAGCCAGACTCGACGCCGCCGCCTTCTACCGAACGTCCCTGTGCAGCCTGCAGAATAGCGCGCAGACCTGCCTGCGGATCCAAAGCCTTATCGAGTGCCGCATCAAGCCGAGCATTTACGCTGTCAAGATACTCGTCAACAATGTCTCTCGCGCAGGGGATTTTCTCGTGCGAAGCAGAAGGAGCACTCAGCGCAGCACGAAGTAGTGACATTTTTTGATCGACTAGGTCGGGACCGGCCGCCAGTTCCATAACAGACCGGGTTTTGGTTGCAATGCCACCGAGCCAGGCAGTTTTATCAGGCCCTAAATTAGTTGTTTCATGATTAGCACCTCGCGCACCAAAGGTCTCAGTGACAGGCGGCTCTTGCGCAGCACGTCTACCTGAGCGTCGCTCATAGTAATTTGCTTGCGGGCGGCGCAAGCCATTACTTTGCCCCGGCCGGCGTCCCGTTTGTCCCATTATTTTAATGCCTCCGCACCACCACTCTGACTTTGTACGGCAACAGCTTCCGGTTGCGGGGCAGACGCAGCATGTTCGATAGACGCATCTTCCGCAGCCTGTGCTGCAAGGGCGCCGAGGCGCGCTACTTCGGCTGCGTTTTTCTCAAAGACAGCCTTGGCGCCAAGTACATTACCACGCCATACAGCTGCCGTTGGGCCGTATATATGAGGGGCGAGTACTTTAAGGGACTTACCGCCATTTCTATACGTAGGCGGAACTTGGCTATCGGGAACGCCCATGTATCCCGGTTGTTCTACCATTATATATTCTGATTCACCCATTATTTCATAGCCTCCGCGCCACCGGTGATTTCGGCCAATTCCTGCGTGATTGCCGCCTGGCGAGCGTTGTTGTACTCGAGGGTCAGGTCGTCGATGATATCGCTGGCGTTATCGGTAGCATTTTTCATGGCCAGCATCCGCATGGAGTGTTCCGAAGCAAACGCATCCAAAAGTGCCTGGTAAATTTGTGCTTCAAGCAAACGTAAAGTTGCCGAACGGAGTAATTCTTCGGCCGATGGCTCGACTTCGGCATGCGCGGCATCGTCGGAAAGTTCGGCTTCGTCAAAACCGGCCGGCAAGAGCTTTTGCACAGCGATAGTTTGACTCACCGTAGAGTTAAATTGCGTGTAAATCATGTCTGCGGCATCAACTTTTTTGTCAACAAACAGCGCAACTGCGGTATTGAGGACAGGACGGAGCATGTCGGCATTGGGATTGTCGGGCAGATCTTGGTACACCGCCTCAATTTCCACGCCACTAATGCGACCCGCAGCATTTGCAACTTGGCGGCCAACGCAAATAACAGAGGTCTGAATGCCCTTAGCGCGGTCGGCCTGCAATTCGCGGATCATCTGGCGGATCACGTTGCCGTTGTACGCGCCAGCCAGCGTGCGATCGCTGGCAATTACAATAAGCAAACGATTTTTAACGGGGCGGGGGGTAAACAAGCCGAACTCGCTGTCGTCTGCGGCCAATTTGCGCAAACGAGTAAGCACTTCGCGGGCCAAGCGAGCATATTCGCGCGGCTTGGCTACCGCTTCTTGAGCACGACGTAATTTGCTGGCGGCTACCATTTGCATGGCACGCGTAATTTGCTTGGTACTTTTGACCGAGCCGATACGTCGTTTGATTTGTTGTCGTGAAGCCATAAACTATTCCGTCCCTTCCGCTTGAGCAAGGGGAGTTGGGGCTTGCAGCCCTGTTCCCATTTCAGGCAAATTATTCCAGACCACGCGAGCACCGATTTCTTTACCTACTTCTTGCAAGCGAGTGCTCACCTCAGAATCAACAAGGTGTGAAGCCTCACTATCAAGTTCACCCAGGGGAATTACACCCCGAATAAGCTCCTTGATCGTGGTCTGCATGATATTGCGCTCATCACCCCCGAGATTGGCCCCACTTGCTTTTTCTACCAGCGTAAGCCATTCATCAATAATTTCGTCATCCGTCACTCCCTCGAAAAGGCCGCGCGCACGAAGTGCATCGGGTGCTGGAACACGATGTTTGCCGTTAGGAGTCATTACACTGTCCCTCCAAGCACAAACTTATTAGTACCACCCGCTTCTTCGAGTGCAGTGACAAGCAGGGAATGATCGACTTCCGTAGCACTTGCTACAAAAAGCCGGGCCGGAGTCACGGTGCGATCAACCTTTACCGTCTGCACACCCTCAATTTCGCTAACCCACTCGACAATATCACCACTGCAATGCCCACAGTCAATACCGGTTACTTCGTAGGTTACCTCAGGCATGGATTACGCCTTAGCCTCTGCTTTTGGTTTTTGGGCGTGCGGGGCGGCGGCTGCGAACGAGTGTGCGATCTTCTCAGCAACATGCAAAACAGTCTTTTTCAGTTCGTCGGTGGGTTTTGCGCCGGTGTTGAGCTCTTTGATGATGTCGTGGTGTTCGCTTTCGATCGCCGAGATCAGGGCAGCTTGTGCTTCCTTCATTTTCTCGGTAGGAACTTTGTCGAGCGCGCCTTCGGTGGCAGCCATCAAAGTCACCACTTGATCGGCGATGCTCAGCGGGCTGTACTGGCGCTGTTTCAGGAGTTCGGTCAAGTGCTGGCCGCGTTCGATGCGCTGCTTGGTTTGCTCGTCGAGGTCAGAACTAAACTGCGCGAATGATGCGAGTTCGCGGAACTGCGCAAGGTCGAGCTTCAATGAACCGGCAACGCTCTTAACCGCTTTGGTCTGTGCCGAGCTACCCACACGCGACACGCTGAGTCCAACCGAAATAGCCGGGCGAATACCCTGGTAGAACAAGTTTGTCTCAAGGAAAATCTGGCCGTCGGTGATCGAAATCACGTTGGTTGGAATGTAGGCCGAAATGTCGCCGGCTTGGGTTTCGATGATTGGCAATGCAGTCAAAGAACCTGCGCCAAGCTCGTCAGACAGTTTTGCCGAGCGCTCCAAAAGGCGTGAGTGCAAGTAAAACACATCACCAGGGTAAGCTTCGCGTCCTGGTGGGCGGCGGAGCAACAAACTCATCTGGCGGTAAGCAACGGCGTGCTTACTAAGGTCATCGTAAATGATCAAGGCGTGCTGCTTGTTGTCGCGGAAATATTCAGCAATAGCGGTACCGGCGTATGGCGCCAGGTAGAGCAGCGGAGCCGGGTCGGCAGGACTGGTAGCCACAATAATAGTCTGCTCCATCACGCCTTCGCGCTTCAGGCGCTCCACAAGCGCGGCAACCTTGGAAGATTTTTGACCAACGGCAACATACACGTTGATAACGCCGGTTTTTTGCTTGGCCTGGTTAATCATGGTGTCGACGGCAATTGCGGTCTTACCAGTTTGGCGGTCGCCAATAATAAGCTCACGCTGGCCACGGCCGATGGGGATCATGGTGTCGATCGCCATAAGGCCGGTCATGAGTGGTTCATGCACTGATTTGCGGTCCATCACGCCAGGCGCAGCACGTTCGATCAGACCAGTTTGCTTGGCTTTGATCGGACCTTTACCGTCGAGCGGACGACCCAATGGATCAACCACGCGGCCGATAAGTTCAGGGCCGATCGGCACCTGCAAAACTTCACCGGTCAGGCTCACGCGAGCGCCGGCAACAATGGCTGCGTCGTCGCCCAAAATCACCGCACCGATTTCGTCTTCGAGTAAGTTCAGCGCAAACGCGGTAATCGCGCCGCCATTAACCGATTCGATTTCGATAACTTCGTTGTAACCACAGCTGCGGAGGCCGTAAATCCAGGCCACGCCGTCACCGACGCGCGTGACGATGCCGGTTTCTTCCAAACCTTTGCTCGCCCGCAGAGACTCGATGGCGGTCTGGAGCTCCTGGGATAATTCTTGTACTTTTAGATCATTCATATATATTGTTATCTCCTATGATGCTGTAATCGCTGCAAGCTTCTGCAGGCGTTTTTTAACCGACAAGTCGAGCTCGCCTTCGGGCGTGCTGGCAACCAAACCGCCGAGTAGCTCGGGGTTTACCGATTCACTCAGTTCGATATGCTTAGCGTCGGTTGCGCCTTTCAGATACGTTTTGAGTTCGGCCCGGATTGATTCGCTCAAGGGACGGGCGCTGGCAACATGGACCATGAGCCGGCCGTCTTGGGCGAACAATTCCCGGGCAACATCGTTCATCAGCAAGTCTGCGTCTTCGACCATACCGTGCTGGAGCAAATATGCGGCGGCGGCCTTAATCCAGTGACGGGCCCGGGCGGGCTCGGCAACTAATTTTTCCGCAATGACGCGGGCCAAAACGCGACGCGAGACTTTACTGTTCATCGTTACTTACGCTCCTTTTCCAAACCTGCTTTGATCAGGCTGGCATCTTTCCGCTCGTCGAGCTTCTCGCCAATGACGTGCTCGGTGGCAGCGGCAACCAATTTGATTGTTTCGTTCTTGAGTTCCTGTCGGGCCTTTGAAACCTCGGCAGCCAATTGATTACGGGCGTCGACAACAATTTGTTCGGCGCGAGTTTTGGCTTTGGTTTCGGCGTCGGCGACCATCACCGCAGCTTCTTTGTGAGAGCGGGCGATTACTTCGTCGGCGTCGGCGCGGGCTTGTTCGAGCAGCTCAGCCACTTTGGCTTCCGCTTTTTCGAGTGCTTCCTGGGACTGCTTGGCCTCTTTCAGACCGGCTTCAATAGCGTTCCGGCGGTCATCAATAGACTTGATGAGTGTCGGATACACGAACTTCGCGAGCACCCAGACCAAAATCAGGAATGCAATTGCTTGTTCAACCAGCAGTTTCCAGTTAACACCAAGGGCTTCGAATAAGCCTGGCTCACTGGAACTCGCAAACATTACAGCAGTGTGCAGCATGCGGCCTCAAACCTTACTTCAAGAATTTAATAATAAGTGCAACGACCAAACCAATGATGGCGAGGGCGTCGATGAAGGCCATAGCCAAGATCATCAATGTGCGGATCTTGCCAATAGCTTCGGGGTTGCGGCCCGAAGCCTGCATAGCACCCAAACCAACCAAACCAAGACCGATACCACAAAAACCGGCACCGATTGCATAGGTCAGACCAAATGCGAGTGGGGAAATGTCCATTATTTTATTACTCCTTTAATTACCATTTATTTATACCATAACTCCGGTGTAGGCTATGCCTTCTTGCCCGAGGTTTCGGCGACAGCCTCTTGGTGTGCCTCCTCGCCGTCTGGCAAGCCCAACGAAATAAAAGCGATGGTCAACATGAAGAAAACGTATGCCTGCACGGCGCCGACGAACAGTTCGAGCCCGTAAAAGACCGGCAAAGCCAGCGGTGCAGCATAACTGGTAAGGAACGCGATGACAGCGAGCAAAACCTCACCACCAAACACGTTTCCGAAAATACGAAGCCCGAGGGCGATCGTACGGGTAAACTCAGCGATAAATTCCAGGATGCCGACAACAGCGTGCAGTGGGTCTTTGAGCGGGTTCGAGAAGTAGCGCGTCATGTTGCCGAAGAATCCACGACGCTTGATGGCCCAGATCTGTGCGGTCGCCATTGAAACAATCGCCAGGGCGAACGTGGTGTTCATGTCGGCAGCGGCGCCACGAAGTAATTCGTGACCGTGATAGGTGATCGAACCAACGACCGGCAACAGCCCCAACCAGTTGTTAATCAAAAAGAAGAACATGAGGGTGACAGCCAGCGGCAGCACTTTGCGCGCTACACGTTTGTTGCCGATCACCTCAACAGTGGTGTCGTACAAATTTTCGAACAGCCACAAAATCGCATGCGCAAAACGGCCGTGTTTGTTTCGTTTGATCTGGAAAGCAGCCACGCCAAAAACAACCAGGATCACCAAAATACCTACCGCGCCCAACAGTTGCGAGTTGGTAATCAGCAGCGGCCCAACATGAAACAGCGTTTCGGGAGCAATGCTAATATCGGGCGAACTACTCGCAAATGTCGTGAACATTATTTTTCATCCTTCATAACTGATTTGATCTGGAGTTTGAGCAAAAAGCCGGCAATGACAAAGCCGAGCACCATGCCGAGCAGCGTCAGCCACGGCTTGCTGCCAACGTGGCGGTCGCCGATGATGCCAAGCACTGCGAATAGCACAACCGGCACCGCAATGCGCCAAGTAGTGTCCAAAAACTGCAGCCCGAGTGCCCCGACAGTGAACGGAGCTTGAGCATGAGGAGTAGTGTGCGTCGGATGAGCGGCGGCTTTCTTCATTTCTCATACTATAGCAAACAGAGGTACCTTCTGCAATCATGTTTTATGGCACAATCAACAGCAAAGCCGATTTGACAACCGCTTAACGTCCATGGCAAGGTGAAGCTACAAAAGGGAGGATATGTGGCACAGACACCAGAGCAACCAGATGACGATGAAGAACCCACCGACGGAACGCCCCATTTTGACGATGAAGACCTCTTGAATTTTCCAGAAATATCGTGGCGTGCCCAAGCTGTCATTTTTGTTGGGCTTGCCGCGCTTGCGGGCGGGGGACTGCTTATAGCCAGCGAGTCACAGCCAAAGGCACCGCCACGTGTCGGCGCCATACTCACTACTGCAAGCGGGTGGCCTTACGTAGGAGTTACAAAAGAAAATGGCACTATACTTGCAATCGCCCGCGGCACTCACGTAGAAGCATTTTGTTACGACCTTCACGCCAATGATAACTTTGGCGGCTACCGCTTTATCATCGATGAAGGCCTGTACAACGGACAAGTCGCCCAAACCGACCGCGGTCATTTATATACCACCGGCGACCCGTGGCCACCGACGGGTATGAGTCGACACGGTGATCCATTTAATGCTTTGCCCAATTGCTCTTGATCCTTTTGCGCTTCCCATAAATCATTAGCTACCAGAAGGTTGCTTTTTTACCAGAATTATACTATAATATATTAGTTAAGTCCTGGTGAGGTGAGCAATGCGTAATCCAAATAATCCTTCTGGTGCAGACACAGCGGCCGAATTGAGCCATGAATCGCCGCTACATCGGATTGTTACGTCTAAAACGGCTGGCATACTCGGCATATCTGCGATTGCGGGCAGCTTTGCAGCAGGTATGGCCACTATGCCCCATCACAAGGTTGACACCGTTGTACGCCAGGACGTTCTTGCTATGGAGCAATTCGTAAATCAGAGCACTCCTGCTATGCTCGAATCGGGCACCAAACTGACCGCCGAATGTCGTCGCCCCGACGGCACCCTTATGGTAAGCGAATCTGACGCAGCAATTTACACGCTCTATACCATCGACCCGAACATGCTCCAGCCGGCAAACGACCCACACGCCGCCACCAGCGCTTGGATCGGCAAAATTGCCAATTGCGGCTAGTAAACTGCGTCCGCATCAGTACTTGTATTTTTTGCAAAGCTTCCTATAGTAGGCCGTAACGGAAGCGTTATGAATAGTTCTGAACATGGCGATAGAGTTCCCAGTGCAGCAAATCGCAAGCGTTTGTTACGGCGAGGTGCAGTGCTCGGTGCTGCGGCTGTGATAGCGACAGCCGACCTCTACGCGCTCAATACGGGTGCACTCGACGACGTGCCCGTAGTCATAAAAGAAGGCGGCGCGCTCGCTGTGGAAAAATCGCCCCAGCTGGGACGTGCTGTTTTGTTGGCCGAGCATACTGAGCTCGACATTACTTGTCAGGTGAGCGCTCACGAGGTTATCGGCGTCGCAAAGCAGGGCACGAAGTATGGCGTTGACCCCGATTTTCTGCTTCCTCAAAGTACCGATCAACAAACCGCGTATTGGACCGACAATTTACACGATTGCAGTCAGCCGATCCAGTACCGTACCCAGCCGCGTACACCTTAATTATCATGTGGCACCCCTGGCGGCGCGCAAAATCCGCTTGTCCCGATCCCGCGACAGTTAATCAAAAGCATGTGCTATACTTAATATATGGATTCGAAAGTAATTATTTATAGTGCTGATTGGTGTGCGTTTTGTCATGCAGCCAAGGAATATCTCGATAAACTGGGCGTTACATTCGAGGAACGAAACGTCGAACAACACCCAGAATTCGGGCAAGAAGCCGTTGAAAAATCAAATCAAATGGGGATTCCGGTGATCGACATCGACGGTACGATCATTGTTGGTTTTGATCGTCCAAAAATCGACGCATCGCTGCGCGACAAAAAACTCATCGCCGCCTAAACGCTGTACAGCGCTACCTCCGTGGACTATGATTGGAACAAGGAGGAGGGACGATGACTAACAACCCCGAAGTAAGCTACGACGCAGAAATGCCGGCCGAAGCGAGGGCGCGTTTCGAGGCATTCATGGAAACACTGGTGGCCACGCCAGAGGTAATGCGAAAAATCCTCGACACGTATCCAACCAACGACGAGCTCGTAGAAGCGGCACAAAGCGCCAATCCAAATACTGAACCGGGTAAAGCGCTCTCCCTGTTCGGTCAGGTAATTGAAAATGGCGACGAGGCATACGTTAATCCCAATGCCGCCTTTCACCGAGAGATTGACAGAATATTCGACCGGGCTGAAATGTACAGCAACACGGTGGATCGACCGCGCACATGGTTTGATGTGTTGGTAAGGCAGGCGCAAAACGCAAAAATCGCCGCAACTACCGGAAGAATACCAATCGCGCCCGTCGAAGCTGCGGCCCCACAACCCCCAGCTAAGACAACAGCCGCGGCAGCGGTAAAGCCAACCGAAATAAAGCCGGCTCCAAAAGCAGCTACGCCAGCGGCAATGGCCGAAGTCGCTCCCGCCGACGACAAACCCGTGGAAATTCGGCTGGAACCGCCGACAGGGCGACTTCACCACGCTACACCCGCAATTCTGTTTATGGAGACTCCTGAGCGCTAAGGCCCGAACTGGAACCGCGAAGCAAATTATGCGGTATAATGTAATACCATGGCTTTTGAGGATTACAAGACCAAAGACTCGGTCGTCATTGTGTACACCGGTGAGGGCAAAGGCAAAACCAGCGCCGGCATCGGCTTATTGGCACGTGCGCTCGGCAATCGCTGGAATGTCGCTTTTATTCAATTCATCAAATACTGGGGCGTGGGCGAACATGTTTTTATCCGCGATATCATGCCGCTCTTTAAAGATCAGCTCTATTTCTACAAAGGCGGGAAGGGGTTTTATAACGCCGGTGAGATGAGCGCCGAATTCGTCACACCCGAGCAACACCGCAAGGCCGCCCTCGAAACATACGAGGAAGCTTTAAAAGCCGTAAAAAGTGGTAAGTACGAGGTCGTGATTTGTGATGAAATCAACAATGCCGTACACGACGGCCTGCTAAGCGAACAACAATTACGAGTGTTAATCGAAAGCCGGGCAGAAGGCACCAGCCTGTGCCTGACCGGCCGCGATTTTCCCGAAAAACTGCTGCCCCTTGTAGATATCGCTACCAACATGAGCAAGCTCAAACATCATTTTGACGACAAATTCCTCGCAAACAAGGGGATTGATTACTAGCCATGACTGGTGACATCTTAAAGCAGCGATTCGGCGTTACAGAGGTGATGGCATTTATTAATCCGGAAGCGCCCAACGTCACCGCCGTAACTCACCAGCTTCAGGCGGTCGAAGAACGATTCGGCACCGTTGTTAGCACGTTTGAAAGCGAGGCGAGAACTGCCGACACGCTCGAAAAATTCCATGAAAAACATGCCAAAAGAACCAGTAAAGAGACACTCATAATAGTAGAGGGCGGCGATGGCCAGGCTCATCTGTGGGCGGAGATTTTACAGCATCCAGACACACCTGAAGCAGCAAAGGACGCCCTTACGCTGTACGACGCCAACGGTACAAAATGCGACACCGCAAACAGTTTGAATATACGCGAATTACTCAAGAATCCCGCCCAGTTACTGGCCGATGAGCGGGCGCACATCGACACCATTCGTCCGTTTGAGTTTACCTTTCAAACACCGGACGACGATGAAGGCGTGCGAACCGCCACACGAAACGTTTTATCCTACGCGGGCGTGGGCGCCGACGGCATCGCGGCAACTTGTATCGAACTCGCTAAGCCTGGCTTCAAAGAGCTCGTTGCCAAATACGGCCGACTCGGCAAAATTGCGCAGCGGTGCCTTGAACCGGCCGTCGTCTTACAGGCGAGTTGGGCTTCGCCCACATTTACCCTGCACGAAGTTGATGAACCGCAGCACCCAATGAAATCCGAAAACGTATTACAATGGCTTGTCCGTAACGGGCCGCGCATGGCGGGCTATCGGACGGCACATGTCCCCCTCACGCGGCCCGAGGTCGCCATCAGCACAACACAGAGCACCGCACAAGGCGCTCGGCGCTCGGGAACGGTTATTGGCAACGGGCTGCGGCTCGCAACTCGAACATTGCCGGCCGAAATACACAACCTTGAGCACGGTGCACGGAGTTGGCAACTTTCCGACATCCAAGATGGGGTATTATATGGCGAAGCCGACGGCGAACCATTCGCTATGGCGCCGGGTTATATAGCAATCGAGGCGGCACGACCACTCCGCGTTATTACCACAAAACCACACTCACATCGAGAAATAGCATGACACGCCACGAACGATCGAGACTCATTGTTGACCCGGGAAGTCGCGTACTCGAACAACGCGGTGCCTGGCGAAATAGCATCGGCAGCAATCATGTCGGCGTACAGCATGTGAGTGTATATCCAAACGACCGACCCAATACCCGAAATTCATACCACGGGCTCGTGGTTGGCCCGTGTGTTCATGTGGTCGCTTACACTCCTAAAGAAGAATTTGTATTTATTGAAGAACAGCGGCCGTTAGCCACTACGAAAGGGACCGTGGTACGTAAGTTTTTGGGATTTCCCGGCGGTTTTGCAGACGGCGGCTCCGCGAACTTAGCCACAGAAGCGGCGCGAGAGCTTGCCGAGGAGGCCGGTATTACCACCTATGATTCACTCACGCTCCTCCGACAAGGAAAAGAAAGCGATCCATCCTACCAGCCCTATCCGCAGCTAAGCGACGAGGCAACATTTGAGTTTTTTGCACCCGGGGCCGTGCTTGCGCGCGACGAAGATCTTGCCGATCTCCGTGCAGGCGGCGAGAGCACCGAAAAGCATCTCCAGGTTGTCACCATGCCTATCCCGCAAATTGAACGCATTTTGAGCGGACAAGAAGCAGCGCGAGTACCGTTTTCGGGCCCCGCCATTAGCACGCTCTATATGGCACAGCTCGCGATACGAAACCTCTAGTATCTGGTGATTATAGGGCAATTTATAGTTGCGTTTTGACGGCAGTGCGTTGTAGGCTATGAGCATGTCTGCAAAGCTCTATCTTATGCTCGGATATCCCGGCGCCGGCAAAACCACCACGGCGCATATTTTGAGTGAATTAACAGGCGCTGTCCGGTTGTCTTCAGATGATTTTCGCTTTGCCATGTTTCCACAACCCACCTTTAGTAACGACGAACACGCGACCCTCTACCGAACACTCGATTTTGTTACCGAAATGCTTCTCGCAAACGGCGTGAGCGTTATTTATGACGCAAATTTGAACCGCTATCAGCACCGTGCCGAAAAGTACGCCATTTGTAGCCGCACCGGTGCAGAAGCGATCGTTTTGTGGCTCCAAACCGACCGCGGCCTCGCCAAACAACGCGCCATTCATGAAAATCGTGCGCATTTTGCTCCAAAAGACGAAACGCTCGATACCATGTTTGAACGCATCACCGGCGTCTTTGAGAAACCACACCCGGACGAGCCCGTACTCGTGGTTAACGGCCAAGACGTCACGCCCAACCTTCTGCAACAGCTACTCGCGCAAAACAATCTAGTATGAGCAGCACACGGTTGCCGGGGTGGGTCCGCAAAAAATTGACCGCCGTTATCTGCGCACTTGTAATCACCGGCGGCGCCGCGCTCGGACAGCACTTTGGCTGGTGGCAAAAAGCGCGTAATATCCCGCCGGTTGCGGCCAGCGGCACCTACGCCGTTAATCATTTTGTGGATGGCGATACCGTCGCGGTGAACATGGATGGCGTGGTCGAAAAAGTACGTTTTATAGGAGTCGATACGCCCGAGACGCACAAGCCCAACACTCCTGTGCAATGTTTTGGGGAAATGGCGGCGGCTCACACCAAATCGCTGATTGGCAGCAACCGCGTCCGGCTCGAAGCCGATCCCAAAAGCACCAACCGCGATCGCTACGATCGGCTCTTGCGTTATGTATACTTACCCGATGGCACCAATGTGAACGAAAGCATTATTCGAGACGGCTTTGGCTTTTACTATCCGTATTTTCCATTTACCAAATCAGCCGAGTTCGCCATTGCGCAATCACAAGCCCAGGCCGAGCACAAAGGTCTCTGGCAAGTCTGCCAGCCAACCCCCACAGATAAAGGCGGCTACGTTTCAAACAACGCATAAAAATGTAAGCGGCCGTGAAACCACGAGCACAGCCCTCCCCGGAACCCGAGTTTGCGATGCCCTATATAAAACTAGAAAAGCTTAGTTAGTTTTTCTACTGACACCAGAGGTTCATGTTCCGGGGAGGGCTGTGCCGTGGTTTCACATTCATTATTACAGCGTATCGGAGACCGGGCTCACGCGCTTGGCAACTTCGGCGCGCCATAACTGACTCAATGAAAACCGCCGCGTACGCGGATTATACCCACGGTACATCAAATTGATTCCCACATACAGCAACGATACAAACGCTGCCACAAAATACATGTGGCGGTGCGAACGCAATCCATGGCGCGTGTATACACGCGGACTTGACCACACATACCGGTAAAATTCACGCGGGCCAGCCGAGGCTTGGCGAGGAGAAATAGTGGCATACAGCGTGGGGTCGAACTGCACCGTCTGACCAATAAGCGACATGTGCGCCGCTAAATCCATATCCTCGTGCATACGGCGATGATGACAAACTTCGGCGCGCACCTTGCGCCACGAAGATCGGCGAATCGCCATATTCACTCCGTACAAAAATAGTTCGTCCCAGGCCCCGGTACGCGCTGCCAAATAGTGCCGAATACGATTATCAATAGCGTCGAAGGCACGTTTGAGCCCCACATCACGGTAGCCGATCGAGCCCGAAACCGCATCGATTGATTGTTCCATAAAAATCCGCTGCACGGTTTCTACCCAATCGGGCGCCAAACGTCCATCACCGTCGGTACGGCCGATGATATCACCATGCGCAGCGTTAAACCCGGTATCGCGCGCAAACACCACGCCTTGACGCGATTCGTGCAGCAAAGTTACAAAGGGATATCGCGCCGCAATCGCCGCCGTTTGATCTGTTGAGTTGTTATCAACCACGATTACTTCCAAGGGCTGCACCGTCTGGCGCGCCACACTTTCAAGACATGCGGCAAGATGGCTTTCTTCGTTGTAAACTGGTATAACTAAACTGACTGAAGGTCGTCGTTGCATCGTTCTTAGTCTACTCATATGTCGCATCACTTTCCACTTTTTTCGTCAAAAAATAAAGGCAAACCCCAGCGTTTGCCCGCAAAGCTATGGTACCAGTTTGTACGGTATTGGCAGCGAAATATTTGGCATAAGGTCGTTGTTTGCTTGGTAGTTTTTGTGGTTTTGAGCGTGGGTACCATGTATGGCATTGCACGTTGGTATATCGCGAGCGAAGCCCATAAACCACTGACGATGGGCGTCACTTTTATTCCGGATTATGCTAAAAGTTTAGGGCTCGATCCGGCAAAAACCATGGACGCCGTTTTGGATGAACTGCATGTTAAACACTTGCGGTTGGTGAGTTATTGGAGCGATATCGAAAACGACAAGGGAAGTTACGACTTTTCGCAGCTCGATTGGCAGTTCCAAAAAGCCGAAGCCGCCGGCGCCAAAATTAGCTTGAGCATTGGCCTCCGGCAACCACGCTGGCCGGAATGCCACCCCCCGCAGTGGGCGGTGAACGAACCGAAAAGCGTCTGGCAACCCCAACTTGAAACCTACATGAAAGCGGTGATCGAGCGCTACAAAAACCGTCCGAGCCTGGAGAGTTACCAGCTCGAAAACGAATACTTTAATACCTTCGGCGAATGTACCGATTACAGTCGTGAGCGACTCGTGCAAGAATTCAACATGGTGAAACAAGCCGATCCGGCGCGCCCAGTAATTATTTCGCGCAGCAACAACTACGGCGGCCTGCCGCTCGGCAAACCAACGCCTGATTTATTCGGCATTTCGGTGTACCGCCGCAGTTGGGACGCCAACGTTACCCGGCGCTATTTTGAGTATCCGTTCCCGGCGTGGTATTACGGCTTTTTAGCTGGGGCGCAAAAGCTGACCACTGGTAAAGACACCGTTTTGCATGAACTCCAGGGCGAAGCCTGGCCACCAAACGGGCAATCCATCGACCAAACGAGCCTCGCCGAACAAAACAAATCCATGGACGCTCGCCGGCTCAAGCAAACCATCGACTTTGGCAAAGCCACCGGCATGCGCACCATCGACCTCTGGGGCGCGGAGTATTGGTATTACCGCATGAGCACCTTACACGACCCCTCGCTCTGGAACGTCGCCAAGCAAGAATTCACCAAATAAGATGCTACAATCGATCCATGAATAAACGCGTCGTTATCGTCCACGGATATAAAGGCAAGCCTGAAACAAACTGGAAACCTTGGCTCAAAGCAGAGCTAGAAGCAAGGGAGTTTGAGGTAGAGGTGCCGGCAATGCCAAGCACCGAACACCCCATAGCAGCCGAATGGACGGCAGCGCTTGCAAAAAGTATAGGTAAGCCGGACACGAACACCTATCTTATTGGTCACAGCTTGGGATGTATTACGATACTGCGCTATCTGGAGACATTGCCCGAAGAACAGAAAATCGGGGGTGCCATCCTGGTAGCGGGCTTTGGCGAACGATTTCAAAAATACCACAGTGGCAATCATGACACCTTTTTCGACCACCAACTAAACTGGTCTGTTATTCGCAAACATTGCAACACTTTTGTCGCCATTCACTCAGATGACGATCCCAACGTCGATCTTGCACAATTGGAGTTATTTCAGAACAAGCTCGGCGCAAAACCTTTGCTTGTCAGCGGCATGGGGCATTTTGGCTCGGCCGATGGCGTTTTTGAGGTTCCCCTCGTTCGAGACGAGTTGCTAGCAATTGCACAAGACTAATAATACAGAAAGATTGTTCTTTATTTAGTGTGGCGTAAAGGTGGTTTGAACCCGAGGCGTTTGGCCGTTTTAGCTGGACGTAACAACTGAAAAACTGCGCCGGCGGCGCGCGCCGGGTTGTGCTGGTCGTCGTTGTGGCCGGCGTCCAGACCACCGCGGATCTGCCTGCGGCCATCTTGTTGCTGCAGCGAAATCGGCGTCGCCCAGGTGAGTGGTGCAAGGTCTTTATTGTCGGGTGCATCGGCAAAAGCTCGCTGCATCATGCGGCGCTGCGTCTTTGCAGGAAACACGTCATCTTGGGCAAAGGGCAGAATCGCCAGCGAACCAATACCCGAGCCGCGTAATTCTGTAATATCCAAACGGCGGCGCGACAGTTCCCAAGCTTCACGCAGCGTACGCGGCAGATTGGCCAAAGCGTTCTTTTTGCCGGCTTCAAACATTTCGGCGCCAAGCGCTTCGTAATAATTCATGTCAAAGATGTCTTTTTTCATGGGTCCTTCACTACGGAAACCCTCTACAAACCGCCAACCCAGCCACAAAGCGTTTTCATGTGCGTTCAAGCCAGCCGGTGCCATCATCGCCACGTTTGCCCCTTTAAAGCAAGCAAGGTCCTGGCTTTGGGCAATCTTGGTCATAGCCTCAAAGATGAGAGAGCCATAGCTGTGCGTCACAATATCGACCGAACCTGGTTTGTCGGCCAAACCAATGTGGTCGAGCACGTCCATCATGTTTGCGGCTTGGGAGTGGGTAGCGTCTTTTTTGCCGGTAAGCCCGTCTTTGAGGATTTCTTTGCGGTTCTGGCCGGGCATGATAATCTCGACGCCTCGGCGCTTTGCCATGGCGAGCGCAAAGGGGAGCTTGGCCTCGATCCCCGCCGTAAAGCCAGGCACGTATAAAATAGGCCGTTCACCGGTATCAGCAACACCAACGCGAACATAGGGAATAGTCTCGCCCTCCTGGTTTGAAGACGGCGCGCTAAAAACTTCCTGGGCCTGGTGCACATGCGCCATCGGGCGGGAAACGGTGGGGCCCATCGAAAACCGCTCAACATAAGACATATCGGACGCATATTCGCGCAGCCAACCTTGGTATAAAGTACTTATTTCAAGGACACCAGGAACTCTATCGGGGAAATTTTCAGTCATGGATTTTTAGTATACTCTGTGCGGACCAGTGAACAAAATTACCGTAAATCCGGGCGGCGGGCGTGAATTTTTTGCGCGTCGAACACTTGTGGACGCGTACCGGCGACTTGTGACCAATGCAACATCTGTTTCAGACTATTTAAAAAGCTCAGGCCGTGCGAATGGTACACGGTGCCGGCCGGATCCATATACACTTTGTAGCCAGCCTGCATCATGGAGCGGCCGAGCGCCGTGTCTTCGCCGCCGCCAGCGTACCGCTCATCATAGCCGCCGAGCGCTTGCCAAGCCTTCCGACTCACCACGGAACAATTAGCCGAAAGCATACCGCCGCGCGATTTTTTGAGCAGCCGATTTTTGCTCCACACCGGCTCCGGCCACAGCGCAGCGCCAATACGATCCGACCACGACGCATTCCAGTTGGGAAACGGCAAGCTGCCCATGCCGCCGAATTTTTCATCCTGTGCATGCACCGTAACTGCCTGGAACAGCAAGCGGTGCACCAAGTTTGAATGCCCCACGAGCACTGCCACATACGGATATTTCGCCGCTTTAAAACCAAGATTCAACGCCTTTGGATAGGTAAATTCCTGTTGCGTGATGGTGATGATTTTCGCTCCTTTTGCGCGAGCAAATTCTACGGTGCCGTCAGTCGATTCGGTGTCAACGACGATCACTTCGACTTTGCCATCAAACAGCTGGGCTTCGATGTCATTAAATAATTGTTCGATATATTTGCGGTCGTTGCGCGTGCGGATGAGAACGGAAATATTGGGATCCTTGAGACCTTTGGCATCGCGTTCTACCGCTGTTAATCGACGTAATATCTGTTTTTTGAGTCGGCGGCCACGGAACGGAACAAGACGGAAATTTTCGGTATGTAGCAGTAAATCCATGGATGTAGCATGGCACAGCTTACATTTTCGGGCAACTCTCCCGTATAATAGGTGATTATGCCCAAGAAAAAGCAGCCGCGAACCAAGCAGATTGTGAACCGCCGCGCTCGCCATGATTATGAGCTCGGTGATAGTTTGGTGGCGGGCCTGCAACTGACGGGCGCCGAAACCAAGGCGCTTCGCACCGGCCATGGGCAACTCCGCGGCGCGTACGTGAATGTAAAAGACGGCGAGCTGTGGCTGTTTAACGCGACGATTAGCGGAACCGCCGGCGTGCCGATCGACGAATCCGGCAAAACGCGCAACCGCAAACTGCTCGCCAAACGGCGCGAGATCGACAAACTCATCGAGGCCAAACAGCAAGGCCGGACCATTGTGCCTTTGGAAATCTTAACCGGCGGCCGCTACATAAAAGTCCGCATCGCCATCGGAAAAGGTAAAAAAGAATACGACAAACGACAAACTTTGCGGGCGCGCGACGAATCCAAGCGCATGAAGCAGGCGATCAAAGACGGCCGGTAGTTGCTTCAAAAATGTCAGCCACTAGGTCGCTGGTTCGAATCACCGCACAACTGCTTGCCTAAAAAGGCGCGCTTCGCTATAATCACCCTTGTCATCGCTGTTGTTACGGCAGCGCTACAAGTTATTCCGGGGTAGCTCAGCGGTAGAGCGGGTGGCTGTTAACCACTAGGTCGCTGGTTCGAATCCAGTCCCCGGAGCCAAATAGAACTATCAAGACACGAAGCGAGAGTGCTGAATGGTTTGTAAAGGGTTATTTGTACCATTTTACCGTCGAGTAAGAGGTTCGAGCCTAGCAAACCAATCAACTCTCGTTTTTCGTTGGGTGAAGCGTACTTAAATAGCTCCTTACCGTGTGCTGCAATTTCTAACAGATACGAAACGGTGATGTAATACTGCTCATCCGTCTGCGATAGGCGGGATAGCTTACGTTCGTGTAGCTTCTGTTGTGACCGCCATTTACTTCTGAAATTGTCATACTGAGCCTGAGTAATACTACCGTCGCACTTATCTTCATACGCAGCTTCGATACGTTTTTGCAGTTTAGCTATTTCCGTATTGTGATAGCCGACCTGTTCTTTGTTGAACTTTACCTTGCCGCCGTGAGCTTCTTTTAGGGTTTGTTCAAGCCGTGGTAGCTCGCTTTCTGGTATTTTGCACTCGTCAAATAGCTGACCAAGTATTTCGTCCAGCTCCTTTTCTTCAAGGTATTCCATCTTCTTGTGCTTGCTACGCTTATTGGTGCAATGGTAGTAGGTGTAGTTATGCTCGTTGCCGTTCTTCTGCTTTTTCTTCTTCGCTTCGGGCGTGATGGCACAACCGCAGGACTTGCAGTGCATTAAGCCACGATAAGTAAATGGCAAACCAGCGTACTTTATCTTTTTCTTACCGTGTCCAGCGATTACATCCTGAACCTGCCAAAAAAGCTCATAAGGCACAAACTGCTCGTAGTGATGCGGGAAGTAGTTATCGGTTGCCTTGTCATATATTTCGCCGATGTAAAAGCGGTTCTTTAGGATAGTGCCGAAACTGCTCCAAGGCATATGCACGTCATAATCCTGCTTCATACGCTTAGCCAGCGATTTGTAGGAAAACGTGCCTGTGGCGTATAGCTCGAAGGCTTTGAGGGCGATATTTGATTTGAATGGTACAACGACGACGGTTTTGTTACGTTTATCAAGTTCTTCGTTCTTGTAACCATATGGTGCTAAGCCAGGTATCTCGCCATCACGGAGCTTGGCATAGCGTGTGTTATGAGCGTCTTCTTTAAGTCGGTTGATGAGCTGCTTGGCTAGATAAACCTTGGTATCCCAGTCGGTAATATCTCGACCGACAGACTGCTTAGTGATAATCAAGCGGTCGTGAACAAAGTGCAGTTCTTTATTATGCTCAAGCCGTAGGTTATCCATCAGTACCGCATCGGCAAAGTTGCGGGTTGCCCTGTCGACACGATATGCAATTATCGCTTCAATGTCTTTGTTCTTCTTGGCAAAGTCCATCAGCTCGTTGAACTTCAAACGGATGCCACGGTCAGCACTTTCACTAAAAACGTACTCTTTTACAATCTCAAAGTCGTGCAGCTCGGCGTATTCACGCATTTCGGGAAGTTGTATATCTTCGAGTGATAAACCTTCTTGCTCTTGTCGTTTAGTTGATACTCTTGCTAGTATGATTGCTTTACGCATAATTAACTCCTATTATAGCTTACATTTGTCATCATTTTAAGAAGTCGCTAACTCGAACAGGTTCGAACTTGTCTAACTGTTCGTTGAGCAACTGAAATACTTCGGGCTGTTCGTGCCTATATACCAGTTCGTGGTTTATTTTCTTTGCCTGACGCAGCAACGCTGGGCTGCGACGTGAGCCGACAATATCCTTGAGTTTACGTGTGCCAAACTCTTGGTTTAATGCCCGCATACCGACCGCAGATAGCAACGTGGCGACGCTGCGGTTAGGGTTTTGGACAACCAGCTCGCTAAACAGTGCGTGTAGGTCGGGTGCTTGGGCATCGCTGATTTTTGGATAGCGTGAATACAGCTCAGCCAACTGTTGCTTTAATACAGCCTGCGACACATCTTTTTGGCAGAGCGAACCAAAGGTAACTTCTTTGCCTTCAAAACCAGCGTTTTTAAGTGCGGTCTTGATTGTTCTGGCGTTGTTCAACCGTGCTTCCATACGTATAAGCTCGAAAGGCTGAACCGTTTCCTTGTCGCCAAACAAATCCATCTGAACCTGCAAATCTTTGTCGAATACGGGTTGATTTCGTTTACCCTTGCTATGTTCGGCGAGCTTATCGTAAAAAGCCAACTCGTAGTATTTGGAGTGGGTCTTGAAACCGTGACCATTGTTGACGTAGTCACTTTGGCTTACATCACGCCACGTCGTAACATCGCACTTCTGTATTTCGGTTATCGCTTCGTGTGACGACATATAGTTAGCGAGCGGGAAGTTCTTTGCAAAGTGAATACACGAAACCCGAGCATTCCTAATTGCATCCATACCTTTGAAAAACCGAATGCCGTAGTATTTTAGCCCATCGAAAAGTCGCTGATAGACCAGTTCAATGTCGGTTTCTAGCAGTTCATCGACGCTGTTGCCGTATATCAGCTTAGACGCAGAAAACTGTACCCGAAGCTCGGTTGTCGTGCCACCAGCCCGTAATGCCCTATAAAACGTAATGTAGGGCAAATAACCGTGCATAGTCGTTTCCTGCTTGGTAGGGTTGCGTTTGGCGGGCATATATTTGCCTTTACCCATATCCTTTGGCTCTAGTGCCGTAATACGGTTAGTATTGGGCGTAAAGTCGCCAGGACGCAGGATGGCAAACTCATTCTGGTAAAACGTCAGAGTGACTGTGTCTATGCCCAGCATTGTTCATTACTTCTTCATATTTAGCTGTTACTTCTTGTTCAATGAGCCGACCTGCCACGCCTGAGATTGGGTGGTACATATCAAGTTGTCGACCTGCAACTTCTTTGGTTGGATAGACCAACCTATAACCGCCGTTCGGTCTGGTAAAAATACCGACCGAGCCGCAGTACAGGGCATCGCCAAACACAAAACTAGCAAAGGCTACCAAGCCGCCTTGCGGTTTAACAGGCGTGATTTGTATTTCGGTAATGTTCATCACAATCCTTTCCGCACTCGTCAGATTTGCAGGGTGCTTCGAGTAACAATTGGATGTAGGTTTCTAGCTTTCGCAGCTCAGGATGCTCGGAGCGATGGCATAGCTCACGAAACGCTGCATCTAGGCTGCGGTCGGTTGCCATAAACAAGTCACGAGGCTTTATCTCGAACCGTGGCAAACCATTGGTTTCAATGTACTTTTCAAGAAACTCAAAAGGTAAACGACCCAACACTTCGTCGAACAACTTTTCTAGTTCATCGACTTCGGCGTTCCAGACATATACCAACGTCGGTGTTAGTAGCTCCTGATGCGTAAAGTCGAAGGCTATACGCTTGACCACGTCAGGGTTCGTGTTTAGGCTCTTCTTGCTCTGTTTCCGCTTCTTCATAACTTTTTCCTTTCTTTAAACGTTTATCTACACGGATAAGCAACTCAAAGACACGAGAAACACGCCGCAATTCAGCATCAGACCACGGCGTTGCCTGGCTGTCTTGCGATTTGTTACTTGGTGGCTGCTTGTCCATACAGCCAAACTACCTAAAAAGAAGCGACTATTCGCTCAGGCGGGCAACGATGGGTATATTTGGGAACGACTATAAGCCTAGTTTGATATTGCCCAAACCCATATCGTTTAACTCATCACGGGTTATTGCGTTTCTAAATAAAATGTCATTTTTAGATACCGAGAAACAAGCCTTGGCTAAATCGCCCTTAAAGCCCAGGTTTTCAACTATCTTGTGCAGCGTCTTACTGATTTTCTGACCAATAGCTATTTCTAGCTGCTGTTTGGAAAATGACTTACCTGGATTTTGATACAAGTGATTAAATACTAGGTCGTTAGTGCCATTCAATGTCGGCTTTGCCAATTGAAAAATACCATTCAACATAACTTGGCGTGAGCTAGTGTAGGTTATCTTTAGCACAGCTTTAGTATCGTTCTTATCTTCTTCCTTCTGTCGTTCAACAAGTTGCCTTAATAGACCAACGGACTGAGCCTGGTAATTTGTTGGCGGGGCGATAGCTACTGTGTTCGTTTTCATAACATCACCAAAGTTGATTTTAGGTATTAGGCTTTTAAGTACCTCGTCGGCTCTTTGCTTAAATACCTTGCTAGCTTCTTTTAAGCCATCTTGAAACTCGGTAATATCGTCAAGGTGTTCTTTGGTCAGGCTGTGCTGTTCAATTTTTGCCCGCTCATCGTCGGACATTTTCATAAGTTCTTCTATCTGACCAACCGAAATATACTTGTCTTTGTTTTCTTCCTTGGACTTAGAAAAATCAACACGCCGCTCAGGGCTAAAGTAGTTTTTGGGCTTGGGCTTTTTACCTGACCATTCAAGGTACTCTGGATTTTCTTCTAGCTTTTCAACATAGTCATCAAACCCTGGCAGTAACTCTATAAGGTATTTTTCGTAGGTTTGGTCTGTTGGGAACTGGTTAAGCAACTTGGCGACGTTGTCTTGTTCAAGCGTTTCAAACAATTCAGGAAAGTCTGGCTTGGAGTAGTTATTATTCAGGTCGTTCATCGGGTGCAAAGCTACGGGCTTGCCCTTGGGCGTAACCTTACGCTCCTTATCTAGCGTACTTACCAGAAACCAGATTTTTTCTTCGCCGTGTAACATCATCGCTCTTTCACTACATCTTTAAGGCTGTATAATAATGTTATCAAGAGTGAGTAAATATGTCACAGGAATTACCCGAACTACTAACCCTAAAACAAGCGAGTGAACTACTACAGGTTCACGCTAATACACTGCGTGCCTGGGACAAAAAAGGCATTCTTAAAGCAATTCGGATTGGCGAGCGTAAGCTACGACGTTATAGAAAAGAAGACTTAGTGAAATTTACGGAGCATAAAAAATGACAAAAATTGTAGTGACAAATAATCAAGATTTTTCGGAAGAACAAAAACAGAGGCTGGAAAGTCTTGGTGAAGTTACATACTACGACACTCTGCCCAAGGACGGGGCAGAATATCTAGACCGAGTAAAAGGTGCTGATGTTATCTGCTCTGGCACAGCTGGGCTTCAAGATGCCTACCAGCAGCTCAAAGATGTTTATATAACGGTTGCATTTGTGAGTGTAGCCTTTGTGGATGTAAATGTTTTGAAGAAAAACAATGTCACAATTTCTAATGCACCAGGTGCTAATAGGCACGCTGTGTCAGAGTGGATTATGGCAATGACCACTTTGCTTATGCGTAACTTACCTGATGCACTTAACCGAGAAGAAACCTACAGACACGATGGAAGCCTACCGCCAATTACGCCTGGCTTAGCAGGTAACAAGATAACTATCTTGGGGCAAGGAAACGTAGGCAAGCGTGTTGGCGAACTTGCGGAAGTATATGGTATGCAGGTGAGTTATTTCAAACGTGGTGATGATTTAAATGCTTCTGTGAAGAACGCTGATGTAGTTGTGGATACTCTGAGTAGCAACACAACAACACACAGGCTTTTAGGTGCTGGGTTTTTCAGCTCAATGAAGCAAGGGTCTTACTTTGTGACTGTTACGAGAGACGAGATTGTTGACGAAGACGCAATGCTAGAAGCACTGGACAATGGCAGGCTTAGCGGCGTTGCTAGCGACTGTGGCGGCATCTTGGTCGGTGACACAGAAGACCCGCTTTACCAAAAACTACTTGCTCATCCTAAAGTCTTGGTAACACCGCACATTTCCTATAACTCGGAAATGAGCCGTAAAATGGGTGCGAACATAATGATTGATAATGTTGAGGCTTGGATTAACGGCAAGCCGCAAAATGTAGTGAAAGGATAGAATGAAAGACAAAAGACTAACAATTATTATCGATAAACCCGTAAGTGAATTATTTGAGTTTACGACCAATCCCGAAAACACTTCTAAGTGGATAGACGGTATTGTAGTAGAAGAGACAAACGAGACACCACCAAAGCTAGGCACAATTTACCGTAATAAAGGCAAAAGTGGCAATTGGAACGAATACGAAATGACCGCATTTGAACAAGACAAGATGTTTGAGCTTAGCCGCATAAATGGTAATTATCACGTACGCTATACTTTTACTCCAAAAGACGAGGGTCAATGTGAGTTTGAGTATTACGAATGGGTTGACGAAGGCGAACTTGATGACACCTTTTCCCAAGAAGTTCTTGAAAAACTAAAGACCATCACGGAGCAAGTATGAGCAAAGCAAGCAACATATTTATATTTCACGGTACAGAAGGTCATCCTAAAGAAAACTGGTTTCCTTGGCTAAAAAGCGAGCTTGAAGCCAAAGGCTACAATGTCATTGTTCCTCAATTTCCATCGCCTCCAGTAGTAGCAGCAAAAATTACTGAATGGTTTGACGTACTCAAAGACTACGAGCAGTACATCAACGAGGATGCAGTTATCGTAGGACACAGCCTAGGCGGCGTATTTACACTAAGAGTTTTAGAAAAGTTAGAACACCCAATCAAAGCAGCTGCTTTTGTCGGAGCACCAATAGGCGTTAGACCAATTCTTAACTACGACAGGGACAACAGTTTTAGCGGCTTTAGTTTTGACTGGGAAACAATAAAAGGCAATTCTAGTAACTTCGTAGTCTATCAGTCGGATGATGACCCTTACGTTGGGCTGGATAACGGCAAAGAACTTGCGAAGCATTTAGGAGTTGAACTTTCGTTTATACCCAATGCTGGTCATTTCAATCTAAAAGCTGGCTACACTGAGTTTGCTAATCTGCGAGATAAACTACTAGGCATTTTAGGAGTTGAGAAATGAAGTTAGTCTTATGCTCCGAAGGCTTTCATACACCAAACACTGTTGAGACGTGCGTGAAGCTAGTCGGTAAACCACAAGACCAAATAACAGTAGGTATCATCAATGAGGCATATGCGGTTGAAGAAGGCGACAAACGCTGGGTACTAGATAATCTAAACTCGGTTGCTAATAACTTTAGTGCCGAAATAGATATTGTTGACCTGCTAGCACTTTCTATAGAAGAAGTTGGGAAGCGGCTTGCCAACAAAGATGTGATTTTCGTAGTTGGTGGAGACACCGACTACCTTATGAGCGTGTATCAAAAAACTGGCTTTGATAAGTTACTGCCGAAGCTGTTGGAAACGAAGGTTTACGTTGGCAGCAGTGCTGGCTCTATGGTTGTGGGCAAACGCATCAATGCCGCAGCTTACAAGTTGATTTACGGCGAAGATAGTAAATGGAATATAGACCAGTATGTTGGTCTTGTTGACCTTTCGGTGATGCCGCATCTTGATTCGCCACATTTTCCAAACCGAAAAGAAAGTCTGCTGGAAGCTGTGGGCAGCTTTGAAGGCAAGGTATACGGTCTTCGTGATGATAGTGCTGTAGTTATTGATGGTGACGATGTTAGTACGATTGGCAGCGAGCCAATTGTAATTGAGAAAGGTACGCTAGTTAGTGGGTAGCAAGGAAGAAAAAGCCGAATTGCTTAAACAGCTTGAAGAACGCACAACAGCTAGAGGCTTACTCAATTATGCTCAAGAATACTATGCGGCTTATGAGCTTGTTCAAAAGCAACACCCTAAACTGACAGAGTATTTTGCCGTCAAATACTACCTGCTGTGCCACTCGCTTGAACTAACGATGAAAGCCTGGCTGAGGAAAAAAGGTGCAACTTATACAGAAATGAAGAAGCTCGGTCACGACCTAGAGAAAATAATGATTGTTTTACACGATGAACATAGCCTGTTGTTTAGTGCAGAGGGTCAAGCAATGATTAGACTTGTCAATCAACATTACTCACAAAAGGAATTTGAATACTCTTTGAGAGGTGCAAAAAGTGTGCCTGTAATCACAGAGCTTGCAAGCGTGGTACATCTTCTAATCTCAAAAGCCCGCTTTGATATTTTGCTAGACGGTGACCCACGAAAGCTCAGGGCGATGCAATGAAACAGGCACTTCGTTTTATTAGCAGTGACCAGTTTCAGAGCTTTACCTCACAGTTGTTTGGCGAGGAATTACCTTCATTTCAGCCTATTGAGGGTGCAGGTGGCGACGGTGGACTAGACGGAATTGATGGCTCAACCGCTTATCAAATGTACTTCCCTGAGCCAAAAAACCGTACGAAAGCTAATTACATCAAAAAGATTGAGACTGACGTGGCAAAGGTTCAGGAAACTGCGGTAAAGAATGAGCTAACTGTTGAACGCTGGATTTTGGTAGTACCAGAAGACTTAGGTGCTGACGTCGTATTGCATTTACAGAAAAAATCCAAAGAAGTTGGCTTTGAGTGCATTTATTGGGGTGCGACTAAACTGACAGCACTGGTTAATAAGTATCCGTATATACGTGACGCTTTTCCAGAGATATTTCTGCCAGACGTAAAACAAGACTTAGCTAGCGTGAAAGACGGCATTGAAAACCTGCACCGTAAGCAGGATAGCTTTACTGACATAATGACCGATGAGGAGTTTTTCAGTCGTAGGCAACGTCTTACTCAAGAGGGACAGCAGAACGCCCGCCAGCTTATGCAGAGAGTGCCACCTGGCTCTGCCCAGCAGCAAGCATCCCAGATTGTTACCGCCGAAACAAACAAGAAAATACAGGAGCTTACCGACCAGAAAAAACGAAGTGATAGATTTTATGAGCTTGCTAGACAGGAAATAAATGATTTTTTTGAAGAAGAACGTACAAAGAAACAAGGTGAAATTGCTACTAGAGGACTGACCCATTCAGGGATTGGACAGCAAGCCATTGAAGCAGTTGAACGTAAACGCAAACGTGAACTTGAACGGCTTGATTTAAAATATGGTAAGGCAGTCCAAGAATGAGCTTATCTGATGTTATTGCGATAATTGGGCTACTCGTGTCGTCATTCATTGCGTACAACATTTACTTCTTGTCCAAGCGGCTGACCTTTCAGGATGAAATGGCACACGGTGCAAAAGTGAGGGAACAAGTGGATGGGCTACTTGCCGACATTCGTAAAGGCTATAACAGTAAAATAGAGTTTATCAACGTCAAACGCTACAAAAAGGATTACCCACATAACAATGAAGAAAATCGGCACGGCTACACATATCAAGCAGCTGAACTAAAAGGCTACAGTTTTGATGGCGTTGAGTTTTTCAATTCAGTAGAAAAAGCGTACTTGGACACTGATGGAAACGTAACATTGAAAAAGACTAAAAAGCCAGCGGGTTTCAATATGTTTGAAGTTGGAGTAGTACCTTACGAGTGGATAGAGTATGTTGACCCTGTTGGCGACGACACTGCCTACAGACCGCAGTTTTTTACAAAGTTCAAGGGTAAGATAGGTAAACGAGGTAAGTACCGAGTACCTTACAAGAGTTTCCGCTATTGCAAGCCAAGTGAAAACTACGACCCCAAAAACGACCCGCTTATTATGAAGTACGTATCCGTTGAAGTAGTTTAAGCCGCCCAAATGTAACACAAAAAAGCTTGGTATTTTTGCAGCCGAAAAAATTGGGTACTTATACGGCGGTATCCTATTTACGCCAACGAAGGGCGACTACCCCCCTAGTCGTTCAGGTGTGCAACAGCGTAATCTGCCTCTGACGCTGTGAACTTGCCGCCGTTTTCCGATACCAATTGGTCACGGACACCTGCTGGCGATAGGTGCAAATCATTTTGGTAGGTTTTTCCTTGGGCAAGAGCGTTTGCATTCCAGTCAGCCTGAACATTATCTATTGCGTATTGTGCGGCAGGTGCAGTGAACTTACCGCCGTATTCTGAAACTAGCTGGTCATACACACCCTGCTTTGAGAGGTGCAAACTACTAGAGTAAGTCTTAGCTTGTGCTAGTGCCGACTTGTATTCGGCAGGTACATCAGGTTGCTTTGCCTCTTGTGCCGCAGCTGGCTGAGTTTTACTAGAGGTGCTTGCCGTTGAGCTGCTATTGGTTGTGGTATTAGATTTGTTACCGCCGCCAGCTGCACCACCGATGATTGCCAGTAGGACAATTACGCCAATTACAGTTAATACCTTGTGTCGTCCGAACCAATTACCTTGCTTTTTATCTGCCATTACAGATGTCCTTTCCTTGATTACATTTATCACCACTATATACCACTTGCTTACATTTGTCAGTGGTTACTTACAATTGTAATCAATACGCTAAAGATGTGAAAGCATCAACTATTGACCACATTTACACCGAGCTTGGCAAACGTATCGTAAAAGCACGCAACGCAAAGGGTATGAGCCAAGAAAAGCTGGCTACAAATAGTGGCATTGACCGCTCGCATATGGGCTTTATAGAGCAAGGTCGTCGTAAGCCAACATTATCTACGCTCTTTAAGATTGCTAAATCGCTAGATATTTCGCTAGAACAACTGTTCAAGGGGCTATAAGCTAACCCGTTAAACAGTAGCACCAGCCAGTAAAGTACGCCTTAACCCTAGTCGTTTAGCCAAATCCCGAAGGTAGTTGCCATCAACGTGGCATTCTAAAGATAGGTTACTGATTGAGTTGTGTAAGGGGAGCCATGATAATAAACTTGCTATTTAATCCAGTTCACATACGCGCAACTGGATTTTTTGATAGCTCATTAGTATTGTCTGATAACATACGTATTATGGAGAGTTTAGTAACGTCATCGGCACAATTTTTTCGACCGGATAAGTGGTGGTATTTAGCCGTGTACCGGCAAAAGGCGATATACATATTGTCAGTCTCTTCAATATTACTATCGGCATTATTTTCTATACCACCATCTATAGCCCGTGCACCTCTGGCTTTAGCTTGTTTATTAGTTTTTGTTTTATGGTCCATGTTCATTCAAGATTTGACAACAGGCCTTCGGATTCATCCGAAGGCCTTCAAATTCGATCCGCCTGACAATACTTTTCAATACAAGGATTTCTATATCGAAGCACCCTCAAGTCATGCTGTCTATAATTTAGGTATTCTTGTGGATATATCGCCTGTCGAGTTCGTCGATGTAAAAATAGAACCCCACGGTTATCAGCTTGTGTCCGCGAATAACTTCAGGCCTCTTGAGCGTAATCAAATAGTTACTCTAGACTGGACTGTACCAGAAGGTTCGCGAAATAGAAGCATAATGATTTCTAAAACTAAGCTTCCCACTAAGAAAAAGGTTGTGATTTCAATCGGGGCTAAACATAAGCAAAAGATTGTGGTCACAAAAATTGTCTACTCAAAATCTGACAATGGGATTAATGTTGCTTCTGACGGCTCAACTAAATACACCCCTTCAATACAACCGAAAGACCTCATTAAGAAAAAGGGCGATAGAATAACCAGTTCACATCTAAGCGTGTACCTTGCAAACGACACCTAGAGCTTCGTGATGCTATTACCGTGGCGCGTCATCAAGACCGTCATGCTGAGCCAAGATTGAAACCGACAATAACACGCCTGTTTTGCTATTATTAGCGTATGACCGACAAACCCGCACCCCAAACCCGAGAGCCCGACTCTCCCAACCCCGTCCCGCAAAATTCTCGCTATGTACCATTCACACAACAACCAAGCTGCTGTGTGCCGACGTGTGTTCAGATGGTCATGTACCGCCATGGCATACCGCTTCGGCCGGCAGAGGAAATCGGCTACCACCTTGGCTTAGTGGTTGCTCCAGAACGTAGCAAGTTGTTTTCTCACGTGCGGACCTCCGCCGAAGTACCATCGGCCGGTTATGGCATACAATCGCATTTGCCGGAATATGAGCCAAACACTGCTTTCGCACGGATGAACATTCCGCTGCATTTTGCTATCGATCCTATCAAAGATATTTCGTCGGCAAGTGAACTATTAGAAAAGCTGCGCGCTTATGAAAAAGACGATATCGACGTAGTGGTTGCATTTCATCTCGGTACATTATTAGACGACCCGACGCTTGAAAAAGCATATCATGCCTGTGTCGTCGATCGAGTGGAAGGTGACCAGATTAGACTCATAGACCCAAGTTTTTACGCTCCAAAGTGGAGAACCTTTACTGCAGAACAACTATTCACCGCCATGAAAAAGCATGTTTCGCCTGAATACGGCGGAATATGGTTGCTCACAAAAACGAATGCATAGTTTAGATAATCTATTTGACGTCGCATAGGCCATACAAAAATTTGTTAAAATTGCTTTTCATAGTATTATTGGCCTCATGTCAGAGCTAATACTCATCAAGACACCGCAAGTCTTCAATCGTGAAGACGGCACACATCCTCAGACTGCAGAGCGGCTCGCGGGCATTACCGTGCCGGACTCAGAAACCATGATGGAGTATGGGTACAAACCAACTGGTCGAGAGGAAGAGGAAACACTTCGACTCGATGACAACGCAGCTACGAGGTTGGTAGAGTTTTACGAACGATGTCGTGTTGCCAAACCAGAGCAGAGGCCCTTCTATAACTGCCATCTTTTAGCATGGTACCTTACCAGCCGTGCTACGGAGTTGCAAGAATACGAGGGCTACAAGCTTGCTGGCCCTCCTGTTGCAGTATCCACGCTGAAAGCAGGCCAAACCTATGCCGTCAGGAAAGCCGACGGCAGTTTAACGCATTCCATGGTAGGCACCGAAAGACCCGACCATAGCCTCAGCGTAATAGGCGACAATTTACCAATCGCAGTTATCGGCAATGCAGAAATTATATCCTTATACGAAGGAGTTGGGATAAGCCGCATTGTCCCGGACTCGGCATTATCTACCTGCTAACCGGCTACTTTTTCTTTAAATTTCAGCTATAATCCCGTGCATGGCTAGGCTAGAATTCACCGCGCTCATACAACTAAGAGGCATCAATCCTTACGTACTCATCAGCAAAGAACAGGCTGCGCAGCTGCAGCCGAACTGGCGCAAACCGATGCCGGTGTTGGTGCAGGTCAATGGCCAGCCAACAGAACCGTGGCACATCAACATGATGCCTGTCGGCAATGGTGAATTTTACTTATACCTCCACGAAAATGTCCGTAAAGCATCTAATACAAAAGTTGGCGATAAGGTGACAGTAGCGCTCAAATTCGACGCCACCTACAAAAACGGTCCTCTGCATCCCATGCCTTCCTGGCTTCAGGAAAAACTTGCAGCAAATGACATCGCCCAACGCAATTGGGATAACCTCTCGCCGAGCCGGCAAAAAGAGATTCTTCGCAATTTTGCGAGCCTGAAATCTGAAGACGCAAGAATGAGAAACATGGAACGCGCCCTGCAGGTGCTTTCGGGCACCGAGGCGCGATTTATGGGCCGAGCTTGGCATGACGGTTCTTAGTCAGCGAACAGTCTCTGCTATAATAAAATCATGCAAAAAATAGCCACTCGTATATTCATTGGCGCTTCAATCACTTTCGGCATTATAGGAATACTTCTCGTGCTAACGGCGTCAGGTCCCGACAAACCAGACTCCAAGATAAGTGAGGTACTGATCCGGCTGCTCTTTATAAACGTGTTTATTATTCTGCCGGCGTTTGCGCTTAGCATTGCCAGCAAGTATCTCAATAAATAGCAGATCTTAGAGATAAAACGCCCAGCCATTACTTATGACTACGACATTAAGCTTGATTGCGCAATAATGCCAAACCCAGCTTTTGCGTAAAACACTATTTGTGTGGTATTTTGGGTTAAATGTCAAACCCGGAACAGTCACAATCTCATCCCGAGTGGGAGGGAGCCATAGTTGGTTTCCTTGAGGCCGTTGAAAATGGCATCATACCAGAAAGCCAGATTACTCTTGCAGCCACCCATGTGTGTCATGACCTTATCAAAAACGGCTTGCTAGGAAACTTTGGCGAGTTGCAGCAATATCTTCGGCAGCGAGGAGCATCCGTACAACTTATAGCCCAGCCGTTCAAACTGGAAGCCATGCCGCGCTCCGATCTGGTTTGTAAAGACCCGATTACCAACGAGCCCCGAGGACACTGCTTGCTTATTGCCGTTGGCGTGTCCGATTTGGAGGCACGACTAAGCGCGCTCAAAATGTCCGATGAAATCAACGAGACCGCCCTCGCCAGAGACACGGGTCTGGTATTTGTCCAGAAGTAGTGCCCTATTAGGCGACTATCCCCCTCACATCACGTCCGCGCTCAAAACACTGCGGATAAAGTACCGCAAGACTAGCGCGCGTTGGCATGACATGAGGGAATACTCGCCTCCTATTACCAATTGACTTAATGCAGTTTTAGTGGTATTATATGTGCTGATACAAACGGGAGAGTGTGTGCTATGGCAAATCAGGAAACCGAAGTTAGTGCGCCGAGCTTTGAAGTAGCAATAGCTACATCCGAGCACGTTGTGCAAGTGCCAGAAGTTTTAGCGAGCGCGCCAGAAACTGTAACTACAGTGGAAGGAACGGCTATTACGAACGCAGCCGCAATCGAACTTCAGCCTGACAGCATCACTCCAAGCCCCGATTCTCAAGACGACCAAGCGGCAAGCGGCCTTCGCTTTATAACACTCCGCCGCGTTGCCGCCGGTGCCGCGATCACCGGATTCGCACTTACTGGTGGCGCTGCTAGCGCAGAAGCCGCTCCAGCCGACACGCAAATCGCCCAAGGCCAAACACAAGAATCGGATTGGACTACCAAAGGCGCCCTCATACTTTCCGGCCTTAGTATCGTAGCCGCCACAGCAGTCACCGTCCGCGGTAACCGCAACCAAGCAAGAGAAAAGACGCTCGACCGTTTTGCAGCCACCATAAAAGAGGTAAAGGGCGAATCGTCAGGACAAGCGCAGGTTATGCAGTTGCACGCGCTCACGCCCTATGCCGAGAGCAACGAGTTCGCGCCTAAAGTAACGAAAACTACCGTAGCTTATTTGCGGGCCCGGCGCAGTGAACTTGACGGGTTGCGCGAACAATTCGATGAAAAATCAGACGAATTTGAAGCTGGTGTAAGGAATACGCGCAACGCCGCCCGCGAAGCGCTCGATATTTTTCTGCTTGCGCTCCCTAAGACCCGCGAGCAGCTGGTCAAACAGACCAGGGTTGCGTGGATCAGGCGCCTCGTTGGTCAAAAGAGTGGCATGGAACGCTTGTCGGAGCTAACCGATACTTATGTGGAGGACGAAACACGCGTTAATGCGCGGGCAATCAACCTCGACTTTATCCGCGATATCAAATTTGCTGACTTCCAAAGTACCGACCTAACCGGTGCCGGGCTGCAAGGCAACCAAATTGCAAACGTCATTTTCCGTGATGCTCGGTTGTCCGAAGCACAATTCGAAGGAAGCAGGCTGTTTCAATGCGACCTCCGCGAAGCAGATTTCCGCGCCGCCTACCTGTACGGCGCGACTATCGAAAACTGCGTCATCAACAAAGACACCAAGTTTGGAAATCTTCCCGACAATCATCCCGACGCCAGACTCGGTAGCCTTCATCCTAAAAACCCCGACGAATACCGCGGTGAAACCAGCGTAGTACTCAAAGACCTGATCTCTGACAAGCTTTCCGAAAAAGAAATCATCCAGTTAGTGCACGAATGGCAGCGAAATGGTCTGCGGCTAAAAAACGGTAGTAACCTCGAATACTTTCTGAATCCTGAACTTCCCGCTAACTAATCTACCGGCAAGTATAATGCTCTTATGACAGAGTTGGGTTCCGGACATTTCGGCGAATCCGATGATGAGGGCGAGCACACCATTGAACAATTTGGTATGAGTCTTGAATCCCTCGGCAGAGAACTCTTTCGGAAAAGAAATTTCCTCGGCAGAATGGTAGCGCACGAATATATGGAACAACTTGGCTTGTCGAAAATCGGAAACGACCAAGACCAAGCGCGCCTCACCGACACGCTAGGTAGATATGTAGTCAATGGCATGCTGCTCAAAACCAGTGATAAGGTCGATGCGGATTCCGTCGAAACAACCGTAGCGCTTTTGCGCGAAGCATTACCTGACGACCTACAAGACAGCATCGGGCTGTTGGTACCGCTGTTCGTAGAGCGTGGTATCGAATTTCAGACCGCGGAGCGGGGCTCGGAAAAAGAACAAGCATGGATGGAAGAATATGCGCTACTCAGAGACACGGACCCTGCATAGTCCGCCACTATAACACAAAAAACTCACGATGATTCTTGCGAATCCAGCGAGAATTTCCAAAAATTGCTCTGAAGTGTCCGCCGGGTGAGGCATGCACGATAGTATCGGCGTTTGCGGCCTTCAAATCAGTAATAATGCTATGCACCGCAGTTGTATGGGTGATCTTGTCACGATTGCCATACAGCACCAGAATCTGCTTTTCGGCAAGTCGTTCAATATTATTGGCAATAGCCAAACGGTTAAGCACTGCCGCCGATGCCTGCATATCGGTCGGCTGCGAACGCAGAACGCGGCCAAAATACCAGTGATCGTTCCACAGCCCCACGTGTTTACTAAAATCGCCAAAGGGCGCAGACAATACCATTTTTGTAATACGCTGGTGCCGTTTGGTAACGTCGGCGGCAAACAAAGTGCCAAAACTGATTCCCATAGCCATGAAAACCGTATCCTGGGGAGACTCGGCAATATAGTGCGCCACATATTGATTCGCTATTTCACCCGCATCGACAATATCTTGGTACGGGCTATTGACGGCGATGAGTTTCGGATGAGGCAGAAACAGCACGCAGCGCCAGCCGAGTTTATTGAATTCGCGGATGCCGAGCAAGTACATTGCTTTGCTCGTGCGCCAACCACCAAAGATAAATATCACACCTTTTGTTGCGGTGCCATATTCCGAAATCGTAAAGGGCGCGGTCATGCGATAAGTATAGCAAGATATTCACGCCCCGTTTGGAGAGTGGCGAGTTTCGTGGTATTTTCTATATCTATGTCAGACGCTATTGAAACATCTGGCGGTGGCAACACTATTCCGCCACAAGCAGAGCATTTCAACAATCTCCTTACTGGCGCAGCTAACAGTGAGGTCAAATTGGCGCTCACTGCCATTTTAACTTCTCAGCCGGGCCAGTGGTTCCGTGGAAGTGAAATGTTCCGTGAGTTGCGCGACAGGCAAGGTAACGAACCCGGCTGGATGCCCAACGATAGAGGCCCTGCAGGGCTTTGCACACACAGCCTGGTGCCCGCCGGCCTGGTGGCAATACAGCAGGTAAAGGCAGAAAGAAAACGTGCCGTTCCCATGTTTGTTGCGAATACCGACAATCCTGCCATTGTCGCGCAAGGCTTTGCGATGAGTGGCGCTTTGCTGGAATGGAGTCTCGATAATCTCGATGTATCGGTACAACTCCTCGGCCAAACCGCAAAAAAAGGCGCCTATCGCACGCCGGAGTTGCGTTATGGCATATTGCGTCTGCTTACACAACATGACATTGCCCTCTCACATCCCGAAATAACTGCCGCCTTGGATAATCCGGATTTCGTCCGAACAGATGTGGCAAAAAACGTAACGGCCCTGGGGAAATACGGGATACTTGACGTTACACATTTTGATGCCGCCCAAGATGCTACCCTAGAGATTGTCAACCCGGAGTACACCCATCACGTAATCAAGTTTGCAGATTTAAAACCCGAGACCCAAACATTTTACACCGCCTTACAGCAACTCTGGGACGCCGGTAAACGCGAGATTATTTTTCAAGATTTAGCAAGCGCTGTGACCGCGCTTGCACCAGATACGGATTTACGTGTTGTTCGAGACTACTGGCTCCAGGGCACTGCTCATGCAAAAAATATGCCTGGCCTAAAAGTAGCCTCGCGGACAATGGAAATCGGGAAGCGTTCGGCGGCAACTTTTCACCCTGAGCAGCGAGCGGTATTTTCTGATTTTGTTAATCGGCTGGAGGCCGTCCGTCGTGATCCAGCCTCTTGGCCGGCTTACCAGCGTACCGCCCAAGAGATAATCGACGATCCTTTATCCATGGCCACGCTTTTCTCAAAAGCAAAACATTTTTCCTCCCAAGCGAATATTCGCACCGCTCCACCAACAACAATGAAGAATCACATTATTACCATGCTGCAACAAAACGGTGCGATGAACGTAAACGAAATCCATGCAGCACTAAGTGAGCGGCCCGGCAAGGTAGTAACAAAAGAGTCGGTAAACTTCCACGTAAGAAAACTAACAGAAACCGGTGTGCTCATCAGTGAAAAACACCGTAACGATCCAACCAAACACAAGAAGCTCAACTATTATGCTCTACCTGAACCCGGTAATGACCAGGCCTGATTTGAGCTAATTGCGGCTTCATGATACTTTCAGGAGATGTCGGAGTTTGCTGAAACACCCGCCGAGAACACCGCTCAAGCAGCAGAGCATTTTGATGCGTTGCTCACGGGTATGGCAAACCACGAAAGTAAATTCGCACTCGCCGCCATTATTGCAGCCCAGCCGGAGCGGTTCTTTCGACTCAGAGATTTAGACCGCGAGATAACCAGGTCCCAAGGTAGTGAACCTGGCTGGGTGCCCGATCCAAAAAGCATCACACAGATTTGCAACCTCCACCTTATACCAGCCCGCTTAGTTAGACGAGGCGAGTTTACCACCGAGAGGGGCCCTATGCCGATATTTTTCGCGAACAACGAAAAACCGCAAGTAGTCGCGCAAGGCTTTGCGATGAGTGGCGCTTTGCTGGAATGGAGCTTGGATTTTCCGGCTACCTCTACCCAAAGTTTAGGGAAAACCCGCGCCAATAGCGCCCACTCCACGCCCGAACTGCGTTACGGCATCTTTCATTCGCTGACGGGCGAGCAGCAGGTCGGCGCAGCGCAACCCGAAATCGTTACAGCGCTTGGCGCTCGATTCACCGAAAAGAACGTTATAAAAAATATTGCGGACCTCAGTAAATCCGGCCTACTGGATGTACGGGGTTTCGACATTACCAAAGACACAACGCTCGAAATTATAAATCCAGACTTTTGGCATACTCGCATGTATTTTTCTGATCTAAAATCGTCATCCCGAGTGGTTTATACCGCCCTCCAACGCCTTTGGTACGCCGACAAACGAGAGATTACTTTTCAAGATCTGGCAGCCGAGGCAGCGATAATTGATCCCGACCTCGATCCGAGCGTTCTACGCAGCTACTGGCGACACGGTGCAAGCACGGCCGCCGAATCTATGCCCGGACTTAAACCGGCTTCGCGGGCGCTCAGTGAACGCAAGCGCACCTGGGTTACGATAAGTCCCGCGCACCGCGAAGCGATCACCGAGCTGGTTCGTCGCCTCGAGGTAATTCGCCTTGATGCCGACTCTTGGCCGGCCTATCGGCGTACCGCAAACCGAATACTCAGCTCACCGAGCAAAATGGCGGACATACTCGCAAAGAGCAAGCGCTTTTCGACATTCGCCAATATGCAGGTCGAAACAACCCAAGACAAAGACGGTCGCATTCTCGCCCTCTTGGAAACCCACGGTACGATGACCGCGGCAGAGATCCATCACGAGCTGACAGCAAATACTGATAGCAAAATCTCCCTCGCTTCCGTGTACCAGTATTTGTATAGGCTGGGAGAAGACCAAACGATCGCCGTCGAGCAGCGCCGCCCCGATCCAGCTAGTTTAAGAAAAGTACTATATTATTCGTTGCCGCCACAGCCGCCGGAAAATCCAAATGAAGCCGAATAAAGCACGGGGGCTTGACTAAATCACTACTATGTGGTATTTTTTACCTCATGTCAGAACTTGGTGAGTCAGCGGGAAATAATCCATACCATGGCGAAGAACAGTTCACTAATTTACTTACCGGCATCGCCAACCACGAGGCAAAATTAGCCCTCGTGGCTATCATAGCATCACAACCCGATGTATGGTTTCGAGGTGCAGATCTTTTTCATGAAATAAAAGATAGACAAGGCGATCATCCTGGGTGGATACCTGAGAGAAAAAATCCGATCAATTTTTGCATCGAAAGTCTTGCTCCCGTCGGCCTCGTAGCTAAAGGCTCCGTTGCCACAACAAGAGGCGAGGTAACGGCCTTCAAGGCAAATGACGACGAACCCGACGCCGTAGAGCAAGGCTTTGCGATGAGCGGTGCTTTGCTGGAATGGAGCCTTGATCATTCCAAAATTTCAGTGCAGAAAAGCTTGGGTGTAACTGCCAAAAAAGGTGTTTATCGCACACCGGAGCTTCGTTACGATATTATTCGCACACTAGTGGCGCAGGGGGGTGATCTCACACACCAGGAAGTAACCGATGCACTGCATAGTCAACAATTCACGGTGGCCGAGGTCCGCAAAAATATTACCGAATTGAGCAGATACGACCTGCTTACCAACTGGACTTTTGACAGCGCGAAAGATACCACACTCGAAATTATTCGACCAGAATTCTGGCATCCGGGATTAGAACTTACAGAATTAAAGCACGAGTCACAGGTGGTATACGCCGCGCTGCAACGTCTTTGGGACACGGGCAAACGCGAAATCCATTTACACGACTTGCTCACAGAAGCAGCTAGCGTGGATTCCAATATAGATCTAAGCAGCTTACGAAAGTATTGGCACCAGGGAGCGAGCGATGCAGCCGAAAATATGCCGGGTCTGCGCCTCGCTGCGCGAACATATGAGCCCGGAAAGTTTTCTTCTGTCGCAATTAACCCGGCTCACCGGGACGCACTTGCTGATTTTGTCGATCGTCTTGAAGTGGTACGCTTAGACCCAAGTTCGTGGAAAGATTTTCAAAAAACAGCGAAACAAATAATCAATAACCCTTCCAAAATGGCAACAATTTATGCCAAAGCCAAACAGTTTTCTGCCAACGCTAATGCGGCAACTGACGGAGGAGAAAGCACAAACGCAAGCATTGTTGATCTGCTACGCCAAAACGGCGCCATGAACGCAGGTGAAATCCATGCTGCCTTGGAGCAACAGGGAAGGAAGCTCACAAAAGAAGTAATCTACGCTTACTTGAAAAAACTTGTTAAGGCAGAAGATCTCGTTTCGGACACGCGACGCGAAGACCCATCCAGAAACAGGCAGATCAAATACTATTTTTTGCCGGAAGCAGATAATCTAATACCAGAGGGCAAGTAACGTAGAACTAGTAACGTATTTGCTATCATAAAGACATGACGACTACGAAAGCCACCTCTCAAACAGCTTCGGCAATCAGCTTTACGGCAAAGTTATATACCATTAATGATTGGGTCATCTTGCAATTACCAAAAAGTGCGAGCGAAAAACTGCCTTCGCGCGGACAGGTGATGATTACCGGAACACTGAACGGGCAGCCATTCGAAACACCGCTTGAGCCAGACGGCAAGGGCAGTCATTGGGTTCACATTGAACCGAAAATGCTCAAAAGTTTCGGGCTCGCGAGTGGCGATACGGTAAATATGCGTATAACACCGATTAAAACGTGGCCCGAGCCCGAGATCCCCGCCGATTTGCGGCAAGCAATCGAAAATGACCCCGAAGCCTACGCTGTCTGGAAACAAGCAACGCCGCTTGCGCACTGGGAGTGGATTCGTTGGTCACGCGCAACGAACAATGCCGAAACGCGCAAACACCGACTCGAAGTTGCTTGTTCAAAAATGCGTGCCGGCGAGCGCCGACCCTGCTGCTGGAATCGCAATCTCTGTTCCGAGCCATCGGTGTCGAAAAGCGGCGCGCTACTCGAGCCTAACAGCAAAAATAGTTAAATACCCAGCAGCCGGTTTTGCATGTCAGGCGTTTTTACTTTACTATTAAGCGTATGAAAATTGGCGTCGCCGGCAGCATGCATTTCACCGAAAAAATGGTCGAAGTTTGTAAAGCACTTGAGGCTCTCGGACACACACCGTTCATGAGCAGTTTCAAAGACAACTACATCGGCAAAAACGCCGACGAAATTGAGCAAACCAAGCTGAGGGACAAGTTCCAAAACGATGCGATCCGCGAGTTTTGGAAACCGATGCAAGACGCCGATGCACTGCTTGTCCTTAACTACGAGAAACACGATATTCCCAACTACATTGGCGGTAACGCCTTCCTCGAAATGGGTTTTGCGCACGTGTTGAACCAAAAATTATTTTTACTAAACCCGATTCCCGATATGCCTTATTATGGCACCGAAATTGCGGCCATGCGCCCGCAAGTTATTAACGGCGACCTGAGCAAAATCCGGTAGACCATATGGCTTCTCCACAAAACAACCCCGTTCCAAACAATATGACGCTCAAGGAATTGCAAAAATACGTGTGGCGTATGAATCAAGAGCGTGGTTTTGCCATTGATGATCCAAGCCAAAAAATGGTCATGCTAGTAGAAGAAATCGGTGAGCTCGCCAAAGCCATCCGCAAAAAAGTTGGCCTCAAATTTTCTGCTACCACCAAACAAACCGAGATCGAAGAAGAACTTGCCGACGTGCAAATCGTGCTGCTTGGCCTTGCTAGCTTGCTCGACGTCGACATGACCGCCGCGGTCGCCGCTAAAGAAGTCAAAAACCGCACCCGCACCTGGAAATAGCATGAGGCTCATCCAAAACATCCGCGAGTTTCCATCCAAAAAAGCCCATGCAAAACCGGCATTACTTATGTGTGGTTTTGGCGGTAACATTTGGCAAGTAAAACGACTTATCACTGTGTTGAACCGAGCGGGCTACAATGTCACAGCCATGGATTTTTCGAAGCAGGTTTTGAGTGAAGGCGATCCGACGCTACTGCCCCAGCTAGTCGACGAAGTTGTGGCGCTCGCCGAAGACCGCGCCAAAAAAGCCAAAGAGCCGGTTTTGCTCGTGGGCATTAGTCTTGGCGCTCTCATTTCGCTCAATATTTTGCGAAGATCCCCGTATTTCGACGCAGGTGTCATGATTACGGGCGGCGACATCGTTAAAGTGGCACAACGGCTGTATCGTCAAACATGGCCGCAAAATTACAACGAACTGGCAGGTACGTGGAAAATGATCAACATGTACACCGATCCTGCATTGCTCAAAAATAAACGACTCTTGTTTGTGCTGCCAAAACGCGATCGCCTGATCGACATCGCCGACGTGCGAAATGAAGTCAAAACACAGCAAGCAGCCGGAAACAACCTTACGCTTATCGAGCGCCGAGCTTTCGGCCACATCGGCACCATCATCGAGGAAGCCATTCTGTTGCCGGGGCGAACATTGCGTTATATCAAACATCTTGATTCAATAGAATGATAACGAGGAGACAGCCATGACAGACGACCAGCAAATTACCCAACGCATTGCGGCAAAAGCCCTGATTGTGAACGACAAGGGGCAGATCCTGGTGCTCCGCGAAGCAAACACGTACGAAGAAGGTACTAATATCGGTCGTTATGGGTTGCCGGGCGGACGTATCAATCCGGGTGAACCGTTTTTGGATGGACTCGCACGTGAGATCAAAGAAGAATCAGGACTCGAAGTCGAAGTCGACCAGCCACTCTATGTCGGCGAGTGGTGGCCGGTTATCAAAGGCAACAAAAACCAGATCGTGGGGATATTTTTCCTCTGCACTCCGCTGCACCAGAACGTTACATTAAGCGAAGAACACGATGATTTTCAGTGGATTACTCCCGGGGAAACCAACAAATACGACATTATGGACGCCGAAGATGCGGCAATTCAAACCTATGCGGAACTCCTAAAAGCCAGCGACAAAGTACGGCGGCGCAAACTTTTGCTATCATAAGAGCATAAGAGGAGCAATTATGACGCAATATATTACACCCAATTTATGGTTTGACGGTAACGCCCAAGAAGCGGTGGATTACTACATATCGGCATTCCCGCACGGCAAAATTATATCAACCGCATACTATCCGAAAAGTACCGAAGAAGGCTTGGCCGACTTTCAAAAAGCATTAGCAGGCAAACCACTCGCCATTGATTTTGAAATTAATGGCCTGCGTTTTACCGCAATAAACGCCGGACCGGAATTCAAGTTTAACGAATCCATTTCATTTGCCGTAACTTGTAAAGACCAAGACGAAATCGACTACTACTGGGAAAAACTCTCTGCTGTACCCGAAGCTGAACAATGCGGCTGGTGTAAAGATAAATTCGGCTTGAGCTGGCAAATTGTGCCTGAAAACATGGGCGAACTCATGGAACGGCCAAACGCCTACACGAAAATGATGAAAATGAAAAAGCTCGTCATCGACGAATTTTAAGATCATGCAACCCGGGCAGCCAAAACTCATTATTATTACCGGCGCAGCAGGCGCAGGTAAGAGCACGATCGCCCAAAAATATATCGACGAGCATCTGCTGGCGCTGATGGTGAGCTCTGATCAGTTGGTGGGCTCGATGGGGCAGTGGATTACACATGAGCTCGAGGCGCAGGCTCTGGCGTTTGAACTCATGACGGTGATTGCGGCGGCGCATTTACAAAATGGCTACGACGTTATCGTGCCACACTTGTTTGTGCGCCCGGAGGAAATTGCTACCCTACAGGCAATCGCAGCCAACAACCAGGCAACGTTTTTTGCCTGCGCGATTGTCGTTTCCAAACAAGAATCCGTGGACCGGATGCTTGCTCGAGGTACTTGGGGTGAGCCGGGTTCGCCGCCAATAACACCTGAAGATCAGCCCATCATCGAAGATTTATATGATGGCGTGCAACAAACGCTTGCCGCGTATCCCGATATGCCGCGTATCACCTCGGTCGCAAACGATATTGAGGGCACCTACGCCCAACTTACCAGCCAGCTGTAACCCCACGAATTACTGGGGAAGATGGCCGTTCGACACCGCGACGATTGCGGGGTTCTCGCGGCAGTACCTATGAAAAGCAATAGTTGCCGGCGCGACTGACTGGCCAAACGTGTACTGAAAAGGCTCCTCTTGTGGAGCGGCCGCCTGAAATTCTTCGCGCGTACTTTTGAGAAATTCTCGAGCACCCATGGCAGCTGATCGTCGAAAAGCCGCGGCGCGGCCGTCCGAACCGGTATACAGTTCGGTAAATCTATCGGTGTTAGGAGCGCTAATATGTTGTGTCAACCCGGTTCGTAAAAAGACAGCACCCAGCATACGAGCAGTGCGCAGAGCCTTGGTTTTCGGACCTTCGAGTGCCTGCGGCTGGTATAAGTCAGCAGTTTGTGTAGCGACCAAAAACGTTGCCGTAACCAGCGTGGCGCTTTGGCTCGGGAGCAAGCTCCATGCAGGGAATTGGTCGAGCGTGTCGGATTGGCGCTCGCCCATATAGTACACCGGCGCATCGCGCAGATGTTGTTCTCCTTCGGTATGTATCAGCTCAGCCGCCCAAGCACTTTGCTGTGCGGTGATGTGATCCGCATGCAGCGCACCTTCGAAAAGTTTTTCTACACCGTGCAAACGGGCATCCGTCGGCAAGGCGGATGTTACGCCAATGACCGCCCCACATTCGGTAGCCGTGACCATGGCTAATTTCGCATTCGGCATGACAGCTTCCGGAGAGATACGCATGCTCGTTATTACACGGCATGTATGACAGACTGTCAATATTTTTGTCCGATTGTACTAGAATTATCGGGTACGAGTTTGTAAGAATTCTGTCATTGCTGCAAAAGCTTTTTCACCGTCTTCGTTGAGCGTGAATTGGTATTCGTGCGGCAAGGCCGGTTTATGGTCGGCGAGGTAAAAAAGTTTGCTCACCGGCACACCCAACGAACTCAGCTCGTCTGCAAACGGAATCGACTGCACATTGGTGAGCGGATCGGCATTGCCGCCACTGATAAACGTCGCGGGAAATGCTTTGGTCACGTGATAATACGGTGACATTTGCTGGATAAGCGCTTTTGGCTTATCGCGTTTACCGGTATAGGCCCATACGGCAACGTCGTCTCCCCAGCTTACAATTTTGGGTAATTCGGGATCGGGCTGGGTCAGCGCTTCCATCTTATAAATGCCGCAAAAGAGCACTACGCCGACTAGCTGCGAGGACTCGAGATTCGGTGTTATACCGACTTCTTTAGCATACGCCGGGTTAGTAATCAGCGCCGCCATCTGGCTCGACAATTGTGAACCGGCTGAATCGCCCGCGAAGAATATCTTACTCGTATCGGCCGAAAAACGGGTGGCATTGTGCATGATGTATGCATAGGCGTCGTTGAGTTCGAACACTGCGGTCGGATACGTTCTTTCGGGAGCTAGCGAGTAATTGAGTGCGATCACTGTAAAACCCTGATCGGCCAGGCGCTTGTAATATGGCGCGCTGTTGGTTTTATCTCCCGACAACCAAGCGCCGCCGTGCGTCCAGACTACTACCGGACGCTTGGTATGTTGTTGGACGGCGCTATTGGGCACGTACACATCAAGCATGGCTTTTTTATCGCCGGAGCGATATTGCTGATTTGCAATAACCGTCACCGGATAATTAGGCAGTTTCTTTTCCATCGCCGCAAGCGTCTTTTGGCCGCCATGGTTAAAAACCGAACGAATCACCAACGCACCGGGCCACGGACTCAACCGAAAGGCCAGGGCAATGACAATAATCAGTAAAACCGCAATACCAACCGGCCAGAGGAATACTTTTCGTCGATAAAAAGGTGGTTTTTTCGGTGGTTGTTTTTTTGCCATAGTTAACACGATTAGCTTAAGCATTATTATACAGCAACATCTGATACTATAGCTATTAGCATTTTACTCGCCAGGGCACCTTGTGATACGTTTAGGCCATGATCGACGTACACACCGAAACCGTCGGGGCAATCACTCCCGACGCAGCCACACAATTCCGTAACCTTACCACCACTCTTTCTGGGTATACCAGCGAGCCAACAGGTACTCTACATAACCCGTATGACAGCACACCCGTCCGGCCAGACAACTTGCATTACCTGGGGCGCGGGCGGAACATCGCTCAGGATGGTCAAGTTTTTGGTGTGTATATCAGAGGTGTCGTCACCCCGCCTTCAATGCTTGCAGAAGCCCAAGATCATCCCGAACAGCTTACACATGAGGTCCATGTGAATTTCGACACCATGCCACTCTCACGCGTGCACCGTAATCTCGGAATCCTGTCGCTTGGACTCCATCTTGACGGCAACTTTTCTGTCGTCACTTATCGTCTCCCCGAAGCAGGTGGACATCAACCTAAAACACTGCTAGCCCCGTTTGGCAAATGGATGACCAGTGCTGCGCTTCAAGAAGCCGAGGTTTCACGCGCCGCAAAAGCCGAAGGTCACCTGCCAAACCGCATTCCACTTCAGCCGACACCCGACGACATTGCGCCACTCGTACAGTTTGCAAAGGATCCTGCGAATAAAGACACTTTTTTCTTTTTCCACGGCACACCCGGTGGATTAGCAGAGGGAATTGTCTTAGCACGCTAGCGCGCTCCTTAAAAGTCGCAAGAAAAGCGGTGAATTATTAAACCTTGATAAATATCACATTGCTTTCCCGGGAGATGTTGTATCCTGTGACGTATGGAACCACCCTATTCTGTAGAGAGGCAGATGGAGTTTGTCAGATCGTACTGGGGTAATGTGGTAACCCCCGGAGCTAATGCCAGAGCACTCCAAATTATAACGCTCGCCAGTCACCGTACCGACCTGACGCGGGCCGTTTCGATCACCCCCGACGAAATCGATACACTTCCTCCGCCGCACCCCACACCAAATTTGTTTCGACCAACGGCGCTTATCCGCGTCGGCTGGCTTGGCCTGTTCAGTCTCAGCAACAAGCCCCACCCGCGCAACAGCAGGCCCTGGCCCACTTTGACCGCCCACCGCTACGACGATAACGAACGAGGGCCGTTGCCCACGGACAAGCCGCTATCCCAGAATCCTGACGATCATCTTCCGCTTAACGGCGCTGAGCTCGACATGCGGTTGCTGCACCGCTGCGTCGAAAATTTCACCCGTACTCATTCGAGTCGCGACCACACGCTCGGTCCCTGGGTGCATGCCGACGTACGTATGGCCCAGGATCCTTCAACTAATACTTTATACCCTTACGTAACGCATGCCGCCGCACCCGAACAGGGCCTTTTCACTTCGGTTGTTTTGCCAGCCCACGTGCAACCAGGCCTCGCCTAGTGCTATAGTACAAGCATGTCAGACGAAAAAATTGTGGTAATTACCGGAGCAAGCCGCGGCACGGGCTTGACTATGGCACAAACTTTTACCGATGCCGGCTGGACCGTTATCGGTACCGGGCGGTCGCCAGAGCCCGAGACTTTTCCTTCAAACGCCAGTTACAAACAATTTGACGCGGCCGATGCCGCCGGCGCTGAGAATTTCTGGCGCGAAGTACGGGGCGAGCACCCCGCTGCACAAGTTTGTCTTATTAATAACGCCGGCAGTTACGTATCGGGTGGCCTGAGCGAGGTATCGGCCGAAGACTATCTCCAGCAAATGCAAAGTTGCTATTTTGCAGCAGTATATATGACGCGTGGTATGGCGACGGTTATTCCGAAAGCACGTATCATCAATGTGATTTCCGCAAGTGCACTCCAGGCACACCGCAAAAACGCTGCTTACGGCGCTTCGAAAGCGGCAGAGATGCACTTTTTTCATTCACTGCAGATGGAATTTCCACCCGAGCAATATCAAATTACCAACCTTTATCCTACCGCCATCGCCTCACAAGGGCCGGACGATAACGCCATCACCACCGAAGACCTTGCGCACTTTATACTCGAACAAGCCGAAAGCCAGCGCACTTATTATCTGTGTGACGTCACGCTCGCCCGAGCGAAGCAATAGATAAACTCGTAAAACTACGGTGATCATGGTATTACTAGTATATTCTGAGTGATCTCGGGGCGAACACGCCAACGGCCGATTCGCCAAAATACTGGGTTGAAGTTACTTTGCAGTGGTTTGCACGGTTTCTGTCGCCACGGTACCGCTCATGATTCTCACTGGCCGTGGCCAGTAAAACATCTGGTCGAGTACAAGTATATGCGGTATACTTGTACCTCGTGCTTGGGTGTCTCTCGTTTTCTGTTTTCACTAAAAAATAATTAAATACTTCTAAAAAGGACCAATCATGCTGCCCGCTGTCTTTATTGTTGCTGCCGTCTTATTACGTTTAAGTTCCGGTGCGAGTTACTTTAAGGCAACGTGGCAAGGGAAGGCGCAACCAAGTCTCGTAAGCTGGTTTTTCTGGAGCGTGACAGCGCTCATTGCCTTCGCTGTGCAACTCATTAAGGGTGCTGGGCCCAGCGCCTTTGTTACGCTTGCTATCGGATTAAGCCCTATCGCCGTGTGCGCCGCCGCACTCTGCAAGGGCGCCTATAAAACGGGCTTTAGCCGCAGTGATAAGTGGTGTATCGCCCTAACATTGCTTGGTATTGCGTTATGGTTGGTAAGCAAAAATCCGCTCACCGCACTTTTTATGAGCATTGCCGCTGATATTTTCAGTAGCATTCCGACGATTCTCAAGTCGTACCGCGCGCCGCACACCGAACATCCGCTGGCTTATGCACTTTCGGTACTCAGCATGGGCATCACCTTACTAACCATTCGCGATTGGCATATTACCAACTGGCTGTTTACCGCGTATATTTTACTGATCAATGTTACGTATCTCACAGCGATCTTTATCGGCGTGCGAATGCAGAAGCGAGCAAATGCCGCTAGCGAACTCCCCGGAACTGCGCCGGCGCTGACCGAATAAGCTTATTGCCAAAAATTGTTACCTATAGACATCCACAGATAAAACTAGGCGCGTTCGACTTTCCCGCAAGCCAATCGGGGACCGCCACTATAACCGGAGCCGCTCTCGCCCGGACCGTAAGGGTCGGGGTTGGCGTGCACCATAAGGGAGGTGCCTTCTTCGGGCTGCAAGATGGAAACCGGGCCGTCGGTAAGCGTCACCCGCGTGGTGATGGTTTCGAGCTCACCCTTGCCATTTTCATCTACGGTGATACTTGGCAAATCACCGGCGTGATAGCCATGATTGGCATCAGGATCGGTGTTACCCGCAGGGCCTGGATCGAAGTGACCGCCAGCACATTTAAAGCCGTCGCACTCACAGTCGCCCTTTTCGTGAATATGCACGGCGTGTTTGCCGGGTGCGAGTTTTTCGGGATCACCCGAAATGGTCAGGCGAATGTGCACGTATTTCCAGCCGTCAACATCGTATTCGGTAAATGTAGCTTCACCGGATACATCAGGGCCGTTTACCGTAGCGTGCGCTTTTGCACTCACTTGCTTTTGATCAGCTTCGAGACTAACTTTCATTACGAGCGCTCCTTGGTATTACGGCGTGCCAAAAAAGACGCGCCAAACCCTAAACCGCCGCCAAAAATAAGCACATGTTGCGCCGCATGATGCCACGCCGCACCCTCGGCCCATGCGGAAAGTGGAAAAATCGCCACCAGCGCTGCCGCTACTGCAAGAACCGCAAGTATGACTCGCCCCGGTGTTATAACACGCATTTGCGCAACGTGGGATTGGTGTTGTTCAGCCATAAACCCTCCTTTGTTATAGCTTTATTATCCATGCTTAAGCGGTAAAAGCCAACTTGTAAGTTGTAAAGCTACTTTTTAGACTTCCTGTTAAAGGGTGACATACGGAGCTCCCGAAAGTTTCGATATGGTTGTTTGGGTGGGACCCGGAGGTAGCGAATCGTGATCGGCGCCTCATCAAAAATGACATGGTAGCGATCGTGGACAAGCAAGAGCCGGTCGTCAATCAGCATTTTGCCAAAGGCATGCCACACATGCCTCAGCGGATTAGTCAGTATTTGTGATGAATCGCCGTCGCCCGCATTCGCGGGCTTGATGTTTAATATCCTCTGCGTTCCTAGGGTTCCGCGCTGAAAGCGCTCCACCCTAGGCTACCTGCCGCCGCCCGCATCCGCGGGCTGGGAAGAGGAAGCGCGACCAAACCGCAGAAGGATAG
>Ga0207701_10000154_pt1 | contig 64848 bp, 46 predicted proteins | sample KBSSwiSSwithPhiX_FD_184294 | JGI IMG/M metagenome (GOLD analysis project Ga0207701, IMG submission 184294) | Switchgrass rhizosphere bulk soil microbial communities from Kellogg Biological Station, Michigan, USA, with PhiX - S5 (SPAdes) (version 2) | ecosystem: Environmental > Terrestrial >... | reverse complement strand
TTTCCATGCGAATCGCGCGGATTTCGCCGCCTGCCTTCAGGTAGTGGCTGCCTCGCACCGAGCTGATCGAGTCGATCAGCGAGATGGTGTAGGGATCGTACGGCTGGCCCCGTCCGTTGGTTGCGCTGTTCGCGCGCACGAGTCCACCGGGAACGACGATCCCGGACGAGGCTCCCTGGCCCGCGATTCCCGTGTTGGCGACCGATCCACTCAGGTTCAGGACAATGTTGCCGAAGTCGATTCCGTTGACGACCGGCGCAATACCGTTGATGCGGGTAGGCGCCGAGTTATAGCCGATCTTCAAATCGTTCGTCGTCCGATCGGAGAGCAGTCCCTGCAGATTGAAGACCGCGTTTGACGGGTTGTCTGTGATGCTGACCACCCGCCCGCTGACGCCTTCTGGCTGGTTGTTCGTCCCTTGATCGTGAAACCCCCGCGCATACATCGACCATCGATTGTTGAATCGATAATCGAGCCGCAGGCTGAACGCATCCTCTTTGACCTTCTGGAGTCCCTGAAGCTGTGCGATGTCGAAGTCTGGATTGGCAGAGGCGCCGGGGAGAATGACCGCGGCGTCCGTCTTGAAGCCCGGGCGCAGCGGCGCGACGGCGGGGACCGCTCGCGCCCATGCCGCGTCGCTCGGCACCGCCTCGACGAAGTTGACGCCGGCATCCAACCGGTAGCCTTCGTAACTGCCGAAGAAGAACGCTTTGTCTTTCAGGAACGGACCGCCAATCGATCCGCCAAATTGGTTCTGCTTGAGTGTTGATTTCGGGAGACGCGCGAGCGTGTCGAAGTAGTTGGGCGAATCAAACGCGTCATTCCGGAGGTACTCGAAGACCGAGCCATGAAGGCTGTTGGTACCCGACTTGGACTCCTGGCCGGCCAGGAGTCACCCTGGATCTCAGTTCCGCGGAATTGGAGTCAATGTCGGCGAGCGCGAGGTGCTGAACCGAGCTGCATGCCGGTGAATTCCACAGGCGCGAAGTCCCCCGACTTCGCGCGGATCGTATAGGTCGAAGGCTTGAGATTGGTGACGACGTAAATGCCTTGCGCACTGCTCGTCGCCGTCCGTTGCTCGCCAGTTTTCTCGTTCTTCACCGTGACGGTCGCACCCGGAACGAATGCGCCGCTCGAATCGAGGACGGTTCCGGCGAAGCGACCGTCCGCCTGCGCGCTTGCAGGCAGCACCGGCGTGATCCACACCAGCACCGCCAGCGTCAAGCCCCTCAGCACACGTTCTTTCGTCATCATTGCTGCTGTCTCCTGGTCTGACTTCCCTTTCTTGTGCCACCATCAGATTAGGAGCGGCATGTAACGGCGGCGCGACAGGCAGGCGTCTCGAACGTTAATTCAACGAATTGTGAAATTGCGAGAAGCCCGGGCGCCGACGCATGCAACACCATCGAGACGTTGCGCCGACGGTGAGGTAACGGTTGCGTAAACTCAGCAGGCGGATTCTGCTAAGATTCGGCGCGGGGGATGTGGTGACGTTTAGATTGATTCCAAAAGAAGAGCGTTTCTACGACGACTTCGTGGCGCTGGCCGAGGAGATCCGGCGGGGTGCCTCGATACTCGAAGAGATGCTCGCGCCGGAACAGCCGCTGTGGGACAAAGCGGATGAGATCAAGGAGGTCGAGCACAAATGCGACTTCCTGACCCACGAAATCATTCAGCGGCTGCACCGCACGTTCGTGACGCCGCTCGATCGCGAGGACATCCACGGCCTCGCGCGATCGCTCGACGACGTCATGGACGCCATTGATGCGACCGCGGCGATTGTCCGTCTCTACCAGATCACGCTGGTGCGAACTGAAGCGCGCGAGTTGGCGCGCATCATCATGGCCTCCGCCGATCAGATTGTGAAGGCGTTGAAAGCGCTCGAGCGCCGCCGGGGTGTCGCCGAACCGGCTGTCGAGATCAATCGGCTCGAGAACGAAGCCGACCGCACGCACCAGATCGCGGTTCGCCGCCTGTTCGAAGAGGAACGCGATCCGATCCAGATCATGAAGTGGAAGGAGATCCTCGATTTCCTCGAAGACGCCACCGATCGATGCGAGGACGTCGCCAACGTCCTCGAAGGCGTCGTCGTGAAGCACGCCTGATCGAGGATGGATTCCAATCTTGTCGCGGTCGTCGGCCTGATCTTTGTCGCGCTGATCTTCGACTACATCAACGGTTTTCACGACGCCGCGAATTCGATCGCGACGGTCGTCTCGACGCGGGTGCTGTCGCCAGGGAAGGCGGTCATCTGGGCGGCGGTGTTTAATTTCATCGCCGCATTCACCTTCGGCACCGCGGTCGCCAAAACGGTTGGTGCCGGCCTCGTCGATATCCACATTGTCTCCTTTACCGTGATCTTTGCCGGACTGATCGGCGCGATCGTGTGGGATCTGATCACGTGGTACTACGGGCTGCCAACGAGTTCATCGCACGCCTTGATCGGTGGCTATGCGGGCGCGGCCGTCGCCAAGGCCGGGTGGGGAGCGATCATTGCCTCAGGCTGGACGAAAACATTGATCTTTATCGTCCTCGCGCCGCTCATGGGCATGGGACTCGGCTTCGTCATCATGCTGGTGACGATGTGGCTGTTGCACGGTGTTGCCCCCGGTCGCGTCGATCGCTGGTTCCGACGGCTGCAGCTACTTTCAGCCGCTGCGTACAGCCTCGGCCACGGTGGCAATGATGCGCAAAAGACGATGGGGATCATCGCGGGTGCACTTGTCGCGGGTGGATATCTTCAGCTCGTCAACGGCACCATGCCGATTCCTTTGTGGGTGATCCTCTCCGCACACGCGGCGATTGCTCTCGGAACCCTGTCCGGAGGCTGGCGGATCATTCACACCATGGGTTCGAAGATTACCAAGCTTCAGCCGGTCGGCGGTTTCGCCGCGGAAACGGCTGGGGCGATTTCGCTCTTTACCGCGACGCATCTCGGTATTCCCGTCAGCACCACACACACGATCACCGGCGCGATTATCGGCGTTGGTTCGATTAAGCGGTTGTCGGCAGTCCGATGGGGTGTTGCAGGACGCATCGTCTGGGCGTGGATCCTCACCATTCCCGCGTCGGCGCTGATCGCGTCAGTTGTGTATTGGATCGTCGCGGCGACGGTAGCGCCGTAGATCTAGCCCGGTAACTCGATCGTGAAGATTGCGCCGCCCTCCGGTCGGTTCGCGACCGCGACCGCCCCGCCGTGCAGCCCAACCAGATGCTTGACGATCGCCAGCCCGAGCCCGGTGCCGCCAGGATCGCGCGTGTTGCGAGAGCGCGCCTTGTCGACCCGGTAGAAGCGTTCGAAGACGCGCGGCAGGTCCGCTTCCGGAATGCCGGGACCTGAATCGGCGACGGTCAGCACGATTCGATTGTCCTTCCGCGACGATGTCAGCACGATCTCACTGCCCTCCGGCGCGTAGCTTGTGGCGTTGTGAACCAGGTTTCGGAGCGCGTCGTGAAGTTTGGCGGGGTCCCCGGATACGACGGCGGCGTCGGGATCGACGCGCTGAACGACGCGCTGCGAGCGGGCCTCGAGTTCCGAGCTCACATCGGCAATGACGGCATGGAACAGCGAATCGATCGCGCATTCCGCGCGGTCGAGCGGTTCCTGACCGGCGTCGAGCCTTGCCAGCCGCAGCAGGTCGCGGACGAGCCGTTCCATTCGGAACGTATGGCGCGCGATGGTTTCGAGGAATCGGCGTTCATCCGACGGATCGGAAACGCCGTCGAGCAGCGCTTCGACGTAGCCGCGGACGGCGGTCAGCGGCGTTCGCAGTTCGTGCGAAACGTTGGCGACGAAGTCGCGCCTGATCCGATCTGCCTTGCGAAGCTCGGTGATGTCGTGGAGAACCAGGACCGCCCCGCGTCCGGCGATTGATGCGACCGGCGCGCCGCGTGCGATGAAGGTCGTGGTGCTGTCGCCGCCAAGCGTCAGCTCCCGCCCACCGCCCGAGAGCCCGTGAAGAGCCGCGTTGATTTCACCCGCAATGTCCGGGTGGCGCGCGATCTCGAGGTAATGATGTCCTTCCGGTGTCTCTTCGACCTTCAACATGCGTCGCGCCGCGCCGTTGACAAACTGCAAGCGTCCCTGTGGTGTGACCACGAGGACGCCTTCGTTCATGCCGTTCAGGATCGCTTCGAGGCGCGCCCGATCCGTTTCGTGCTGAGTGACACGATTGGCGATCTCTCGCATCGAGTCGTCCAGCAGCCGTCCGACAACACCGATCTCGTCGGTGCCGTAATCGATCTTGGATGGTGTGAGATCGCCGCCGGCATAGCGTTCGGCGGTTTCCGCAATTGCCCGGACTCGCCGGCTGAGCAGAGACGAGGCGCCCCACGCGATGAAGACTGCCGCGGCCAGTCCGACCGCCATGGCCGCGAGCGAGGAACGGCGAACGGCGGCGAGCTGTTCGCTGATCTCGGTGAGCGGCATCGCCAGACGGACTTCCGCTAAGGCCGGCGCGGCCGAAGCGGGCACCGCGACCGCGACGTAGAGCATTTCCGTCTTCAACGTCGCGCTGTATCGACGCGCCATGCCGACACCCTCAGCGCGCGCCTGCACGATTTCGGGGCGCGAGCCATGATTCTCGAGCGTCGCGAGATCTTCTGTCCTCACCTCCGAGTCGCCGACGACGGTGCCGTCGCGGGCGACAAACGTGACGCGCGCGGCGATCAGTCGTCCGAGGGCATCCGCCTCGGCGTCCAGCTCCGCGGCGGTGGCAGGCTGGCGATGCGACAGCGTTTCCGCCGCGAGCCGGGCCTCGTTCACCAATCCTCGTTCGATGCGTTCGTCGACAATGCGATAAACGGACCACGAAACCAGCGCGGCCGCGGCAAACAGAGTCAGAGCTGAAGCGAGAAGGGAAGCGAAGAAGAGACGGGTGCGGAACGTCATCTACAGCAATTTGTAGCCAAACTGCTTGACCGTTTCGATCGCGTCGTTCAGCACCGGCAGTTTTTCGCGCAGACGTCGAATGTGCACGTCGACCGTGCGCGTGCCGCCAGTGTACTGATAGCCCCAGACGTCGGTCAGGAGCACGTCGCGCGACAGCACGCGACCGCGGTGCTGCACGAGGTATTGCAACAAGAGAAATTCCTTCGCTGTCAGCTTCACTTCGACCCCATCGAAGGTGACGATGTGACGGTCGGCGTCGATGGCGATGTTCTGATATCGCAGGATTCCGGTCGCGGGCGCCATGCCGTGGCGTCGCAGCCGAGCGGCGACCCGCGCCACCAGCTCTTTCGCGCTGAACGGCTTGGTCACGTAATCGTCGGCACCGAGCTCGAGGCCGGCAATGCGGTCCGCTTCATCGCCGCGTGCCGTCAGCATGATGATTGGAATCGCAGCGGTTGCCGTATCGGCGCGCATGGCCTGGCAGACGAGCAACCCGTCCATCCCCGGCAGCATCAAATCGAGAATAACGAGATCGGGCGGTGAGCTCCGCAGCCGCGGCATCACTTCGCTGCCCGACGTGAGTCGACTGACCTCATGCCCGGCGCGCTGGAGATAGTGAGCGATGAGATCCGAAATATCTGGATCGTCTTCGACGATGAGAATGGACGGCAATCCCTAGTCCCCAATCACTAATCGTGAATCATGAATCTCTCAATCCATCAATCCCCGCGTCCTCGAATCTCGAATCCCAGACAAACGGATCCCGGATCACGAAACTGTCCATTGTCCTGAGCCGCCGAACCGTTGAGCCCTCCGGAGGACACCGATTCTGACACCACCTGCGGATGGAGCAAAAAGCTGAGGAAATTGGCCTCTTTTGTCCCGCCCGCGCTGGCATCACGCTTGGACTATGGGGCCACAAAGCCACACGGGAGGTGAGGCATGAGGGGCGGACAAAGGTTCACGTGGGGAGCGCGCATTGCCGCGGTGGCGGGACTTGGCGGGCTCCTGTTTACAGTTGGATGCGGCACGTCGCAGACCGGGTTCGCGGCCGCGGCCGCGCCGGCGAACGTTTCTCAGCCGGGCACGCCAATCGTCGTCGGTTGCGAACCGAATCAGCGCACGCTCGTGCGCCCCTCGGTCGTCAATGGCGTGGCCGTGTCGCAGATCGAATGCGTGTCGGTCGCGGAGATTGCGGCCTCGACGCCGATCGCGCAGCAGTCGGGCTTCGTGCCGGTCAGCTATCGGCCGGCGGCGATCGCGACACGAAGCGCGGATCTTGGCGACACGCGGATCATTCCCGCGTCGTATCCGGCAACGGCCGCGCGGCCGGTGCCTGCACGGCAGGTCGTGTATGACGATCGCCCCGTGCGCGACGTGAAACCACAGCGGTCCGTGAAGAAGAGCGCGATCATCATCGGCTCTTCTGCCGGAGTCGGCGCGGGAGTCGGTGCGGCCGTCGGCGGCAAGAAAGGTGCGCTGATTGGCGCGGTGATTGGCGGCGGCGGCGCGACCCTCTGGGACCAGGTCACACGGCGACGATAGCGACGCACTCACGCGATGGCGACAAACGGGGGAGCCGGCTGGCTCCCCCGTTTTTGTGTACAATCGCCAGACCGATGATGAAGCGGCTCGTTGTCGTAATCACGTCGATCTCTGCACTCGTGCTGGCGACGGCGTTCGCGTCCGAGCCAGTCACGACACGGCACTTGAGCGTTTCGCCCTCGACGTCCGCAGCCGCAGTTTCGCCCGGCGGGCGTGTGTCGCTCGTGGTTGACATCACGCCGAAGGCGAAAATGCACGTCTACGCGCCGGGGCAACCCGACGTGATTCCGATTTCGCTGACGCTCGCTGCAGGAGATGCATCCGCGGCGCAGCCGGTGCAGTTTCCGCCGCCGGAAAAACGCGAATTCAAGGCGCTCGGCGAAACGCATCTCGTGTATAGCCGACCGTTTCGACTCGTGCAGGACGTGACCATTCCGACCAGTCGCGATCTGGTGAAGCGGGCTGCCTCGCGAGAGGCCTCAGTGACGGTGAAGGGCACCCTCAAATACCAGGCGTGCGACGATACAATCTGCTATGCGCCGGTCAGCGTTCCGATCGCCTGGACGCTGGCCCTGCAGTCGACGACCGCTCAGGAAGTGAAAAAGTCACGGTGACGTCCTGATTCTTCTCTCTACAGCTCTCGCTCTCGGGTTTCTTCACGGACTTGGCGCGGATCACCTCATGGCGATCGCGACGTTGTCGGTGAGCGCCGGCACGGAATCGCCGGCGGTGCGCCGCGCGCGGGCGTTGGGTGTCGCGGTGCGTTTCGCGCTCGGGCATGCCCTGCTCCTCGCGCTCGGCGCCGGCGCGATCATCATCCTCGGCTGGACACTGCCGCTCGTCGTTGAACGCGGCGGCGAGATGCTCGGCGGAGTGCTCCTGATCGTGCTCGGTGCGACGGCGTTGTGGGGCGTCGCCGCCGGCCGCGTCTACGGCCATACGCACGTGCATGGACAGGAATCCGAACCACACTGGCATCTGCATATCGGCCGGCGCGATCGTCATCCGATTCCCGGCGCGCATTCGCACATCCCGACCTTTATCGGGGCCGCATTTGCGGTCAGCAGTCTTCGTGCGTTGACCTTGCTGGCGCCCTTTGGCGATCGCGTCGCCGCGGCACCGCTGTCGATGCTTCTCGTCCTGATTGGCGTGTTCGCGGCCGGGATCCTCATCTCGATGTCGCTGTTCGGCGTCGCGTTCGCCGGGTTGATGAGCGCACGCGTCGTCGCTCGCCTCGGTCGCACGGCAGGCGCGCTGATGGCGATCTCGTCAATCGGGCTGGGGATGTACTGGATCCTGAAAAGTTGAATTGTGAAAATCTCAGAGTTCTCTCACGCCATGTCCCCTCACCAGGAAGTAGAGCGCCACGACCGAGACGAGCGCGCCGTTGACCGTCAGCACGTGCGGCGCTGAGGTCAAGCTGGCTGCGTATCCTCCCGCAAGACTCCCGAGCGGCATGCCACCGCGAAACGCCACCATGTAGATGCTGACGACCCGGCCGCGAAGGTGATCGGGGACGATCAGCTGCACCAGCGATGCGGTCATCGAAAACACGACGATGAGCGCCGCCCCCGCGAGGAACAAGAGGGCGCAACTCCACCACCAGACACGGGAGAGCGCGAAGGCGACAATCAGGGCGCCAAACAACGCCTGGACGATGAGCAGCGTCAGCCCCATGTGTTTGAAGCGGCCAAGCCACGCGACAACGAGAGCCCCGACCACGGCACCGGCGCCCGAAAACGCCATCATGTAGGTGTACACGCTGACTTCGCCGTGAAAAATCTCGCGGGCGAAGACGGGAAGAAACGTGAGCAGGGGAAGTCCAAGAAACGTCGTGAGAAAGGCGAGCACCGTCAGCGCGATGATCGAGGGCTCGCTTCGCGCGTATGCGAGGCCGCCTTTCATTTCCTGCAGCATCGGCTTTCGGTCGGCGGGTCGAATGTGTTTGATGTGCAGCGACATCAGCGCAACGATCACCACCAGGAATGAGAGTCCGTTCAAGCCGAAGCAGGCGGCGGTTCCGAAGAACAGGGCGACACCGGCGAGCAGCGGACCAAATACGCGCGCGAGATTGAACTGAATCGAGTTGAGCGCGATCGCGTTGGGCAGGTGCTTTTTGTGCACGAGCGATGGCACCAGCGATTGATACGCCGGGCCCCCGAATGCCTGTGCGAGACCGGTGACGAACGACAACGACAGGATGTGCCAGATGTGCACGTGTTCGAAGAACACGAGCGCGGCGAGGATGAACGCCGCCGTCATCTGGATGTATTGCGAGCCGAGCAGCAGCCGGCGGCGGTCGTGACGATCGGCGACGACGCCGCCAACCAGCGTGAACAGCAGAATCGGGAGTTGTCCCAGGAAATCATCGAGTCCGAGAAAGAACGAGGACTTGGTGAGCTCGAAGACAAGCCAGCTCTGGGCGACTTTCTGCATCCAGGTGCCGACGGTTGAGGTAAAAGCACCGAACCAGAGGACGCGGAAATCGCGATAACTGAAGGCGGCAAGCGTGCGGCGGAGAAATGGCTCGGCCGCCGCCGGCGCGGCGCCCCGATCATGTGCGGCGTCCGTCCGGACGTTCGATTCGATCGGCGTAGCCAAGAGTCACTATCTTATAACAGGTTATTCCTCCATCACTTACACGGACAATCGACTTTCACTTGATCGCGAAGAGGGGCGGCACTATACTCGCCGTCTGAGGCGAAACAAAAGCGAAACATCATGCCCTCTGCGCTCCGTGTTGAACTCGAATCGCTCCTTCGTCACCGCCAGCTCGATCGAACACTCACGACCAATACGTGGGCCGACATCAGTCGGGATGTTGCGGCAACCGGTCTCGAAATACTCGACGAGCAACTGGGCGGCGGCATCGCTCGCGGCCATTTGTCCGAACTCGTCGGGCCGCGGTCGTCAGGGCGCACCACCGTGGTGTGCCGGATGTTTCGCGCGGCCGCCAATCGCGGCGAAGCGATTGCGTTCATCGATACCTGCGATCGATTCGATCCCGCATCCGCGGCGGCATCCGGCGTCGATCTGTCGAAGCTGCTGTGGGTGCGTGAGCGCGGCGACGCGTCACGTGCGTTGAAAGCCATGAATCTGGTGCTGCAGGCCGGCGGGTTTGGCCTGGTTGTCTTTGACGTTGCCGATGTTGCACCCATCGCGCTTCGCCAATTCCCGTACACGACCTGGATGCGAATCGCACGCGTCATCGAAGGCAGTCAGACGGCGGCCGTGGTCATCGCCGCCGAACGCACCGCGCGCAGTCCGGGCGGCGTCACCATTGCGCTCGAACCGGCGACCGATGCGTCCCGGGCGCAGTGGTCAGGCGCCGCTGACCGCGCGCGATTCCTGCGCGGCATTGAATTGCGAACGCGAGTCATCGGCGGGAGATGAGAGGAACCTGGGGTGACGAAGAGAACGGGGTCCCTTCGTTGGGTAACTCCGTTGCCACCGTCCTCTCGGTGAACGGGTGATTCACAGATGCGCATCCCCTCCTACGACGATCTCACGCGTCCCATTCCCGATATCTCCGCTCGCGAAACGTTCGACGAGATCGCGAAGTTTCTCCCGCGTGTGGATCCGCCGCCGGAGGTTCGACCGGCTGCGAAGGCGGCAGACACGTGCGAGTTATATGCGTGTCTTCGGCACGGTCCGACGACCCTGCCGCTGCATTCACAGACCCCGCCGCATTTCCTGATTGCGCGTGATTTTTCGCCGCGCATCGAGCGTCATGGCACCGCGTGCGTGGTGCTGGACGTCAGCGGGCTCGGCCGCCTGCTCGGCACGCCGCAGACGATCGGCGCGGAGTTGGCGCGCGCGGGTGCGGCAGCCGGGGCCGACGTGCGAATTGCGATCGCGCGCTCGCAAACGGCTGCGCGACTGCTGTCGATTGCGCATCCCGGTCCGGCGATCGCCGCCGGCGAGTGCGCCGCGGCCGTCGCGTGGCTGCCACTCGAGACATTGCGCGTGCTGATCGAGGACGACGCCGCCGGCGATGGCAAGGCGACGGCGCGAGTCAAGGCGGCCGTCGATCGATTGGACACATTCCGGCGATGGGGACTCACGACGCTGGGCGAAATCGCCGCACTGCCGTCGACAGAACTCTCCGAGCGGATGGGACCGCAGGGCCTTGCGCTTCAGCAGTGTGCCTGCGGCATCGATCGCGTGCCACTCGTCCCCGATCCGGGCGTGCCGCGGTTCCTCCAGTCGATGGAGTTGGAGTGGCCGATCGACGCCCTCGAACCGTTGTCGTTCGTTTTCGCGCGCCTGCTCGAACCATTGTCGTTGGCGCTGGAGCGCGCCGACCGCGGCGCTGCCGCGTTGCGGCTCGAGCTCCGTCTCGTCGATCGCACGACCCATACGCGTGTGCTGCAACTGCCCGCGGCGATGCGCGACGCGAAAGTGCTCCGGACACTGCTGCTGCTCGATCTGGAATCACATCCGCCCTCGGCATCCATCGACATCGTCACCATCGAAATCGATCCGGTGCCAGGACGGATCGTCCAGTATTCGCTGCTCGAGCGCGCGCTGCCGTCGCCGGAAACACTGGCGACGCTCACGGCGCGATTGGGCGCGCTCGTCGGCGACAGCCGCTGCGGCTCACCGGTGCTGCTCGATACCTGGCGGCCGGATGGATTCGAGATGACGCGGTTCGCGCCAGCTTCCAGCTCCCAGCTTCCAGCTCCCAGCTTCCAGCTTCCAGCTTCCAGCTCCCAGCTTCCAGCTCCCAGCTTCCAGCTCCCAGCTTCCAGCTCCTCTAGCACTCCTGGCACCCTAGGCACCCTTGGCACCCTTGGCACCCTAGGCACCCTAGGCACCCCAGGCACCCTTGGCACCCTTGGCAACCTAATCCTCCGCCGCTTCCGCCCTCCCATTGCGATCCGTGTCACCTCCGATCGCGGCCGGCCGGGGCACGTCGCCATCGATCGTCGTGGTATGCCGGGAGGTCGCGTCGAACGCGCCGCCGGGCCATGGCGCACCTCTGGCGCGTGGTGGAATCCGACGTCTGGTGCATGGGATCGCGACGAGTGGGACGTGGCGCTCAGCGACGGCCCGATCTGCCGCCTCTTTTTCGATCGCATCACCGAGTGCTGGTTCCTCGAAGCCATCCTCGATTGAGGCCGTCATGTACGTCGAGCTGCACGCGGCCTCCGCATTTTCATTTCTTGATGGCGCATCGCTTCCGGAAGCGCTGATCGATCGCGCCGTCGCACTCGGATATCCCACGCTGGCGCTGCTCGATCGCGACGGCGTCTACGGCGCGCCGCGATTTCATCTCGCCGCCCGCCGCGTCGGCATCAAAGCCATCATTGGTGCCGAACTGACGATCGCGATTGGGACGGCGGACGCCGTGTTTCGCCTGCCGGTCCTCATCGAATCACGTGACGGGTACCGAAACCTGTGCCGCCTGGTGACGCGCATGAAACTTCGCGCTCCCAAAGGTGAAGGCGCCTTGACGCTCGACGAGCTCGACGGGCACGTCAATGGACTGGTTGCCCTGGTCGGACGCTCGGCGCTGAGCGGTCCGCGTTTCGGCGTCGGCGGTCTTGTCGATCGTATCGTCTACACGTTTGGCGCGCGGAACGTGTATCTCGAAGTCCAGCGCCATCTCCTGCGCGACGAGGAAGCCGACAATCACGCGCTTGTCGATCTCGCCTCGGCGTTTCATCTGCCGGTCATTGCCAGCAACGGTGTCCGGTTTGCGGCGCCGGCGAATCGGCCGTTGTACGACGTGCTCACGTGTATCCGGCACAAGACCACGCTCGAGCGCGCCGGCCGGCGTCTCACGTGGAATGCGGAACGCTATCTGAAATCCCCCGAAGCGATGGCCCGCCTGTTTTCCGATATGCCCGGCGCAATTGCCGCAACCCGCGACCTCGCCGATCGACTCCAATACACGATGGCCGATCTCGGCTACCGGTTTCCTGATTATTCGGTGCCACGCGGAGAAACGATGGCGTCGTTTCTCCGAAAAATCACGCAAGCCGGCGCGCGCGAACGCTATCGTCCCTACGACGATCGCGCGCGGCGCCAGGTCGAGCGCGAGCTCGATCTGATCGAAAAGCTCGATCTCGCCGGCTACTTCCTCATCGTCTGGGACATCGTCAATTACTGTCGTCAGCAAGACATCCTGGTGCAGGGGCGCGGCTCGGCTGCCAACAGCGCGGTCTGTTACAGCCTCGGGATCACGGCGGTCGATCCAGTCGGAATGGATCTGCTCTTCGAGCGGTTCCTGTCGGAAGAGCGCGGCGAGTGGCCCGACATCGATCTCGATCTTCCGAGCGGCGATCGCCGCGAGCGCGCGATTCAGCATCTGTATGCCAAGTACGGAAACCGCGTCCCCGCTGACGACGGATCGCCGGTAGGCCCGCGGATCGCGATGACTGCCAACGTCATCACGTATCGAGGCCGCAGTGCGGCGCGCGAAGTCGGCAAGGTGCTATCGCTCGAGCCGGCGCAGATCGATCGGCTGGCAAAGGTCATCAATCATTTCGAATGGATCGATCCAAAGGAGACGCTGGATCGCAATCTGCGTGAGGTTGGTCTCGACATTCATCATCCCGTCATCCAGACCTTCGGACGATTGTGGGAAGAAATCCAGGATCTGCCGCGTCATCTCGGCCAGCACTCGGGCGGCATGGTTATGTGCCACGGCCGGCTCGACGACGTGGTGCCGCTCGAGAATGCCAGTATGCCCGACCGCGTCGTTGTCCAGTGGGACAAGGACGATTGCGCAGACATGAAGATCGTCAAGGTCGATCTGCTTGGGCTGGGGATGATGTCGGTTCTTCAGGACGCATTGGAGCTGGTGAATAAAGATCGTAGCGGTTCAAATTCACTCGATCTTGCCCATCTCCCGCCTGACGATCCCGAGGTGTATCGGATGCTGCAGGAGGCAGACACGATTGGAATCTTCCAGGTTGAATCGCGGGCACAGATGGCGACGCTGCCGCGGCTGCGGCCGCGAGGCTTCTACGACATCGTCGTTGAGGTCGCGATCATCCGCCCCGGGCCAATCGTCGGTCAGATGGTGCATCCGTATTTGAAACGCCGCCAGGGACAGGAACCGGTCACCTATCCGCATCCGTCGCTCGAGCCGATCCTCGCGCGCACGCTTGGCGTGCCGCTGTTTCAGGAACAGTTGCTCCGGATGGCGATGGTGGCGGCGGGATTTTCCGGCGGGGAAGCGGAGGAACTGCGCCGCGCCTTCGGATTCAAGCGCGCCGAACATCGCATGCAGCAGATTGAAACCAAGCTCCGCGCCGGAATGGCGAGGCAGGGAATTACCGGCGATGCGGCGCAAGAGATTATTCGATCGATCACGTCGTTCGCACTGTATGGGTTTCCTGAATCGCACGCCGCCAGCTTCGCGCTGCTTGTCTATGCCAGTGCGTATTTGAAGGCACACTATCCGGCGGCGTTCTACACGGCGCTCCTGAACAACCAGCCGATGGGCTTTTACCACCCCGCAACGCTGGTGAAGGACGCCCAGCGTCACGGCGTACGCTTCGCGCCGATCGACGTGCAGGAATCCGACTGGACATGCCGCGTCGATCCGGACGGCCGCGTGCGTCTCGGGTTGATGTATGTGAATGGGCTGCGGGAGCAGATCGGCCGTGCTATCGCTGAGGCCTCACAACCGGGATCTGGTTTGCGGGATCCGGGATCGGTTCAAACCGATACGGTCGATTCACACCGTTGTCCTAAATGCGGCTGTGACGATCAGTCGATGCTCGAAGAAACGCCAACGGAGGGATTTTTCTGCAACGTTTGTGCGCACGAGTGGAGAAGCGATGCGCCGGGAGCCAGCAGTCGTCAGTCAGAAGCGAGAAGCGAGGAGCGAGGAGCGATTTCCGGATCCCGGACAACGGATCCCGGATCCCGACGCTTTGCATGTGTCGACGATCTCATCACCCGCACCCACGTCCGTCGCGACGAGCTCGCCACGCTCGCCGAGATCGGTGCACTCAACGCATTCGGTTACGATCGGCGGACCGCACTGTGGCAGATTGAAAAAGCGGTGCGGCCGAAAGGGAACTTGTTTGAAACGGCGGACGTTTTCCCGATGCCGGATCCCGGCACCACGTCTCCTTTGCGTGTGATGACTCCGCCGGAACGATTGATGGCCGACTATGCCGGCATGAGTCTGACAATCGGTCCGCATCCGCTCGCACTGCGACGCGCCGAGCTGGCCCTTCGCGGCGTGCTGCGCGCCAGCGATCTGCCTCACGGCCGCCACGGCCGCCGCGTGCGTGTGGCCGGCGCTGTAATCACGCGTCAACGTCCCGGTACGGCGAAAGGATTTGTGTTCCTCACGTTGGAAGACGAAACCGGGATCGCGAACGTCATCGTCCGTCCGGATCTCTTCAGCGAACAGAAACGAGCCATCGTCGGCGAGCCATATCTCCTCGTTGAAGGCACGCTGCAGATTCAGGAAGGCGTGACGTCGATCAAAGCCGAGCGTGTCATTGGTCTTTCGAACAGCGGCCCTGAACCTCAGTCGCACGATTTTCGCTAAGCCTCAACCTTCAGATGAGCTGCATGGCGCGGCAATTGCACAGGTGTACTGCGTGGGCCGTCCGACTGTATCGTCTGTGATTGCCGTTGTTGGGCTTGTCGCGTGCACGGCGACGCCTGTCAAATCAACACTGCCGGGTCCGCCGACTCCGGCGCAATTGGCCGAGCTTTGGATCCAGCCCGACCGTGGCCGCGATCTCTTTAATGGTGTTGGTGGAGCGCGCCTCGCGCCCGATGTCTCTGCGACCTACACGGTCGTCGATATGAAGCGAACCGGCTTCAGTCGCGGTTACACGCTCAAAGGCCCGGACGATGCCGAGTGGAGCGCGAAGTTTCCGCCGGAAGCAGGGCCGGAAGTGACGGCGTCACGGATCCTGTGGGGAATTGGTTACCACCAACCGCCGATTTACTATGTCGCCAAGTGGAATGCTGCCGAGGCACCCTCACCGAATCCGCAGCTGCCCGCCAGGTTTCGCGCGAAATCGCCCAACCTGCACGGCCTCGAGGGCAATGACTCGTGGTCGTACTATCGCAACCCCTTCGTCGGCACGCGCGAGATGAACGGTCTGCTCGTCATCCAGGCGATGCTTGGCAATTCCGATCTCAAAGACGAGCAGAATGTCCTCTACGAACTGAAGGAGGCGTTCGACGGAGCGAAGCGGTGGTACGTCGCGCGCGACCTCGGACAGTCGTTCGGCCGTACCGGCGTCATCGACGCGCCGAGAGGCGACCCTGCTGTATTTGAGCAGACGCCGTTCATCCTCGGTGTCACCAATGGAAAAGTGCGATTCGATTACCGTGGACGCCACCGCGTTCTCTTCGACAACATTTCCCCCGCGGACGTGCGCTGGGCGTGTGAGCGCCTTGAGGCCCTGACCGATCGCCAGTGGCACGACGCGTTCCGTGCTGGCGGATTTCCTGATTCGATCGCCGAACGCTTCATTCGACGCATGAAGCAAAAAATCGATGAAGGACTTGCGCTGAAAGATTCATGACCGCCTTGCGACTTCCGACGCTCAGTCTTCTCGCGCTGTTGCTCGTCGCCAACGCCGTGTGGCCGATCGCCATTTTTGCGGCCGGGCAAGGCGAGCAGGGCCAGGCGCTCGATAACCAGACGCCGCTGCACGAGCCCAATCCGATCCACGACATCCAGGTCGCGCTGGTTCGGCTGCCGCTCGCGGCAGCGCTGGGCAGCGCTCTGGCGCTTCGTCCGAGACGCCGTGGCACGCCGCCGCGCACGCCGGCTGTACTCCAGACCCAGATCATTCTCTCGGTCGTCGGCGCGGTGATCATGCTTGTCGTCGGCGCCAGCCTTGCACGCGCCTTCGGCATCGTGGGTGCGGCCAACCTGATTCGCTATCGATCGAAGATCGATGACCCGAAGGATGCGGTGGTGATGCTCTGCACGCTCGCAGTCGGGCTGGCGTCGGGTGTCGGTCTCTACGCCCTGGCGGTCGTCTCAACCGCCTTCATCGCGGGTGCACTGTGGGTGATCGAGTCGTTCGAAGCTCCCTTGCGTCACTTCGAGCTCAAGATCAGGGCGGGTGACGACACCGATTCACTACGGCCGAAAATCGAAGACATCCTGCGCCGCTACCAGCTCAAATTCGAACTGCGGACATCTTCGGATGAAGAGGTTTGCTACGATGTCCAGGTGCCGTTCGAAGTGCAGACCGATCGGATTTCCAATACCATCCTTCGCCTCGACCGCGACGGCCATGCCGCCGTCGACTGGTCCGAGAAAAAGAACAGCAAGAAGTGAAGCTCATCATCCAGCCAGACGATGGCGTGACGCCGCTGGTGCAGGCGGTGAAGGCCGCGAAGAAGACGATCGATATCGTCATCTTTCGTTTCGATCGCGTCGAACTCGAGAAAGCGCTCGAGGCGGCCGTTGCCCGGGGCGTGGTTGTTCGCGCGCTCATCGCGCATACCAATCGCGGCGGCGAAAAGTCGCTCCGGAAACTGGAGCTTCGCCTGCTTGATGCCGGCGTGACCGTGGCGCGGACCGCCGACGATCTGCCGCGCTATCACGGCAAGATGATGCTGATCGACGGCACGCTCTACGTGTTTGGTTTCAATTACACCAAGCTCGATATCGAGAAGAGCCGCAGTTTTGGCATCGTCACCGACGCCGCAAAACTGGTGAAGGACGCGTCCGAGCTGTTCGAGGCCGACTGCACACGCCAGGCCTACAAACCCAGCCGCGACCAACTTGTCGTCAGTCCAGAAAACTCGCGTGAGTTGCTGACCGAGTTCATCCAGAAGGCGAAGAAAGAACTGTTGATCTACGACGCCAAGGTGAGCGATCGACTGATGCTCCGGCAACTGGCCGAACGGGCGAAGGATGGCGTCGACATTCGACTGTTCGGCAAGCTCGGAAAAGGCGCCATCGGCATCGCGGCGCGAAAGCTCCCCGACCTTCGCCTGCATGTCAGAGCCATCATCCGCGATGGCAGCGCCGCTTTCGTCGGCAGCCAGAGCCTGCGCAAGCTCGAACTCGACGGCCGTCGCGAGATCGGGGTGATCACGTCCGACGACAGCATTGCGAAAAAGATGCGCGCCGTGTTCGAGGCTGATTGGGCGCTGACCCCCGAGGCCAAGCAGGCCGCGGCCGACAAGGACAAAGAAAAAGCCAAAGAAAAGGAAAAAGAGACCGAGAAGGCTACTTCCGGCGCGTAATGCTGCCGCTGTCGAAGACTTGCCCCTGCCGCGAGATGGCGTTGAACCACATTTCGTCACCGTTGATCTCGGCAATCATGAAGCTCTGATCGCGGTCGTTGCCCGATGCGGTCAATCCTGTGCGGGTGTCGATGTTGCCCTTGCGCAGCTGCCCACCTGATCCAACGACGAAATACACGATCCCTTTCTGCGGCTTGGTACGCTCGTAGAAATGGTCGTGCCCGGTGAGCACGACGCTGACGTTGTATTTCAGAAAGAGCGGCTCGAGCGCGGTTCGGATCTGCGGATCGGATCCATGGCGTTCCCCCGATGAGTACGGCGGGTGATGAAAGTAGGGAATCTTCCAGTCTGAGTTGGAATCCTTGAGCTCCTGTTCGAACCAGGCAACCTGCTCGGGCTGCAGATACGAGCTCTCGAGCGCGAAGAACCGCACGCTCTGCTTGCCGTCCGGCTTGAACGTGTAATAGCGCTTTCCGTCCATGTTGAACAGCTTGTAGTTGCGCTGCTCCTGCGGGTCGTCGTGATTGCCAAGCGAGGCGTAGAACTTTACCCCGGCGTCGAGCAGCGGCTTATACGGATCCTCGAACTTCTTCTTGAAGTCCTGCGGGCGCTCCGATCCGTACAGGTTGTCGCCGACCAGCGTGACCAGGTTGAACGGATACTGATCGTGTACGCGCGTCATGATCGCCGCCAACTGGTACTGCTCTTTGCTGCCCGTACCAAAATCGCCCAGTACTGCGAACTTCAGCGAGTCGGCCTTGTTCGGCACCGTGAGTGGCAGCGAAGCTGCAGCCTGTTGCGCCTGAGGGCCGCCGCTCTTGCTACCGACCCGCGCAGCGTCGAGCGGAACGAAAAGACCGACGATGAGGCACGCGACAGAGATTCGCTTCAGCACAGTCACAGTGCACTCACTTCGTAAAAGTGTTGGGGATGAAGTCGGCGACGATGTGGGCGTGAGTGTCCATCAGAATGAGAGCGTTCCCGACGAAACGGTATTCCATCTCCTCCGGCAGCTTTGGTAACCCTTCGAGGAGTTGTGGCGGAATCGTAGAGACCGGGATTTCGTCAGGATATCGATCGTTCACTTTCAGATTCGGGACGCCCGGATTCTCATCCATGACCGAGGCTCTGAGCGACGGCCCGTCCGCACCGCTGAAGATTTTGGCAATCAGTTTCTTGATCACCACTTGTGACTCGGGCGTGAAGACGTCCCCCTGCTTGGCATCTTTTCGGGCATCTTGCATCAGTTTGGATAATGCGCGCTGATGCCCATCCACTTGCTGCGGCGTCGATTCCTTTGACAGCTTTGGCAGCGTGTTCTCCAGCTTTTGATGTACCGCGACGTACTGGTTGACGCGGTCGAGAAAGGCGGCGAGCGCCTTGGCGTCTTCGTTGACCGGTTGAGCCGGCGCCGCAGAGGTGCCAGTGCCGGGCACGGCCGCCTTGGTCTGGTCCACGGGCGGCGCTGACGAGCGGGTGCACGCCGAAACCATCAGCGTCGCGCTCATCGCCATTGTCATTACCAGCAGTCGGCCCGGGCCTGCCATCCGCTCCTCCTTCTCACGTCTAGCCGCGGTAGTTGCCGAACTGTAGTGCTATGCCAAAGTCGTGCTCACGGAGCAGGCGCATGGCCTCCTGCAGCTCATCCTTCGACGGGGACGAGACCCGGACCTGGTCCGCCTGAATGGCCGCCTGCACCTTCTTGAGCTTGTTGTCCTTGAGGAACTTGACGATGTCTCGTGCCGCGTCGGTCGGGATGCCCTGCTGCAACGTGATCACGCGTCGCACCGTATCGTTGGCTGCGCGTTCGATCGTGCCGGGCGTCAGATTCTTCGTCGGGACTCCGCGGCGGACCATCCGGCCCTGCAGGATGTCCCACAACGCGTTCATCTTGAACTCGTCGTCGGCGACGAGCGTCAGTGAGTTCTCGGTGCGGTTGAACTCGATGGCCGCGCGAGATCCTTTGAAGTCGTAACGCTGCGCGACTTCCTTGCGCGCCTGATTGACCGCGTTATCGACTTCCTGAAGATCGACACCCGACGTGATGTCGAACGATGCCACATTCGCCATACGGATTGAGCCGTCTCAGGAACTCACGTACCCGCGGACTCGCCGGATGCCGCGCCCGAATGTCAGTGAGTGCTCGAAGATCGCGCCGACGCGAAGGCCGCCGGGCAAACGGTGGCGTCCGACTGCCTTCAATGCCGCCGAGGCGATGCAGCCGCAGTTGGAGCAGTCAGGGTTGCCGCCGAACTGGCACGGAGCGATCTGCCGCGTGAAATCGGCCGAGACGCAGGTCGTCGTTTGCGCAAAGATACAGTCGTTGGGGTTCTGCGGCGGCCGGACATACGCCTCAATCAACCCCGCCGGCATGCGCAACTTGGGAAACGACTTGCGCATATGCATGAGCGCCGCGACGATCCGCTCGCGATCGGCGGGAGCCAGCCGTTCGGGCGACTGTTCACCTATCTGTGGCGTGTAAAGGCTGATCCAGATCTGGTTTGTATCCGGATTCCCGGACCAGAAACGCACGAATTCTTCGAGGTAGCCCTCGCGCCGGGATTGCTGCCGCGTCACGGTGCAATGGACCGTGATCTGATGTCCCTTGATGTGCTTCAGGATGCGGTCGTAGGTTGCCGGCGTGCGTCGCTCGTCGTGCTCCGGTTGCAGCCCATCAATGGAGACGACGATCTTCAGACGCGGTAAGCCGATCCATTCCGACGGGATCGGCCGAACAGCGCTGGTCACAACCTGTGTATAGAGGCCCATCCGTGACAACCTCGGCAAAATCTCGCCGAGCTCGCGGTAACGGACGAGCGGTTCACCGCCCACAATCGAAACGTGGAGCGGTCGGTGCGCATCAATCAGCGCAAAAAATCGATCGACAAGTTCCTGTCCTTTGAAATCGCTGACCTGTCGAAGCGTGACTTCGCCACCGAGGTGGTCGTCGCCGTAGGCGTAACAGCCGGGACATCGAAGGGGACATTCGCGGGTAATCTCGACCGAAAGGGCAGGACGATAGCCGCGAAGGATTCTCCCCCATGCGGGGATAATGCCTTCCATCTCTCGCACTATAACATTTAGCCGTCTGCTGTGCTTGAAGCGCGGTCGTCGTTTGTGTTGAAATATAGATCCGCCAATCACAGTTCAAAAGTCGGTTGCGGCGGCAGCTCTGTGCCGCGTGAGGAAAGGTGCATGCACGAACAGAAGACCCTTCATCGCCGGGCGTTCCTCGGACTGGGAGCCGTTGCCGCGGCCTCCGCGTTGGTGCCCTCAAGAGTCCATGCCGCAACGCCTGTCGCAAAGGCACCGGAGCGCGCACTTTCTTTTTTCAATACGCACACGGGTGAGCGACTGAAGACGACCTATTGCACCGGCGGATCGTACGTGCCGGAGTCGCTGGAGCACCTCAACTACATTCTTCGCGACTTCAGGGCGAACCAGATCAAGCCGATCGATCCCCGCGTCTTCGACCTTCTGAACGAGCTCGGCGGAACCCTCGAGACCGATCAGCCGTTTCACATCATTTCCGGCTATCGATCACCGCAGACCAACGCGCTTCTTCGTGAACGGGGTGGCGCAGCGACCGGTGTCGCCTCGCATAGCCTCCACATGGTTGGTCAGGCCATCGACATCCGGGTTCCAGGCGTCAAGCTCAATCAGCTGCGCGATGCGGCCAGGTCCTTGAAGCTCGGGGGCGTCGGCTTTTATCCCGATCTGAACTTCGTGCACGTTGACGTCGGGCGGGTGCGGTACTGGTAGACTACCTATCCGCTTGATCGAAAAACGCCGTTCCAAGATTCAGGGCTGGGGAGTGTTCGCGACCCAGCCGATCCCCAAGAACAAACGGATCGTCACCTACGATGGTGAGAAGATCACCAATCGCGAAAGCTTGAAGCGTGAGCAGCGGTACCTGAAGCAGGGCCACATCTGGTGCTTCAAGCTGAATCGTCTGTATGTACGCGACGCCGCCGTCGGCGGCAATGTCGCGCGCTACATCAATCACGCGTGCGAACCGAATTGCTATACACGGGTGATTGGCGACACGATCTGGATCATTGCGGCGCGCAATATCCGGAAAGGCGAGGAGCTGACCTACGACTATTCGACCGACGGCGAAGGCTCGATCCAGTGCCAGTGCCAGCCGGGATGTAAGGTCATGATCTGATGCAGGTGCTCTACCTGCACGGATTTGCTTCCTCTCCCCAGTCATCCAAGGCGACATTTCTCTCGCGAAAATTCGCCGAACGCGGCATTCCCGTCATCGTTCCCGACTTGAATGACCCGGATTTTTCGACGCTGACCGTCTCGCGGATGCTGCAGCAGGTCGGCAAGGCGCTTGCGAGTGCGGAAGGACCATTCGTCATCGTTGGGTCGAGTCTCGGCGGCTTCGTCGCCGTCCACGCCGCGTTACGGCATCCCGATCGAATCACGCGGGTCGTGCTGCTGGCGCCGGCACTCGATTTCGATGGCAACAGGTTGAGCGAGCTGGGGGACCGCGGCCTTGACGCCTGGAAGTCTTCGAACACCCTTGCCGTGTTCCATTATGGCTACGGTCGCACGGTGCCGGTGCACTACGAGCTGTATGCAGACGCGCGGCAGTACAACGCGCTTCAGGCGCAGCTCGCACAGCCTGTGCAGGTCTTTCAGGGGCGGTGGGACACTGCCGTCGACCCGGACACGGTTGAACGGTGGGCGAGCAGCCGGCCGAACGTCGAGCTTCACATGCTCGACGACGACCATCAGCTGCTGAAAAGCCTGGACGGCATCTGGACCGAGATCGAGCGGTTCCTCACCAACAGATCCCCTGATACTGGCCCGGAATCTCCGCGCGATCCGTCTTCACCCGCACGAGATCGACGATAAGGTGGTCGGGGCGCGTCTTCTTCAACGCGTCTGAGAATTCCGGCGCGCCGTTCCCGACAACGATCACGTCAGAATTGTCGAGGACCTCGTCGATCGTCTCGCACAGCAGCGACGACAGGTGCGGGATTTGTTTGTTGATGTATTCCTTGTTGGCACCGACGAGGCGAGCGATCGAGACGTTCTTGTCATAGATGCGAAGCTCGTAACCCTTGCCAAGAAGGGCTTCGGCGAGAATGACGATCGGGCTCTCGCGCAGGTCGTCCGTGCCCGCCTTGAAGCTGAACCCGAGCAGACCGATCCGCTTCTTGCCACTGTCCATCACCAGATCGAGCGCGTGCTGAACCTGCAGCTGGTTGCTTCCAAGGATCGATTGAATGACTGGTATCTCGAGATCGACTTCCTTCGCGCGGTACTGCAGCGCCCGAACATCCTTGGGCAGGCAGGAACCGCCGAAGGCGAAGCCTGGCTTCATGTAGTAGGACGACAAGTTCAGTTTCTCGTCCCGGCAAAAGATGTCCATCACTTCATGGCTGTCGATCTCCAGCCGTTTGCACAGATTGCCGATTTCATTGGCAAAGCACACCTTCAATGCGTGCCATGTGTTGCTCGCGTACTTCATCATCTCCGCCGTGCGGATGCTCGTGTTCACGAGCGGCGCCTGCACCCTGGCATACAACGCTTCTGTCGGAGCGGCGTCTGACTTGTAGTTGTGACCCACGAGCGTGAGCGGCGGGTGACGGAAGTCGTGAATAGCGGTTCCCTCGCGAAGGAACTCGGGGTTCACCGTCACGCCGAAGCCGGTCCCGTATTTCTTTCCAGACGCCTGCTCCAGCGTCGGAATCACGATCTGATGTGTCGTTCCCGGTAACACGGTGCTACGCACGACGACAACGTGATAATCCGGCTTCGATTTCAGCGCCGTTCCGATTTGCTCACAGACGCGTGTGAGATACGACAGGTCCAGGCTTCCGTTCTTGCGGCTCGGAGTGCCAACGCACAGAAGCGAGAGATCTGTCGCCTGGACCGCCTCGTCTGTGCTCGTCGTTGCGCGAAGAGACCCGTTTGCCACCGCCGTCTTGATCAACTCGTCGAGGCCCTTTTCGACGATCGGACTGCGTCCTTCGTTGAGGCTCGCAACTTTATCGGGATTGACGTCGACGCCGACGACGGTATGGCCGTCTGCGGCGAACGAAGCTGCTGACACGCTGCCGACGTAACCGAGACCAAAAACAGAAACCCTCATTGAAATCGTTCCTCCAGAATTCCTGCCCTATGCGGCGACACGCGCACGACAGACGCGTTCCAGCGCCTCTTCGAAATCGCGCGCCACTGCGGACCAGTCATATCGCTCAACCACCAGTTTTCGCGCCTCGACCTCCAGGCGCCGCCTGAACTCGTCGTCCCGAACCAGGCGCACGACCGCCTCGGCAAACTGCTGCGGCTCATCCGCGATGACAATGTCCCGCCCTGATGTGACCGGCAGGCCTTCGGCGCCGATCGTCGTCGACACCACGGCTTTTCCCATCGCCATGGCCTCGAAGATCTTCAGTCTCGTACCGCCGCCAATACGGAGCGGAACGACGTACACCGAGCCTTCAGCCATGTGCGGTCGAACATCCTCGACACTGCCGGTCACGTCGACGCCTGGCACGTTGCCGAGCCGCTTGACCGCCGGCGTGGGAGCGCGGCCGATGATGCTCAGCGTCGCGTCCGGTTCCAACTGACGAACGCGCGGAAGAATCTCGTGCACGAAGTAGTGCATGCCGTCTTCGTTTGGGAGCCAGTCCATCGAACCGGTGAAGACCAGGTGCGCCCGTTTTGGCACTTGGCCTGGTGGAGCAAAGAACGACGTGTCGACACCTGTCTGCACGACGTGGGCTGGCCCTGACAGCGCCTCGGGAAAGAGCCGTCCAAACGTCTGTCGATCGGCGTCGGACACGGCAAGCACGAGATCGAATCGGCCCAATGCGGATCGCTCGAAACGCTGCATGCGGCGCCACTGTGTCGTCAGCAGCCGGCGTGAGATCGGGTTGCGCGCATTCTCGACATGTCGCCGCCAGATTTCGGATTCAACGTTGTGTGTGAAAAGAATGGTCGGACACGGCAACGTGTCTGGCAGGTTCACGGCCGGGACGAGGAAATCGCAGACGATGGCGTCGAACCGGCGAGTAGTGAGCAACTGTTCAATCGCCCGTCGATACGCGGCGGACCGATACTTCGCGATGGCGTAGGGAACGCGATCCACGAGATACCGGGCCGCTTCGAAGTGGAACCTGGCTGTTCCCTTTGCCGCTTCGGTCCTCGGTATCGTCACCACCTGTGACGCGACTTGCCGCATGCCTTCGACGTCCGCCGCGGTCGTGGACTGATCCGCGAACGAGAGGTAGGAGATGTCGTGGCGACGAGCGAGCTGCCGCATCAAGTGCCACGTCCGCAGCTTGCCTCCCTTGTCGAGCGGAAGCAGCAATCCCGCATTAATCCACAACAGATTCATGCGGTCGCCCTCAGCGCTGTGGCAGAGGGAAGGGCCAACGGTTTTCCGTTGATCGCTTGAACGCCCTCGCCATCGATATGCGTGCGGTACCAGAGTTCGAGGTTCAGGAGGCTCCAGATTGCGTCGGCTCCCTCCATCTCTCCCGCCGCGTGTGCCGAAATCAGCCGTTCGACCGCGGCCGGTTCGATGATCCCGCGCTGGCGGCTTCGAACATCGAGCAACACATCACGCGCGACGTCTTTCCACGGCCCGCGCATCCAGATACCGAATGGAACCGGGAAGCCCATCTTCTTGCGGGTCAAGATTTCTGCGGGGAGGATCTCGCGGACCGCCTCCCGCAGGATCCACTTGGTGGTAAACCCGCGAAGCTTCGTGCGTGGCGGCAGGCCGGCCGCGAATTCCACCAGCTTGTGATCGAGAAATGGAACGCGACTTTCGATCGACGCGGCCATGCTCATCTGGTCCTGCTTCATCAGCAGCTCGACGAGATAGGTCTTCATGTCCGCGTATAGCAGACGATCGAGCGTCGTGCTTCCTCCGTTCGGCGCGTCGAAGAACGCGCGAGAGGGCCCATAAGCCCGCTCGGTCGTCGCCAGGCTGGCAAATCGCGGCGCGAGAAGCGCGGCTTGCCGGCGAAGTCCGATCGCCGCGAAGTTGTCAAAGAACATCGCCTCTGGTGTTCGCGGCATGCCCAGAAATGACCGCGCGGCATACCGGCCGAGAGTGCCGGGCATGTGTGGCACCACGCTCGTCGCCAGCCACCTCCGCATCGGACGCGGAACCAGTCCATAAGCTGCGCCGACGCGCCAGTTGGCAAGGGCGCGTGGATATTTGCCGTAGCCTGCGAGGAGCTCATCGCTTCCTTCGCCGGTAAGGACGACCTTCACGTGGTCGCGCGCCAGCGCGCTGACGAAATACAGCGGAATGCTCGACGGGTGAGCGATCGGTTCGTCCTCGTGCCAGATCAGTTGCGGCAGCGCCCCGAAGAAGTCCTGATCGTCGATCACAATCTCATGCGCGTCGGCCTTGATCGCCCGGGCGACCTGACGCGCGTAATCGAGCTCACTGAACGCGCGCTGCTTGAACGCGACGGAGAATGTCTGCAGTGGACGATCAATCATCCTCGCCATCAGCGCGGCAATCGCACTGCTGTCGAGACCTCCGGACAGGAACATTCCCAGCGGCACGTCCGCCATCAGCCGGATGCGAACCGCTTCTTCCAGTAGCTCGCGGAAGCGGCGCACGACGGCCGTGCTCGACAGTCGAGCGGATTCTTCAGCTCGTCGTCCGGATGGAATGTCCCAATAACGGCGAATCGAGATCTGTCCGCTCTCGAACGTCAGCATGTGGCCGGGCTGCAGACGATGAATACCCCTGAACAACGTCTCGGTCCCTGACAGATATCGGGTGCCGAGGAGTTCGGGCAACGCCTCCTCGTTCGCTTCGGCTCGAATCAAACCGCTCTCGAGGATGGCCTTGATTTCCGAGCCGAAGAGCAGACGGTCGCCGGCGAGCGCCCAATACAGCGGCTTCACCCCGAGGCGATCGCGCGCCAGTAGAAGCCGCCGCCGCGAGGTATCCCAGATTGCAAACGCGAACATTCCCCGCAAATGGTCGACCGCGTCGTCCCCCCACTGCTCGTAGGCGTGAAGGATCGTTTCCGTATCGGAGCGTGTCTTGTAACAATGGCCGGCTGATTCAAGCCGCACGCGCACCGACGCGTGGTTGTAGATTTCGCCGTTGAAGACAATCCAGGCGGTGTCGGCCTCGTTCGAGATCGGTTGGTGTCCGGCGGCCAGGTCGACGATGCTCAGACGGCGATGACCGAGCGCCGCCTGTTGGTCGGCAAACAGGCCCGCATCATCTGGCCCGCGATGCGCGATGATGTCGCGCATGCGCACAACGCGATCGCGATCCTCTGGGTCGAGACGATCGGAGGAGACAATGCCTGCGATGCCGCACATGGCCGCGCTAGCTCTTGCGGGAGAGCCGTTCGGAGCACTCGATGCGGTCGCGACGCAGCTTCGTGATTGACCCGTGCGAGAGGCCCGGCGCGAACCGACGGCGGGTTTCGTTGCGATCGCGGACCACCAACGGTTCACGGTACGGCGGGAGTACGGCGAACTTCGAGTGGGACGGTGGTGGAGAATGTAACGTGATGACGCGGCGGCTCACGGATCGCATCTCAGCAAGGGAGGTGCCACCTGCGTTGTGACGGAATTTTCCGAGGGTACTTACCAGGGTGTTCGCCTCGAGCGCAATCACCACGATGGCTGAGGTTCCGAGCTTCTGATCATGAGGCGCCCGTTACCACTTTGAGGAAGTCGCTTGTCTGCGGTCCAGGTCAAGGAATTCGGGGCCGCGGGCCCGTAATCGGCACCGCACGGCGGGTGGTGCGACACTTGCACAGCTCAGCGGGCACATGCCGGCGCGATTGAAAATTGCGTTAGTCGCACCAACGCTACGCATCCTCGGAGGACAAGCCGTCCAAGCAGATCGGCTGTTGAAGGCCTGGGAGTCCGATCCGGAAATCGAGGCGGAGCTTGTTCCGATCAATCCGCTCCCGCCGGTCTGCCAGCGATTGCTGGAGGTCAAGTTCGTACGCACCCTTGTGACGCAGATCACCTACTGGCCGATGCTTCTGAAGAGATTGCGTCATGTTGATGTCGTTCACGTGTTCTCCGCGTCGTACCTGTCGTTTCTGCTGGCGCCGGCGCCGGCGGTCCTAATTGCGCGGCTCTTGCGCAAACCGGTTGTCCTCAATTACCGAAGCGGCGAGGCTCCCGATCACCTGAAGCGATCCCGAATCGCACGTGTGGTTCTGCGCCGCGTCAACGCGAACGTCGTTCCGTCGGCATTTCTTCAGGAAGTCTTCGCACGGTTTCGGATTGCGGCTGAAATCATTCCCAACATCGTCGATCACGACCTGTTCAAGTTTCGCATCCGCAGAGATTTCGGTCCCCGCTTGCTCTGCACGCGCAATTTCGAACCGATCTACAACGTCGGCTGCGTGCTGAGAGCGTTTGAAATCGTCCAGGCGCGATTCCCGCACGCAACCTTAACCCTCGTCGGCGCGGGGTCGCAGACGGAAGGGCTTCGTCGCGAAGTCGAGACACGCGGACTCCGACACGTGCACTTTGCCGGTGCCGTTTCGCCCTCCGAGATATGGCGGTATTACGCCGAGGCCGACATCTATCTGCAGACCCCAGAGATCGACAACATGCCGACGTCCGTGCTCGAGGCGTTCGCCAGCGGCTGCGTCGTTGTTTCGACCGCCGCGGGAGGAGTACCGACGATCCTGACCGATGGCCTCCACGGCTATCTGGTGCCCTGCGGCGACGCAACCGCAGCGGCGGAGCGAGTCATCCGACTTCTCGACGACCCGCAGCAGGCGCGGCAACTGGCAGCCAACGCGCGGCAGACGTGCGAAGAATATCGATGGACGCGCGTGCGCGAACGCTGGGTCGCTTTGTACCGCCGCATGGCAGAGTCAGCGCCGACGACCCCTCAGTTCGCCGTCGTGCCGCGTGAGAGTTGCGAGCGTTATCGGTGACTACCGAGTCGACGATCAACGAGCCGGAACGGCCGTGATCATCGACGGAGCGGCAGGCCGGGGATTGGCCAGGCGGATCATCGGCCAGCCTTCGAGCACTGCCCGAAACGCCAGAAAACTCACGCCGGAAGAAATCACAATTCGCCGGATGTCGGCCGGATCGACGGGCGTTGTGTTGTGTCCGCCATAGGCCGAGCAACAGACGTCGTACTCACGCCGAGCAGCATCGATCGTCTCCGGACGCATGTTGCGACGACCACCGTAAGGAAACGCGAACAGTCGGACCGGCTGGTGTAATTCCGCTTCAAGACGTTCTTTCGAGAGCCGCAGCTCGCGGTGCGCCTGCTCGGACGGAATCGTGCCCATATCGGCATGGCTACATGTGTGAGAGCCAATATCGAACCCGAGCGTGACGAGGTGGCGCAGATCATTCCATGTCATGTGCGGCTGTGGCGCACGCCTTCGCTCCACATCGTGGGGAAAGGGTTGTGTCGATCCGATCATGTCGGTAGAGACGAAGAACGTCGCGGTCAGTCCGACGCTGTGCATGATCGGTGCGGCCGCAGTCGCATTGTCGAGATATCCGTCGTCGAATGTGATCGCGATCAGACGTTCGGCGGCGCGCCGCCGCGCCAGCCGCTTGACGCCATCTTCGAGACGCACCACCTCGTAGTGTTGCCGCAAATAGTGCATCTGCTCGTGGAATGCTTTCGGCGTGACGGAAGAACCGTCGTTGGCCGGTTCCTTCACCTGGTGATAGGTCAGGACCGTGAGTCGCCCGTGACCCATGTAGGTCGCGACTCGATTCCGGGCAGCCGGTACGCCGGAGGCGAGAAACGACTTCATGAGCGCGTTCTTGACGATCGTCTTCATGCCGGACATTGATTCGGTCCTGACGACTTGCGCGCGGCGGCTACCGGGCTGGTTGATCCGGTCAGGTACAACGATTCGAATTGCGCCACCATGCGGTCAAACGAATACTCGCGCGCGATTCGCCTTCGTCCAGCCTGACCAAAGGCCGCTCCCCGATTCGGGTGATCCAGCACGTCAAGGATAGCGGCCGCCAGTGCGTCCGGATCCGACGGTGGCACGAGATGGCCGGTGACGCCGTCATCGACGATCTCTGGAATGCCGCCAACTCTCGACGCGACGACCGGGAGCCCCGCGGCCATCGCTTCAAGCACCACATTGGGTGATGCCTCCGACGCCGACGGGAGTACGAAAAGATCCGATGCCGTCAGAATCGCCGGCACGTCATCGCGGTGTCCCATGAACTGGACGTGCGGCGAGACGCCAGTCGACCTCGCCAGTGCGACCAACTTTTCTCGACAGGGACCATCTCCCACGATCTGGATTTCAATGTCGGGATGGCGCGCGAGAATTCGAGGAGCCGCGGCAATGAGGACATCGATTCGCTTGCCTGCACGCAGGCACGCAACCATCGTGATGCGCCGGGCCGGGCGCCACAGGTTGCGTTGGGGAAAAAGTGTCAGATCGATCCCGTTGGGAACAATGTCGATGCGGTGGGCTCGTATTCCCTGGGAGATGAGTTGTTCGGCTGCCGCGCGCGAGTTCGCGACCATCCGGTGCGCCGTCCGGCATGCCAGGTTCTGCAGACGACGAACAGCCGGAGGACCGCCGAGTCCGCGACGGCTTCCGATGCGCAGTGGCACACCCGCCAGCGCCGCTCCCGGTAAAGCAAAGACATTGGAATAGATTTCCCACGAGTGCAGCACAGCGATGCGGTTGCGGCGACACCACTGGGCGAATCGCAGAAGCTGTCGCCCGGTCTCGGGCCGCCGAAATCCGTGAATCGGAAAACTGGTAATCGCATCGCCCAATTCAGCGACGCGGCCAGTCCAAGGTCCATCGCTGTGAAAACAGACAGGGTGCACGCGGAAGCGATGTCGATCGATTCGCCGCAGCAGCTCGATCAACTGACGTTGTGTGCCGCCGGGAATGAATCGGTCGACGAAGATGGCGAGGGGAAGCGGAGTCATCGAGAGGTCACGAGGCAACCGAGATGGGCGGCGCCAAAGCTGGCGAGTAGACGGTCGACGCTGGATCGAGATACTGACGGTGCCACAGTTCGAACACCACTAACGCCCACAACCGGAGCGTGTGATCGCGCCGACCCGTCATGTGTTCGCGAACGATTCGATCGACGAACCTGCTATTGAAGTAACCGCGTTGGCGGGCGCGCTGCGACAGCAACACGTCGGAAAAGAATTCGCGGAGATCACCCCTGAACCATCCTCCAACCGGCACCGCGAATCCCTGTTTGCGCCGATTCAAGATCTGCGACGGCAGAAGATTTGCCGCGGCTTCCTTCAGGACATGTTTTTTGCGCCCGTTTTTGATTTTCAAATCGGCCGGCAATGTCGCGGCAAAATCGACCACGTTGTTGTCGAGGAGCGGTACCCGCGATTCGATCGAGTGCGCCATGCTCATCCGATCGACCTTGGTCAGAATGTCCTCCGGCAAATACGTTTCAAAGTCGAAATGCATCATCTGCGCGGCCCACGGCAGGTGGCTGAAACGCGCGAAGCGATGTCCAAGCCGCGCTTCAGCGTCCGCAGTTCCGATTTCGCGCAGGACGTCGTCGCTCAACAATGCCCGTTTTTCGTCGGGTTGAAAGTAGCCGATCTGATCGAGATAACGACCGCGATCGTCGCGCGCGACCCGGCGCAGAAAATTCTTGCCGGTTGCGCCATGCGGCAGTAGCGGCCATACCAGGGATGCGAGCTTGCGACTCGCCGGCGGCGCATAGCGATCGAACGCGGCAATTCGCGGATGCGGCGAATATCGTTCGTATCCACCGAAGAGCTCATCGCCGCCATCGCCGGAGAGAACAACGGTGACATGCCGTCTGGCAATTTCGGAGACGTACCACGTTGGAATTGCTGATGAATCTCCGAACGGCTCGTCGAAATGCGCGATCAAGTCGTCGATGATCGCAAGCGCGTCGGGCTTGACCACAAACTCGTGGTGATCGGTCGCGAAATGCCGCGCCACCAGGCGGGCATGTTCGAGTTCGTCGTAACCGGGATCGTCGAAGCCGATGGAAAACGTCCGCACCGGCCGGGTCGACGCTTCCGCCATCAGCCCGACGACGACGCTGGAGTCGACGCCGCCCGACAGAAACGCTCCCAGCGGGACTTCGCTCATTAGATGCGAGCGGACGGCATCGCGCAGCACGTCGCGTAGGCGCTCGGCTGCCTCTTGCTCGGATGCCGGGCGGCGTTGTTCCGACGGCATCTCCCAATAAGGGATGATGCGCACGCGGCCAGCGTGCCACTGGAGGAGGTGACCGGGCGGCAGCTTGTGAATGCCTGTAAAAATCGACGCGTCGCGAGGGGTATACAGGAAGGAGAGATAGTGATCGAGCGCCGCGAAATCAATTGTCGGATTGATTCCGCCAGCCGCCAGGATCGACTTGATTTCCGAGGCAAAGTACAGGCGCTCTCCGACGACCGTGTAATGAAGCGGTTTGATTCCGACGCGGTCTCTCGCGAGCCATAGCGATCCGTCCCGACTATCCCACAAAGCAATCCCGAACATACCGCGGAGACGGGCGAAACCCGCCTCGCCCCACTCTTCGTAGGCGTGAACGATCGTTTCCGTGTCGCTGTTGGTGTAGAAGCGATGCCCGCGAGCGATCAATTCCGCGCGCAGTTCGGCGTAGTTATAAATCTCACCGTTGAACACGATCCAAACCGATTGGTCTTCGTTATGAATCGGCTGGTGACCGGTCGCCAGGTCAATGATCGACAGCCGACGCATGCCGAGCGCGACGCCGGGCATGAGTCGCCGTCCCTCGTCGTCCGGGCCGCGGTGGCGAATCGCCTCGCACATACGACCAAGGGTCGCGTGATCGTTTCCAGCGGCATCGCTGTCCGCGTTCCATTCGCGACGGACGTGCGAGTTCGCGAAGCCTGCTATTCCACACATATGACTCGTTCTCTGTCTTTCCGGGCCTGCGCCTGCGGCGTGCTACGGCTGAGTCTCAACATCGCGGTGCGATCAAGATGCAAGTCCGCCGCCGAGGTAGCAGGACCAAAGCCGAAGGCGTGTGGGCCGTTCCACCCAGCGCGCGTGGCGCCAATCAGAGTCAGGCTGATCGGCTCTGATGTCGCTGACAGGCGGAGCACGGCAATTTGCGCGTCAGTGTGGAATTCATTTCCACAGACTTCGATCCGTTGCACCGCTCGAGGTTGGTCGGGGTGGCACGTGGCCGTGGCGAAAAGAGCGACGAACGTGCCGCTATCCAACGTGCCCATAACCCCGATCCGATGATGCTGATCTGCGCCATCCAGTGTCACATCCAGCGACTGCAGCGACAGTTTCTCGGTTTTCGCGACCAGGCCGGCGGCGATAACGGTAACAACGGATAGTGGGGTGCGGCCGCTGTGGCTGACGGTCGCGGTGAGCGCGGGAAGGTGCTGACCGTATACCGGCGCACGCCAACTGAGTTCTCCGCGCTCGATGTGCGTGCGCGTCCCGGTGGACGCGATGCGCGCAACAGTGCCATCCCAGTGCTCAATGCTCACGACGTTGTTCGTCATCTGCGTCAGGCGCCAGGCGCGATCGAGATGCCATCTGATATCCACCTTGTGGTCGCCATCACCGAAGACGTGATCCGCAATCAGCCAAAGACCGGAGCCGTCTCTGATGACGGCCCGTCGGTGGACGTCGGGGAGATATCCGTCGTGCTCTGCTTCGACGACATCGAACTGCTCGCCGGAGCTCCAAAGACGGATGGTGGCATTAGCAGCGGACTTCCAATGGAACGGCGAGCCCGGGATGGATTGCGAACGGTCGTCGACGGTGACGGTATTGTGCATCGCCGTCGAGCGAAAGAGATTGCGACGCTCGGTGTCAATCGTGTACGCGCACGTCCCGGGGTCGACAAGAAACGGCTTGCCCTCAACCGTCATGACAAGCGACAGCGCATCGGCATGCGCATGGCCGCCATTGAGGAAGCCGTGATGGCCGATATCAAAGATTGTTTGCGCATCGGGCGACCGCAACACGGCATATCCCGTGTCGGGAAACAGCCGCGAGGGCAGCGAGCGAGGCACATCGCGCGTTTTCAGCCGACGGCTGTCGCCACCGAGCATCCAGAGCGCCTCCTCAGCAGGGGGCCCCATGGCAAGATCCGGTCGATCGAGTAAAGCGGCAGCGACGGCCAGCGAATCCCGTACGTCGGCCGGTGCGCGACCACAGATTGGGAAGAGCATCCCACCGTCATCATCGCCAATGGTTGGGAGTAACCCGTTGTCGCCAACGATCGCCCGACAGAAAGTCGCGAGGCGCGACGTCACTTCGGCAAACTCGCTGGCGCACGAGTCGTTCGTTCGGCGTGCGATGGCAAGCGCAAAAAGGTAGAAATCCAGCGCGTAACGATGGTAGTGCGCGGAGAGTTCTGCATGTCCGCCATCCGAGTTCACCTGGCGCTTGCGCTCTGCTCGCAGGATCTCGCGGCCGGTGTCTGCCCATGATGCCGCCCGGGTCAGTTCAGGCAGCACTCGCCCGGCGATGTAAAGCGCGAGTCCTTCGCCGAGAAGGTGGGTGTTCGGACTGAAATACCTCGAAAGATGCCGGTTGATATGGTTGAGCTGTGCGTCGAGCGAAATCAGCAGGTCAACCAGCCAGGTTCCGTCGGAATCGTCCTCGAACGCGACGAAGAAATGCGTGCTCCATAACCACGAGATGGCTCGGAATCCAAGTTCGAGCATGCTCGACCAATTAATGCCGGTACGTGGAGGATTGGCGGCAACCCAGCTGGCAAACTCCGCGCGAAATCCGTTCGCATAGCGGCCGTCCCCCGTCAGCCATGCCGCACGCCCCAGGGCCAGCCAATGCTGGTGACGATTCAATTCCCAGATGATTTTGTGGTCGCCGAAACGCGGGTCGAGATACGGAATCCGTGACCAGAACTTGAGAGGAGCTCCGACTCTGTGCACCGGATCGAAGTGCCAGTCCACCTCGGAACCAGAACCAACGCGCAAATCGCGGTAGCCCAGGAGATCTCGATAGCCTTCGAGCAGCCGGTCGCCCCGTCGTGCAGCATCCTCTGCCGCTTCGGGGAATTGTTCGAGGATCGCGGCGGTGACCGAATGACGCGATCGTGGATCGATGAGGAATCGGGGCGCGCGATGTAGAAAGTGCGTTCGAAGTGAAAGGGCGGCCGATCGCCAGTCGTGGTGCTCCAGAGCTCGTCGTGCCTCGCGCAACTCGGGTGAAGCTGGCAACAGCAGGGACTTCAGGCGGTCTCGTTTCCATGCGCGTGATCGCGAGGAGTGCGCGAGTCCCTCCGCAACCGTTCGGGCGTGCTCCTGTGTGCGAAACCAGAATTCGGTCGCATCCATCCTCGCGACGCGTGTCAGGGCACGGCTCAGCACGAACTGACCGGCACGCATCGTTCGCAGTGACGCCTCTTCCGCAACAACGTAATAATCCGCACGACGATGTAATCTCCTGCGCAATCGATGCAAGAGATCCACCAGTTGAGTCGTGCGTTTTCAAACAATACAGATTCATCAATATCGGCTGTGCTCACCCCTCATGTTTTTGAGCGGGAATCGAAACACAACTGAGCTGTTTTCTGTTACCCGATCAATCAATTGATAAATTCATTAAGTGAATTTGCGATTGCCGCGAAGCATCGTGGGTTGACGTGTAAATGTTTCAAAACCATGTGTCCGTAAATGGTCGAAATGCGTCATTTCTCAGCGTTTTCGACTGTTCGCATAGCATTCACAGCCATTTTCGAATTGGCAGACACTTTGCGCCGGGTCGAGCACGCTCTACAGCGTGCTCTCTAGACCCTCGGGTTTAAACGAGTGCCGTCTTGGTTGGTGCTCCTCAGCCCAACACGCGCCAGGCGCGAGCCGACGCCTGACGGCTCTCGGAGCCTGCTTGAGCTAATACCCAAAAAAGATTTGTCGGTCTGCTGACATGGAGGTCAGATGAGCGTACGTGTGAATCCCTGTAGCCACATTTCCCGCAAACATCTGACTGGCCGCTTTCAATCTTGGACCGCTGCGGCATGTGCCGCAGCCACACTTCTGTTCGGGACCGTGCCGCAGGCGGCTGCGCAAACGAAAGCACTTCCGGGAACCATTCAAGCTGAGGACTTCGATGCGGGCGGGAATGGCTCCGCGTATCGCGACACGACCACCGGTAACACAGGTGGCAAGTACCGGTCGACCGATGTTGACATCGAATCTTGCTCGGAAGGCGGGTACGACGTCGGCTGGACAGCGTCTGGCGAATGGTTGAACTACACGGTCGACGTTGCGGCAGCGGGGACCTACAACCTCGATCTTCGCGTCGCGTCGGCGACCGGGGGCAGCGTTTACGTGCACTTCAATGGCGTGAACGAAACCGGCACCCTCTCCGTGCCTAACACCGGTGGCTGGCAGGCGTGGAGGACGATCCGCAAGAGTGTGACGCTCGCGGCAGGCACGCAGTCGATGCGGCTCACCTTCGATTCCGGCTCGTTCAACGTGAACTCAATTTCGGTGTCCTCGACGTCGACGACGACTTCTGCTTCCGCAGGGTCAAGCGCGACGAGCAGCGCGTTCGGCGGCGTCGCGCGGGCGATTCCCGGCTGGATCCAGGCCGAGGACTTCGACAGCGGAGGCCAGAACGTCGCGTACTACGATCTCTCGGCGGGCAATGCTGGTGGCGTCTACCGCTCGACGGACGTCGACATTCAGTCGACCAGCAGCGGCGGATATGCGGTTGCCTGGACCGGTGCCGGCGAGTGGTTGAAGTACACCGTGAATGTGGGGGCGTCGGGCACCTACACTGCAACCGCGCGAGTAGCTTCCTCAGGTACCGGCGGAACATTCCACATTGAATTCAACGGAACCGACAAAACGGGCCCGATGCGAGTCCCCAACACGGGCGGCTGGCAGACATACCGGGACTTGCAGGCGACAGTGTCTCTCTCGGCGGGCGTCCAGACGATGCGCATCGTCTTCGACAGCAATGGCGCGACAGGAGCCATCGGGAATCTTTCAGCCGTCCGGTTTGACACAGGCGCAACGACCGTCACGCCAACGCCAACTCCGACTCCGACTCCAACTTCAGGCGGCGGCAAGCTGCGCGTGATGACATGGAATATCAATTTCGGTGGCACTGACGTCGGCGGCACCCCTGCTGGACAGGCGCAGGTGATTGCCGGCCAAAATCCTGACGTCGTCGCCCTAGAGGAGGCGTCGACCTACGGCGAGAACATGCCGGTCACGTATGCTCAGCGCCTGCAACAGCTCACCGGTCAGACATGGTACTCCGTGTGGTCGCCGCACAATGCCACCGCAACGAGCAGTGAAGGAGTGCTGATCCTGAGCCGATATCCGATTGTCGCCTCATCGAAGCTGAACGTCGAAGGCCGAGGCTTTGCGCGAGCCTTGATCGACGTGGGCGGCGTGCGAGTGAATGTCTTCGCCGTTCATCTCGACTACTCCGACACCGCGAAGCGGACACGGGAACTCTCGGCGTTCATGTCCTGGGCGCGCCAGTTCTCGGGACCCCGGATCGCCGCGGGAGACTTCAACTCCTGGTGGGGCGAATCATGGATCCAGAAGATGGAGACGGAGTACAGCGATACGTGGGAGATGGTGAGCGGGACGGTTCAGAACGGCTACACGAAGGGGAACGTGCGCTTCGACTACATATTCCGGTCGTTCACAGACGAAACGCGCCTGACGCCGACCGCATGCTGGGTAAAGTCATCGTCACAGTCCGATCATTCTGCGGTCCTCGCCGATTTCACCGTCCGCTAACAGCAGATCGGTCAGTTAGGGGACAACGCCCCCGGCGCGATGGCGCCCGGGGGCGTTGTCGTGTACGGCGCCACTTCCAAATCCAGATCGAAGCCCCGATTAGGAACGTCGCCGCATGACGTAAATGGTTCGTACCGAGTCCTGCACTGGTACGGCTTGATCGATGTTGAACACCGTCGCGAACGCGCGCTCGAATCCATCTTGCGTGTAGTTCTCGAAAATATCGACGCGTGACGCAAGCAGACGCTGAACCTGCGAATCAGCCTTCGGCACGAATTCAATCACCAGAGCACGCGCGAGTCGCCCGAGATAATCGGCGATACGCTCCAGCGGCACGTTATGTCCGATCGCGAGATGGTGGACCAGTGCGAGGACCAGGGCGAGATCGGCGGGACCACGGTCGGCCAGAGCATCACGCTCCTCGTTTGCCCATCCGTACTTGCCGCTCGGGTTCGTCAGATCAAGGAGAAGCGGAAGGATCATGCGATCGCCTTCTCGCACTGCCTGCTGATAGTTTCGCTCCACCGCCACGGGATCGATGTCGAACGCAATTGTCGGGACTCCCCGGGTGCTCGCTATACGACTGAACGTTCCATCGTTGGCCCCGAGATCCCACACGGTGGCAGGCAGAAGGCGGTCGAACGCGGACTCGACGATGCGCCGCTTGTGAGCGAAGGCAGCGTTGGTGTAGTTCGTTGCTTCGTAATAGTTGCCCCATGTCGTTCGAGCGCCCGCCCACTCGAGCCGTTCCACGGTTCGCGTAAGGTTGTCAAGGAGGCCGGTGAGCGCGCTCCGGCTGAAAGGTTTGGAGGAGCGGTTCGCGAGCGTCGACCCGTTGGTCGTGGCGAGTCGTCGTTGGGCTGCCGCGTGGAGGTGGACATGCATCAGCAAACCTGGACGCAGTCGCGAGCTCGCGGGGAGCAGACGACTGGCGAGATCAAGCGGCACTCCGTCGATCGAGGACTTGAGCAGTTGCTGTAATCGAATGTCCACCTTGCTCATGAGTGCCAGCGGCGCGAGGAACATCTGGCAGAATTGCGCATACGCCACCCACGGCTCTGGTTTCAATGCCTCGAACGACAGGGTATCGATCCAGACCGGCCGTCCATTCGAGAACGCGACGTTGTAGGGTGTCGCATCCTTCAAGCCCATGCCGTGCGCCATCGCGACTTTCTGAAGCCTCAAGGTCAGAAGCGCGGCGTCTTTCAACTGGCTGAAGCACCACTCATACGGATACGAGATAAAGCTGACGCGGTCGGGCCGAATCACACGAAAGGCCCGGCCATCCGGAGACAAGGAAGGGTCCACTTCCTCGTGTCTCACGAGGTCGCCAGTTTTCACCAGCGCTTCGTACAGACCAGAGCTGACCAGGCGTTCGTAATCGGTTCGGGCAGCCGGATTGATCTGGCGGTAGACGTTGCCGTCGCGCGTGAAGATGAATCCCGACGGGTCACGAAACGACGCAGGGTGCGGGCGAAGCGAAGACGGTCGCGTGTCATTGTTCAGCCGCGTCGGCGCGGGGGGAGTGGCGAGCTCGGTCATGGCATCCTCGTCTGTTCCGTCAGGCTTCCCAAAAGAGCCATCTGATTTCCCAGAATGTGCGCGCGGATACTCATCAGCCGCGGCACGCGCTACAACGTCCAGCTATGCAAAAGAGAGGCTGAGCCGCAAAAGCCACTGAGTTCACCTACTCGCACCACCTTTCCTGATACTGCCTGCGGCAGAGTTCTTGCGAGGCGTCACCCGGATGTTTCAGACAGGAAAGACCTGTAAAGGTGGAGGCAGCACATGCGTGTGATCAACGTGGCGCTCTTTGTCGCAATGTTTCTTTTCGTCTCGCATTTATCGGGTGGTCTGCAGGCCTATCTCGATCCGGGAACCGGCAGCATGGCGATCCAGCTCCTGATGGGCGGGGTTGTGGCACTGCTCGCGACGGTTAGGCTCTATTGGGATCGGATGAAGACGTTCTTCACACGAAAGAACGTTCAACACGACAGCGCGTCGGAGATTCGCTGAACACAGCGGACCGTCGGCGGCAGGGATAGGAAACGTACGAAGATTTGACCATGACTCTCCAGCTCTCCGGCCTCAGGAGGATCCTGCGCGCATCGATTGCGCCTTTCCTGTTGCTCATTACGCCTTTCGCCAGTTACCTGCAATTCAACCGGCTTGCGGTCACCAACCCGGAGGTAATCCTCGCCGTGGTGGCGATTGTTGCCGTCGCGCTGCTGCTCGGCGCAGTGTCGGTCTTGTCACCCGCGTTGACGGTCGTTGTGCTCGCCGGGTTGCTGACGTTCTTCATCGACATCCAGGCGCGCGAGCCGGGACTGAAGCGGCTTGGACTCGCATTCATTGCACTGTCCGTTGTGTTGTGGTTGTTGCGACGTCATGCCGCGCGGATCGTGTCGCTGATGATGGCCACCATGCTGGCGCTCTCGTTCGTGCCGTCACGGTCGCAGGCCGCGTCGCCCGACACAGCGTCGATCGCCGGCGGCGCGCCGTCGGAACGGTCCGATCTTCCATTAGTCGTGCATCTGATGATGGACGAGTACATCGGTCCCGAAGGGGTTCCGATGGATCTTGCGCCGGAAGGATTCAAGCAGCAGTTCCAGGACTTCTACATCGATCGAGGGTTTCGGCTGTTCGGAAAAGCGTACAGCGAGTATCCGAAAACAATGTGGTCGATTCCCGAGCTACTGAATCTGTCTCCGACGCACTTCGCGCCGGATCTCATGTCCGCTGATTCGTCCGACAACAACTACCACCTGGCACGCAACGATTATTTCGACCGGATGGCCCGCGTCGGCTACAACGTGCACGTCTACCAATCGAGCTTTATTGATTTGTGTCCGGACAACGGCCCGGCGACGTGTCGGACCTATTCGACAAGCTCACTCGACATGCTGCCGCGTCTGAATGTTCCGGTCACGACCAAGCTCGCAATTATCGGCGGAACGTTCCTCGGACAGTCAGAAGCGTACTCGCGCACGAAAGAGAAGTATCAAACGACCCGGTTGCGGCTCCAGCGCGCGCACATTCCCATGCCGAAGTGGAATTGGGAGCAGGGAACAGCTGCTTCGGTCGGGACGATGCCGATGTTTGATGCGGTCGCTGACGAACTCTCGAAGGCGCAGCGTGGCACGTTTGTGTTCGCCCATTTCCTGCTGCCGCATTATCCGTACGCGTACAACGCCAATTGTGAGCAACCCCGGACCAGCACATTTCTCAATCGGAACGATTACGATCGCGCCGATGTTCCTGGCGGAATCATGAATGTTCCGGAGGGCCGCGCAGAGCGGTATCGCGGCTATTTCCAACAAGTGTTGTGCGCTCAGAAGAAAGTCGACGCGCTCATCGCAGCGATTCCGCCCTCGCTCCGTCAGGACGCTATCATCATCGTACAGGGCGATCACGGTTCGCGCATCAGCCTCGTCGATCCCACCACCGTCGCGAAGGTCGCGCCCAGCGCCTCGGATTATGCGGACATGTTCTCGACGCTTTTCGCCGTACACTCACCGTCGATCGAGCGGGGCTACGATACCCGGGTGACGCCGATCACGTGCCTCCTTCGCTCGCTGGCCCAGAGCGACTTCAAGTCCCTGTCGGGAACCGACAGCTGTTCCACTCCAAATATTGTGTTCTTCATGGGAAGCGAGACGCCGCAGCCGCGGCCTCTTCTCGACTTCTGGACGGCCGCCGGTAAGAAACATTCCGACGTGAGTGCAGCCGTCAGATAGTCTGGCCAACTGTCTCGCGGTGCGGGAGAGACATTCTTTAGCTCTATTGGGCAATCGAATTCCACCTCGCGCGCGGGCTCTTCGACAACGGAGCGCCCACAGGCGCCGATTGGACGAAGAGGAAGCGGATGCCGCTCGGTACGCCGTATGCAAAAAGCCGGGCTGGAGGGTTCCCCAAGCCGCATGATGACTGCGGTCGAAGTGGGGAAAATACCGTGCGCGAAGCTTACGCTCAAACGAACTTGCAGTTGTACTCTCAGTTGCGACGCCTTGGTGCGACGGAGCAGGATCTGGCGATGGTGCGCGCCGGGTACGATCTGGCGATGCACCTGTCTCCCGCCTCGTTTCGCGGTTCGGGAAAGCCTCTGCTCGCCCACCTCGTCGGGACCGCAAGCATCCTCGCCTCGATTAGACAATCGCCAAAGGTCGTCACGGCAGGGCTGCTGCACGCAGCATACGTATTTGGCGATTTCGGCGATGGAATCAGTGGGATCACCACCTCCAGACGCGAACGAGTGCGGCAGGCGGTAGGACCGGACGTGGAGGAATTGGTCGCGCGCTACACGCGATTCGACTGGAACAAGAACACGATTCCGAAGATTCGTGAGCGGGTTCAGACGTTGACACCAATCGAGCGTGAAGTGCTGGTCATCCGGCTGGCGAACGAACTCGAAGATCACCTCGACTTCGGGGTGTTGTATTGCGGTAATGGCGAGAAGCGGCGCGACTACATCCGGTCGCCGCTCAATCAGTCGGTGGAGATGGCGAACATGCTCGGGTTGACAGAACTTGCTGCCGAACTCGATGCCGCGTTCACCGATACCTTGACCGCGACGCTGCCAGAGACGCTGCGGAATACGCACGACTACACGTTCGTGCAGCCACCCGCGTCGCACAGTCCGCGCTTCAAGATCGCGGTTGGGCGGTTTCTGGACGCGCGGCCGCGGCTTGCGAAAGCCGTCCACCCGTTCGCATCGTTTGTCGGGATTCGTGGCTGACGATCGACCCGCCCCGGGACACTAGACCTCAGTCACTGTGTCTACAGGCCTGTCCATGACGGCGTCGGTACTCCGCGAGGGCGGCGACTCCTGTTAGGGCCAGGAAGAATGTGCCTGGCTCTGGTGTCGCATCGAGCGGCTGCACCGATCCGATCCCGGCACCATAGATTTCTTGAAGGTGCCGAATGTCGGCGGCGTAGAGATGGGCGCTCCCGAGTCCGTCGAAGCGACGCGACGGATACGAAGGGTTCATCACCGCGATTTCATCCAGTTCGTGTACCAAGCCCAAGGCATGACCCAATTCGTGCGTGGCCGCCTCGAGATAGTTCCAGAGGCCGTCCCCGATGGTCCACGGCACGTCGGAAGCGAAGTGCACATCACCTGCCAGGCCATCTGCTCCGGGATAGAAGGCGTGCGCGACTTCGGCAGAATCGTGCTGACCAAAGCGGATTTGCGGATAGCCGTCGGCTGCGTACGGCAGATCCGACATGCCGGGTCCCGAGTCCGGTCTCTCGACGAAATGCAAAGGCGCGTAGCTGGCCCACACGCCGAGAGCCTCTTCCGTCGCTGCGCGCAACTCCCTCGGCGTGATTAGCAGGAACGTTCCGTCGAACAGATTCGCATAACTGTAGGTGATGACGACGGTGCTGCCCTTGCCCTGTGGCTGCGGCCACTGCAGGCCGACGGGATCGCCGTTCGCGGGGGGAGGGGCGAACAGGATGAACGCAAGGACCGCGGCGCTCATCGCGGCGACGCACGCAATTCGTTTCCCAACCCCAGAACTCTGTCTCACAAATCCCCGATCTTTTCCCGTTCGCGGTCGGGCCTGATACAGGCAGATGCGAAGAGCGTGCCGCATCCTGGGCTCGTGGAGCTCACGCATCAAGCTGCGATCTCACAAGTAAATGTAGAGGTCGAAACGGTACATTCTTGGCACTCGCATCGCACGCGATCGCGCGTCCGATACGACGATGACAACGGGACAGTTACCCGCGTTAGCGTTTCATCCCTACACGCGCTTCCAATTCGCTCAGTTTTCGCAGTGATTTGTTTCGAACGCGGAGCACCGTCCGCTCTCGCGGACTGAGTCGGAAGATCTATGCCTCATCAATTCTTCAGTCGTCGGTCGTGGTGTACGGCGGGTTTTACACTGACGTTCGCCGTTCTGTTCAACGGAGTAACACCAGCCCGTAATCCGATAGCGCGAGGACGGCTTGCTGTTCCATCTGCATACGCGATGGCGGCCGATCCATCTGTGCCAGGGACGATCCAGGCCGAAGATTTTGACGACGGCGCGAACGGCGTGGCGTATCGCGACACCAGCGCCGGCAACTCCGGAGGGCAATACCGCGCCACCGACGTTGACATTGAGTTGTCGTCCGACAGCGGCGGAGGCTATGACGTTGGCTGGGTCTCCGCCGGCGAGTGGCTCAACTACACAGTTGATGTCGCGGCAGCGGGAACGTATGACATCGAGTTCCGCGTCGCTTCCCCCTATACCGGCGGGGCCTTTCATCTGGAAGTGGACGGCGTCAACAAGACCGGCACTCTGAGTGTACCGAATACAGGCGGCTGGCAGACGTGGAGAAACGTGACTAAAACCGGCGTCACGCTCGCTGCCGGCCAGCACGTCTGGCGGCTCGTGATGGATACAAACGGATCGCCGACGGCGGTCGGGAACTTCAACTACCTGCGGGCGACTGCCGCCTCGGCGTCATCGACGTCGCCGTTCGGGGGAACCCCCGCGGCGCTGCCAGGCACCATCCAGGCAGAGAACTTTGACGAAGGTAACGCTGGTCAGGCATACGCCGACAACACGAGCGCGAATGCCGGGGGTCAGTATCGAAATACTGGCGTCGATATCGAAGCCGCCTCCGACTCTGGCGGTGGATACGATGTCGGTTGGACGTCCGCTGGCGAGTGGTTGAAATACACGGTCAATGTTGCGACGGCAGGGTCGTACGATCTCGACTTGCGCGTTGCGTCGGCAGGGGCGGGAGGAACCCTCCACCTCGAGGTGAACGGGACTGACGTGACTGGTCCGCTGCCGATCCCGAATACCGGCGCCTGGCAGACATGGACGACGATTCGCAAGCCAGGCGTCAGTCTGCCGGGAGGCGTTCAGTCGTGGCGCCTCGTGATGGACAGCAACGGCGCCACCGGCGCTGTCGGCAACATCAACTACATGCGGGTGGGCGCGCCAGGGGGCTCGCCGTACGGCGGCACCCGCGTGTCGTTGCCTGGAACGATCGAGGCAGAGAACTTTGATGAAGGAGCGCGTGGCATCGCCTACGTGGACACCACGACCGGGAACGCCGGCGGAAAATATCGATCAACAGATGTCGATATCCAGACTGCCGTGGACACGGGCGGAGGGTACTACGTTGGCTGGACCTCTGCTGGAGAGTGGCTGAACTATTCAGTCACCGTCGCGACGGCTGGGCCGTATGACTTGGACGTGCGCGTCGCATCAGGCGGCGCAGGCGGCAGATTCCACATCGAAGTGAACGGCGTCGACAAGACCGGAGCGTTGACGGTTACAAACACTGGCGGCTGGCAGACCTGGACAACGATCAAGAAGACGGGTGTCACGTTGAGTGCGGGTTCGCAGACCATCCGCCTGGTGATGGACACGAACGGTTCGACGGGCGCCGTCGGAAACTTCAATTGGATTCGCGTCGCGGCACCGAGCGACCTTGGGATCCTGCGCGGTCCGTATCTCCAGCAGGTCACCGACACCAGCGCGATCGTCGTGTGGACGACTCGAAGTCCCGGGACCGGGCAGATTCGCTACGCGCCTGCGGGCGGATCCACGACGTCGGTGACCGCACAGGCGCAGACATTCCCCGGCTCTCAGACTGGACTTTCGTACGACTTCACGCAGTACGAGGCGCGCCTGACGGGATTGTCAGCTGCAACGCCGTACACATACGACGTTGTCATGGGCGGCGTCGACGCGACCTCCGGTCACGATGCCTTCACGACCGCGCCGCGTTACGGCACGGGCACCGTTCGGTTCATCGCGTTCGGGGACAGCGGCGTAGGATCGACCGCACAGACTCAGCTCGCCGCGCGGATGGCGGCCGACACGTTCGATCTCTCGCTCCATACTGGCGATGTCGCTTATGGCAGCGCCAACATGGTCGGCGGGCCGAGCTACACGCAATACGACAACTGGTTGTTCGGGGTGTATTCGTGGATGCGGTCGCGTCCGCTGTATCCGTCAATCGGCAATCATGACGACGAGATCGGCTTTGCCCAAGCCTATCGCGACGTGTTCGTGCTGCCGGAAGAGGGAGCGACGACAAAGTATCCCGACAACGCCGAACGGTTTTACAGCTTCGATTACGGTCCGGTGCATTTCGTCGCGCTCGACACCGAGCACGCGTTCATCGACACGGCTCGACGGCAGGCTCAGCTCGCGTGGCTGGATGCCGATCTCGCCGCGACGACGCAGCCGTGGAAAGTCGTGTATTTCCACCGGCCGCCGTACAGCTCGGGGTCGGAACATGGCTCGAGCCTCGACGTTCGTCAGGCCTTTGCGCCACTCTTCGAGCGGCACGGCGTGAACTTGGTGTTGAACGCCCACGATCACGATTACGAACGATCGAAGCCGTGGCGCGAATTCGTGACGACGGGCAGTCCGGTCACATATGTAGTAACCGGCGGAGGCGGCGCTGCTCTCTATCCGGTCGGCACGTCTGCATGGACAGCGGCGTCGGCGTCCATCAACCACTACACACGTGTCACAGCAGGCACGGGTTGTGTGATGACGGTGGAGGCGGTTCGCACCGACGGCGTCGTCGTCGATCAAGCGTCGATCGATCGCTGCGCCGCAACACCCACGAACCAACCGCCCGCCGTCAGCCTGACTTCACCGGCCAACGGCACGTCGTACACCGCACCCGCCAGTATGACAATCGCCGCAACGGCGACCGACGACAAAGGTGTGACGCGGGTGGAGTTCTATTCCGGCACGACACTGCTCAATACGGATACGGCAGCTCCCTACTCATTCAACTGGACAGGAGTGTCGGCCGGCACCTACTCCGTTGCTGCGATCGCGTACGACGGCGATGGCGCGAGCGCGACGACGGCGGCGGCGACGATCACTGCCGCCGCGGCCGTCAGCCCTCCGACTGGCGTGGTGTTCCAGAAGTCAGCCGACCACGCGACGCTCGTCACGAGCTACGAGTTGCGAATCTTTGCCAACGGAGCAAACCCGAACACCGCGACGACGATTGCCCGGGTCAATCTGGGCAAGCCCACGCCCGCTACCAACGGCGAGATCACCGTGAGTCTGCCGACGTTCTTCAGTAATCTGCCCGTGGGAACATACGTGGCGGCCGTCGCGGCCATTGGGTCGAGTGGCGTGTCGGTCAGCACCGGGGTGACCTTCACGCGCTAGCCTGTGTGTCGAGGTGAGCTGTTCGCCGGTCAGGGAACAACGACGGGCGCGACTGGTTGCGCGCCGAGGTTCCGGATACGCCCGAAGTAGCGGCGGCGATCGCGACTATGAAGGCCGAGGCCGACAAACGCCGCGAGGTAAACCAGCCCGACGATCGCTCCGGCGATGACGATGTCGACGAAAGTGGATGGCGACGCGGCGGTTCTGAGTAGCCAGGATGCCGCGACGCCAGGCCCCAGCGCAATCAAGGCAGGCGTGGATACGCGTCGCAGGAACGCGCCGATAGGCATGTCGAGTAAACGACAGGCGGCGGGCATCTGCACCAGCACGTTCGAGATGGTGACGGAAACGGCGGTCCCTGCCGCGGCGCCGATGATGCCGTAATGTCGAACCGACCAGATGCTCAACACCACGTTCAGCATGGCTTCGCCCAGGCACGAGAACGCGACGACGCGATGCCGGCCTCGAGCCAGCAGCAGGTTGCCGAGCGGACCGGCGGCGACCAGCACGATTCCCGCGGCCGCCAGCACGTAAAGCGCCGGAAGACTCTCTGAGAAGCCGGGCCCCATCCATGCGGACACAAGTCGATCGCCGAATGACACAAGACAGAGCGTGACCCCGACTATCAATCCGAGCGCGATTCGAGTGCCGTCGACGAGCGTGGCCCGCAGCGAGTCGACTTCGTCAGCGGCGCTGAACCGAACGACCACGGGGAAGAGTAACCCGTTGAACTGATTGCACAGTTGGCGCTGATAGTCGGCGAGTCTGAACGCGACCGCATAGACGGCAACGGCGCTGGTACCGGCGAAAGCCGCGATGATGAGATTATCGATGTTGTACCCGAACTGAATCGCCAGGCTGATGAGAAAAAGATAGAGGCTGAAGCTCGTGACCTCGCGCGCCTGCACGAGACTGAAGCGGCGAAAAGACAGTCGCAGGCCCGGAAAGGTCGCGAGTGCCGCGGCAATGTAGGCGCCATAACTGGCGATCGCGATCAGCGTTGTCACGCTGACCAGGGGGACGAGCCCATATCCGGCGCGCAGGAGCAGGTATGTCGCCCCTCCCTGGGCGAGCGCCACGACGATGGCAATCGAACCGGTCAATGCGAAACGCTGCCGCGCCGTCGTGACAGCCCCGAAAACGCTCATTGGAAATGCGATGGCCGCACGCGCACCGACAATCAATAGGACGAGCTGCGCCGTTCTGACTTCGTCGGCAGACAGGTTGGGGAATCGCGGCAGTGCAAAGGACGCGAAGAGCACGACCGCCCCGAGCGCGACGGCTCCTATGCCGAGGTAGACAAAGAGGAACGTGCTGAGGGCGGCGTTCATGCCCTCATCGTCGCCGCGTGTATCTGCCTGGGTCACCTGACGCACAAGACCGTTGCCGTACCCGAGATCCAGCAACTGCAGATAAGCCGTCATGGATGCGACTAGCATCCAGAGGCCGTACTGTGCCTTGCCCAGATGATGCATCGTGAACGGCATCAGAAAGATGCCGATCGCGATGTTGACGAATAGCAGCGCGTAGCGGGTTAGCGTCCCGGTGAGCAGGTTCCAAGCAGGACGCTTCATCTGCGGATCGAACTCAGTGAAAAGACGGGTGGAGCTGCACTGAAGAGCGGCAGGCTCCACCCGCGCATGTGAACGACGCTATCGCAGTGTTGCCTGCAGCCAGTTGAGATTCCCGGCCGAGCCTCCCGTCGAACTGTTCGTGTCGATAACGACTCGCCAGACCTGGGTTCCGGCATTCAGGGTCACGCCGGACACCCGGATGGTCCGCCAGGTCTGCCAGCCGCCGGTGCTTGGCATTGAAATCGGTCCGGTCTTGTCAACACCGTTGACCTCAATATGGAAGGTTCCACCGACGTTGGGCGAGGCGACACGGATATCGAGATCGTAGGTGCCTGCAGTTGACACATCGACTGTGTAGTTCAGCCACTCGCCCGCGCGGGCCCATCCGACGTCGTAGCCGCCGCCAACATCAGTCGTGCTCTCAATGTCCACGCTCACATTCGTCCGATACTTTCCGCCGTCGTTCGTCGGGGAAATGTCGGCGTACGCAACGCCAGACCCTCCTTCGTCGAAGTTCTCAGCTTGGATCAGGCCGGGCACTGCTGCCGGGGTTCCTCCATAGGGTGTCGAGGTCACAGGACCGCCGCCACCGCTTGACGAGACTTTGATGTAGTTGATATTGCCAACGACGGTGCCGGTACTGTCGATCACCAGGCGCCATATCTGGGAACCGGCGCCGAGACTGACGTCGGACTTCGAAATCGTGGTCCACGACTGCCATCCGCCTGTGTTGGGAATGGTCATTGGGCCCGTCTTATCGACGCCGTTCGCTTCGATATGGAACGTGCCACCGGCGCCTGAAGCGGCCACACGCGCTTCGATCGTGTAGGTGCCCGCGGTCGCGACATTCACGGTGTAGTTCAGCCACTCGCCCGGCGCCGTCCAGCCGATGTCGTAGCCGCCGCCCGTGTCCGAGGTTGCCTCGATGTCGACGGCCTCTGAGGTTCTGTACTGACCGCCCTGGTTCGACGATGTCGTGTCGTTGTAGGCGACGCCGCTTCCGCCCTTGTCGAAGTTCTCGGCCTGGATCGTGCCCGGCAGCGCCACTGGCGAGCCTGTGTACGGACCGGAGCCGCCGCCGCCGCCGGTGCCGGCGCCGGTGGTGAACGAAAACGTTGAGGACGTCGAAATGAGCGTCGGGTCGAGGTCGGTGGCAAACGTCCGCGATACTACTTTCCAGAAGTACTTCGTCGAGGGCTGCAGCGCCTGGGTCACGGTATACGAGTACTTCGCCGGCGGATTCTCGTTGAGCACCGCGTTGACGCGGGCCACCTTCGCCATGTTGGTCGTACTAGTTCCGAGATACACGTCGAACGTGACTGCCCATGGCGTCTGCTTCCATTCAAGTTTCGGCAGCGTCGACACGTCGACGGCTCCGGTCGCGGGCGCGACGAGCGTGGCGGTGCGAGGCTTCAACGGATAGAAATCTTCGTAGTTGACCGTGTCGTTCCACATCCGCTCGAACTCATCCTTCATGGACATGTAGAGCGTTGGTTTTTCCGCCGCCGTGATGTAGTAGTTGTGGTCCCGCTGCCAGTTCTTCGTGTAGTTCGACGAGGCGAGGAGCGCGGCCCTCGAGGTAATCAGCGTCTTCATGTGGGTGATGCCGTCGTGCGTGCGGATCTTGATCGGGATGCCCGCTACCCACAATTTGTCGGCCTCATTGCCGACGAGCCAGTATTCCGGAAACCCCTCGTTGCGATACTGAGTTGGTTCAATGAACACGCGCACCGGTACGCCCGCCTTCTTTTTATTAATGAGCGCGTCAGTGACCGTCGGCACCGTCAGGCGGTAGCTCACCATATCGATTGCCGTGTTCTCGAGGTTGATCTCGTTGATCATCGTGGGGATGATGTTCAGTCCATCGGGTGAATGACTTCCGATCCCCTGCCCCCAGACGAGATTGGTGGTTGGGTAATCGGGGACGACCAGCCGTGTGCGATCGACCGTCATCGGCGACGTCCCCGTCCAGGTCACTCCGGTTTCGCGCTTATACGCGTCCGGCCAATCCATGAAATACGTCGTGTCGGCCCAGAACTGATCGAACTTCGTCATCAACGCCTGCACGATAGCCGGGTCGTCCGTGATCATCACCGACTCATCCTTGAAATTCGTCGCGCTGGTGGGCTTGAGCTCGAAACTCGTCCAGTTGCCAGATCCGAGGCTTGCTTCGCCCTGGCCGACAAAGATGCCGCACTTCCAGTGCATGATCTCCGGAAATGATCGGGGGTTGTAGCGGAGCCGGATCGGAACGCCCGCATTCGCCAGACGTTCGAACGAGGCGCGGGTGTTGGGATCGCTCTCGAAGATGCTCGCGCGGTCGCCAAGCACTCTAACGGGTACATGGGCCAGATGACGGTTAATGATGGCCGTCGTAATCGCTCCGTCGTTGAGCAGCCACATCCCGATATCCAGCCGGACCGTTTCTGCGTTGATGCGAGAGACGATTTGCGCTTCAGCGTTTTCGTGTGAGGAGAAGTAGATTCTCTCCTGCGCAGAGGTCGTCCGTATCCCCACAAAGGAGAAAATGATCGCCAGCGCGAGGGGGACAACCTTCCAACGTTTTGAATTGAGTGCCTGATTTGCCATAGTCATGAACTGGTTTGCCACTAAGTACGAATCTCCGTCCGTCGACTGCGTCCGTAACCTATTGGACCAGTCCTTGATGCCGCGAATTGTGCAAAAGCAAGTCCTGTTCAGGCACCGCAATGCTTGAGTCGAGCCGACAGTCTCTTTCGCAAATAGGCGCGACTGAAGTGAACGAGCTCGGCAGGAGCGCTACGCGCGCTCTGTCTCGAAAAGATGGTTAAGCTTGTTCGGATGTAGCTCCACTCGTGGTGGAACTGATGAAAGTAGAATCGTGGGTCTCGGCGGAGAACCACCGCGCGGATCCAATTGTACCCGGTTCGCAGCAGATTCGAATATAGAAACGCCGGCGAGCCGAACAGTAAGATCAGGTCGTCGGGCTCTTTCAGCGGTCCGAGGTCGGCGGGCACCAGCTCGCGCAGCCGCATCATCGCGCAGTGTCGGCCGTGTCCGCGGTGCCAGCGGCGGTGATAACTGGGGGTCAGGCGGTCCGGGGTGACATCCGCCTCGGCGCGGAGCGCGGGATCGTAGAGACCACGCATACCGGCTTTCCACGCCCGCAACTGCATATCGTGATCTTCCGTGGACCCGATTCCGTCCTTCACTCTGCCGAGCGAGGGCGTGAACACGCCGACGACATCGAACACTCGCCGTCGGAACGCGAGGTTCGCGCCGACGAGGCAGACCGCACGTTCGCGGCTACTGACGATCGGCTGGTCACCGTAGTCCTGCAGCGCCAGTGGCGCCCAGTGCGCGTCGGTGAGCCAGGGTGGCGGAGGCGCCAGCCAGTGGGGCAGCACGCGGCCTCCGACGTAGTCGATGTCCGGCTGCGCATCGAACGTACGCTTCAGCTGCGCGATCCAATCGGGCGACACGCGCACGTCGTCGTCGGAGAAGGCGATGATCGGACTTCGTGCGACTGCAATGCCTGCGTTGCGCCCATAAGACAGCCCCTGGCGAGGTTCGAAGACGTAGCGCAGGCGTCCATCTGAGCCGGCTACGGCGTGCTCAACCACTGTCCGCGTCGCATCTGTCGAGTTGTTGTCGACGACGATAACTTCGTATGCGACGTCTCCGATCTGGGAGAGCAGCGCATCGAGCGCCGACGGTAGACGGTCTGCGCGGTTGTAAGTACTCAGGACGACCGAGACATCACAGCGTGCATCCCGGTCAGCGCGAACATTCATGTGTCGCATGAGTGGCTCGCGTGTCCTGGGTGGCCGCGACGGCGCCCTGACCCAGGCTCCGCCTGGAGGTCAGGCGGCTGCGCCAGGTCTCCGAAAAGAATCCGACGTACTCGACCAGCTTGACTTCCTCGATCAGGAGGGCGAGTCCATCGGATCGCCCGATGCGACCCAACCAACGCAGGCCCTGTTGAAGGAATTCGCGATAGACGAAACGCGGTACTCCGGCGATCGACGGTACGCGCGTGAGATCGAGATCCAGATATACGGCATCCGCCATTCTTGCCATCGTGCGGCCGTGCCAGTAGAACCAACGCCTGAAGTAGCGCCGTGTCAATCGAGACGCGGGGACGAGGTGCCGGACCGAGACAGTGGGATCATAAATTCCGGAGTACAACCCGGCGAGAAATAGACGGACGCACAGTTCGTGGTCCTCGCCTGCGATCAGCGTGTTGTCTACTTTGCCGAGGTCGGTGCGCCACCCGCCGATTCTCTCGATGGCGTCGCGGCGAATCGAGAGATTCGCACCAACCGGAAGCCGTCGGGTGCCGAAGGTTGCCGCCGCGTATCGAATGGTATCTTCGCCGTAGTCGACCAATGCCAGCGGACCCCAGATATCCCGGGCGCGAACTGTGAGCATTTCTGGCGGAGGAGATACCGCCCAGCGAGGCAGCACTTTTCCGAAGACGAACACGACGCCGTCGGCAGTACGGAAGTTCGCGACGGTTCGCACCAGCCAGTCCGCGCTTGGCAGGACGTCGTCGTCAGTCAACGCGATGATGTCCCCCTGCGAGACCGACAACCCGGCATTGAGTGCGAAACTCTTGCCCTGCTGCCGCTCGTGCACGTACTGCACCGGCCAGGGACCCAACGCGGCGGCGCGACGGACGACGGCGGCGGTATCGTCGGTCGAGTTGTTATCGACCACGACGATTTCTACCGCGCATGCCTCCGGAGCTGTGGCTCCGGACAGTGCCTCGAGTGTCTGCGCGAGTAACTCGGCGCGGTTGTAAGTGCAAATCAAGACTGAAACAGAATCGATGTTTGCCATCGTGTCATCCCGCCGTGGCGAGCTGCCGGCTCGATTCGGCCGCGGCGACCGTCGCAGCGGGTAACGGAAGATCAATCAGCCGGTATAGCAGGGCAAGCGCGCGGTCAGTTGCTGTGCCGGGTTCGAAGAAAAGGGCCGCGGCTGTACGCCGCCGCTCGGCCGAAAGGCGTTGAGGTTGCTGCAGCGCGGCGAGCACCGTGTTCGTGACCTTCCGGGGATCGGTCGCGACATCGGCAGCGGCGCGAAGACGCTCGACCTTCTCCCGGCTGATCGCCGCCTTGTGAATGAGTTCGGGACGATCGACGACGATGAGAGGCCGGTCGAGCAGCATGTATTCGAACGCGATGGAGCTGTGGTCACTCACCATCGCGTCGGAGGCCACCATGAAGGGGCAGCCGTTCGACTCGCGGGCGATGCGCACGCGCGGGTGGCCATCATAGCGGCGCAGCGTTGCGGCCCAGTCGATGCCGCCCGAACCGCGGTTCTGGCGATCGTAGGAGCGGTCGTGCAGCTTCACGATGACCTGTAGCCCTGCGGCAGCCAGTCCTTCAACGAGGTCGAGCCCAACTGTGTTCAGCGACGACTCCGGCGACCAGGTTGGCGCGTAAATCACCGTCGTCATCGACGGGTCGAGCTGAAGGGAACGCGCGATCGCCTGACGATCCAGGGAACCATCAACGAGGCAATCCACCTTGGGATAGCCGACGAGGGGTGCGCGGCGGTCATCGTCGGGCACGAGACCCGCTTCGACATAGCGCTGGCGGCGATCGGCGTTCACGAACATCAGGCAATCGAACGCTGAGATCGTCGGCGCGAGATCGACCGGCGCATCAAGGTTGTACTTGCCGGCCACACCATGAAAAAGGTGGATGCGCCGGGTGTGCCGATGCAGCCACGTCATATCCCAGAAGTCCACATTGATGTACGCGTCGGTCTTGAACCATCTCGCTGCCGCGCGGCTGAGGATCCGCTCACTGATGCCGAACCCGCCGAAGATCTGATGTGGTTCCCACGCGGTTGCACACGACGTGAACCAGAGCTCGACTCGGGCGTCTCGCTTCAACCGTTCGTAGAGCGGCATGAAGATTGTCAGGCTCATCGGCGACGCGGCTTCGAAGAGAATCCGTTTCCGAACGTGCGTCGTTCGAGCGATCGTATGCTCGAGCGCGTGAACGCGGCGGATGGCGCGCTGGCGGAGGCGACGGTAAGCCGTGTCCTGGACGAGCGAAACCGGTGCCGCCGGCGGCCGCGTCACTCGGGCCGTTTCAGGATTGGTCGTGGAAGAACCGCGATGAGATCTTCGAAAGAGGCGACGCACGCGGTTCCGCCAGCGCTCGTTTGCGAACGTCGACACATACAAACGCAGGGTCGCTGAATCGAAGGGCGCCTGCGCGAGCGCCCGCCGGAACTGCGCACGCGCACCGCGGCGATCGCCGACCTCGAGACAATTGTGTCCCCAGTCGCGGTGGAGGACGTGCCGCCGTCGCTGCTCGCACCGCACCGGATCCGACCGGTGACGAGGGCAGGCCTGATGGCAGAGCGCCTGGCTTTTCGCCATCACCAGCATCTGCGCCTCGTATGTGCGATCGATCTGGCGGCTCATCAGGCCGCCGCGACGATGATGCGCCAGCGGCGTACTGATGTATCCAATAGGGTGCCGCGCTGCTGTGCGCAGCCAGAGATCCCAGTCCTCGACGTGAATCTCGCGGCGCTCGTCGAATCCCCCAACTTCTTCGAGCACTCGCCGCGGCATCATCACCGTCAGTGTGTTGATGAAGAAATCCGTGTGATAGAGCGCGCAGAATGCCGACCGGGGAGGACCGTCGGAAGCGCCTCCGTGACGCGTACCGTGGACGACCGCGGTGTGAAGCAATCCCGTCTCGGGATACCGGTCGAAATACTCAACCTGTCGCGCGAGCTTTTCAGGCAGCCACTCGTCATCGGCGTCGAGGAATGCCACGAGTTCGCCGGTTGAGGCGGTGATTCCTGTGTTACGCGCCATGGCCGGGCCGCCATTCACCTGCCGGATGCATCGGACGTGGCCGGAAAACTCCGCGATCGCGGCGGTCAGCGCCTCGTGATCCTCCGACCCGTCATCAACGACAATGACCTCGAAGTCGCTGAACGTCTGGGCGAAGACCGATCGCAGCGCCGAAGCGACGAGCGGCGCGGCGTTGAACACAGGTATGACGACACTGACACGTGGCATACGACAGCCGGATATCCACATTCAGCGCAGCCGGACCGGCTTGACGGCGACGACGCGGAACCCGACCTGGTTGCGTTGCAACTGCCCGCCGGCGCGCTGCGAGTCCTGCTGAGTGCGTCCGTAGAAGCCTTCCGCCGAGAGCCATCGTGTCAAGTAGTAACCGGCGGTCGCTCCCAGCCATTTGGTTTGCAGGCTTGGTTGAGTGGTGTCGAGCGGATCGTTTTGCAGCCACGAAAAATTGCCATCGACATAGAGGCGGCGCGCGAGGGGCATGCGGATGTTCGCGGTCCACTGCTCGTTTTGAAACGTTCCGCCGAATCCGAACGACGGAATGTAGGATCGCATGTAGCTCGCCGCGACCACGCCGCGGCCGGTTTTTTGAGAAAAGCCCGCGCGCCATTCGGGTCCGGTGCGAGCCTCGTGGTGCAGGCCAGCACCGAGCATCGCGACGCCGAAGCCGCCGTTGATGGTGGTGCCGGCGGCGAGTTGGTACTGAACCGTCGCTGTTGCCGTCTGCATATTGAAGCGGTCTTCAGGTCCAGGCACACCGGCGACTGTCTCGCCGTTCACGATCGCGCGGTTGAATTCGTACTCACCTCCGATAGCAAGGCGTCGCGAAAGCGCGTAATCGACTGTGGTTGTAATGTCGTGCCCGTGCCCTCCCTGCAGGGAAGTCGACGTGAATGCATTGTTGTCGAAATCAACTGTGTGCAAGGTGTAGCTGCTTCTGAGTGTCGTGCGTTTGGTGAGCGCCGCCTGAATGCCCCCAGTTGCAGCGTTCGAGCGTGATCCAATGCGATAGAAAGGAACGCCTGCCAGTTGAAGAACGTCGGTCGTCTGGGCAGCAATAAACGTCTCGTCTCCGAAGAAGGTTACTCGGCCATTGGCGCGCTGCTCGAGATTCGCGTGGAACGATTGGTGAAGGCCATTCAATTCCGACAGGGTCATGTAGCGGACGAACGATCCTGAATAGCCACTCGAGAAGCGCGTGAACTTCCCCGTGTAGGTCAGGCCGGCCGCCGGCGTGATCGGCGATCCGTAATCAGATGGCGGATTTGTTCCCGGATTGACAAGCAGTACGTTGTCGTCCCAGGTGCCGCCGAAGGAAATCGATGGTGTGAAGACCCACCCGGGAGCCGTTTGTGGAGGCGAAATGGCAGGGCTTTGCGCCCGAACCACTGGCTGCGTCAGAAAAGCCAGGCCGACGAGTGCCGCCGCAAAGAGTCTTAAAAGACGTCGCATTTTTCAGAGTCCTCGCGTCAGCAAAAACCGCCAACGCGTATCTCAGTTCATCGAAACACATGGGGCAGCAAGTGGGGTGCCACGCGAGAGTTTTGTGAAAAAACGCAGACCTTCGGAGCGCAGCGCCGCCGTAGTCAGCAGACGGACAGTCGCGAGTGGGAAATCGACTCCCGACTTTAAGAAAAGCGCGACTCTTTCTGGGCGATGTAATCCTTACAAACTGCTCAGTTGTGATCCACGGCACATCCTGCTGTCGTTGGATCCAAAGTACGACCAAATGCTTGAACCATAAGGCATTCCATCACTGGCCGACCAATTGCCTGCAGTTCGCTACCGCTGCGCCATTCGCTGACGGTCAATCTCAAGACTCCAACAGGTGTGTACTGATGCGTGTGCCGTTCGTGTGTCGGCTCGATGGGCCGGCTCGTGTTTCCATTCTCGCTGTGTCCTCGTTCATAATCAGTTTCTCACCACCGGCGACGGCGGCTACGCTGACCGTTTGCGCGACCGGCTGCGCGTACTCTGATTTTCAGCAGGCGCTGAACGACTCGCAGCCCGGAGATACCATTCTTCTTCGCGCCGGCGAAACGTTCACGGGCAACTTCGTGCTTCCCGCGAAAAGTGGCTCCAACACCACTCCGATTCTCATTCGATCGGACGCGCCGGACAGCGCCCTCCCGGCAGCTGGTATTCGGCTTGTGCCATCTGGTTATGCCGGAGCTAACGTCGCCTTGAATCGATTGGCGCGTCTGAAGGGGCGGGGAGGCGCTTACCGGACGACGCCAGTATTAAAGACCGCACCGGCAGCGCACAATTACCGGCTACAGTTCCTCGACATCGATGGCGTTGCGCAGGAAGGGTGGGGGACCCTCGTCGAGTGGGGCAACAACTCGGACGCGCAGACAACGCTCGATGTTGTTCCCTACGGCATCGAACTCGATCGTGTGTACGTGCACGGGCACGCGACGAAGGGACAGAAACGTTGCATCGCACTCAATGGCGCATCGCTCGACGTGCGCAACAGTTTCGTGGCCATGTGCGCCGCGGTCGAGATCGATGCTCAGGCAATCTCGGGATTCAACGGTCCAGGTCCATTCAAGATTTCCAACAACTACCTCGAAGGGAGCACCGAGAACATTCTCTTCGGCGGCGCCGATCCGAAGATTGCCAATCTCGTCCCCAGCGACATCGAAATCACACGCAATCTATTCACCAAGCCCGTGAGCTGGCGCAATCCGGTTCTCGTGCCACCTTCGGCTCCCGCGGTGACGTCGATTGCCGGCGGCGGATCGCTCGCGGCTGCCAGGCACTACTTCACCGTGGTCGCGGTGATGAAGACCGAAGGAGACGAAGCGGTTTCTGCTCGCTCTGCCGAGGCGTCCGTTCTCGTCGGAACCAGCGCCAGCAAGGTGACGCTGACCTGGAGCGCGGTAGCGGGCGCGGACTTTTATCGCGTTTACCGCGGGACGAGCGCGGGCGGAGAAAACCGGTACATGCAGAGCGCAGTGGGCGCCGCGTCGATCGTCTACACGGGATCAGGCGAGACCGCGGGGACACCGCCGACCCAAGGCAAGCGGTGGAATGTCAAGAACCTGCTCGAGTTGAAAAACGCACGCCGAGTCCTCGTTGACGGAAACATCTTCGAGCATTCGTGGGCGGCTTCCCAGAAGGGCTACGCCATTTTGCTGACGCCGCGCAATCAGGGTGGCACCGCGCCGTGGTCGGTTGTCCGTGACATCACGCTCACCAACAACGTGATCCAGCACGTAGCCGGGGGAATTGATATTCTGGGGACCGACTACGAGTATCCGAGCCAGCGCACCACCTCTATCCTGATTCGGAACAACCTGGTGTACGACGTCTCAAGCACTTGGGGGGCCGAGCATTTCCTGCTGATGACTGGCGCGCCGCTCGGCGTCACGGTCGATCACAACACCATCCATCAAGAGAAGTTGATGGTGCTCGCCGATGGCGACCCTATTCCCAGCTTCGTCTTGACCAACAACATTGCACCTCATAACCAGTACGGCATTTTTGGCAGCGGCGCCGGCTTCGGCAACAACGCTCTTGCGGCGTACTTTCCTGACGCGATCGTGCGTCGGAACGCCATCGGCGGAGCGAATCCCTCGCTGTATCCGCCAGACAATTTTTACCCGGACATGGCCACGTTCAACGCCCAGTTCGTCGATGTTGACGCCAATGATTTCCGGCTGGTGACCGGAAGCATCTTCAACGGCGGGGGAACTGACGGCCGGAATCTGGGTGTGGACTTCGCCGCGCTTGACGCGGCGATGAAGGGTCAGGCTCCTCCCAGCGGTGGCAGTAACGATGGCGGTGGCAATGTGCCGCCTCCACCCGGGGACCCGGTTCCGTTTGGCGGGACGCCAACCATGCTTCCGGCAACAATCCAGGCAGAGAATTTCGACAATGGAGGGAGCGGCGTCGCTTACCACGACACAACATCCGGCAACTCGGGCGGACAATATCGCGGCACGGATGTTGACATTGAAGATTCGTCGGATTCGGGTGGCGGACACGATGTGGGTTGGGTAGCTGCCAGCGAGTGGTTGAAGTACACGGTTAATGTGTCCGCCGCAGGAGCGTACGACATCGAAGTTCGCGTGGCGTCCGCTGGGACCGGCGGCACGTTTCATATCGAGGCGAACGGCACCAACATCACCGGCCCGTTGACGGTTCCGAATACAGGCGGCTGGCAGACATGGACGACTGTCCGTAAAACTGCCGTCAGTCTCAATGCCGGGCAGCAGGTGTGGCGGCTCGTTATGGACACAAACGGCGCGACGACTGGGGCAGTGGGAAATCTCAATTACATTCGGGTCACGCTTCGTACGGGCGGCACTCCGTACGGCGGCACCGCAGTTGCCCTGCCAGGAACCATACAGGCCGAGAACTTCGACGAAGGTGGAGCGGGCAGTGCCTACGTGGATACGACGCCAGGCAACTATGGGGGAGAGTATCGCGGGACGGATGTAGACATCGAATCGTCGGCCGACTCGGGTGGTGGCTACGACGTAGGCTGGGTCTCCGCTACAGAGCGATTGAACTACTCCGTGAATGTGTCGACGGCTGGCACCTACGATATCGATGTGCGCGTCGCGTCGGCCGGCGTCGGGGGCACATTTCATATCGAGGTAAACGGCGTCGACAAAACGGGACGATTGACCGTGCCGAACACCGGCGGGTGGCAGACCTGGGCCACCGTTCGAAAGAGTGCGGTGAGCCTGAGCGCGGGACCGCAAGTTTGGCGGCTCGTCATGGACACGAATAGCTCGACGACGACAGCCGTGGGTAACTTCAACTACATTCGCGTGACAGCCCAGGCAGCCAGCGCGCCATTTGGTGGAGCGTCTGTCGCGCTGCCGGGAGTCATTCAGTCGGAGAATTTCGACGACGGTGGCGCAGGCCGCGCGTACGTGGACGCGAGCCCGGGAAACGCCGGAGGTCAGTATCGGACGACCGATGTTGACATCGAACGGACGTCCGATACGGGCGGTGGCTACAACGTTGGTTGGGTATCTGCCGGAGAGTGGCTCAAATACACCGTGAACGTGACGTCCGCTGGCACCTACAATATTAATGTGCGGGTCGCGTCGCCATCTGTCGGCGCAGCATTTCACATCGAGGTGAACGGCGTCGACAAGACGGGACGGCTTACCGTGCCGAACACCGGTGGGTGGCAGACATGGACAACGGTTCAGAAGGCTGGCGTCTCACTGTCAGCAGGTCCGCAGACGTGGCGCCTCGTAATGGATGCGAACGGAAGCAGCGGCGGCGTCGCGAACTTCAACTACATCAGCCTGACCGGGCCAAACTGACCGGCTCATCTGACGCGCCGGCGATACTGGCTCTGGCATATGCTTTGGATGCCCAGAAGCAATGTGTAATTTGAGATTCATGCTTGTGCTGGCTGTGGTCACCGTTGCGCAGTCTTCTGCGCACGTGCCAGCGATGGTGCCGGAGCGGGCGGTAGCGATACGGCCCGCCATCCCTGTATCGCCAGTGCAAACTGTGGTGGCCGCCGGGGCCGATCTGCAGACCTATATCAACCGGGCGAGACCGGGCGACGTGTTGTTGCTCGAACCAGGCGCCACCTTCGTCGGCAACTTTACGTTACCCGCACTTCCCGAACAGCCGAGCTCGATCCCCGCGCAGTACATCACGATTCGATCGGCAGCCGACAACTCACGCTTTCCGACCGCAAGTCGGGTCACGCCTGAACACGCGCAGTGGATGCCGACGATACGTTCATCAAACGGTAACTCGGCATTGGCGACCAAACCCGGCGCGCACCACTGGCGCCTGCAGTGGCTGGCCTTCGAGGCAAATTCAGGCGGCGCGGGCAACATCATCAGCTTGGGGGATGGTAGCGATGCACAGCGTGATCTGGGCAACGTGCCGCACCACCTCGAACTCGACGGTTTGATCATTCGCGGCGATGCGTCGCAGGGGCAGAAACGGGCGATTGCGCTCAATAGCGCTGACACCGTGATTCGGAACTCGGATATTCGTGAAATCAAGGCCGATGGTCAGGACAGTCAGGCGATATGTGGCTGGAACGGGCCTGGCCCGTTCGTGATCGACAACAATTACCTCGAAGCGGCTGCCGAGAATGTGATGTTTGGAGGGGCGGATCCAGCAATTCGCGATCTCGTCCCGAGCGATATCACCTTCCGACGCAACTACGTGACAAAGCCGCTCGCCTGGCGCCGTTCACGCTGGACGGTCAAGAATCTGCTCGAGCTGAAAAATGCGCGCCGCGTCGTGATCGAGTCGAACGTCTTCGAGAATAACTGGGTGGCGGCACAGACTGGTTATGCGCTTCTGTTCAAGCCGGTAAACCAGGACGGCAAAGCCCCGTGGTCGGACGTATCCGATATCAAAGTTCAGTACAACATCGTCCGCCATGTGTCTTCGGCGATTAACATCCTGGGAACTGACTACGAGCACCCGAGCGCCCATATGCGTGGTCTGCAGATCCGCCATAACCTCTTTTATGACGTCGACGCGTCGCGCTGGGGAGGAGACGGTCGCTTCCTCTTGATCGGCGGCGGACCCTCAGACATCGTCATCGACCACAACACCGTGATTCAAAGCGGCAGCGTTGTGCAGTTCTATGGGACCCAGAATGGACGCCCGTGGACGATTGAGGGCCTTCGCTTTACTAATAATCTCACCCGCCACAACCAGTTCGGGGTCATCGGCGAGTCGGCGGGCATTGGCAGGACGGCGATTGCGGCCTACGTGAGTCACGACGAATTCCGACGGAACGTCCTCGCAGGGGGCGATGCGTCGCGATACCCGCCAGACAATCTGTTTCCCAGTGTCGCGGAACTCATGGCCGATTTCGTCGACAGCGCCCACGACGATTACCGCCTGCGCGCCACCAGCCGCTTCAATACCGCCGCCACCGACGGATCGGTGCTCGGGGCGAATCTTGAGGAACTCGGACGTCGCAAGCCTCCCGAACGCGAACCACGTTCGCCGCGTACAAGAAAGTAGTTTCAACCGCTAAAACAAGTAGTCCAGACCGCACAATCTCCGATTCTGTAATCCTCTCGACGCGCAAGGCGTCACGATCCTGCTCCTTCACCCCGACGACACACAATTCTGTAATTGCGCGTGCGAAAACGTGACGTAACCTGCGCCGCGCGCACACAATTCGTCGAGAAAACTAGCTCTGCCTAGGGCACCTCTTTTGCCTGAGCTTCGCGCGGCGTTAGCCGCGCCCTCTTTCTCAAGGACAAACAAATGGGCCCTCTCTCTCCTCGCAGGACAGATCTGCTTGTACTCAGAGCGCTTGCAATTCCGGTGATGATCGCGACGTCGCTCGCAGCGGATGCTTTGGCTGCGACCACGAACGTCCCTGCGGGAGCCGACCTGCAGGCGGCGCTGAACCTTGCGCGGCCTGGAGACGTTCTCATCTTACAGGCCGGCGCGCGCTACGACGGCCCATTCACCCTGCCGCCGAACCCGACGGGACCGCCGATCACGATTCGCTCGTCAGCGACTCTTCCTGAGCGCCGCATCGGTCCCCAGGACGCGGCGCTGCTTCCGACGCTCGCCTCGCCGGTGGCGTGGGCCATCCTCGATGGCACCGGCGCATCGAACTGGCGGCTCGATGGGATCGCCTTCGAACCTGTGGTGGATGGTACTGGAGAAGTCATCCTCCTCCAGGATTCGATAAACATCTACATGGACCGCCTGCTCATCGTCGGCGGCGTGAACGGCCAGAAGCGAGGGATTCGCGGCAACGGGCAGAAAATCACGTTGACTCGCTCGTATATCGCCAATATCGCCAGGGCAAGCCAGGACTCGCAAGCCTTCTGTGCATGGGACGGGGCTGGTCCTTATACGCTTACGAACAATTACCTGGAAGCAGCCAGCGAAAATGTGATGTTTGGCGGCGCCGACAGCAAGGCGCCCGATCGAGTGCCCTCCGATATCCTGATTGAAGGAAACCACTTCACCAAACGGCTCGAGTGGAAGGGCGCCGGCCTCGTCGTCAAGAACCTCTTCGAGATGAAAGCGGGGCGCAGGATAACGGTTCGCGACAATCTGTTCGAGCGAAACTGGACCGACGCTCAGACTGGTTTTGGCATCCTGCTCAAGGTCGTCAACCAGGGAGGGACCGCTCCCTGGTCAGTTCTCGAAGATGTGCTCTTCGAGCGGAACGTTGTCAGGGACACGGAAAATGGCTTCAACATCCTTGGCAACGATTACGCGAAACCGTCAGGACGGGCGACGCGCATCACTATCAAGAACAACCTGCTACTGACGCCCGGCATGGCGTTTCAGGCGGGCGGAGAGATCGGGGATCTGACAATCGATCACAACACGGTGGATCAAGGCTATACGCTGATGTCGCTGTATAAGGGCACGGTTTGGAGCGCGGGGGCCGCCGCGGCGCGACCCGGCACTTACGCGGTCGAGCACCTCACGTACACCAACAACCTCGCGCGGCACAACGCGTACGGCGTGAAGGGGCAAGGAACAGCGGTCGGCACTGCGAGTCTGACGGCCTTCTCGGTCAGCTACGTGTGGACGAACAACGTGCTGGCGGGAGGAGCCGGCTTTTCGTATCCATCGATCACGTGGTTTCCGACGGTGACCGTCTATCAACAATCGTTCGACAGTAACTACCACCTCGTGTCCGGTTGCCCGTATAGCGGTGCCGCGACGGACGGGAAAGACGTCGGCGTGGACTGGGGGGGAGAGCCAACGAAGCAACCCGGCGGCAATCCTTTTGGTGGAACGATCCCGGTCCTGCCTTCAGCGACGATCCAGTTCGAGGATTTCGATGCCGGCGGCGCCGGCGTCGCATACGGCGACGCGTCACCCGGGAACATCGGTGGCGCCTACCGCCCGACAGACGTCGACATACAACCGACCACTGATGCTGGAGGTGGCTACAACGTCGGCTGGGTTTCCGCTGGAGAGTGGCTCAACTACACCGTGAGCGTGGCTGCCGCCGGCACGTACGATCTGGAAGTTCGTGTCGCATCTGATGGAACCGGGGGAACATTCCACATCGAAGTTGACGGCGTTGACAAGACAGGCAGGTTGACCATTCCCAACTCGCGCGGCTGGCAGGCGTGGACGACGATCAGAAAGAGCGGGGTGACGCTCACTGCCGGGACCCAGGTATGGCGCGTCGTCATGGATACGATTGGCACGACGTCGGTCGGGAACTTCAACTACTTCAAGGTCACGCCGCCTGTGCCGAGCACACCATATGGTGGCACCGCCACAGTGCTGCCCGGAACCATTCAGGCCGAGAACTTCGACGATGGCGGCGCCGGCCGCGCGTATGCGGACGCAAGTGCGGGGAACGCGGGCGGCAGGTATCGCGCGACGGACGTCGACATCGAGTCGACAAATGATGGCGGTTCCGGTTACGACGTCGGGTGGGTCTCTGCTGGCGAGTGGTTGAACTACACGGTCGACGTGATTTCCGCCGGAAACTACGATCTCGATGTTCGCGTCGCATCGGCCGGAGCCGGGGGGACCTTTCACATCGAGGTCAATGGTGTCAACAAGACTGGTCCACTGACCGTTCCCAACACTGGTGGATGGCAGACGTGGACCACAATTCGGTGCCCGACCATTGCGTTGTCGGCAGGGCCGCAAGTGTGGCGGCTCGTGATGGACAGCAACGGATCGACGAAGGCGGTCGGTAATTTCAACTACATCACCGTCAGCGGACCGAAGTGAACGGCCGATAGGCGATTTATAAGGATGAGCTCGTCCACTATCGGATGAGCTCATCCTTAATGATGATTTTGCTCCGGCTCCCGCGCAGGATCGTAATTTCCGACTCTGAGCGGTGGCTTGCTACGCGACGAATTCGCATAAATGCGAGCAGTGTTTGAGGGCACTGTTCTTGCTGAGGTATAGCTCGGCGTTACCGCCGCCGTCTCAACAGGACAACCAAATGCGCCCATCCTCTCGGCGAGCAGGTCTGCTTGTACTCAGAACGCTTTTTATTCCAGTGATGATCG
>Ga0207701_10000153_pt1 | contig 64884 bp, 47 predicted proteins | sample KBSSwiSSwithPhiX_FD_184294 | JGI IMG/M metagenome (GOLD analysis project Ga0207701, IMG submission 184294) | Switchgrass rhizosphere bulk soil microbial communities from Kellogg Biological Station, Michigan, USA, with PhiX - S5 (SPAdes) (version 2) | ecosystem: Environmental > Terrestrial >... | reverse complement strand
GCCACCTGCCGGATTTCCGGCGATCTCCGCCGGCGGACCGACGACATCTCGTCACTCGAACGTGGTCGTTCAATCGAAACTCGATAGGAGGACCCATGGCTTTTGAACTCAGCGCTCACATGACAGTTCGACCGGGACAACTGGAGGGGTTCAAGAAACAGGCGGCTGAATGCATCCGGATCACCAGGGAACAGGACACACACACGCTGCGCTACGACTGGTTTCTCAGCAACGATGGTGAGTGCGAGGTTCGGGAGGCGTACACGGGCCCGGAAGGGCTCATCGAGCACAACCGCAACATCCTCGAAGCGCGGACCGAACTGTTCAGGAACTACGCCGACAACCACTTCATGACGGTCTACGGAGAACCGACGCAGGAACTCATCGATCTCGTAAAGGCGCATCGTCTGGAACATCAGTTCAAGTGGTTCTCGTTCGTCAAAGGACTCGAGTCGTCGAGCGACTGAGGAGAAGCCATGAGGACACGATTGAAGCAAGCCCTCATCGTCCTGGCCGTCGTCTTCGCTGCTGCGCAACTCATTCGTCCCGAGCGTGCCAACCCGACGATCGATCAAAGCCGCACGATCCAGGCGCACGTGCGAACACCGAGCGGGCTGGTCGCCGTCCTGGATCGCTCCTGCGGTGACTGTCACTCGAATGCGACCGTCTGGCCCTGGTACACGCATGTGGCGCCCACGTCCTGGCTGATGGCGTACGCAGTGAAGAAAGGGCGAACGGCGGTCAACTTTTCGGAATGGGCCATGTATTCGCCGGACCAGCGCCGCATGCTGCTCGCCGCCTCGTGCAAGGACGCGTCCGACGGCAAGATGCCCGGCGTCTACGCGTGGCTGCGCCAGGACACGCGGCTCTCGGCCCAGGACGTCGAGACGATATGTGCGGCGGCACGCCAGCCCGAAGCAATCGCTGCGCGCAAAACCTCTCATTGATGAATCGCGGAGGACTCCATGACGACAACAGCGCTCGACATGAAAGTGAAAGACTTTCTGGCTCAGAAGCGCATCGCGGTTGCGGGCGTATCGCGGAACAAGCGCGATCACCCGGTCGGCAATCTGATTTACGACCGCTTGAAGAACAGCGGGCACCAGGTCTTCGCGGTGAACCCGCAGATGACGGTGTTCGCGGGCGAGCGCTGTTATCCGAATCTGCAGTCCATCGCCGGTGGCGTTGACGGCGTCGTGATCATTACTCGGCCGGAGACTACCGAGAAGATCGTCCGCGACTGTGACGCGGCCGGAGTCCGCCGCGTGTGGATGCATCAATCAGTGGGAAAGAGCACGAGTGTCTCCGCAGAAGCGGTCGAGTTCTGCCGTCAACACGACATCAGCGTGATTGCCGGCGCCTGCCCGATGATGTTTGGCGACAACGTCGACTTCGGTCATACCTGCATGCGGTGGATGCTGAAGCTGACCGGCGGACTGCCAACGTAATCGCAGTTTCCAGCAAAAAGGAGGCTGGCACCTTCCCCGGAAAAGTGCCAGCCTCCTTTTTCAGGTACCAGCCACCTAACTTGCAGGCGCGTCGTCACTTACGGTTGGGCGAGGGTGTCCCGGATGGAGACGTCACAGTCCCTCGCCCGCGCGACGGAATGCCCCAGAAAATGTAGCCGCCGCGATTGGTACCCGCCATGATGTCGATTGCGCCATCCTTGTTCAGATCGGCGACCTGGATCATCGAGCCGACGCCCGACCGGTTGTGAATCAACTCCGGCACGAACCGCGCGCCGCCTGGCGCCTTCGGATCGCGGATCGTCTTGAACCAGTAGAGGACGGCGGCGCCCTGCGCGTCGGGATCGGTATAGCTGTCGAGGTGCGACCAGGCACGCTTGCCGGTGATGATGTCCTTGATCCCATCACCGTCCACATCCGCCATCGTCAAGGCGTGCAGCTCGGAGAAGGTCACATCGCCGGGATTGTTTGCCGCGAAGTCCCCCATGATCTGGTGCTCGACAAATGAAATCGCTCCAGACGCGTCGCGCTTCTGCTCGTACCAGGCGAGGCCGAAGCCGTGCGCCGCGAGCGCGGTGACGACGTCGGGGAGTTTGTCGCCGTTGACGTCGTAGATTTCGATGTTGCCGCCGGCATTGCCGTTGCGGCCGAAGGCACCCTGATGAAACTTCCAGGGCGTGACCGTCGCACCTTCCGCGGGCTGCTCCCACCATCCGTGCGGCGCGATCAAATCGACCCTACCGTCGCCGTTGATGTCGCCCGCGCCGATGCCGTGAATGCTTCCGCCCCACGGGCCGGCTTCGGAAACCGCGTACACCTTCCACGGGCCGGTCGGATTCGCGGGATCGGACGTGATCCACTGCACCTTGTTGCCGCCGGAGAAGACCGCGTCTGGCTTGCCGTCGCCGTTGACGTCGGCAAACGTGATCGATTCCGAGATGACTTCGGGAGAGATGGTGTAGCGGGTCCAACGCCGCGATTCACCGCGCGGGTTCACGTAAAGTGCGGGCGCGCGTGATTCGACGACGAGGATGTCGTCCCATCCGTCGCCGGTGAAGTCGCCCGCATAGTTCACCATCGCCGGCCCGTATTCCTTCGCCGGGTTGAACGCCTGTCCGAGATAGAACTCGCGCGAATCCGTGAACGTCGGGCCGAGGTAGTAGCGGTTGCCCATCGTCACGTCGAGCACGCCATCATGGTTGAAGTCGCCGGCCGCGGCTGACCAGCCGTAATAGAAGTCCTCGAAGTGCTGCGCGCGAAAATGCGGCGAGGTCTTCTCGGCTGGCGTCAGCCTGCGCTGCAGGTCCTTGAGCGCGAGATTCTTGAAGCGCACTTCCCCGGTGCCGCCGACGTAGAGAGCGATCGGGCCGAAGCTGCCGGTCTCGGGATCGATCGTCACGCCGCCGCCGGCCGGCGCATTGAGGCTGGCGCGGAAGACGTTGGCGTCGACCAGTACTTCAAACGTATTCCAGTCGTTGGGCTTGAATGCCGTCGATGCCCGAGTCGGGAACATCGAGACGAATGTCGAGGCCTCGCCCGCGCCGCGCCCGCGTCCGCGCCCACCGCCGCCTCCAGCACCGTCGCCACGGCCCGCGGCCGCCGGTGGCGGAGGCGGCTGGATCCGGATCATCGCACCGCCGGGGCGGGTCAACGGTTCGCGGCCGCCGATGTGCCCTTGCGCGTCGACGGTCACGGCCGCAGGCGCCGGCGCATCTCCGCCGAGGGTCGTGTAAATGCCTCTAATCCCCGAGGCGCTCTTCTCGCTACGCACCATGACGCCTGCCGTGCACGGCGCGGCACACTTGTACGAACCGGCAATCTGCACATCCTGGTAGCCAGGATTGATGAGGAGCCAGCCCCCGTCAGCGCTCTTCGGCGTACCGACGATCTCGCCGTTCTCGGCGCGCCACGACGCCTGGCCGATCTGTTCAGTCCCGGTCAGCGCGGATCCCTTGAAGCTCCAGTCGGGAACGAAAGTGGCGGGACGAGCCGGTGCGGGTGGCGGTGTCTGCGCGCCCGGGGTGATCGACAACGCGACCGCGACAAGCGCAGTCGAGGCGGCGAGAATGCGTCGTGGAAACATTGATGCCCTCACTGTGGCCGTTTTGTCCCGAACTAGGGTCGGGCGGTAGTTTTCAGTGGAAAACGCCGGTCGCATACTACATTACCCGGCCAGTCTTCGGATCCGTCGCAGTGAACCGGCAAGACGCCGTATAATTGTCGTGTTCATATGACGCGCCCGGTTTACACCCTCGTCGAAAGCCCGTGCATCGTCGCCCTTTCGGGCGGCCTGTACATGGGTATCGCCGTGTAAAACCGGAAGCGTTCTCGATTCTTCAGCCATCAACGCCCTTCCGGAAGCTTCACCGGAAGGGCTTTTCATTTTCGGCAAGCTTCCACAGGGCGACAGGGAGCGTCGCCATGCCAGCTGCCGCCGTCGACCTGCATCAACTGTCGAAGTCGTTTCGCGTACGGCGCCCGAGAGGACAGGGCGTTGGCGGTCGCATTCGCGATCTGTTCAGCCACCACAGCGAAACGGTCACAGCCGTCGACGGCCTGTCGTTTTCGATCGCGCCGGGTGAACGCGTCGCGTTCATCGGACCCAACGGCGCTGGCAAATCGACGACATTGAAGATGCTCTCGGGAATTCTGCAGCCCGATGCGGGCGACGTGCGCGTGTTCGGCCTCGACCCGTCTCGGCAACGACGGCAGCTGGCGTTTCGCATCGGCACCGTGTTCGGCCAGCGCTCGCAGCTGTGGTATCAGCTGCCGCCACGCGACACGTTCGAACTCCTCGGCAGGGTCTACGAGATCGATCCGCGAGAACACCGGCGTCGGACTGACGCGCTCGCGTCGGCATTCGGCCTCGGCGCGTTCGTCAACACGCCGGTGCGTCACCTGTCGCTCGGCGAACGGATGCGCTGCGAAATCGTGGCGAGCCTGCTGCACGCGCCGCACCTGCTGTTTCTCGACGAGCCATCGATCGGCCTCGACGTGTCGGCGAAGGCGATCATTCGCGAGCTGCTGTGGACGGAGTCCGAGCGCGAAGGGATCACATTGCTACTCACGTCGCACGATACCGGCGACATGGAGCGTGTGTGCACGCGCGCCATCGTCATCAATCACGGACGCCTGCTGTGGGACGGCGCGATCACGGGGCTGCGACGCGGCCACCTCAAGGCGAAGCGCGTCACGTTGTGGAGCGAGTCGGAACGTCTCGAACTGACGATGCCGGGTGTACGTGTGCTGTCGTCCGGGGCTTATCGCACGGAGCTCGAGATTGCGCTCGAAATCACGCCGCTCGGACACGTTGTCGATGCGGCGCAGCGGCAGGGTGCCATCCGCGACATGGCGATTGAAGACGCTCCACTGGATGAGGTCATCAGGGCGCTGTACGCGAGCGCCAAGCCAGAGAGCGTGTCGTCATGACCACCGCACACTTTGCCAAGTACGCCGGGTTCTCGCGCATCTCGGCGCGTGAGGCCCGGCGCGAGCGCAACGAATTGTACGGGCGCATGGTGTTCTTCGCCGTGATTCTCGGAGTGTTCTCGAGCCTCTGGCGTGCGGTGAGGGAAGCCGGCATGCCGGTGGACGCCAACCCGAAATCGCTCGTCTGGTATCTGGCGGCAACCGAATGGATCCTGCTCAGCGCGCCGCCGATCCATCTCGAGATTCAGGAGGCGATCCGCCGGGGCGACGTCGTGTACCGCCTCGGTCATCCAGTCTCGTACGTGTTGGCAGAGTTCGCAAGCGCACTTGGTCTCTTGGCGGTGCGCGCGCCGTTCCTCGGAGCAACGGCGTTTCTCTGTGCGTTCGCGTTCACCGGTTGGGCTCCACCGCTCGGCACGCTTCTCATCGTCGTGCCGTTCGGGCTTGCGGCAAGTGCGCTCGTCACCGCGTGGTATCTCGGGATCGGCCTTCTGGCCTTCTGGCTCCAGGATGTCGCGCCGGTGTACTGGGTGTGGCAAAAGCTGATGTTCGTGCTCGGCGGCCTGATGCTGCCGCTTCAGTTGTATCCGGCGTTCATTCAGCGCGTCGCGGCGTTCACGCCCTTTCCGTCGCTGCTCGCGGCACCGGCGTCATTCATGCTGGGAACGCCTCTCGTGCCGCCCGGACCGCTGGCCGGAGCTCTCGTCTTCTGGAGCTGCGCAACGGGATTAGCGGTGTCGTGGACCTTCCGGCGGGCGGTAGTGGGAGTGACGATCAATGGCGGCTAACACGTTGTCGTTCGCACGAGCTCTTGTCACGACGAACCTGAAGGCGGCGCTCGCCTTGCGCAGCGCCTTCGTCATTCAGGTCGTCTTCATGGCGCTCAACAACCTCACCTTCTTTGTGTTCTGGTGGGCGCTCATGAAACGCGTGACGACGATCCGCGGTTGGCAACTGGCCGATATCCAGATGCTGTTCGGCCTGGTTGCGGCGTCGTTCGGCCTGACCGTCACCCTCGCCGGCGGCGTTCGACACCTCGCGCGTTTCATCGAGGATGGCGACCTCGATACGCTGCTGACGCGCCCGAGATCAGTTCTCGTTCAGGCGCTCGGCATGCGGACCCAGCCGTCCGGTTTCGGTGACCTGATCTCCGGCGCCATTTTCATGGGGTTGTCGGGGCTGATCTCATGGAGAACCGTGCCGGTCGTCATGGTGGTGATCGTGGCGAGCGCGCTGATCTTCGTGGCGTGCGGGGTCGTTTTCTTCAGCCTCGCGTTCTGGCTGGGGCGGATTGAAACCGTCGCCACCCAGCTGTGGGAGCTGCTGATTACGTTTTCGCTCTACCCCGAGCCGTTGTTCGGCGGCACGTTGCGGCTCGTGCTGTTCACCGTGCTGCCGGCGGGATTCGTTGGCTACATGCCCGTCCGGATCTTGCACGCGCCGTCGCTCGCGAACGTGGCCATTCTGGGTTGCGTCGCGGTTGGATACGTGTGTGCTGCAGTGTGGTTGTTCGAGCGCGGTGTCCGCCGCTACGCATCGGGCAGCCGGTTTTCTACGTTCGGCTAACTCGATCGCTCCGGGATCCGTTGTCCGGGATCCGGCATCCGACGAAGCCACCGCCTTCGACGACCCTCGGATCCCGGATCACGCATCCCGGCGGTCAGTGCTTTGTTTTCTTGGCGGCGGTTTTTGCTTCGCGATATCCGGCCTTGACGGCGTCGGCTTCGGTCATGAACTTCCCGTTCTTCGTGTTTCCGTAATACCGGTCGCCTTCGCGATGAAACACCTTTGTGTCCAGGTTGACCCAGACCATTCCCTTGACCGGCGGTTGTTGCGCCGTAGCAGGTACTGCCGGCGTATGAGCCGCGGACGTGGGCGGCGCAGTCGCCTTGGGCGCTGGTGCGTGCGCCGCCGCGGCTGGCGCCGGTGCGCCTACCGTCACCATCGGCGTGATCTTTTCGATCGTGTTCTTGGGAACTCCCGCCTTCGATAGATCTGCGATCGCCGCGTACGGGCGTCCCGCGACGATCTTTTTCGCCGTGGCCGGTCCAATGCCCGGCAGCGCCTCGAGCTCGGCCTCCGATGCGCTGTTGAGGTTTACGGGAGCTGAAGGCGCTTTCGACTGAGTGCTCTTGCTCGGGGTGGCCGCTTGACCCGCGAACGACGGTAGCGCCAACGCGAGGACACACACGAGCGACCATAAAAAGACTTTTCGCATGAGATCGTCTCCTTACAAAAGCGATCAAAAGGAGTGTGCTCCGATCGCATCCGGCGTCGCCATACTATGACTCTCCAGCAGTAGATCGCACCTCAGCCGGACGGCAGTCGGGATCCCAGGCATTCCGGCTTCGCGAATCACTTGCTCGCTGCGCTCTCTCTTTCCTCCGCGAAGGCCTGCGCGATCTTCAGGGCAGCAGACCTCGTGTCCGCGAACCCGATATTCGACGTCACCGCGACGACGATTTGTCGTTCGGGAAACAACATGAGTGACGCTGTGCCGCCGAGGAAGTCCCGTCGCGTGTCGTGGCCCGCCATCCGCGTGCGTTTGCCGGCGAGCGGAACGGTCGCGAGCGTCCATCCAAGACCGTAGTCGGTTGGCTGACCGGACGTGAGACGCTGCGGACTCTGGAGGATCTCGACGGTCGCGGGCTGCAGCAGCTTGCCGCCGCTGATCGCCATACCAAAGCGGACCAGGTCGGAGGGCGTGGACAGGAAGCCACTGCCTCCGGCGAGACAGGAATAGTCGCCCTCCCGCACGAGTTCCGGCCCGTAACGAGTATCCCCGGCGAACCTTGGGTGGTAAAACGTCACGCGATCGGTCGGCGACTCCTTCGACGAATCAGGTCTCGTGTCTTCCATCCCGAGCGGCTCGAAGATCTGGGTACGCATGAAGGTAAAAAACGGCCGCTTCGCCGCGGCTTCCACCGCGGCGCTCACCAGGATCCAGCCATAGCTTGATCGCCGATACTCGGTACCGGGCTCGAACTTCAGCCGATCGCTCGCAAAGCGCTGCAGCGCCTCGCCCGGCCGCCCGCAGTGTATGGATATGGGCTCCTCGTCTCCCGCGTCGGTCCTCACGCCGGCCACATGTCCCATCAGCTGGCGCACGGTCACGGGCCAGTCTTTCTTCGGAAAGTCAGGTACGTAGGTCTGAATCTGGTCATCGAGATTCAACTTTTTCTGCTCGATTAGAAGGCCAACCGCTGCGGACGTGAGCGGGATCGACACGTCAGCGATCCTGAAACGCGCTTCCGGCGCGACCGGCACGCGATTTTCCAGGTCCGCCCAGCCAAAACCTTCCGCCCAGACGATGTCGCCGCCGATGCCGACAGCCACCGAAACTCCCGGCAGGTTCTGCGCAACGAGACTCCCACGGACGATCTGCCGCCCCTCGTCCACGGCGCCGAGCCACTGTGGCAATGGAACCGAATGGGTCACGGATCTCACGTGCCTCAAGTCGGCGTGAATCGGCGTCGCCGTGACACTCATGTATGCGAAAAGACCCAGAATCGCCGAGACCACAGCGCCGACAGCAACGACGGACAGGGCGAGGATGGTGTGAGTTCGATTTTTGGGCATCGACCAGCCATTTAACTTTATAATGCAAAGTTATTTGTGTCAATCCGATGATGCCCTATCTTGACGGCACACGCTGCGTTGGTTCGGCAAGCCAGTTGAGGACCCAGGTAACCGAATCACTCATGTTTTCATCCACCGGCTTCGCGATGAGGAACCGGCCGTCGCCAGTCACCGCATAGCTGCGATGTACGAGGCTTCCCGGAACGGGAAACAACACTTTGGTTGCTTCCGGATCGAAGGTCGTCGCTGTCGCGCGGTACTTCACGGCCATCAGATTTCGATCAGCGCCGAGATAAAACAGTTCCCTGCTCGTCTTGCTCCAGGCCGCGTCAGTCCCGCCCGCGCTAGAAATCTTCACCTTCACCTTCTGATTCGGGAGCGGATAGCCTTGCACATAGATTTCCGGCTTGCCGGACTCGTCCGACTCGTACGCGATCCAGTGTCCGTCCGGCGAGAATGCTCCGAACGCTTCGTTGAAGTTCGAGTCCAGGTATGCGAACGGCTTCTGTGGTTCACTCGAAGCGCCGGTGCGTTGCGGAGCGATCCAGAGGTCCTGGCCGGTCTTGCCTCCCTGGAGGTGATACAGCACCAACTCGTCGCGTGACCAATCGGTCGCCATGCCAAAAGGAGAGCCCATTGCAATGAGCTTTTCGTCCTGGCCAGTCCCGTTCGCGGCTTTGATGTATAGGTCCTGAACGCCGTTGCGACGTGACGACCAGAGAATCCGCCGTCCGTCAGGAGACCAGAGTGGAAGACGATCGGGTATGGGAGCGAACGTGATCTTAGAAGGCACCCCCCGCGTCAGATCCATGGTCCAGACGTCACTATTCGCATCCTCGCTGCGGTCGAATGCAATGCTCTTGTCGTCGGGAGACAGTCGTACGTTGCGGTACTGTGCCGGTGCAGCGGCAACGCCGACCTCCGCGCCGGTCCGATCGACCCAGACCAGCTGCTGGCGGGACGTCGGGATGCCCGCCATGTAAGCCAGCGCCCCATTTTGCGAAATGGAAAATCGGCCGACGTTCTCGGCGACCGCCAAGATTGGTCCCGACAATGTGGCCGTGTCCGCGTCGAATGCCTGCGCCACCAACGTGTTTTCACGAACGAACAGCAGGTGGCCGCTTCGACCGGTCGTTGCCGGAGGGACATATCTCGCGACTGTGCTGTCGGGCAACAGCCGCCTGGTCTTCCCGTCATTCTCCAGCGACGCCACGTAGACTCCGTTGGTTTCCGCGCTGGCGCCGGCCACCCAATAGAGAAAGTGCCGCCCGTCGGGGAGGAACTGCGGCTGGGACTGGTTCTGGCCGTCGTTCTTCGTCACATCGACGAGTGCCCCTCCAACGTCAGGGAGGCGCTGAATGGGTAGGCGTGGATTACGCGCCAGCAGGATGACGCCATTCGGGCCCCACGCACCATGCGTGATTGGCTCCACCGGGGAAGCAATTGTTTGCGGCGGACCGCCACTGATTGAGAGTTTCTTCAGCTTCCCGTCTTGAGTCACGAAGCCGATGGAGTCGCTGCCTGGCGACCAAAACACTTGGTCTGGCAGCACGCTGGTTCCTTCGGTCCCCGTTACCGCGCGGGCCTCGAGTGAATCGACGGGGCGGAGCCACACCTTCGTGCCCCCTTGCACGCCGCTGTAGGGGTCGCCCGTCGCGAAGGCGAGATATCGCCCGTCTGGAGAGAGCGCGAATGAAACGATTCGAGACTTTTCAGGACCAGGTACCTGAAATCGGATGGTCTGCTGAACCGAAGGCCTCTCGCCGAAGTGAACGAATGCGAGCGCCGCGGCGCCCACCAGCGCAACGACCGCCACGCCCCATGGCAGCGCTCGAGCACTCGATCGTCGCGTCTGCGATTGCGCAGACGCGACGGCTGACGCCGGATCCGGCACACCGGCGATGATCTGATCGAGCACGCGACGTGCGTCGCCGATGTCGCGGAGCCGCTGCTTCGGATCGCGGACGAGGCAGTCGCGAAGCAGCGCGACTAGTCGGGGCGGCACCTCCGTCGGCAGCGCGTTCCAGTCGACGTCGCGCGTCAGCACTGCAGCGAGCGTGTCCGACACATCCTCCGCGTCGTAGCCGCGCCGGCCGGTGAGCATTTCGTAGAGCACGACACCGAACGCCCAGATGTCCGCTCGGCGATCGACGTATCGGCCCTTGGCCTGCTCGGGCGCCATGTATGCGGCTGTCCCGAGAATGACGCCGAGCTGCGTCGCCTGCGCGGTGAGCGTCGGCGAGTTCATCACGTCGACCGATGATGCCGCACTCTCAGGACTGAGTGCCTTGGCGAGCCCGAAGTCCAGCACCTTGACGGTCCCGTCGTCGCGCACCTTGACGTTGGCCGGCTTCAGATCGCGATGCACGATCCCGCGTTCGTGCGCCGCTTCGAGCGCCTCGGCGATCTGCCGCGCGATCGGGAGCGCTTCATCGAGCGGCAGACGGCGACGCGTTTGAATCAGTTCAGCGAGATTCGGACCGTCCACCAACTCCATGACGAGGGCTGACGTCGGGCCTGCGTCCTCGAACCCGTGGATGTGTGCGATGTTCGGATGATTGAGCGAGGCGAGGACCTGTGCCTCCCGCGTGAAGCGGGCGCGGCGCTCCGGATCGGCCGTGAAGGCTTCCGGCAGGACCTTGAGCGCGACGTCGCGATTCAGCTTCCCGTCGCGTGCGCGATACACCTCACCCATCCCGCCCGCACCGATGGCGGCGAGAATTTCGTAGGGACCAAGGTGAGAGCCGGCTCTCAGCGGCATGCGTCGCGGCTGATTCTAGCGATGAAATGGCCCCGGGCAAAGGGAGAGGGCGCCACTCAATTTCCAAGACTCGAAACGGTCAGAACATTCGCGGGTAATCGGCGTCGTCGATCGGTACCGCGAGCACCAGGCTGCGGCGTTCGTTGACGGCGCGCTGCGCCGCCGAGGCCAGCTCGTCCGGGTTTGTCGTCCGCAGGCCCTTCACACCGCAGGCTTCCGCCATCTTTACCGAGTCAATTCGACCGAAGTCTGTCCGGTACGACGGGAGTTTCTTGCCAGCCTGAGAAATCTTGATCAGTGAATAGCTGCCGTCCTCGAGCACCACGGTGATGAAGGGGGCGCCGACGCGCTCGGCCGTCTCCAGTTCCTGTGCGTTCATCGAGAAGCCGCCGTCACCGACCGCGGCCAGGACGGGTGCGTCGGGCCGCGCCAGCTTCGCGCCAATCGCGGCGCTGAGCCCGTACGCCATTCCCGACAATCCATTCGACATCCAGAACGTCTCTGGCTCGCGGCTCGGCCAGAACTGTCCGAACAAATACTTGTGCGAGCCGACGTCGGTCGTGACAATCGTCTCGGGCGGCATCACCGACGCGAGAGCCTGGACGATGTCGCCGGGCCAGATGGCCGCAGACGACCCTGTTCGATCGGTGAGCATGCGCGCGCGTCGATCCTGAAACTCCTTGAACGGATCGGCCCAGGATCGCGGCGGCGCCTGCTCGACGAGAACGTCGAGGATCGACGCGTGCTCGACGAGCTCGGCCCCGGGCGGAACGACGCCGACGGCATTCGGCGATTCCAGCACCCAGTGAATCGACTTCTCGGCGTGCCACGTCTTGTCGATTTCCACCGGATCGAGACCGAAGCCGACGACGAGATCGGCAGCCGCAATCGCGTCGCACATCACTCCATCGGCCGCCATGCCACCGACCACGCCGACGAAATTTGCGGCGGTCTCATCGACGATGCCCTTGACCTTCGGCGTCACGGCGACCGGCAGGTTCCAGTCACTCACCCAACGGCGAAGACGCCCTGCGTTGGCGGCGTCAATCCCGAGACCAATCACGATCAACGGCCGACTCGCGTGACCCAGCGCCTTGGCCAGCACGTTCGCATGCGCGCGCGCGTCTGCAAGGGATGCTCGCATCGCGCTGACCGCTGGCGCCCTTCCGCTGACGGCTGGCCTCAGTGCCTCGCGGGCGGAGAGCGTCAGATACGACACACCACATGGACGCTCCATGCAGCTCGCCAGCGCTTGCGGCACGGCGTCAAACACGTTCGCACCGGTAATCTTCCCGACGTACCGCGCGATCGGACGGTAGACCTCGTGCAGCGGCAGCAGCTGATGGGTGTGGCTGGCCGGGAAATCGTCCGGGATCTGCGCCGAGATGGCCAGCAACGGCTCGAGGTCCAAACAGGCGTTCGACATCGGCAGCATCAAGTTCGCCGCGCCCGGCCCGAGCGTGGTCAGAACCACTCCCGGCTGGCGGCGCAGCTTTCCGTACACGGCCGCCGCAAGGCCAGCATTTGCTTCGTGACGCATCAGCACGAAGTCAACGCCGGCGCGACGTAGTTCGTCGATCAGCACGAGCACCTCGCCACCCGGTAACCCGAAGACGCGCTCAATGCCGGCCTCGGCGAGGATTCCTGCGACGGCGGCGGCGGTTGTTGTCATCCGCGCCTATGTTACCTTCCGCCACCCGTAGGGCGGCGCTTTAGCGCCGCGTCGGCCTCAGCAGCAGATTCTGATAATCGCCGACGGACAGGTGTCAGGTTTCGCGCGGCTCTTACGATTTCTCCTGGTGAAACATTCCGGCCAACGTCGACCTATGTGGTCGGACAACAACGGATTCACAAAGAAGGAGATACACGCATGGCGGGAGTCCGCTTCCTCGAGCTCCTGAAGTGCAGGGGAGTCGATGAGACCGCCTCTCCCTATCCGGGAATGATCGTTCCCTTCGGCGGTGAGAATCAGGTGGTGCTCGAAACATCCGGGATGGCCGTCGCGGTTCAGAACTCCGTCCTCAAGGTCCAGGAATTCGAGGGCGAGCAACTCACGACCGAACTGCTGCGCGGCGTCCAGGATGCGCTGTCGAAACCGGACGTCGACCCTCAGCAGAGGGACACCTTCATGCCCAACAGCAGCTGGCAGACGCCAAAGTTTTTCCGCGTCATGGGCACGATCAAGACCGGATTTCCGGGAACGCCGGTGAATATCCTGCCGCGGCGGATGAATGGACAGGCGCCGTCGGCCACACTGCAGGTGGCGGTTGTGGACCGGCTGGTGATCAAGGTCGCAATCCGCAACGTCCGCGCACGTGACGCCCAGGGGAGGATGCGGTATCACGCCAAACGCCCATGCGACCCCGCCAAAGAGGTCGCGCAGATGAACGCTATCTGGACGCCTCAAACGAATATCGCCTTCGAGCTCGTTCCCTCGGGCGACCTCGACGTCGACCATAACGATCCGAAGACGGGAGAGGCGTTGGGGAAGGCATACGGCATGAAGACGGCAGCGACGTTTTCACCCGAGACCACGGTCTGGGCCGACAAGAACTCAGGATGGTTCGCCCAGCACAAGGTCCCCGGGTCGCACATCACGTTCTTTGTCGTCCACAAACTTCTGTCTGGCGGCGACCCCGTCTATGGAAAAGGGGGCGAATTTCCGAACGGCAGCATGCATCGGCCGACCGGCGTCGCCTTCATTGCCGACAGCCGTCTGCCCAGCACGTTCGCGCACGAGGCCGGCCACTGGGTCGGTGATATGTCGCACGAAGGCTCCGATATCAAGCTACTGATGCGCGGGGACGGCTCTGGGTATCGAATCCCATTCAAGCTCGCCGGACATTTCAGGGAGTCGTTCGCGAAGCGGCCGAAGCCGTGACTCAATCGCTAATCACTGAACACTCGTAGCGAGGTAGGTTCTATTCGTATCGAAGCGCCACGATCGGATCGACGCGCGCCGCTCGGCGTGCGGGGACAATCGTCGCGAGAGCGCCAACCGACAACAGCACGAAGGCGACACTCAGGAACGTGCCGACATCAAGCGGACTGACATCGAAGAACATGTCCTTCAGGGTCCGAGTCGCCACAGGCGCGACGGCGAGACCGGCACCGAGGCCGGTGAGCGTCAGCGCGGCGCCTTGTCTCAAGACGAGCGCAAGGACGTCGGTCCGCTGCGCCCCCAGCGCCAGGCGAACGCCGATCTCGCGAGAGCGTTGTCCGACGAGGTACGAGAGCACTCCGTACAACCCGACCGACGAGAGCAGCAGCGCCAACCCGGCGAAGCCAGACGTCAGGTAGGCAACCGCGCGATCTCGCTCGACCTGCCGGGCGAGACGCATCGGCATCGACGTGACATTGAAGGTCAGCGCAGGCTCCGCTCGCGTCAACGCCTCGCGAACGGCGCCGACCGCCAGATTGGCATCGCCGGACACCCGAATATCGATCGTCGTCGGCATTGCGTCCTCGCGGCGACGGGTCATCGGATAGAACACCATCGCCGCCGGCGCGTCGCGGAGCGACACCGGGCGAATGTCAGCGACGACACCGACAATCTCAGCATCGTACTGCTGCGACGCAACGACCCCACGGAGCCGGACCCCTATCGGATCGCGTCCGGGCAGATAGCGACGGGCGATCGACTCGGTGATCACGACGACCGGTGTCGAATCCGCGGTGTCACGCTCGTCGAACTCGCGCCCGCGAAGCATCCGCATGCCGACGATGGCGAAGTATCGCGGCCCAACCCAGTTCTGATACACCGGGACCGTGCCGTCGATGCCGTCGATGAAGATGCCGGTCGTGTACGAGCAGCCGGCGATCAGGCCGCAGACGGAAACAGCGGCCGCTGGCGTTCCGGGAAGGCCGCTCGCGGCCGACAGGAGACGATCTTCTACAGCAGCGACGCTGCCGCCCGCGGCGGCAAGCGCGCGGACGCCGAAGAATGATGCGGTCACGAGATGCTCGGACGCGAAACCGGTATCGACGCGAACCAGGTTGAAGAGCGATCGGCTCAACAGCGTCGCGGCAAAGATGATCACCACCGACAGGGCGAGTTGCAGGACCACGAACGGCCGCATCCCCCGCAACGCGGCGAGGCCGGTTGCCTGGCGCTCGTTGAGACCCTCGGCGACGAGACTCCCCGCCCGCGCCGCACGCAGAGCGGGCGCGACGGCGAAGACGAGCGCGGCGACGACCGACGCCGAAAGGGCGAACATCAGCGTCCGCAGGTCAAGGGAAAAACCCGCGGGCAGGATCGACGCGGTTCCGAGCAGCTGCGTGGCCAGCACGTGGCGGGACCAGCCGGCTGCAAGCACTCCGAGCGCGCCCCCGAGGAGTGCGAGCAGCAGCGCCTCGACCAGCACCTGGGCAACGATGCGACCGGTGGTCGCGCCAAGTGCGACTCGAACGGCGGTCTCGCGCCGCCGCCGACTGGCGCGCACGAGCATCAGGTTTGCCACATTCGCGGCCGTGAGCAGCAGGATCATGGAGAGCAGGCCCATGAGCGCAAGGAGCATGGTCGATTGGCGCGCGCGGAGCCGAGAGAAGCCGTGCACGAGCGGCTCGAACGCGAGGGTATGGGTCAGCATTGACTCTCGCTCGCGAGCATTCGCGGCCGCACCGGACGCGAAGTCCGCGACCGCCAGCCGGTTCTCGCTCTGAAGGAGCGCTTCGGCGAGGCGCCGTTCGTCACGACCCGCCCGTCCGACGAGATTCAACCACGCGATCCGATCCTGTTCGAGAAACGATCGACTCGTATCGACCTCCCCGTAGCTGCTGGTGTTGGTCCGGTGCTGAATCGGAACCTGGAGCGACACGGGCAGCCAGAGGTCGGGACTGTCGTCGAGCCAGACGCCACCGAACCCCAGGGGCGCAACCCCGACGACCGTTACCAAGACCTTGTTGATCTCGAGCGTCTCGCCGATCACGGTGTCGGCGCCGGCAAGCTGGCTCTTCCAAAACGCGTCGCTGATCACGGCGACTGGTGGCGCGTCCGGTGACAGATCGTCCATCGTCAGCGCTCGTCCACGCGCGGCCTGGACGCGGAGCGTCTCGAAGTAGTTGCCCGAGACCAGTTGCAGGTTGACGGGAGTCCGTTGTTCACCATGAAGGCGGGCGGTAAACTGGTTCACCCCGGTCGTTGCAGCCAGCGAGCCGTGCGAGCCGAGCGCTTGCTGCAGCCGTTTGTACCTCGGATACGAAAAGCGCAGGTAGCGACCCGAGCCGCTCACCGGATCGGGTACGGCTTGCGGCGCATTCTCGTAAAGCGCGAACAGCTCACCGGCGCCAGCGACGGGCAGCTTACGCAGCACGACGGCGTCGAGCATCGAAAACATCGCCGTGTTCACGCCGATGCCCAACCCCAGCGTCACGACGACTGCCAGAGTGAAAGCCGGCGACGCCCTGAGACCACGTGCGGCGTACCTGACGTCGTCTCGCAGAGACACGATCCGATTCTCCCAACCGACGTCGTGGACGTAATCGTGGATCGCCGCCGGACTGCCGACCTCGGCTCGCGCCGCTCGCAGCGCGTCGGCTCGACCCACGCCGGCCGTCACCTTGGCGTCCACGCTCGCAGCGAGATACTGCTGCAGTTCGTCGTCCAGATCACGATCGTCGGCAGGGCGCCGCCCGAGCGCGAGGAGGCCGACGAGCATCCGCCGGATCCAGCGGGTCATAGGTCTGCCAGACGCGCCTTCAGGATCTGCGCGATCGCCGCTGCCTGCGTCTCCCAGTCGCGCATGTCGTCCTTGAGGCGTGCGCGGCCCGCTGGCGTCAGGGCGTACCATTTCGCCCGCCGGTTATTCTCAGTCACGCGCCACTCGGCGGTAATGAGCCCGTCGCGTTCGAGCCTGCGAAACGCAGGAAAGAGCGATCCGGCGTTGACCTGGAACGTACCTCTGCTGATTTGCGTGATGCGCGCGCCGATCCCATAGCCGTGCAATGGCTCGAGCGTCAGCGTCTTGAGGATCAGCATGTCCAGCGTGCCCTGGAGGAGATCCCGCTGTTGGTCGTGAGCTCCCATCGTGCTCCTTGCCCTAGTCCGTCTAGATGAATACGCTCTTATATCTAGATAGTCAAGAGGAGCGCCGTACGCCCGGCTTTATCGCTGCCTTCAGCGCCGGCAGATTCATGAGATACGTTGAGATACGTTCTAAAATACCGCCGGATGTCATCCCCACTGGCGCCCGTGTACGAGGTCCGCGACTGAATGTCGCGCCTGCCGTTTTCTGCGCGCTCGGAACAGCGGTACGCCTGGATCGTCGTCGCGCTCCTCGTTCCCGTCGCGCTCTTGAATTACCTCGATCGTCAGATGCTCGCGTCGATGAAGTTCTCGGTGATGCGCGACATCCCCGATATCGGACGCGAGGCCAGCTGGGGCACGATCCTCGCGCTCTTCAAGTGGGTGTACGCAGGTCTCAGTCCGATTGGTGGATATCTCGCCGACCGGTACAGCCGCCGGCACGTCATCGCCGGCAGCCTGTTCGTATGGTCGTTGATCACGTGGACGACTGGACATGTCACCACCTACGAGCAGCTGCTCACGACGCGCGCGCTGATGGGGATTAGCGAAGCCTTCTACATTCCTGCGGCGCTGGCGCTGATTGCGGATTTTCATGCCGGTCCAACACGCTCGCGGGCCGTTGGTTTCCACCAGATGGGGATCTACCTCGGCGTCATCATCGGGGGCTTCGGCGGGTATGTCGCCGACCATCCTGCGCTTGGCTGGCGATGGGCGTTCAGCCTCTGCGGGTTGATCGGGATCACTTACGCGGTGCCGCTTTTTCTGAGTCTCCGCAATCCGCCGCGGCCCGCAGGTACCGCCGAGACACGACCGTCGCCGATCGGCGCCTTGCGCGAGCTGCTCGGCCAACCATCGTTCGTGCTCCTCGTGCTCTATTTCACGCTTCCGGCGCTTGCCGGCTGGATCGTGCGTGACTGGATGCCCGCGATCCTGAAGGCAGAATTCAAGATCGGTCAGGGACTGGCGGGCGTGTCAGCCACTCTCTACTGGCAGGTCGCGGCGATTGTGGGAGCGGTGGTTGGCGGGTGGCTCGCCGATCGCTGGATGCAGCGGACGGTGCGGGGACGCATCTACGTCAGCGCGATCGGCATGGCGCTGATAGTCCCGGCGATGTTCGGTGTGGGGTATGCACCTCAGACGGGACTGCTGTCGGTCGCCATCGCGTTTCTCGTGCTGTTCGGGATCGGCTGGGGATTCTTCGACTCGAACAACATGCCCATCCTCAGTCAGATCGCGCGACCCGAGCTGCGCGCGACCGGCTACGGCATCATGAATCTGGTCAGTATCAGTTGCGGCGGCTTCGCCGACTGGGGCTTCGGCATGATGCGCGATCGCAACGTGCCGCTGTTTGGCATCTTTTCGGTGTTCGCCAGCGCCGCCGTCGTCTCGATCGTGCTCGTGCTCTTGATTAAGCCGCAGTACGCTGAACCGGCACGGACAGTTGAATGAATCGCCCGGCTTCGACGCAGAGCTGAAGCTCCGCGCTACGCGCGTCACTCTTTGGGAGAACTCTGCTGACTCTTCGCCTACATCATCTGGTTGCGGCGGTTCATTCACCGTTCAGCGCCGACGGAAAGATTGCGCCCGATGCGGTTCCCGTTCTGGCATCGTTCCTCGCGAACAATGGCGTTCGCAGCGTATTCGTCACCGGCACGACCGGCGAATGTCACTCGCTGACCTTTGATGAACGGCTGGCGCTCTACGATGCGTGGGGCGAGGCCGGGCCGGCCAATGGCCTCGCGGTGATCGGGCACGTTGGCGGAAATTCAATCGAGGACGCGCGCGGGCTGGCGCGGCGCGCGCGCGACCGGCAGTTCGCCGCCATCAGCACGCTGCCACCGTCGTACTTCAAGCCGGCAAATCTGAATCAGCTCATCGACTGGTGCGCCCTCATCGCGGAAGAAGCGCCGGAGCTGCCTTTCTACTATTACGACATCCCATCAATGAGCGGCGTGTTATTCCCAATCGATCGATTGCTCAGCGACGCGCGAACACGCATTCCGAACTTTGCCGGCGTGAAATTCACGAACCTCGATCTGGTTTCGTATCGCCGCTGCCTTGACGTCGGTGGAGAGCAATTCGATGTGCCCTGGGGCACAGACGAGGCGCTCCTCGGCGCGCTTGCGACCGGCGCTCGCGGCGCGGTCGGATCGAGCTACAACTGGGCGGCGCGGCTGTACGTCAGCTTGATCGATGCGTTCCGACGAGCCGATCTTGGTGAAGCCCGTCGGCTGCAATCGATATCGATCGCGATGATCGATGCAATTGCGGCGACCGGCTTCATCGGCACCGCAAAGGCGCTCATGTGCCGGCTCGGCGTACCGGTCGGCCCTGCCAGATCACCGTTGAGCAATCCGACGCCGGCTCAGATGGAGACGCTGCTCTCGCGTTTGGACGATCTCGGATTCAAGGAATGGGGCGCGCGCGCGATCGGTCGATGAACCGGATGATGTGTTCTTTCGTGGCGTGCTCTTCCGTGTTCTTCAATGGCTCAGCGGCGCGGACGACGGAGAAGAACATCGGCGACCTGCTCGAGCACCCGCACAGCAGCCTTGCGCCCTTCGCTTCGCGGCGATGGCGATCGCGGCGGCGATGGCGGGATGGCGACGTCGCCCACATCGTTCGCGTCTCCGATCCTCCTCGCGAACAGAAACCGGTCGACCCAATAGTCGTCGTCCAGCCTGTCCCGCCGGACTTTCCCGTATCTCTTGCTCGCGTCGATCATGACGCCGTCGCCTTCGTAGATGCCGACGTGCGTTACCAGGGACTCCCCCGGGTTGGTCGAGAAGAACACCAGGTCACCGCGCTGCAATCGTCGGCTGGCAGGGTCGCCGGCATGCGACTGATCGACGGCGCGCCGGGGCAAGTCCCTGCCGTATTCCTGATAGACGTACTGAGTGAGGCCTGAGCAATCGAACTCCCGGGGACCTTCGGCGCCCCACACATAGGGGCGACCGATCAGGCTGCCGGCGAGCGCAACCGGATCCGCCGAGGCGGGAGCCGCAAGACAGAGAACAGACAGAGGAATCGCGCACGCGGTTCGTGGAGTCACGGTGACCTGCTGACCGGAGAAGGCAGAAGTGCGGATCGCGAATCGCCACGAGGCAAAACAAGCGCCAGCATCGCGAATTCCACCTGGGGCCGCGCACGGCTCGAATGGCGGGCGAATAACCAGATGAGCTGTCACGGGCGAGAGACGACACGGATGCTTCCGGTGACACGATGAATCATCGAACCCGCGCCCGGCCTGAGTGGCCAGCGAGCCGAGCCTCGCACTATCCTGACGTGTGCCCGAGCTCCCGGAAGTCGAATCGGTCCGCCGCCGGATCGCGCCGCGGATGGTGCACTCCCGAATCACGGCGGTCGATCTCCGGCGTCCGGATTTGCGCCGTCCGTTTCCCCGCCGCTTTGCCGACCGCCTTACCGGCCAGACGGTCACCGCGCTCGATCGGCGCGCGAAGTACCTCGTCGCCTCGTTGTCCTCCGGCGAAACTCTGCTCATGCACCTCGGGATGTCGGGCTGGTTTCACGTCGTCCTCGAGAAACCGCGCGGACGAGGTGTCCGCAAGACCTCCCGCCAGGATCCGCACGATCACGTCGTCTTTCACATGTCGTCGGGGGCAGCGATCGTCTTCAACGATCCGCGACGCTTCGGCATGATGGATCTGGTGGCGGCGGGAGAACTGCGGCGGCATCCGGTCTTGAGCAAGCTCGGGCCGGAGCCGCTGTCGGACGATTTCGACGCGGTGACGCTCGCGCGGGCCTGCCGCGGCAAGAAAACGTCGCTCAAATCGGCGCTTCTGGATCAACGCGTCGTCGCCGGGCTCGGGAACATCTATGCGAGCGAGGCGCTGCACGTCGCCGGCCTGTCCCCGCGACGACCCGCCTCGATCCTCGCCACTCCCTCCGGCGCCCCTCGCGACGCCGCCCGTCGGCTCGTTGCGGCAATCAAGCGCGTGCTCGAAGATGCCATCGCGCGCCTGTCGAAGCGCACATATCGCGAGGCCCCGTTTCTGGTCTACGGCCGATCCGGCGAACGCTGTTCCAAGTCAGGTTGCACTGGCACCATCCGCCAGCGCGTGCAGTCAGGACGCTCCACGTTCTATTGTCCGGTGTGTCAACGCTGAGCCGCGGGACGGAATGACACGAAACCGAGACGTGGTTGAGATCGACGCCGCGCGATCAACAATCATCAGTAGGGCGCACTCCACGAGCATTTGATGTTTCCCGTCCTTTTCCGCATCGGATCGTTCGAGCTCACGAGCTTTGGCGCGATGATGGCCGTCGCCGCGCTGGTCGGCGTGTGGATCTTCCGTCAGGAGCTCCGACGGTCGACTCTCCCCGAGAGCGCGGTCGACGCGGCGGTTGCCGGCGTGCTCGGCGGTCTGGTCGGTGCAAAGCTGCTGTGGGTCATCGAGCATCGCCACGAGGAGCCATTCACGCAACTCCTCTTCAGCCGCGGCGGCTTGAGCTGGTTCGGCGGCCTGGTCGGCGGAATCGTCGCAGGGTTGACGGTGATGGCCTGGCGACGCCTGCCGGTGATTCGTGTCCTGTCTGCCGCCACACCTGCGTTGGCGATCGGCCACGCGATCGGGCGCATCGGATGCTTTCTGGTCGGCGACGACTACGGCCGGCCGAGCAGCCTCCCGTGGGCCGTGGCATTCCCGCAAGGGTTGCCGCCAACGGTGGAGCGCGTGCACCCTACCCAGCTATACGAAGCCATGGTGCTCGTTCCCATCGCGTGGATGCTGTTCCGGCTTCGGCGTGAGCGCGCAGACGACAGGTTCGTGCTCGGCTGCTACCTGGTCGTCACAAGCGTCGTGCGTTTCCTGATCGAATTCATTCGCGTCAACCAGCGCGTCGCGCTGAGTCTGACGGTTGCGCAATGGGCGTGTGTGGGCCTCGTCGTCGTCGGCGCATGGCTGATGTCAACGGGGCGACGGACTGGGTAGAATCGGCGCCAGCATTCGTCAACATGGCAGCCGTCACGGCCAGTCCCTGCGCTAGGTGCGAAGCACCGCCATCGGATCGACGTTCATCGCGCGCCGCGCGGGCCACCACGACGCGGCGAGTGCCGTCGCCGCCAGAAGCGCCGCCCCGCCCAGGACAGTCATGAGATCGAACGGCTGCACGCCGAAGAAGATTCGCGACAACATCAGCGTCAGCAGGCTGCCGACGACCAGTCCTCCGACGACACCCGTCGAGGCGACGCGGAGACCACGGGCGAGCACGAGACGCTGGAGCGCCTCGGCGGAGCAACCAAGCGCGATGCGGATGGCGAATTCCTGACGCTGCTGCGAGACCAGCAACGACATGACGGCATAAACCCCGAGAGCCGCGAGCAGCAGCGCCACCATTCCCAGCGCCCCCAGCACCAGCCCCTGTCCGCCGCGGTCGCGCTCGAACCAGGCATAAACGTCTCTCATCGTCCGAGCGTTGATCGGCAGATCCTTGTCGAGTGCCGCAATCGCCTCGCGCGCGGGCGCGACGATCGGTCGATCGTCGTGAACGGCGCGGACCACGAAGCTGACGCTTCTATCGCATGCGGACGCGAGCGGCAAATAGACCTGGTTCTCGCCTTCGTCTCCCGGATTGCGCTGCGAGACGTCGCCGACGACGCCCGTTACTGTGAGCCAGCGGTCAGGGGCCGGCGAGTCGGTTAGCCGCAATCGTTGGCCGAGCGGATTGGCACCCGGCCAAAAGCGCCGAGCCATGGTGTCGTTCACGAGTACCAGAGCCGTTCGCGGATCCGCCGACTCCGAGTCGGAAAACGAACGCCCGAGCCGTATCGGGATTCCGGCAACCCGAGGATAGTTGCCGGCCACGCACCGGAGGCTCGCAGACGAGGCGCGTCCGGCACCCGGTTCGGCGCCTTCGAATCGGAGCCGCGAGAACGGCACATCGCGATCGGCAAGCGGTAAAGCGCTTGTGGCGCTGACGCCGCTCACGCCCGGAATCCCGGCAAGACGTTCGAGAGCGCGATCGACGAACGCCAATCGCGAAGCAGGACTGTCGTAGGCGTGTCCGGCCAGCGTGAGCCGGAGTGCGACGATCCGATCACGATCGAAGCCCGGGCTGATCGCGTTGAACGCTCTTGCGCTGTTGACAATCGACCAGGCCGCGGCGATGAGTGCGAGCGATGCGCCAATCTGCGTTGCAACGAGCGCCGTCCGCATTCGCCGGCCGCGTGGGGCAACGCCAACGGCACGCGCGTCGTGCTGCAGGACGCCGCGCAGGTCGACCCCGGTTGCCCCGAGGGCGGGTCCGAGACCGAACAGGACCGCCGTTACGAGCGAGATGCCAAACGCGAACAGCAGCACCCGGCCGTCGATCGCGAAGTTCAACCAACCCGCTCCATCCGGTTTGCCAAGCGTCGCGTCGAACAGATCGATGCCCCACTGAGCAAGCAACGTTCCGAATGCGCCGCCCGCAATTGCGAGGATAACGCTCTCGAATAACAAAAGGCTGATGATCCGAGTTCTTCGCGCACCGAGAGCGACGCGCACGGCGATCTCGTGTCGCCGGCTGTCGAGGTGCGCCGCCAGAAGCCCCGCAAGGTTGGCGCAGGCGATCAGTAAGACGAGGAATGTCGCTGTGAGCAACGCAGTCAGCATGGTCCGGTGTTTCGACGAGACCATCGCGTCGTGTAAACGGATCACGCCCGCGCCTCGATGAGCGCCAGTTTGATCAGGAGCGGTCGACAGTCCAGCCAACATCGCACGAGCCTGGGCAACGGTCACTCCATCGGCAAGCCTCGCGACGACGTCAACGGGACCGGGCGGCTGGCCGGGCTCCGGTACGAGCGGCACCCAGATGTCCGTATCGCCTGGGAACCCGAAGCCTGCGGGCGCCACGCCGACGATTTCATGAGCGACCCCATCAAGCGCAATCGTTCGGCCCACGACGGCAGGGTCGGCTCCGTAGTGCCGCGTCCAGAACGCGTAGCCAATCATCGCGGTCGGAGTTGACGGGCTGAATTCCTGCGGAAGAAAAGAGCGGCCGATATTGATCGAGGCGCCGAGAAGGTTGAAGAGGTCCGCCGAAATCCGAGTGCTCAGCACGCGTTCCGCGCCGTCAGGCGCCGTGGCATTGACGTCACGCGATGCGTAAGCGACGACAGAACGAAAGGGACTGGTCTCTCGCGGCAACTGGATGACCGACTCGTAGGAGGGCGCAGCTGTCCCGGCCGTGACAAGGCCGCGAACCGCGACGAGTCGTTCAGGATCGGTGTACGGGAGCGGACGAAAGATCAGCGCATTCAGAATTGAAAAGAATGTCGTGACGGCGCCGATCCCGAACGCGAGCGTGATGATGACGAGAGTCGAGAACGCGCGATACCGCGCAATGCGACCGAATGCCTCGCGTGCGTCAAAAAACAGGGTACTCATGGCAGGTGGTCACACAAGAGGCAACTCTCGTACCGTGATCCGCCACAACGGCGAATTGTCGATTGTCCTGCACTGGAGCGCGGAGGCGTGCGGTCGTGGGACAACCGTTCGCGCTTCCGGACAGGCCGACGCGAGCGGAGAGCTGCGTCGAAGCGCTACTCCCATGCTCGCCGGGAACGGTTCCTGTTCGCGCAATGTCCCTCTTTTTCGCAAGTTACCGGCTCACCTGATTTTGAGGTTTCTGTGACCCATCTGTCATTGAGGTAGCTGCCGGACGCCACGACCTTCCCGCCAGAGGAGGCGGGAAATGGTCGCAAGCGGAAACCTGCATTGTGTCAAACCGGTGGTTGTTGCCATGCTGCCGGCGTTCCTGGCAGTGGCGACAGATCAAGCCCACGGACATCCGCGGCAGGCGGTAGAGACTACGACTTTGTCCGCTGTCGCTTCGTCCGGAAAGGACGAAAATGTGACCGGCGAGCGGAGAGCCATTCCCTCGAGAAGGTGGCGTGTCGTCGTCACCGACCCGTTGGTGGGATCGGTGACCCGGAAGGCCCTCGATACGGCCGCGACATGGCTGGAACAGCCATCGTGCGGGAATGTATTAACCGACTTCAGCGATCCGGCGGGACACTCGCTCGCCGAGCGTCTCCGTGCCGTGGATGCGGACGTGGTGAAGTACCTGGGCCTGGTGCTGTTCGTGGACGACACACGGAATCCTTCGTGTCGTGAAGGGGTGGTCGCCATCGCGGTGCCTGGGAGCCGCGTGGTTCGACTGTGCGGTGATGTATTCAAAAGGACCTGGCAGCAAGACTCGACCTACACGGTCGCCGCGCTCATTCACGAAATGCTGCACACGCTCGGGCTCGGCGAGAACCCTCCGGCGTCGAGTGAAATCACGCGGCGCGTCCTCATGCGCTGTCGGCGCGAGTAGTGGCCTTCACCATGAGCCCTGAAGCGTGTAAATGTCACTGCCCCATTGATCGTAGTTGACATACAGGATCCACCGGCCGTCACGCGACACGGCGACTTGTGGATTCCGCGGAGGAGCGAGTCGCAGTCCCGGCGGAAGCTCGACAAACGCCGAGAGCGTCCCGAGAGACTCGAAACGAAAAAGGTCGAACTTCGCTCGGGATGTCTCGTGGCCGTCCAGCAACACGATTCCCTGTTGCGTGACGCCCCATGACAATTGGCGGCCACGATCGATGACCTGGACCTCGTCGCCGCCTCCGACAGGAACCTTCCAGATCCCCTGCGTTCCCGGTTGCTTGGCGTAATACAGGTCATTGCCGTCCGGCGATTCGAACGCTTCATAACCTCCTTTCTTCGTGATCTCGATCGGTTGCCCGCCGGCCGCCGGGACTTTCCAAATTTGCGACTCACCGGAACGGTTCGACGTGAAGTAGATCCACTGCCCGCTGCCGGACCAGCTCGGACGAATGTTGGCGAAGCCGTCGGTCGTGACGGCCGTGACGCGTCGGCTTTCAACGCCGACCAGGTAGATGTTGAAGTTACCTGAACGAGCGCAGTCGAAGGCGATGAACTTCTGGTCCGGGCTCCAGCGCGGACTTCCCACGAATGGCCCGTCGAGGGATGTCAGTCGAGTCTGCTGCGACCCATCGCTGGCCGCCACCCAGATTTCCATATTGCCGGATCTCCTGGACACAAAGGCGATCCTCTGGCCATCGGGCGAATAACTCGGGGACTGTTCAAACATGGTGGATGCGACGGTTCGCTCCGGCGTCGAGTGCGGGTTCTCAGCTCCGAGCGCTCCAGGCCCGGGTACCCTCCAGATGTTGGCGTCAGTGATGGTGTTCTGATACACGAGGCGCGCACCGTTCCGGGAGATGGACGGCTTGACGGCGCGCACGTTCGTCAACACCGGCTCGGGGGCTTCGCCAGTGATTCGGACTTGCCACAACCCCTTATCGCCCCGCTCGTAGACGATTCGCGCGCTGTCGTGCGTCCAGGCCAGCGTGCCGGTTCCCGAATCCTCGGTAAGCGGGTGGGCGTCTCCAGTCGGATGAGAGGCGTCGAGTTGCTGGACGAAAATGCCGCCCAGGTTGCTGCCGCGCCCGTACCGCACAAACGCGAGGGAACGCCCGTCGGGAGACATTGCCGGTGACGTGTCGCCGTAATCAGCCGCCGGACGGGTGAGCTGACGGCGCTCACCGGTCGCGATCGAACACGAGAGGATGGTTGTCATTCCCGACACACCGCGATCGACAATCACGATCTCCTTGCCGTCCGGCGTCCACGACAGACCATGTGATCTGAACTGCCCATTCTCAGGTGCAACCCGGGTTTCGGTCACTATCCTCTCACCACCTCCCAATGCGGGCACGACGACGACGGCTGAGCCTGAACTCGTCGCGCGGAGAAACGCGATGCGACTGCCGTCTGGGGACCACGCCGGGCCCCTCTCGTTCGCCGGATTCGTGGTCAGTGGTCTCGGATCACCTCCATCCACTGACATCACGTACACATTCAGGTTGTCCTCGGTGTCACGCTGCCACGCGAACACCAACTGGTTACCGTCCGGCGAAAGATCGGGATCGACTTCGAGGCCGGGAAAACTCGTCACCGCAATGCTCGAAGCTGGAACGCGCGGCGTCGGGAATGAACTCCGGCTCTGCCACGCGATCCAGAGAACCAGACCGAGGATCGCGATGATCGCCACCGCGAGTCCCAGACGACGCCGCTGAATCCCGTCGGGCTGAGGGCTCGCCGATGAGGGCGCGGGGGCTGAGAGGTCAGGGCTGGGTAAATGAGCGGTCGGCAACTGGGGAACAGATTCAACCGGTGCGGTGAATCGATATCCCCGGCGCGGCAGCGTCTCGATGTACTTCGGCGCGTCGGCTGAATCGCCGAGTGCCTCCCTGATCCTTCGTACGGCCGCGTTCAAGCTGTGCTCGAAGTCGACGAATGTATCCGAGGGCCACAATCGCTCGCGTAACTGCTCGCGCGTCACGAGCTCGCCGGGGTGTTCGAGCAGAGCCTTCAGAATCTCGATGGATTGATACGGAACTTTCAGCAGGGTCGGGCCTTTGCGCAGATCACCCGAGTGGGCGTCGAACTCGAAAGGCCCGAAGCGAAAGATCGCGTCGCGAACGCCCGGTCGGTGCATGGGAGTTGCCTGAGCCCGAACGCGAGAAAGACTATCACGCTCCTACGAGCTTCATTCCGAGTACCCGTTCAGCATTTTGGTGGTAGACCTTCCGCAGGATCTGCTCTGGCAGACCGAGACCATAGATCCGCCACCGGCCTTGAGGCGGGATCGGGGCGGGCGCGTAGTCGAAGTATTCGTCTTCGGTTTCAAGGAAGCGGTAATAGATGTGATACAGGTCCGCACCAAATACCTGTTGCGGCGTCTCGACACCGAGCGGAATCGCATCGGTGCCGAACAGGATCCGATCCTGATAGCGGTCAAAAAACCTCGCCGATGCCCGCGGCTGACGACCGAGTTCGCCGATCCGCGCGCCGAGCTCGACGTTCACGTTGCGATATTTGTCGAGCATCTCCCCGACGGCGGCAAGATTCTCCGCCCAGTGGCCGACGTGAAGCGCAACAAACGTCGTCTTGGGATGCTTCGCGAACACTCGATCGCGCGCAGCGAGGATTTCCTTGAACGCCGGAAAGTCCTTGCCGTAGAACGACCAGTCGGGATGCGCTCCCAATTCCTCGTATCGTTCGTTGAATCGATCGATCGGCGTAAAGAATGCCTCGGGGTCGCCAACGTGCATAGCCACGGGGATCCCGAGACGTCCGCACGCATCCCACATCGGATCGAAGCGCTCGTCGTCCACCCGCACGAGCTTTCCCGTCGTACCGCCGTCGCGAAGATACAGTCCCAGTGTCTTCAGGATCTTCAGGCCCACGGCGCCCGCGGCCTTGGCCTTGCCGATTTCTTCCGCCTGCCATGCCGCGTAGCCAGCCTCGCTGGCTCGGGTCCAGGTTGGTTCGGTCATGGAAACGAACCGGCGTGGAAACGCGCGATCGAAGTTCTTGATCGTCGCCGCAAGCTCCTCGCCTGATCCGCCGGTCAGGTTGACCATGGTGTGGAGGTTGACCGCATCCATCGTCTTGATCAGCTCTGCAGCGGGCACAACCGGCTTGGCGGCACGCTGGCGAAACGACACGTGCGTGTGAATGTCGATCACGGGGAAACGCGCGCGCGGCACCGATGTTTCCTTCGCGTGGAGCATGCTCTTCGGCTGGAAGTCCGTCAGCCGGAGCGGAAGCCCTTTCCCACCCGGCTGCTGCGCAGTTTGCGCCCCAGGTTCCGCACCAAGCGAAGCGGGGGCGATTGCTGTGCCCACCATGCTTGTGCCGGCGGTTGCCAGCCACGCACGTCGAGTCCACGTCAGCTTTTCACGCATCGTTTGTCCCTTCACTTCCGCAGGTATACCCGCGCGCCACCCAGATAGGTGGCCTCGACCTTGATGTCCTTGATCTGGTCGACCGGGCACGTGAGGATGTCGCGGTCGAGCACGACGAAGTCGGCGAGCTTCCCTGATTCGAGCGATCCTTTGTGCGCCTCTTCGAACGTGAGAAAGGCATTGTTGATCGTATAGAAACGAATTGCCTGCTCGCGGGTGATGCTCTGCTCCGGGTGCAGCGGCGCATCGGCGCCGCGCGGACGGCGGGCGATGGTCGTCCACATCGCGAGAAATGGATTGTACGGGTTGATGGAGCGCAGGCTGCCGATTTTCTGCATGTGATCGGAGCCGCCGCCAACGGTCACGCCCTGGTCGAACAGCGTTTTATAAGGATGAAAGTAGGCGAGACGCGCGGCACCAAAATGCTGTCGAAGCGTCACTCCATCCAGGTACAGCCATGCCGGCTGCATGTTGGCGACGACGCCAAGCGCCTTCATCTTCGCAATCGCCGGCGCGGTCATGAAGCTCGCGTGGGTGATGCTCGGACGCCGATCGCGCACGGGAAAATCATCGCGATTGATCCGCTCGTAGGTTTCAACCATCGCCTCAACGGCCGCGTCCCCCTGCGAATGCGCCGTGAATTGCAGGTCGTTGGCCAGGGCCAGCTTCGCCAATTGATACAGCTTCTCGGGCTCGATGAAGCGGACACCGCGGTACTTCGGATCATCGATTGAATAGATCGTGCTGACTCCCCAAGGCTCCCGCATGTAGGCGCTGCCGGTCAGCATGCCTCCATCGAGGAATACCTTGATGCCCCGCAGCCACAGCATGTCGTCGTGCTGGTGCAGCGGGCTCGCCGCCGCTGCGCGAATCGCCGCTTCGGCCTTCTCGAGCGGCGCCTGCGCATCGACGCCAAACGCCAGGTACGTGCGGCACGTCAGCGCCTTCTGCGACAGCAACGCGCGATACAAGTCGACACCTCCCTGATCCGCGTTGGCATCGACGATGCTCGTGAAGCCGACCGAGTTGTAGTCTGCGAGCAGCTCGCGCAGCCGCCGGAGACGGTCCTGATCGGTTGGCCTCGGACCGCCGGAGTCCGACTTGATATAGCGGCCGCAGTTACGCAGGATTCCGGTCGGCTTGCCGCCGGCGTCGCGCTCGACCCGGCACGGTTCACCAGCTGGGACCTGGAACGTCGCGTCGATCCCACTCTTCGCCAGCGCCATCGTGTTCAATGAGGCGTCGGGCCCGGTACGGAAGGCCACGGGATTTTGCGGTGCCACTTCGTCCAGTTCGGCGCGTGTTGGATACCGCTGCTCGCGGAGCCGCGTGATAAACACCTGCGACAGCGTGATCCACCTGCCGGGATCGGCCTTTCCTGCGCGTTCGCGGAAGTACGCCAGCACGTCGCCGATGCTCTCCATGTCTGGCACCGGCTGCTCGAATTCGTACATCGACGCCTCAGGCGCGTGAACGTGCGAATCGATCAGTCCCGGCAGCACGGTCTTGCCGTTGAGATCGATCTGTTCCGTGCCTGACCCTACAAGCTTCAGCATCTCGGCGTTGGTCCCGGTCGCCAGGATCCGGCCGTCGCGAATGGCCATCGCTTCGACGACACGGAATCGCGAATCGACGGTGACAACCTTGCCGTTGCGGACGATGAGGGTTGGCGGTGCTTCGCGCTGGAAGCCGGCGGACAGGGCGAGAGCCAGCAGCACACAGAGCCGAATCGCGTTCATAGACGAGCTCTCCCGCGCAGACATCGAAAAGACGCCACAGCAGAACACAGTCCGCGCCACAGGACAAGCGACAGACATGAGCCACAGAAGAGCACAAGCCACGGGAAAACACGGAGTCACACGGATCTGGCTTTCTTCATTTCAGAGAGACTTTCCGTGTTCTTCACTGTTCTTCCGTGGCTGGTCTTTCAATGCTCTCCCGTGGCATAGGATGAGGTCGGGAACCATTCGGGGGAAACGGTGTCTCCTACGGATTGGCAGTGGAGGGACAACGGCGTGACACTCGAAGCCCAGCATCTCGTCAAGCGGTTTCACGGCCACGCCGCCGTGTCGAACGTCAGTTTCGTGCTTCGCCCGGGCGAAATCCTCGGCTACCTCGGCCCCAACGGGTCAGGCAAATCGATCACGCTGAAAATGTTGACCGGGCTGATCGACCCGACCGAAGGGCGCGTCATGTACTCGGGTGTTGACGTCACCGGTGGAAACGTCGAGTTTCGCCGGAAATTCGGCTACGTCCCCGAGGAGCCGCACCTGTATCCGTTTCTGTCCGGCCGTGAATACCTGGACCTGGTCGCAGGGCTCCGCGATTTGCCCACCGCCGCCATGCGTGAGCGGATCGATATGCTCCTCGAGCGGTTCGGGCTGGCCGAGGCCGCCGAACAGTCGATTCACACCTATTCGAAAGGCATGAAGCAGAAGATCCTGCTGATTGCGGCGCTGCTGCACGATCCGGAGCTGCTCATCCTCGACGAACCCGAATCGGGGCTCGACGTCGGATCGATCCTGCTGCTTCGTCATCTCGTTCGCGTTCTGGCTGAGCGCGGCCGCGCCATCCTCTACAGCTCACACATCGTCGAGAACGTCGAGCGATTGTGTTCGCGGGTAGTGGTGCTGAGCGCCGGCCGCATCGTCGTGGATGGGAATGTAGACAGCATCAGAACGATTGCGCCGTCGGGATCGCTCGAGGAGGCATTCGCTGTACTCGCCGCGCAGCATCCGCATTCGCTGGCTTCCGAGATTGCGGACATCGTCACGCATCATGCGTAGCCGCCTGCTCCGCCGGCACTTCATCAGCCAATTCGTCGAAAACGATCTCTCGCCCGACATGGATCGTCACCAGCTGCTGGCGCTGGCCGCCGCGGGGCTGGTTACCCTGCCGCTCTTTGCGACCGTGTTCATGAGCGTCAAGTATTTGATGCAGCCGCTGCAGTCCCCTGGCTGGACGCAGGTGACGGCGATGGGAGACCAGCTCACGTTCTGTGCGACGTCGCTCCTCGTGAGCGCGATTATCGCGACGCTCGAGTGGGACGCGCTGGCCTTGAGCCCCCGCGACGCCATGATTCTCGGAGTCCTCCCGGTTCCACATCGCGAGATCGTCGATGCGAAAATTCGGGCGCTCGTGACGTTTGCCGGCGCCTTCGTGATTTCTTTGAACGCGCTGCCGACGCTGCTCCATCCACCCTTGATGGTTGCCAACTTTCAGGGTAACCCGCTCTTGCTGATTCCGCTGATCCTCGCGCACGGCGTCAGCACGTGCATGGCGGGAGCCTTCGGGTTCACCACCGTCGTCGGTCTCCGCGAATTCCTGTTCCTCTGCCTCGGTGAGTACCGGCTGTCGCGCATCGCGGGAACCATCAGATCAGGGCTGCTCTTTTCATTCCTCGTGCTGCTCGTGCTGGTCCCTATCCGGCTCTCCGGACGTCCCAACTGGATGTTTGAAGCTGGCGGCGGATCCGTCCTGGTGCAGCCGGTCAGCTGGTTCGCTGCAACCCACGGTGCAATTGCCGGCCGAGTGATCGACATGCTGCCGACGCCGGTTCTCCCTGAACGACTGGCGGTGGAAGAAGAACGTCTGCGAACGCAATATCGCGCCAGTCTGCCGCGGCTGACCGGGCTCGCGATTCGCGGGACGGGAGTACTCGCGGCGTTAATGACCTTCTCGCTGGCAATATACCTGCGAAATGCCAGGCGGTTACAGGTCGTGCCGGAACGAGGTGGCCCGGGCTCTGCGTTGAGCCTCTCCCACATCACCGACGCCGTCGCGAGCGCGATCGCCTGGCGTCCTTCAACCCGTGCCGGTTTCCTCTTCTTTGTCAGGACGCTCATGGGCAGTCCGCCCCACCGCATATACATCACGGCAAGCGTCGCCGTCGGCATGGCCGTACTGATCACGCTGGCACCGGACGTGACGTCGGCGGAGGCGTCACAGAGCGACAGCGCGCGCACGTTCGAGATCGCAGCTCAGACGCTGCTGCTGACCATCCTCGTGGCCGGCTTCCGTGCCGCGGTGCGAACGTCCGCCGATCCGCGCGCGGCCTGGACGTTCGGCGTCGCCGAAACGGGAACGTTGAGCCAGTTTCGCGCGGGAGTTCGTCGGGGAATGGTTGCGGCGATGCTCGCGGCGGTGGGGCTGCTGCTGCCCCTGCACGCGGCGGCCTGGGGCCTGCCGGTCGCGCTGATGCATGCGGTCAACGGGTGCGCACTCGGATGGCTGTTGGTCGAGGCGGCCTGTGCGAGCGTCGAGCAACCTCTCGTTCAGACGATCCCACCGAGCGATGGCCTGAACACCGTTGGCGTCGTTCTGCTCGGCGCCCTCGTCATTGTCGTTCTCGTGCTATCGCGCATCGAAGTTGCGGCGCTGAATTCGACCGCCGGTGTTGCAGCATTCGCGGGCGGCCTGCTCTTCGTCGCGGCGTGCCTGCGTCACGTCAACGAGCAGAACCACCGCGCCGCCGCATTGGCGGCAATCGCCGCGTCTTCGTCTCTTCCCACCTCAAGTCCGAAGTACTGACAGGCTGCCTCGTGCAGTTCGACAAGGAAATGTCGTTCCTTACCGAGAAACGTCGCGTCCTAGTTGCTGCGCAAGAACGCAACGATATCGGCAACATCCTGCGCACTCAGCCCCAGCTGCGCGGCACTCATCATCAACGAGCCGGGCATCCGTCGGCGTGTCGCGACGCGATCGAGCGGGATGATCTGCGTCACGCCACCCATGCTGCGCATCATCAGCGGATCGCCTTCCTTGAGGATCACGCCCTGGATGGTCAGCCCGTCCTTCGTCTTCAGCTCGGTACCGTCGTAGCCGTGAGCGATCTCGAGGCTTGGCTTGACGAGCGCCGTGGCGACCACTTCGGGCGACTTGCCGCGGCCCCAGCCGTCGAGCGTCGGCCCGACCTCGGCGCCGGCGCCGCCGATCGAGTGGCACATCAGGCACCGGGCGGTCGCCGTCTTGCCGCGCGCGGCGTCTCCATTGAGGCGCGCGATGTCTTCGACGGACAACTGTGGCAAATCGGCTGGCGCGGGTGGAACGACGACCTCCTTCAGCTGGATCGTGTCCGGATCATAGATGCCGGCCGCCTTGAGCGCGGGACGCATGCCGTACTCGGGCGCTGACCAGTCGCTGCCGAGACGATTCAGCAGCCACCAGGTCGCCGATTCGCGCAACGGGCTGCTCGCGTCAGCGAGGCTGAGCATCGACTTCGCCGCCGAGGGATCGGTGACAAACGCGAGCGAATCGAGGGCGAACCGCCGATCGGCGAGCGACAGCTGTGACGCGCGCGCGCGGGTGGTCAGGTCCGCCACCGCCGCCGGCACGTGCAGCCGCCACGCGATCCGCGTGAACGCCGGCGACCATGCGGTCGGATCCTTCGCGCCGAGCACGGGGCGCAGCCGGTCATAGAGCGCGGCTTCCTTGCCTGAGGCGCCCGTGCCCAGCGCTTCCAGGTAGCTGCGATCCTGGCCATCGTAACCACGGGCGATGTCGACGAGAACGTCCAGCACCGATGGGGACGTCTGATCGCGCATCGATAATGCCACCTCTCGACGCACACCGGCATCGCCGTCGCGGGCGAGTCGCGCCGCGACCGGCATGATGTCGAGGTTGGCGCGACGCATGGCGCGATAGGCGGCGATGCGCAACGCCGGATCAGTGTAGGACTCCGGCGTTCCCGCTCGCTTCTGACCTTCAGGACCAAGCTGATACAGCAGGTAGATGGCGCGCCCGCGCATATAGATATTGGGATCGTTGAGCAGCGCCGCGACGGCGTTCACCGCGCTTGCGCCCCGCGCTTTCAAGCCCTGGAACCCAATCGCGCGAACGTTCACCGCCGGCGAACGCAGCGCGGTGATCTGGCCGTCTATGGTTGACGCGTCAAACTTGGGAACGCGCGACACAAATCCCTTCGGCGCGATCCGGTAAATCGCCCCTGACAGCGTCTCGTCGAGATCCTGATGGCCGCCGACGCGCGCGTCGATCCAGTCGCTGACATAGAGAGCGCCGTCGGGACCAACCGCGACGTCGGACGGCCGGAACAGCGTCGCGATTGCGCGAGTCACCCCGGTCGTGCCCATCACGAAATCGGATCCCGCGTATTCCTGTTTCGGGTTCGAGGTGAGAAAGATCTTTCGATCGAGCGCGAAGCCCGCGCCCTGGGGCGCTGGCTTGTAGGAGAACACTTCGTTTCGACCGGCATCGGCTGCGAAGAACGTTCCCTCCCATTGCGGCCCTAGCGCGCCGTTCTCGTAGAAGACATTTCCCGTCGGCGAACCGCCACCATAGACGTCGCCGGCCGGCGTCATCCCCGGATCGTCCTGACGCCACTCCGCCACCGGAATCGACTGACCTGGACGGCGATCCGCCTGCCACGTTCGCTGGCCGTCCATCGATGAGAATCCGAAGTTGGCATATTCCATCACCCAGCTCACGCGGCACGCCGGCGGATCGTCGTTGTCGTTCTGGAACACGTCGCCCAGCGAAGTGACCGACTGCTCATAGCTGTTGCGATAGTTCGATCCGATGATCTCGGCGTTGGTGCCGTCAGGATTCATCCGCACCGTGAACCCGCCGACATACACGTGGTCATCGTCGCTCGGTTTTCCTGCGTACATCGCCGGATCGTTCGGGTACTTGAATGGGCCGACCGGGTTCGGACGATACGAACCAAAGATTCGGAATGTCTTCCCCGACTTGTCGGTGAACATCCCTCCGGTGTTGCCGGAGTTGAAGATCCACTTCCCATCGGGGCCAAACGTCACCGAGTGGAGCGAGTGGTCGTGGTTGATGCCCTGGAAACCGGTGAGGAGCACCTCGCGCTTGTCCACGGCCGGATCGAAGCGCTGATTTCGATCGACGTCGGTGTAAACGATGAGGTCGGGCGGTTGCGACACGATCACCTTGTTGTCCATGACGGCGACGCCAAGCGGCGCGATCAGCCCTGGCTCCTGCACGAACGTCCAACTCTTGTCGGCCTTGCCGTCACCGTCGGTATCCTCGAGAACGATGATGCGATCGCCGTCCGGCTGGCGGTTGTAGTGCTGACGATAGCGAACACCCTCGGCCACCCAGATGCGGCCATCGCGATCGATGTCGAAGTTCGTGGGGTTGTGCAAAAGCGGCGTGGCCGCCCAGAGCGTGACTTCGAAGCCGTCAGGCACCTTGAACAGATCGAGAGGGATCTGAACGGGCTGCGCCGGCGGCGTCGTGGTCGCCTGGACCGGCGGCGGCGGAGGGGTCTGCTGACCGCCCTGCATGGATGCTGGTCCGAAGGCCTGCTCGGGCACGACGATGGCCGGCAGCAGGACGAGCATCACCTTCAGCCGCGAAAAAGTCTGTCGGCGCATATGAGTCTTTCCCTTCGCTATCGGTTGTATTGGTCGGCCAGAACGGCTCGGCCGAGCTCAAGTGGATCGCGTCGCTAAGAGTGTCACTTTATACGGATCCGATTCACTTGCGAAGCCATTCAGTTCGTATCGGGGGCGGCAAGGCCTATTTCCCGCAGGCAGGTGCCGCGGGCGGCTTCCATCCGGACAGCTGCGCGACTCCGGGGTTGGCGGCTTGTAACTGCCGCAGCCGATCGAATGCCGCATCAATCGCGCGACATGGCGTGTCAACGCCGGCGACGATGCTCGGCGTTGGTTCTGCATCACCGACGAGCATGTCGTTCAGGCGCCGGGCGAGGTCGCGATGCGCGACCCCGACGCCACCTGGGCCGTTGGTTATCTCCAGCAGCGCCGTCTCAATCGGCTGCCCTGCAACCGCCGGTCGGACCTGTTGAAGGAAATTGAAGGCGTTGTAGGTTGCCGTTATGCCGGCAACCATGCGCTGCTGCAGCCGGAATTGCGCCGCCAGCCCCGCGGCGTCGACCTGCACGCGCGGATCCGCGACGACATCGAACGGCTGCGTGTAGCTGCGCCCGTTCACGGTCAGCTTCGCAATGTAGGTCCCCGGCAGCACCATTGGTCCGACGAGCGTTGATCGGTACGTGAGTCCCGGCAGCGCGTGCCAGTTCAGCGTGTATTCGCGGTAGTCGAGCAGCGTGCCGTTGTAGCCGTAGTTCAACGCCGGCGGGTCGGGATACCGGAGATCCCAGTTGATGCGGTGCATCCCTGCGGTCGTCGGCAGCACCGTCGGCGGCGCCAGCCAGTACTCTGGCACGTTGGGCATCGTCGTATCGGCAGGCGGCGCAACGTTCGTGAACTCGCGGATCGTCGCACCTGACCCGTCGGCAATGCTCAGCGTCACTGCTCCCGATGCCGATGCGGAGAGATAGTAGTCAATGATGGCGCCCTCCGGCGGGTTCTCCCCCACCTTCATCTCCGGTGGCAGCGGAGTGTCCTGCGTGTTGTCCCATCGAGCCCGCGACGCAGCTGCGGGCTTGAACAGAAACGCCGGCGCATTCGACGCCATCGCCGCCCGCAGCTGTCGAAGCGGCGAGACGTCGTCAAGGATCCAGAACCCGCGGCCATAGGTCGAGATCACGATGTCGTTCCCGTGGACGGTCAGGTCGCTGACAACGGTTGAAGGCAGATTCAGCTGCAGCGATTGCCAGTGATCGCCGCGGTCGAACGATACCCACGCCGCTCTGACGGTGCCGGCATAAAGAATCGACGGATCGCCGGGATCCTCTCTGACGACGCGAACGACCGCGTCGTCCGCGAGCCCGTTCGAGATCTCCTGCCAATTGCTGCCGTAATCAACGGTTCGATAGATGTGAGGATGGCCGTCGCGGGAGAGCAGCGCAGCGTAGGCCGTCCCCGGGTTGCTGTGCGATGCATCGATCACGTTGATCGGGCCGAGCGGAAGCTTCGGAGGCGTCACGTTGTTCCATGTCTTTCCGTTGTCGCGTGTGACATGAATCAGTCCCGTGCTCGTACCCACCCACATCACTCCGTCGGCCACCAGCGAGACCGCAAGCGACTGGATCGATCCGCCTGCGGCCGGTCCGGCAACACTTCCTCCGCCAGCGGTCAAGCTCGGATTAAGTGTGACTCCCGCGGGCGCGGCGAGATCCGGACTGACGGTGCGCCACGTCTTTCCGAAATCGTCGGACGCGAGTACGTGCTGCGCCGCCATATACAAAGTGGGTGCGCCTCGTGGCGAGAACACCAGCGGCGGCGCGCCGCCGAACCGATCCTCTGCAGTTGGTTGATAGAGCACGACGACCTGGCCGGTTACGCGGTCGTAGCGACGCAGGACGTGATACCAGCCCTGCGTATACATGTAACGCCTGTCGACGGGATCGGCAATCAGGAAGCCGTTCTCAAAACCGCCCGCCGGGTACCAGTCGTTCGGCCGGATAATGCCGAAATCGCTGCGGCTCGAAACGCATGCCGTGCCGGAGTCCTGCTGCGGCCCGCAGACGTGGTACGGAAAATCGTAGTCGGTCGACACGCGATAGAACTGACCGTTGACGAGCCCGTAGTAGGGTGTCCACGTTTCGCCGCCGTCAACGGTGATCGCAGGACCTTGATCGACACCCGAAAACATCCGCTTGGGATTCGTCGGATCGATCCAGAGATACCGGGGATCTGCGCCGCTCGGTGCGCCCCAGAACGCGGCGAAATGCTGTCCACCATCGGTCGACCTGTAAATCGCCGTCCCCATGATGTACACGACGTCGGGATTCACCGGGTCCGCGTACATCTTGCCCCCCGCACTGGCAAGTTGTCGGGTACCCAAGGTCCAGGTTTCGCCACCGTCGTCGGACCGATACAGACCTCGATTCGCTGCGGCACCTCGGCCGCCGGAACCCGCGAGCGCATAAAGACGACGGCCGTGGGTACCCGCCGCGACAGCGAAAGCGCTGATGCGTGCACCGTCGGGGAGGCCCTTCGAGCTGGTGGGTTGCCAAGCTGCGCCGCCGTCCGTGGACTTGTGCACGGCGCCAGTCGACAACAGCGCAAAAACGAGCTGCGGATCGCGATAGTCCAGATAGACGTCCGACGCTCCCGACGATCCATCGGCGGGCAACACCCGGGTCCACCTACGTCCGCCGTCAGCGGAGCGGTAGACACCGCGTTCGGCGTTCGTGTCGGTCGCGGACGCAGCGGGGCCGGCGGCTCCGGCCAGCGCCCCTCGCGGGCCCAGCGCCGCGACCAGCACGTTGTCGGGATTGCGGGGATCGACGACGATGCCGCCGATGTACTGCGAAGTGGCGAGCCCGATGTTCGTCCAGGTTTTGCCCGCGTCGTTAGATTTGTAGACACCCTGTCCCGTCGTAAACGACCAAGTCACCTGGCTACCGGTGCCGACATAGACAACGTTGGGAGCGGACGGAGCGACCGCGACGGCACCGACAGAGGCGACGCGCACGGCGTCAAAAATCGGCCGCCATGTAGTCCCACCATTCGTGGTCTTCCAGACGCCGCCCTCCGGCATCCCGGCGTAGTACGTCGTCGGATCGCCCGGAACACCCGCCGGCGCTGAGATATAGCCCGAGCGCGGCGGTCCAATCGACCGCCATCGCAGGCCGGCAAAGTAGGACGAGTTGTCCCCCTGCGCACGCGGCATCGCGAACGCGTAAAGGACGACGGTGACAGACGCAATAAGAATGGTGCGCATCTTGCTCGGTGCATGGTAGCACCGGCAGAGTCGGCCGACGTTCGTCGTTCTTTTCCCCCGCGAACCGTAAGTAATACGATGAAGGCCAGCAATCAACACGTGGCGACCTCCCCAATCAATCAGTCGCGTGAATTCCTCGCCGACGGCGGGAAAGTGGGCGCCTTGATGCGCGCTCACGACTGGTCGACTTCGCCACTCGGGCCGCCTGAGACCTGGCCGCAGTCGCTGCGCAGTGTCGTCGGGCTCCTGCTGCAATCACAGTTTCCGATGTTCGTCGCGTGGGGCGACGCGCTCGGCTTCCTCTACAACGATCCGTACGCGGAAATCCTCGGCGCCAAGCATCCGCGCGCGCTGGGACGGCGCTTCTACGACATCTGGTCCGAGATCTGGCACGACATCAGTCCACTGATCGATGCCGCGATGGCAGGCTATGCGACCTACCGCGAAGATCTGCCGCTCGTCATGAACCGCAGGGGGTATGACGAGCAGACGTGGTTCACCTTTTCCTACTCGCCGGTTCGTGACGAGAGCGGCAGGGTCGCGGGCATGTTCTGCGCGGTGTCGGAGACGACGCAGAAGGTTCTCGCTGAGCGCGCGGCGCGCGACAGCGAGGCGCGGCTCCGCGACTTGAATGAGACGCTCGAGCGCCGGGTGAAAGAAGCGGTCGCCGAACGCAACCTGCTCGCGGACATCGTCGAAGGCACGAACGCGTTCGTTCAGGTGGCGGACTCCGACTACCGCTGGCTCGCCATCAATCGCGCCGCGGCCGACGAGTTCGAGCGCATCTTCGGCGTGCGTCCCGCAGTCGGCTCCAACATGTTGGAGCTGCTCGCGTCGCAGCCGGAGCATCAAGCAGCGGTGAAAGCTCTCTGGTCGCGTGCCCTGAGTGGCGAAGAGTTCACGGCGATTGAGGAATTCGGCGATCCGACCCGCGATCGACGGGCCTACGAAATGCGCTACAACGCGCTGCACGATCCGAGCGGCAAACAGATTGGCGCGTATCAGTTCGTCTACGACGTCACCGAGCGGCTGCGCGATCAGAAACGGCTGCGGACCGCCGAGGCGGCGCTTCGCCAGGCGCAGAAGATGGAATCGCTCGGCCAGCTGACGGGTGGCGTCGCGCACGACTTCAACAATCTGCTGGCGGTGTTCGCCACGGGCCTGCAGTTGCTCGAGCGCGACGTCAGCGGACAGCAGCGCCAGCGTGTGTTCGAGGGCATGCGGCGCGCGATTTCCCGAGGGACCGGACTGACCCGGCACCTGCTCGCCTTCTCGCGACGACGGCCTGTCAATCCGGAGTCGATCGACATCGCGGCGCATCTCAAAGGCATGCGCGAGATGCTCGATGGGTCGCTCGGCGGAAACATGCACGTCGAGATGAAATTCGACGCCGACGTCTGGCCGGTGGAGGTCGACGCCGGCGAGATGGAGCTGGCGATCGTGAACCTGTGCGTGAACGCGAGGGACGCGATGGGGGGCGGCGGGCTCATCACCATCACGCTGGAGAACGTGACCGAGCAAGCGGAAGGCGATGCGTCGGGCGAGTTCGTTAAGCTCGCCGTGACCGATGCCGGCGAGGGCATGTCGGCTGACGTGCTGGCGCGCGCCTTTGAACCGTTCTTCACGACGAAAGACGTCAGCAAAGGATCCGGCCTGGGCCTGCCCCAGGTGTATGGCTTCGCTCAGCAGTCCGGGGGCCGTGTCTCGATCGAGAGCACGGTGGGACGAGGCACAACCGTGACGCTCCTGCTGCCCCGATCGTCGCAGCAACCGGTCGCTCCGGTGGCCAGTGCCGATCGATCGGGCGCGGCCGCGTCAGGCGACGACAATGCGCGCCGCGGTCACGTCCTGCTGGTCGAAGACGATCATGAAGTGTCGGCGCTCACCCGTGAGATGTTGAGCTGCCTTGGCTTTTCAGTGACGCATGTTGCGAGCGCCGTCGCGGCGCTTGGGGCGCTGGCGAACGAACGGCCGATCGACATCGTGCTGTCCGACATCATGATGCCAGGCGGTGTGACCGGGGTCGAGCTGGCGCGTGAGATCAGGCGCAGGCATACGGATCTGCCGATCATTCTCACCACCGGCTACGTCGAAGCCGCGTCCGGCATGCAGGCGAGAGAATTCGATCTACTGCCGAAGCCGTACAGCCTCGAAGCGCTGGCTGAGGCGCTCGGCGTAGACGTCGAGTAACTCACCAAGCGACAGCCACCCTCACGCTCTCTTCTTCCTTTCGCCTCTGGGTCCTACTCTCGAATACGGCGTGACAATGAAGTGAGGTATAGCCATGCTGACGCAGACCACAAAGGCGGTCTCGTTTGCCGCGCTCCATGCGCAAGCGGACGCCTTCATCATTCCGAATCCCTGGGACGTCGGAACGGCTCGACTGCTCGCCACACTGGGCTTCGAAGCGCTGGCAACAACGAGCGCCGGATACGCCTTCTCAGCGGGGAGACCCGACAACGTCGTGACCCGCGACGAGACCATCGCCCAGGCGGCTTCCATTGCATCCGCGACCGACCTCCCGGTCAGTGCCGATCTCGAGAATGGCTTCGGCGACGATCCCGGCAGTGTCGCGGAAACCATCAGACTGGCAGCTGCGGCGGGTGTGGTCGGCGGTTCGATCGAGGACGCCTCGGCACGCACGAATGGGAAGCCGTACGACATCACCCTGGCGACAGACCGGATCCGCGCCGCCGGGGAAGCGGCGCATGGATTGCCATTTCGATTCGTGTTGACGGCGCGCTGCGAGAATTTTCTCGTGGGACGACCCGACCTGTCAGACACGATCACACGATTACAGGCGTACCAGGAGGCAGGCGCAGACGTGCTCTATGCGCCAGGTCTCACGTCGACCAGCGACATCGCCACCCTAGTGCGCTCCGTCGATCGCCCGGTAAACGTCGTGATGGGGTTGGCCGGTGCGCAGTTCTCAGTGGCAACTCTGTCCGCGCTAGGCGTGAAACGAATCAGCATCGGCAGCGCGCTCGCCCGCGCGGCGCTCGGAACTGTGCTCCGCGCCGGCCGTGAAATGCGCGAACGCGGCACATTCGATTTCGCGAGGGAAGCCGTCGAGTATGGCGAGGTCAATCGGATCTTCGCGACGTACGGTTCGTCGTCGTGAGGCGACGATCAATCAACGACCGCCACCCCCACGCTGCAGCGTGACAGTGAAGTACGTTCGACCGATCATCGTTGCTTCGAGAATACCTGCCGCATCGCTTCAGCAAAGTCCCGAGCCAGGTCTGGCAGCCGATGGATGAATTCCTGGATCTCGGGAATGTGATGCGACGCGATCCACACGACGATCGCCATCCCGGTCAGCCAGATTGCCGCGTTCCAGAACGCATACAGTCCTGGCTGCCCCGGCCCGGGCAGGTTCCAGGACCAATGCTGGGCCGCGCGAACTGGCGACACCACAATCTGGTAGCCGATGAACAGAATCAGCGCACCTGCCCAGACAGGGACGTCTTCCGGCAACCGCCACGCGAAGATTCCGCCGGTGTTCACCAGGGAAATCGTCATCGCGGCCATCGTCACGAACAACGCCAGATGCGCGAGCGCAAACAGCGGAGCGATGCCCGCGGTCCACGGCGGAGGAGTTGTTCCTGAGGCCCAACCGTAGCGGCGCCACTGCCGCTGTTGTTGTCGCCACTGACGACGCCAGTGCCGCTGCCCTTCGGCGTACTGTTTTTTCGCGCGCTCAATCACTTCCTTCGCGTTGAAAGGAACGCCGCCCGCGGCCGCCCGCTCCTCGCTCGTGCGCGCCTCGGGGACGATGAACATCATCGCGACATAGATGATGATGCCCGCCCCTCTGCTGACCACAGCCATGAGCACGAACGCGATGCGGACGAGCGTCACGTCGATCCCGAAGTACGACGCCAGGCCATTGCAGACTCCGGCGATCCTCGCGCCGTCGGGATTCCGGAAGAGTCGTTTTGCCCGATGTTCGGTGTGTGCCCCCTGTTTGTCTCCAGCGGCCTTCTCGTCGGTACTCGTCGCGTCCTCTCCAGCCGATGCGTCGATCGGCCCCATCTCCTTGACGATTTGGTCGACTTCGCTGGCGGTGACGACGGATTTGTGCGACCCCAGAAATCTCTGACACTTCTCAGCGATCGCCTGTTCGAGGTCGGCCATGATTTCCGCGCCGTCGGGATTCGCGGCCAGGGCGCGTTCGGCGCCGGCCAGGTATTCGCGCAGCGCTTCGTACCCGCTCTCGTCGAGCTGGTACGCATTGCCATTTAGGTTGATGCTGATGACTTTCTGCATGGCTATGATCCAAGTTGCGTGATCGTCACGTTCAGCTGTTTCCAGTACTCGTTGAGATCGGCGAGCTGGGATTTGCCTTTGGCCGTGAGCTCGTAGTACTTGCGCGGTGGGCCGGCTTCGGACTCCTGCCATTCGTAATCGAGCAATCCGTCGCGCCTCATCTTGCTGAGGAGGGGGTAGAGCGTCCCTTCCTGCGTGGCGAATTCGCTATCGCTGAGACGCTTGAGGATGTCGGCGGCGTAGACCTTGTTGGCAGCGATGATCTTGAGGATCAGGAATTCCAGCAGCCCCTTGCGAATCGCGGCGAATCTGTCGGACGTTCCCATTTCAAACCCAGCTACCTTTTTATGACAAGGTAGCTGGGTTGTCAATTGGACGTGGAATCGCGCGGATTGGTTCCTATGAAATGCTTGGAACTCGTCTCAGAGCCCCGAACTGAAGCGAACGAGCGCAGCGAGTGAGCCTCGCGAACGGAGCGAGCGTGGCGCAGCAGCGAGCGAGAGAGTGAGTAGGGAGTCCGAGGGGCGCAGCCCCTCGGAGTAATTAGCGAGGGGCGGGCACCACTGCCGGGCGCACGATGAACGGCTTCGGTGCCATCCCGAAACCGCCCTCGGTGCCGACGATCAACGGTATGGGACCGACCGCGGCCCCTGCCGGGACGGCCACCTGCAGTTCGGTTCCGTCCATCGACCGTGCGGGAACAACCAGACCGTTGAAGAAAACGCCCGCCGGTTCCTTTGTGCTGAAACCGCTACCGATGATTCTCACGATTGTCCCGGGCGGGCCTGATTCAGGTGAGACGCCGCTTATGGTCAACGGACCGCCCAAGGTCGGGTCGCACGCGTCGCCGATGCCGTCCTGATTCACGTCAAGTTGAGTGGCGTTCGGAACCGCCGGGCAATTATCCAGATCGTCGTCAACGTAATCGTTATCGGCATCACCGGCTCGCGCGACGTCGAGCCGGGCTGAGGCGCTGTTACTGACAGCGGCATCCGCGGTGCTCGTGGCAGTCATCCGCAGTTCCACATCAAAGAACCGCTCGGCATGGGCAGGCACGGCAAGCGAGAACGAGGGCGTGGCCGACGTTCCCGGTTGCACGGTGACGACCGCGGGCGACAAGTCGCGAATCTCGCCGACGGTCGTCGTCACCTTCAGCGCGAATGTCGCCGCTTCATTGCCAACGTTGGTGACGGCAAACGAAAATCGGCGGCTGCTTCCGGGTGCGACGACGTCCAGCATTGGGCGGGTGAAAAAGACGGCAACTGGCTGCGCGCGAAATGTGACAGGGTGGACCCTCTGGACGGGCGCGCCGGACTCCTCGAGACCATTCATGACGATCCGGAACGGCACGGCAGGAGGATCGAACGTTCCGAGATAATCGTCGCCAGAAGAATCGGGCAGCCGTTTCCGCAACGACACGTTGCGCAGCGTCGCGCCGGTTTCATCAATGAGCCGAAACGTCGCATCGTCCGGGCCTCGGTCGGGCCGCGCCCGCCCGGTCGCCGGCATGCCGGTCAGCGGCAAGCCGTCCATCTCAAAGTATCCTCCGTGCACACCCTCCTGCAGGCGGACGAAGTCGAAGTCGTCGAAGCCGATCGGACTGTTCCCGACTGCCTTCACCAGAACATGTCCGGAACCAGCGACCTCGACCCGCCAAATGCCAGGCTGAGGACGTGCGATTGTCATCACGCGCAGGTTCGCTGGCATCTCGCGATCCAAGTCCATCGTCTTCAGATCGGAGAACCTCACATCACGATCGGTCTCGCTGACGCGTGCGCCATTCGGCCTCAACAGGGTGCCCGACACACCGGGGATAGACTCGATGGAGACCACCAGTCGGGTGATGCTGGCGTCGACGGGGACGTCAATCACGCGCGCGCCGCGCACACTGGCGCGGGCAGAGATAATCGTCCGCGGCGCATTGTCGTCGTCCTCCCACCCGAGAAGGTCGGCGGGCACATTCAGATCTTCTTCGGGGGTTAACGTGAGTTCACCACGCTCGTTCACACGGTGGTAGGGGCTGCGATCGTCGACCGCGACTCCCGCCGTGATCGCTTCGCCATGATGACGCGTCCAGGGAAACGTTATTCGAACAGTTTTTCGCGCACGGACGTCGAGCGTGATCGCTGCATCCCCACTACTGTTGCGGTCGAGCGCGACATCCAGGAAGACACGCGCGAGCGACGGTGCGTCTCCATTGTTCGCTACTGCAATAGCGCACGTGACCTCCTGCGCCGGTTGCGGGTACTCCGGTGAGCATCGAACCGATTCCAACACGACGTTGGAGCGCGGCCACTGCTGCGATGGAAGGTTGAGTATCCGTGGCAGCGCGCCGAGACGATCGAGCATGACCACGACGCGGCCGCGGCTGATGAACGCCGCGTCGAGTCGCGGCACACCCCAGCGATCGACCCTGGCGTCCTGCACGTAGTCGCCCAGCCTCACACCAACCGTGACCGTACCTCTGGAATCCGTTGCGGCGACGATGCCGCAGAGGGGCACGGCGGGATTGTCGTGATCGCGCTCGCCCGCACACAACCCAGGCGTCCAGTCGTACTGCGCTGACGGACCGAGGGTCTGACGAAGCCAGAGGTCGAGCGAGACGTCCGGCAACGACGGATCCAGGCTGGACGCGCTCACACTCTGCGCGCGGTGGATCCTTTCAGGCTGCGCCGCGGCGACCGCCGGGAAAAGGACGCAGACGACGGTCACGAGTCGCAGTGTCGTGCGCATCAGACATGCCACCCCTTACGAATCCGTGGTCTGCATTACACGTTCGTCCGTTCCTCGCGGGACCGCCGAGAAAGTGACGATCAATCCTGGATAATCGCTGCCGAGAGTGCAGAAGGCGAGCCACGGAAGAACACGGGTCGATTGTCCCGCGCGCCGCGTGGCGTCAGCGGAATTCGAAACCGGCCCGTCTCAGAAGATCCTTGTCGGCACCCACGTAGATGAAGTACTTGCCGTCGATATTCACGATCGCATCTGGATTGCTGACCAACCGCTCGAGGCCGTAGGTGTAGCCGACGTAGCCGACGATGGCGACCGTTTCGCCTCGGTCGACGGCCCGGTCGATCTTTTTGATGTAGGGAGGGTATCGATCGCGATCCGCCTTCCATCTGGCGACGACGGTTTCATCGCTGTAGAACGTGATTGGCCATTGCAGCAGGGCGTTCATGGCAAAGGCATGCGTCACGCCGCGTGACTGCAGGTAACCAATGACTCTTCGCAGCGTCTTCGTCTCACTGGGACTGTTCGCGGCATTCGTCCACCACATGTAGCTGTAGTTGGCAAACTCGTTCATCGACACCGCCTGCAGCGCCAGCACGAGAGCGATAACGGCGGCCGCTCTCCGCGGCGACACGCAATGCCGGTCGATCCAGTCGAAGAACTCCACACCCGCCAGGAAAACCAGCGGAGCATTCACCGCCAGCACGTACCTCGGATCGCGCCACTCGAGGAGCACCCAGTTCGCCGCGAGGGTCGAACACACCGAGGCAAACAACCAGTGCGACCATTCGAGCGGCTTGCGGGAAACGATGCGATAGACCTGTAACAGCACCGCAGCGCCGAGCATCACCAGCCACATCCAGGCGACCAGTGTCGTGAAGGGACCTGGATGCACGACCGTGCCGAAGTAGTACGAACCGGTGAGATTCAGGTAGACCTGGTTGAAGAGCAGCGGAACCGATTGCAGCGGATGGCGGTCGCCGATCGGTGGACCGAACCAGGTCTCGGCCGAGCCGGCGCTCCAACGCGTTCGCATCGCGAGAACGATGAGGACGAGGGACGCAACGCCAAGAACATAGGAGGTGATGCGGTCGATTCGTCGGCGATTCAACCAGAGAAAGTACACGACAATTGGGAACATGCTCGGAAGCGACAACGGCTGGGCAAAATAGATGATGCTGGTCATCCCGCCGGCGATCAGCCACGGCCCACGACCTGCGTCCTTGCGTGTCAGCAGGTAGAGCGTCGCGCCCGTGGCGGAAAAGGCGGTGACGTAGCCGCTCCACGCCTTCATCGCTGTCGCCGCCCACGCGGGCATCAGCACGAGCAACAGCGTGATCCAGAAGCTGCGCGCCGCCCCGAGCACCCGGGCAAACGCCAGGAAGTAGAAGGCGATGCCGACGATCCAGACCGCGAGGATCGCAATCTTCAGCGCGACGGCCCCGGAGCCAAACAGGGTGAAACTCAGCGCGGCGGCCGGCGCCTCGACGATCGACAACCCATACTTCTGCCCGTAAAAGAAGAGCGGGAACTCACGGCCCTGCGCCACATGCATTCCCATCAACCCGAGAATGCATTCGTCCCCCTCGAGCAGCAGATTCCGGCTGAGGAGCTGCGGAAGGCGGGACACGAGCGAGACGGTCGCAAGCGCCGTGAGATAGAGCCAGGTTGGGCGGATCATCGAATCACAGAAGGATAACCGTGTTCTTCGGTGTTTTCCGCGGGCTGATCCCCGATATCGTCCGTGGCTTGACTACGTGGTGAGACGATCGCAACAATCGACAATCGGCCGCGCCATGGGCGACAGCTGCTCGACGGCGGTGGCTGCAGAACATCGATGACAGAACAGACTTCGGTCGTCTCAGCGCATCTCTCGCGCTACGACGCGCTGCTGCGCATCTCGAAGACGCTCGCCCAGCATCAGACCATCAACGAACTGTTCGAGGTGCTGGCCGACGAGCTCCACCCGCTCATCCCGTTCGACTACCTCGCCCTGGTCGTTCACGAGGAATCGACCGAGCTGCTGCGCCTCGTCGTCCTCGAACCGAAAGAGATCACGCCGCCGATTGTCTCGGCGCCGCTCGACCACCATGGGCCTGCCGCCGACGTCTGGCGGACGCAACAGGCTGCGATCATCCCGATTCCTGAACACGGCTCGCTGCATCCAACGCTCGAATTCATCCGCTCTCAGGGACGGAAGATGACGTGCTGGCTGCCGCTCACGACTGCGCACGGGAAGGTCGGCATCCTGAGCTTCGGCAGCCGGTCGAGCGCGGTTTACACCGAGGACGTCGTCGCCTTCATGGAACAGGTTGCCGCCGGCGTCGCCATCGCCGTCGAGAACGGCGTGAACCGCGAACGCGCGCGGCGCTACGAAGGCGAGCTTCGCGAAGAACGGGACCGGCTGCGGTTCCTTCTCGACGTCAACAATCTTCTCGTCTCAGAGCTTCAATATCCGGCGCTGCTCGAGGCGATTTGCGCGGCCGTGCAGCGAATCGCCGATGCCGATCACGTCGGCGTCGCGCTCTGGGACCAGGACGCGCGACAGCTCAGGCTCGATCTCATTTATGACAAGTCACACGGCCTCTCCACCTCGGACGCGGTCATCGACCTGGAGAAGTCGGCCGCGGGGGAAACGTTCCGGCGAGGCGTGGCCGGCGTATTTCGGCGGGCCGAGATGGAACGACTCGGATGGGCGGGGGCGTCCTTTCTGAAGACGGAAGGTGTCGAATCAATCTGTTGCGTACCGCTCACGAGCCGTCAGCGCCAGCTCGGCGTGCTGTATGTCGGCAGCGCCAAGCGGGATGCCTTTTCAGCCGATGATGTGGCGCTGCTTGGACACACCTCGGCGCAGATTGCGATTGCCCTGGAGAACGCGCGCGCCTACGAACAGATCGCCAACCTCAACGCCCGGCTCACTGACGAGAAGCAGTATCTCGAAGGGGAGCTGCGGCACGAGTTCAGTGAGATCGTCGGGGCGAGCCCCGCGCTGCGGAAGGTCCTGAAGGCGGTCGAGACCGTGGCGCCGACCGACAGCACGGTCCTGATCCTCGGCGAAACCGGCACCGGCAAGGAGCTGATCGGGCGCGCCATTCACGATCTCAGCTCGCGGCGCGATCGCAACTTCGTACGCATGAGCGTGGCTGCGCTGCCCGCGACACTGCTCGAGAGCGAGCTGTTTGGATATGAGAAAGGCGCCTTTACCGGCGCCAATGCCAGCCGAAGCGGTCGCCTGGAACTGGCAAATCGGGGCACGCTCTTCTTCGACGAGGTCGGCGACGTTCCGCCGGAGATTCAGCCGAAGCTGCTGCGCGTCCTGCAGGAGCGCGAGTTCGAACGGCTCGGCAGCACGCGAACGGTGCGCGTGGATGTCCGGATCGTGGCGGCCACGAATCGCGAACTCGAGCGGATGGTCGAAGAGGGATCGTTCAGGAACGATCTCTACTATCGGCTGAACGTCTTTCCGATCACGATCCCGCCGCTTCGCGAGCGCACCGAGGATATTGCCGCACTCGCGCGCCATTTCGTCGGGCAGTGCGCGCGGCGCATGGGCCGGCCTGCTCTCGTCATCCCTGACGCGGCGATGGACGCGCTGAAACGGTGGAACTGGCCGGGGAATATCCGCGAATTACAGAATGTGATCGAACGGGCCGTGATCCTGTCGCCGGGACCAGACCTCGCGCTTCCCATGCAGGATATACAGCCGCGCCCGCAGCGGACCGCCGTGAGCACGAAGACAGGCGCCACGTTCAAGGACGCCGAACGCGACGCAATCCTGCGTGCCTTGCGGGAGTCAGAGGGCGTCATTGCGGGGCCGAATGGGGCCGCCGCCCGGCTGGGTCTCAGGCGGACGACGCTGCAGTCCAAGATGCGGAGACTCGGGATCCGTCGCCCGTCTTACTGATCACCCACTTGATTTTGAGAATCTGTTTCATCCCGTGCTCCAAAGCATTGGTCGACTATTGATCCCGTGATTAGTGGGCGGAAGCAGTCGACTCACCGGTCAAGTCGCGTGCTGCTGAAAACGGCGGCATCGGTGTCGACACTTCTGGCGACGCCTCGCGCTGACGGAACTCGCGGACCGCGACGCCGCAGTCGTGCGCAGCGAGGAAATTCATGAAGCGCCGATAGTCGCCGCTGGACATGCCGAAGAGCGTGAGCAGTGATTTGTAGCGGCCGCGGGATTCCCTGAGTCCCCGCCGCACCAGCTCGCGCAGATCGTGCCGGGTGATATCGCGCGCGAGAAACAACGGATACACGTGATCCCAGAATGAGACGCCTTGCGTCACCAGCGCATCGTACAGTTCGTCGGCAACCCGTCGTCGGCGATCGTGTAGCGGCGCAATCAGCGTCGGCGTTCGGCGCATCGTCGCCGGCAAGTCGTCGACGTCAACGACGCCGGTCGCCGACAGACACACGAGCTGCTCGATCACGTTCAGCAACTCACGCACGTTCCCCGGCCACCGGTATCCCAGAAATGCTCGGGTGGCCGCGTCGGTGAAGGTCAACTCCCGACCGGTGCGCGTGAGGAAGTGCTGCATCAATGCCCGCACGTCCTCGGGTCGTTCCCGCAGAGGCGGGACCTGGAGATGAATGACGCACAGACGGTAGTAGAGATCCTCGCGAAACGCTCCGGCGGCGACGAGCTCGCCGAGGTTGCGATTCGTGGCGGCAACGACGCGCACATCAACGTGCGTTGGCGGCTGATCGGAACCGACCGCCTGGATTTCACCGTTCTCGAGAAATCGCAGCAGCAGCGCCTGCATGCGCAGGCTCATCTCGCCGACCTCATCGAGAAACAGCGTGCCGTGGTGCGCGAGCTGGATCTTGCCGCGCTTGTCGCGAAAGGCTCCCGTGAAGCTGCCCTTCACATGGCCGAAGAGCTCGGACTCGAGCAGCGTCTCGGTCAGACCCGCGCAGTTGACTGCGACAAAGGGTCCGGCCTTCCGCGGAGACTGACTGTGAAGATATCGCGCGACCAGATCCTTCCCGACGCCGCTTTCGCCGGTGATCAGGACCTTGACGGGATTTCTTGCGGCGCGCTCGGCCCTCGAGAGTAGTTCGGCCATCGCACGGCTCGCGACTACCAGACTGGGGTGTGACATGGCCGTCGTCAGTGCAAGCGAACCACCACCGATCGGCGTCTGTAACTTATTGCATCAATGGAGTTTCTGAAAAGAGCCGCTTCAGTCTCTGACGTGCCGCAGTCACCTGGCGTCGTCACATGACGACGGGGCGGCAGCCCGGCGCTCGGCCTTAGAACGCGAAAGCGTCGGCGGCGGACCCGTTCAGTGCACACAATGCCATCCCGATCGACGCCGCATCCGAGATCTGATCCCGCTCGATGTATCGCCGGAGTTGGTCTTCAATGCGATGAGTCGATCCACGGTGACGCTTCAGCGCGAGCATGCTGAGGGCGAGCGCGCGAATCGAGGGGTGACTCTCAGCCTGCTGCTCCAAGCGGTTCCTACTGAGGCGAACGAATAGTTTGTCATGGCGGTCCTGGAGCGCCAACAGGGCTATCGCTGTCGTGGGCACGTAGCCGGGCAGGTTGCTTCCAGGCTTGGTTGGCAGGGCGTCATTCCACCCACCCCTGGGGCACATCCGCTGCTCGAGGATCGCCTCGGCCTTGCGGATCTGTCTGTCAATGCTCGCGGCGATAACCCCGCGCGCCCGGCACTGCTTCAACGCCAGCAGCGCCCAGGCCATTGGTTCTATCCGGCTGAAGGTCCCATCGATCCACGACCATCCACGTAAACCGGCGGTGTCAGCTTGGACGGCAGGCTGGTGGGGCGCGGTGCCGCGGGCGTCGACGAGGGCGCCAGCTAGCCGCTTCAACTCCGAGATGAAGGCATCCCCAAGCGTGATGCGCGTTGAGAGGGCGAGCGCATGGAACGACCAGTTGACCAGGCCTCCGGGTTGCTCGACAAGAGCGCCGTCAACTGACGGCCAATGAGCGAGAACACGATCGGCCGTGGATCGCGACTTTTGCAGAGCCAGCAGCGCCCAGCACGTCGGCTCGAGCCGCGGCACGCACCCTGGCTCGTAACCCCAGCCACCGTCGCGATGTCTCGCGCGCAGCAGGTGATCGCGGAGTGTTGCTTCGGGCGAACAGTATGGAGTAATCATGGGCATTGGTGAATCGGCGAATTGGTGAAGTGGCGAAGTGGCGAAGTGGTGAATTGGCGAAGTGGTGAATTGGTGAATTGGCTCCGAGCGCTACCGCGGGTGCTTTAGAGCGTGGCCGGAAGGCGGCCGATGCCCCAACTCACCAATTCACCAGTTCACCAATTCACCAATTCACTAATTCACCAATTCACATCACCCACACCGTCCGAGCCGTGTCGAGGTCGCCGGCATGCTCGGTGACGGCATGGCGAATCGAACCCACATCTCGCGGGGTCGTCCACAGGAAGCGGATGGCAACATGATAGAGAGACCGGCCACCTTCGACCGGTTCGCATCGCACGACCTCGACATCGTCGGTGCATTCGTCTGCGCCAAACTTCAGTCGCAACCGACCGACCGTCCCGACGGCTAGTCGTCGGCGGCTTTCGATGAGGCAACCGGACGCGCTGATATCGACGACGCGCATCGAGACATCGCGCATCAGGACCGCTGCATGATCGGTTCGTGTCATCCGCGCCTCACCTGCTGTTCGAAAAGGATGGGCGCCAGATCGCCACCCTGGAGACGGATTCGGTGCCTCACGTCGCCCTCGAGAATCACGGGCTGACTATCGATGACATAGACGGGAAATCGCTGACGCATCTCTCCTGCGTCGACATCGCCAAGTACTACGTCGAGAACCAGCGTTTCTCCGGTCAGCGCGGCTTCGCGGCTGAGCGCAATCCATTCGTCGCCGCCGCTCTGCTGAACAGTGACGTCTGGAAATATTCGCAGCACGCCCTCAGCGGGTTCGGTAAGCCTGTATCGTTTGTCGCGTCTTCTATCGGCCATGGCGTCGATTCAGCAACGGCAATGCCGTCTTCAGGGAGATGGGCAATTCACGTCGTTTCCGGAGCGTTGACGAGCGAAGTTGACCCGCGTGCCGATGAGCTGAACCGCTGAAATCAGGTCGATTTCTGCCTGCGGGCATACGCACGGTATGCCGGGAGGCAGATCTTTTCAGGCCGCAGCCAGTTCACTGCGATCGTCGTGGTGTGTCGCTGCCTCGGTGGGTGTGGTGAATCCTCTTCGTTCCGGCCGGCCGCACGCTCCGAGAACGCATCGCAAGTCGGATACCATCACAGTTGTCAACGTTGGAGGGTTAGCGTGTCCTACATTCTCGCCCTGGACCAGGGCACCACGAGCTCGCGCGCCATCCTGTTCGATCGTGATGGCGGGATCAAAGGCGTCGCACAGCGTGAGTTCCGGCAGATTTTTCCGCAACCTGGCTGGGTCGAGCACGACCCGATGGAGATCTGGACGTCGCAGGCTGGCGTGGCGGTCGAAGTGCTCGCCGGAGCTGGCGCGCGGGCGACCGACGTTGCCGCAATCGGCATCACCAACCAGCGAGAGACGACGGTCGTGTGGGATCGGAAGACCGGACAGCCGGTCGCCAACGCCATCGTCTGGCAGGATCGGCGGACCGCGGGCATGTGCGATCGACTCCGCTCGGACGGCGCCGAGCCGCTCTTCCGCGAGCGCACGGGTCTGGTGCTCGATGCGTATTTCTCCGGCACCAAGCTGGCGTGGATCCTCGACAACGTTCCCGGTGCTCGCGCCCGTGCGGAGGCAGGGGAGCTGGCGTTCGGCACGGTCGATACGTGGCTTCTCTGGAAGCTCACGGATGGCCACCTGCACATTACCGATACCACCAACGCGTCGCGCACGCTGATGCTGAACATCCACACGCTCCAGTGGGACGACGAGCTGCTGCGCGCGCTGCGCGTGCCCGCGGGCGTGCTTCCGGCGGTCAAGCCCTCGAGCGACATCTATGGTGAGGTGACGACCACGCTTGGCCTCGAGGGCGTGAAACTGGCCGGCATTGCCGGCGACCAGCAAGCGGCGCTCTTCGGACAGATGTGCACCTCGCCGGGCATGACGAAGAACACCTACGGCACCGGCTGCTTCATGTTGCAGAACACCGGCACGAAGGCTCCCCAGTCGAAGCACAAGCTGCTGACGACCGTCGCCTGGACGCGCAACGGTGTGACCGAATACGCGCTCGAAGGCAGCGTCTTCATCGGCGGCGCGGTGGTGCAGTGGTTACGCGACGGTCTTGGCATCATCCGATCGTCGGACGACGTCGAAGCGCTGGCCCGGTCGGTTCCGGACAATGGCGACGTGTATCTCGTGCCGGCGTTTGCCGGTCTGGGAGCACCGCACTGGGATCAATATGCGCGCGGCGCGATTGTCGGGCTGACACGCGGCGCGACCGCCGCCCACATCGCCCGCGCAGCCCTCGAGTCAATTGCCTTTCAGTCGGCGGATCTGCTCGACTCGATGCAGGCCGACGCCGGCGTCCGCCTCGCCGAGCTTCGTGTGGACGGCGGCGCAGCGCGCAATGATTTCATGATGCAGTTCCAGGCCGATCTGATCGGCGCGCCCGTCGTTCGGCCGCAGATCACCGAGACCACGGCGCTCGGAGCGGCATATCACGCCGGGTTGGCGTGCGGATTCTGGAAGAGCGGAGACGAGATCGCGAAGCAGTGGCGAACGGACCGCCGGTTCGAGCCGTCAATGCCGCCTGACCGTGTTCGCGCGCTTCGTGCGCGTTGGACCGAAGCGTTGCAGCGCGCGAAGGCGTGGAAAAATCCGTGAATTGGTGAACTGGTGAGTTAGTGAATCGGCTTTGCACGCGCTACCGCGCGTGCTTGAAAGCGCGGCGGTAGCCGCGCGATGCAAATTCACCAATTCACCAACTCACCAAATCACCAATTCACCAATTCACCAATTCTGCGAGAGCTCAGGAATGAATCGAGCCGAAATGCTGGGGCGCGCTGTTGCACGGCGCGAACCGTGGGATATGGTCATCATCGGCGGCGGCGCCGTCGGCACGGGCGTGGCCGTTGACGCAGCGTCGCGCGGCTACGAGGTGCTGCTCGTCGAACAACACGACTTCGGAAAGGGCACGTCGAGTCGATCGACGAAGCTCGTGCACGGCGGTGTCCGGTATCTCGAGCAGGGAGCGATTTCGCTGGTGATGGAGGCGCTCAAAGAGCGCGGTCTGCTTCGTCAGAATGCGCCGCACCTGGTGACGGACCTCGGGTTTGTCGTCCCCAACTACGAGTGGTGGGAGGCGCCATTCTACGGCGTCGGCCTCAAGGTGTACGACATGCTCGCGGGCCGGTACGGCTTCGGTGGCTCACAGATGCTGTCCAAGGAGGAGACGCTGGAGCGCCTGCCGACGATCAAGACCGAAGGGCTTCGCGGCGGCGTCATCTACTACGACGGGCAGTTCGACGATGCACGGTTGCTGATCAACCTGGCGCAGACGGCGGTCGAACAGGGCGCAATCCTTCTGAACTACACACCGGCCACGGCGCTGACGCGCGATGGCGACGGCTTCATCGACGGTGTCGTGGTGCGAGAGGTGGAGAGCGGACACGAGTTTCGCGCCGCCGCGCGCGTTGTCGTCAATGCGACGGGACCGTTGAGCGATAACGTTCGCCGCCTCGTGCATCCGGATGCCGACCCGCTCATCGCCCCAAGCCAGGGCATTCACCTCGTCTTCGATGGATCGTTCCTTCCGGGCCGGAACGCGATCATGGTCCCGCACACGACCGACGGCCGAGTCATGTTCGCGATCCCCTGGCACGACCACACGGTGGTCGGCACGACCGACACCCCAATCACGGAGGTCGCCGTCGAGCCCCGTCCGCTCGACGAGGAGATCGAATTCATCCTTGAAACGGCCGGCCGCTATCTGCGGCGGCCGATCACGCGCGCCGACGTACTGAGCGTGTTCGTCGGCATCAGGCCGCTGGTGCGATCGGGATTGGGCGGGAACACCGCATCGCTGTCGCGGGACCATACGATTCACATCGATCAGTCAGGGTTGCTCACAATCGCCGGCGGGAAGTGGACGACTTACCGTCACATGGCCGAGGATGGCGTCGACCACGCCGCCACGCTGGCACGCCTGCCGGAAAGGCCCTGCGTCACCCGGAACCTGAATGTCCACGGCTTCCATCGTCAGGCACAGAGCTTCGGGCCGCTCTCAGTCTACGGATCAGACGCGCTGCTGATACAGGATCTCGTTCGCGCTGAACCGTCGCTCGGAACACCGCTTCACCCCGCGCTGCCGTACACGGGCGCGCAGGTGGTTTGGGCCGCGCGCGTCGAGATGGCACGGACGGTCGAGGACGTCCTCGCTCGCCGAACGCGTGCGCTCTTTCTGAATGCTCGAGCGGCGATCGACATGGCGGCCGAGACCGCCAGGCTGTTGGCGCGTGAACTCGGGCGCGACGAGGCTTGGCAGTCGGAGCAGGTCCGCGCCTTTCACATGCTCGCGGACGGCTATCTCGTCAAGCACTAGGTTCTTTCATCACATTCATGTGGCTTCCGCCTTTAGGCGGAAGTCAGCGGCAGCCACATCCTTCCGGCTAGCCGGAAGCCACAGAATCGGTTTTCAAACCAGTGCTAGGCATCCCAGAGCAAGGAGCGATCGACGCTGCGGACGGCTGAGACTCCAGAGAGCATCATCGCCGCCTCGAGCTCGCCGCGAAGAATCTCGACGACACGGTGGACGCCGGCGCTGCCGGCAACGCCGAGGGCATAACAATACGGCCGGCCAATCAAGACCGCCCTCGCTCCCAGAGCAATCGACTTCAGTACGTCCGTGCCGCGCAGAATCCCGCCATCAACGAGGAGCGGGATTCGACCGTGCACCCGATCCACGACGGCCGGCAGCGCCTCAACGGATGCGGGAACCGTATCGAGATTCCGCCCACCGTGATTCGACACAACCACTGCCTGGGCGCCCGATTGAATTGCGATCTCTGCATCCTCGGGATCGAGGATTCCCTTGAGGACCACCGGCAGCTTCGTGAACGCGCGAACCCATTCGACGTCCTTCCAGGTCGCTGGCACGCGACGCGGGTCCATGACTTCCTGTTTGCGGTGCCCTATGTCGTAGAGGTGTGGGGTCATCACATCGGGAGGGAGGCGAAAACGGGCGCGGGCTTGCCGATTGCGCGCACCGATTACTGGCGTGTCCACCGTCAGGCAGAGTGCCTCGCAGCCTGATTCCTCAGCCTGGCGAATGACGTCGCGGGTGAATCCGGGATCCGATTGAAAATACACTTGGAACCAGAGCGGCGAGGTCGCGACGCGGGCGATGTCGGCAATCGCGGTCGTGGTGCTCATGCTCACAATCAAAGTGGCGCCTGCCGCACCCGCACCACGTGCGGTCTCAAGCTCTCCTTCCGGATGCAGCACTCGATTGTAGGCGGTCGGCGCGAGCAGAATCGGGAACGCGAGATCCCGTCCGAGAAGCGTCACGCGCGTGTCGACGGTCGCGACGTCCCGAAGCACGCGGGGCCGAAGACGAATCCGATCGAACGCTTCACGATTCCATCGCAGCGTGTGTTCGTCCGCCGCGCCGGAGACGACGAACTCGTAGGCCATGGGCGTCATCGATCGACGGGCGAGTTCCTCGAATTCGATCAGGCTCAGGATGTCGCGGCAGTCAACGTCGGTGGACACGGCGGCTAGTATGTCGCAGTTCGACACGTCCCTGACGGTGTGCGTGAGGTAAAGTGGGGGGTCCACTGTCATCGCCGTCGATTTCACCCCGTTGGCGTGGGCGCAAAAACCCGGCGAGCAAGAACGATGACGGCTGTCACCTACGCGTTCATAACGTTCGTCTGTACCGTCACCTGCGCGGTGCTCGGCACGACCATCCGCTCGAAGCTTCCTGAAGCGCACCTCAACAAGGAGTCACAGGACGTGATCCGCCTCGGGATGGGGCTGGTCGCGACGATGACGGCGCTGCTCCTTGGTCTTGTCACCGCCGCGGCGAAAGGTTCGTTCGACACGCAGGACGTGGCGGTAAAGAATGCGGCAGCCGGAATCGTGTCACTCGACCGCTTGCTCGCACGTTACGGCCCGGAGACGCAGCCAAGCCGTGCGTTGCTCAAGAAGGCTGTCGCCGACCGGCTCGAATCGATGTGGCCGCCGAACGGCGCACGACCGGTCGATCTCGATTTGACCCGGCATCGATCACCCGACACGTTGCCGGCTGAACAATTCGAGAACCAGCTTTTGGCGCTATCGCCACAGACCGACACGCAGAGGTGGTTGAAGTCCGAAGCGCTGAAGCTTACAGAAGAGACAATCCGAACCCGATTCCGCCTGCTTGGCAGCGCCACGGGCGCCGTCCCGAAAATGCTTCTTGTCGTCGTGATCTTCTGGTTGTCGATGACGTTCGCCAGCTTTGGTCTCAGCGCTCCGCGAAACGCCACGGTCGTCACGGTCCTCGTCATCTCGGCGCTGTCGGTTGCGGCGGCCGTGTTCCTGATCCTCGAACTGGATGGTCCGTTCGAGGGGCTGATCCGCATCTCCAGCGAACCCATTCGTTTCGCGCTCGCCAATCTTGGCGGTTGAGCCTTACCGCACCGTCGGCTGCCCTCCCATTACAGCCGTCGGCGTGACCACCGCCGACAGGCCGGAACCGCTCGGCCGATGCCTCTCGTCTCTGATGCGACAGCTGCGCGACCGATCCGCCGACATACGAATCATCATCGTCGACGGCTCGAAAAAGCCCGCAAACGAATCTCTGAATCGATCGCTTGCCAGATCGCTCAGCGCGTCCAGCGGCCGTAAAATCGTGTTCATCGGAAGTCGCGAACGGCGGACGTTTACGAAAGATCTTCACGCGATTTGTCCGAGCGAGCTGGTTGAGTTCGCGGTCGCACCGGGCGCATCAGGGAACAGGAACCTTGCCGTCCTGCTGACCAGCGGCGAGAACGTGCTGCTCGTGGACGACGACGTGGTGTGCGATCTGTGGAGGATGCGGTCGTTCCGGAAGACGGTCGACGTGTGTGGCCATGTGGAGCGGCGCGATATCGCGTTCTTCAAGACGCGCGCCGGCACGCGGGACGGCATGGTGCGCGCCGACACGAACCTGCTTGACGCGCATGAGGCCCTGCTTGGCCGCTCACTGCAGTCTCTTTGCACGGGCACGTCGATGCGCGTGGAAACCAGTCGCGCGTGCCGCTTTCTGAAGGAGGGGCTCGCAGGTGTGCGCAACGTCGTCGTCCGAAAGACGTTCAGCGGGCTCGTCGGCGACGTGGGTACGGGCAATCCGGAACGCCTGCTCTTTGGCACCGGGGTGTGGAAGCACCTGTTGGAATCGAGTCGTCAGGTGTACGGCACTGCGTTCAAGTACCGCGAGGTACGCATGGTGGCCGATCGCTACCTTGTCACCCACGATCCCGGGTGCAGGGGGTTCTCCATGGGCCTCGCGAACACCGCCATGGTTCCACCGTTTCTGCCGACGGGCAGAAACGAGGACGGGCTGTTCGGGCTGACGCTCTCGGCGATCGATCGAACCGCCGTTGGCGGCCACATTCCCTACGCGGTTCTCCACGAGTCCACCCGGCCACCGAGCTATGGGAGTTACGCGTTCGTGTCAGCGACGCAGACGAGGGTCGCGGATCTGATGATCCATCTCGTCAACTCGTGGCCGTCAAACAAGGCGACGAGACCACGGCAGCGTCTCGCGCGTCTGGCGGCGTGGCTGGACGAGCTGGCAAGTTTCGATGAACCGGAATTCGCCAGGGCGATCGTTGGCTCGATCTTCAACGCCCGCGAGCGCGAACTCAGACTGATCGAGAAGGCCCTTCAACCTGGAAGCGGCTATCCAGACTATTGGCAGCGCGATCTTCGGCGGTATCGCCAGATCCTGCTGGCGAACCTTGCGAAGCCCGAGTTCTTCGTCCCGGTGGAGTTCTCGGGTGCCCGATCGGTGCCGCACGGGTACAGACGGATTCGTGAGTTCGTCCGGATGTCTTCTGAATGTCTGAGGGTGTGGCCGACGTTGTGGAAGGAGGCCAGGACGAGGACGAAGGTCGGGTAAGAGGCGGCGGAGAGGGAGGGGACGAAGAGAGCGGAGAAGATTCACTCCGCTACCTTCAGGACCTACAATGCACTACACACGGAGGATCTCTTGATCGATCGTCGACGTTTCATCCTGAGTACGGCAGCCGCAGCGCTCTATTCGACACGACCTCTTGCCTGGCGCGCCGCCAGCGCTGAACTGGGGTCGATCGACGGCAGCGTTGGCGGAAACAACTTCACGCCGGCTCAGTTTCTCGACTATCTGAGCTCGATCAAGCTGACGTGGGCGATGATCTCTCTGCCTGCGGCGGTGCTCGGCGACGAGGCGGCCGTCCGCCAGGTTCGTGAGCACGCCGATAGGCTGGGGATCAAACTGCAACTTGCGTTCGGATCGGTGTGCCCCAGCTCGCGATCGTTCAACGCGCAGAACGGGACGCTGGAGGCGCAGGTCACGCGCGCGCTGAAGGCCTCGCAAATCTTCGGCGCCACCTGCATGCGGTGCGTTCTGGGCGGCGATCCTGAACGCCCACAGATCGAGATGCACATCGACAATATGATCCAGGCGGTCCGCGGCATCCGCTCCCGCATCGCCGATTCCGGGATCAAGCTCGCGGTCGAGAATCACGGCGGGGATCTCCAGTCGCGCGAGATGAAAATGATGATCGAGGCCGTCGGCCCCGACATCATGGGCGTATGTCTCGATTCGGGCAATCCGGTCTGGATGCTCGAGGATCCGCACATGACCCTCGAGATGCTGATTCCCTACGCGGCGACGTGTCACGTGCGCGACAGCGCCGTATGGAAGGTGCCGGAAGGGATTGCCGTCCGCTGGGTCAACATGGGTGACGGCAACGTCGACATCGATGGATGGATCAGGAAGTTCATCCAGGCAAAACCGGGATTGCCGATCATCTTCGAGAACCTCGTCTCGGGCAATCCTCGCGTGCATGCGATCTACAACCCGCAATTCTGGGACAACTGGCGGAAGATGCCGGCGTCGGAGTTCAGCCGCTTTCTGGCAATTGCCGAAAAAGGCACACCTAAGCCGGCGACGCCACGCCCCGAGAACAAGACCGCCGGGCAGCAACGGATCGACGACCTCGAAAAGTGCGTGCGCTACACGCGAGAGTTGTTGCAGCGGCTGTGACGGGTGGCTGGAGTCGGCGGAGATTGCGAAGGACACGGGACAAGCCTTCAACACGGAGGCACGGAGGAGTTCAGGACACTGCGTGGTCGCACGCCGGCCTACGGCCGGCGCCTGACTCGCAGCTCAGTCTTCTCTCTGCTCCGTGTCTCCGTGACTCCGTGTTGATCTTGTCCAGTGATCTCCGTCCCCTCCGTGGACAGACATGACACCATGACCAAAACCAAAGTCGCGCTGTTTGGCGCGGGGTTCATCGCCGACATCCACGCCGAGTCGTACCACCGGTTCGTACCTGACGCCGAGCTGGTCGCCGTCTACTCGCGAAGCGAAGCGCGTGCGCGGGCGTTTGCCGATCGGCACGGGATCGCGCGCTGGTCTGCGAATCTCGAGGACAGTCTCGCGCGGACCGACTACGACGTTGCCGACATCTGTCTGCCCAACCACCTTCATGCGCGCACGACGATCGCCGCGGCCGAAGCCGGCAAACACGTGATCCTCGAGAAGCCGTTGTGTCTCACGCTCGAGGAGGCCGATGCGATGATCGCCGCGTGCAAGGCGCGCAATCGAAAGCTGATGTATGCGGAGGAGCTGTGCTTTGCGCCGAAGTACGAGCGAGTCAGGCAGCTGGTCGGCGAAGGCGCCGTCGGGTCGATTTACTACATGCGTCAGTGCGAGAAGCACTCGGGCCCTCACAGCGACTGGTTCTACGACCTCAATCAGTCCGGCGGCGGCGCGCTGATGGATATGGGCTGCCATGGGTTCGCTTGGTTCCGCTGGATGCTTGGAGCCGACGTTCGTCCGCTCAGCGTGAACGCAACGATGCAGACGGGTCTGCTCCATGCCGCGCGGACGCAATGCGAAGAGAACGCCATCACCATCGTCGAATTCGAGGGAGGCGCGGTCGGCATTGTCGAGAACAGCTGGGCGAAACTCGGAGGCATGGAGGATCGGGTCGAGGTCTGCGGAACGGGTGGGGTCGTCTACGCCGATCTGTTCATGGGGAACTCGGCGCTGACTTATAGCGAGAAGGGCTACGGCTATGCGATGGAAAAAGCCGGTGCCACGCAAGGCTGGACGTTCACAACCTTCGAGGAAGCGTTCAATCAGGGGTATCCGCAGGAACTACGGCACTTCATCGCCTGCGTTCGCGACGACGTGACGCCGGTCAGCACGGGCGAAGATGGACGAGCCGTGCTGGAGCTGCTGAATGCCGCCTATCAGTCGGCGCGCATCGGACAGAAAGTCTCTCTTCCGTTTCGACCGAAGGTGTCAAAGCCCATCGACCTGTGGCTCGGAATCGCGGGATGAATCTTCTCCGCTTTGATTCGGAGTCGGCGTGGATCGGTGCGGTGTGTTCCATGTGGCGCGACCGCCTTCGTACCACACCCGCGTTGACGATGTGTCTGCCGTCGGGCACGACCCCGGCCGGAATCTATGCGGACATGTCACGCGGTGGCCGCACTGGCCTCGTATCTTTTGCGCGCGCAACGGTGTTTGCGCTCGATGAGTTCGGCGGCTTGCCCGCGGACGATCCCGGTCGAACCAGGCATACGTTGCAGCGTCAATTGATCGGCGGAGTCGGCTTGCCGTCATCGGCCTTTCACTTTCTCGAGCCTGATTGTCCCGACGCCAATCAACATTGCCTGGACTACGACAAGACGATCGGCGATGGGTTCGACCTGGTGCTGCTGGGCATCGGCCTCAACGGCCACCTGGGAATGAACGAACCCGGTTCACCGATCGACAGCCCTACCCGTCGCGTCGAGTTGCACGGCACGACCGTCGCTTCATCGGCGCGGTACTTCGCGCATCAGAACCTGCCGCGCTGGGGCCTGACGGTGGGGTTGAAGGCAATCATGGCGGCGAAAGAAGTGTGGCTGCTCGCGAACGGACCCGCCAAGGCAGAAATCATTCAGCGGACGGTTCGAGGCGATATCGGTGCGGCGAATCCCGCGTCGCTGCTGCGGCGGCACCCGAACTGTTCGTTGTTCGTCGATGCGGAAGCGGGCGCACTCGTCGTTTGAGCTGCACTTTTAACTTTTACCTTCTAACTTTTTACTTTTCCTTGTGCTCCTTCACCCACTGTTCAACGAAATGCACCGACCCGCCTTCTGAGTCGATCGACGATGCGCGCGGGATCAGAAATCGCGTGCCGTCAGCCGAAGGCTCGAACCCGACGACGAGGATTCTGGCGCCGATGGCCGGACCAAAGATGAGGCTTTTCGGCATGCCTGCTGTCGGCGCCGGCACACGATCCAACGCGACTTCCATCAGTCGGTCGGCGGCGATATAGAAAATGCGATCGCCTGCCCGGCTCCATCTCGGTCCCGCGCCGCCGTGAGACACCTGCCATTTCCCTTCACCGCTCGGAAATGTCGTGACGTAGATCTCCGCGCTGCCAGACTCATTCGACTCGTACGCCAGGAACTTGCCGTCGGGCGAGAGCGCGTAACGGCTCTGCACACGTTCGGCGGAAACCAGAGACTTCGGGGCTTCAACCGCTGGCGCCGCCAAGCCAGACGGTCCGAGCGGAACGATCAAGAGATCCGTGCTGGTCGTCGGCTGGTTACGAACGAACACGAGGTATTTATTGTCGGGCGAGATCTCGGGTAACTCCGCCGGGCCGGGCGTCAACACTACACGCCCGCCGGATCCGTCCGACGCGCGGGCGCAGATTCCCGCCTCGCACTGGTAGACGATGTGGCGTCCGTCAGCTGACCACGCGCCATTCGTGTCCGATCCGGCTTCGAAGGTCAGTCGCCGATCGGTTCCCTTGTCGACGTCAAACACAAACAGATCGGTGTTGGGTCCAAGGACCGTCGCCACGACCTGGTGTCCGTCTGGAGATAACCTCGGCGATCGGACGTTGAGCCCGTCGCGCCCGACCGTGCCCGACACCTTGCTGCCGCGATCGAACCATGTGAGCTGCTGCTCGCTCGACGAGCCCTCCGGAATCGTCGCGAGGGTACCGTCGGAAGAGATCGACGCACGCGATGCGGCCGCGGCAACGAGAAACGGCTCACCCGAGACTTTTCGATCCGCGAGCGAAAACTTGATTGCCCAGATGCCTCCGGAACTGCCAAACAGGATGTGTCCGGTAGACGAGTACACCGGCTGGCGCATCGATGCCTG